>Ga0116210_1001383_pt1 | contig 18130 bp, 12 predicted proteins | sample TshhotsprinmetaG_FD_94483 | JGI IMG/M metagenome (GOLD analysis project Ga0116210, IMG submission 94483) | Hot spring microbial communities from South Africa to study Microbial Dark Matter (Phase II) - Tshipise hot spring metaG | ecosystem: Environmental > Aquatic > Thermal springs > Hot... | reverse complement strand
GCCCTCCCAGGAAACAACCCACCGGCGGGGAGGGTTTGGGAGGGCTGTGCCCTCCCAGGAAACAACCCACCGGCGGGGAGGGTTTGGGAGGGCGCAGCCCTCCCAGGAAACAACCCACCGGCGGGGAGGGTTTGGGAGGGCTGTGCCCTCCCAGGAAACAACCCACCGGCGGGGAGGGTTTGGGAGGGCGCAGCCCTCCCAAAAACTAAATCTCGTTGTATCTTGTCATTGCGCGGCGTAGCCGCATGGGTGTCTGCTATGAACAGCGGGAAACCCGGATTAACCCCTGCCCGCCAGCGGTTACAGAAGCCCCTGGCACTGGTTGAAGGCTACAGAAACCCGGTTTCCCCACCTGCAGTTAAGCCCGTCGAACCGTGCCCCGCCCCTGAGGTCGGATGTGGGAGGGTAGTCTTCCTGTACGCAGTGCAGGTGTATGGCAGATCTGGACCGTTCATGAACCATCAGCCAGACATCCCTTCCCCTGTCGCCCTGGTTCTGGGCCTGGGCAATCTGCTGTTGAGCGACGAGGGCATTGGCGTCCACGTTGTGCAGCACCTCAGCCAGCGCTACGACGTGCCCGAGCAGGTGCAGATCCTCGACGGCGGCACGCTGGGCCTGGGTCTGCTCCCCTATCTGCAGGGAGTAACCCACCTGCTTGTCGTGGATGCGGTAGATGCCGGCCAGCCACCGGGCACAGTCGTGCGCCTGGAGGGTGAGGAGATCCCCAGTGCCCTGGCGCACAAGATGTCGATGCACCAGGTCGGCTTGCAAGAACTCCTGGCGCTCAGCCAGTTGAGCGGCCACACTCCCGCGCACATTGTCTTGATCGGTGTCCAGCCCGCCAGTCTGGAGCCAGGTCTGGAACCGTCGCCGCTGATCGCGGCCCACCTGAGCGCGCTGACCGACCGCGTCGCCGGTGAGTTGCGTGCCTGGGGTTTCGCGCTGGAGGGGCCGCGGTCGTGATCCCGCCAATGAACTGAGGTGAACATAGCCCGCCCGCGGGAGGGTTTGGGCGTAGGGGCGCGGCGCCGCCGCGCCCCTACCCCCTCCCAGGAACCAACCCGCCAGCGGGGAGGGTTGGGGAGGGCGCAGCCCTCCCAGGAAAAACCCAAGTTCATCTTGTCGTTGTGCGGCGCAGCCGTATGGATGACGGAGGTGAACATAGCCCGCCCGGAGGGTTTGGGCGTAGGGGCGCGGCGCCGCGCCGCTGTCCCTTCCGGGGAATAGCCTGCCGGCGGAGAGCGTCGGGAAGGGCGCAGCCCTCCTGGGGAACAGCCTGCCAGCGCTGGCGCGAGCCTTGCACATCCAGGGATGTGCAGGCGACCGCTGAGGCGGCCGTGAGCGCGATCCTGGCGGCGCAGCCAGCGTGGTTGCCATCGCCGACTGCTACGCCACCCACAGCAACCACCTGCAATCCCGGATCTACAAGCTGAAACAGCAGCCGCATCCCCCGGGCGCGCAACCATCAGCGCAAAAAGAGGATCAGCCCGATCACAACGAGCCAGAACGTCACCTCGTACAGAATAGAAACAATACGCTGTGACCCGGTCAATGTCCCGTCGAACGCCAGAATGCGAGCAAGTGACATAACAGGGCCGCAGATGATCCCCAGAACAAGCAACAGCAGTCGCCACTGATCGGCAGCCACAAATTGCGCGCCGATCAGCGCAATCAGCGCGAAGATCGCTGCCAGGAGAAAGAGGATCTTCATCGCTTCCCGTGCCATAGACTCACCTCCGATCTGTCTGTTGTGCCGCCCACGTTGCCCTGGTAATGCCTCCCCCAGCGTCATCGCGCGCAATGATGGCCGCTTGAGGACATCACCGCGCGGTCTCCCTCTTGCACCTTGTTGTTGAAGGAAGAGCGACCGCGCTACAGATCGCCGGGCGCTCCAGAAACATCCTTTGCGAATCCGGTATTCACCGCGGTACAATGCACGGCAACACCTCACAGCGAGACGACCCGGAATTGGAATGCGCAGTATGAGAACATAAGGAAAGTCTGGTGAGTCGATGAAAAATACCCGAACTCCGGCGATTGCCCCTATCGGACTCGCTCGCGGACGAAACCGGCTCATGCGCATTTGAAAGCGCAAGCCAGATTTCCTGCGGTGAAAATAGTCCCCGCGCGGGAGGGTTTGGGAGGGCGCAGCCCTCCCCGGAAACAACCCGCCAGTGGGGAGGGTTTGGGAGGGCGTAGCCCTCCCAGGAATAATTATTTTTCATTCCGGCGTTGTGCGCCATGCGCATGACCGTCTTTTGTGACGGTGAGAGAATGCAACGGCTCTGGCTCCACCGCTCCCGCAGCGTGGGAGCGGGTCGGGGTGAAGGCAAGTGTTGCACCTGCCCCGAAGGCGAAGAGCATCAGCCTTAACCCGACGCTGAAGATGTGCTACAGTCGTACAATACTACCCAATCATTCAAGGTGAATGCGCATGCCTGCCTGAATGCTGGAGCGAATCAATCTCAAAGGGTACAAATCTTTTCGTGAACTCGACCTCGCGCTCGGCTCGATCAATTTGCTCATTGGTGCCAACGGCTCAGGCAAATCCAATTTCATTAGCCTGTTCACCATGCTCAACCGCATGATGAACGAGGAATTGCAAATCTATGTGGCGCAGGCAGGCGGCGCTGACCAGATACTGCATTACGGGCGCAAAGTTACTGAACGGCTCGAACTCGAACTCTGGTTTCAGCAAGAAAAAAATCTGGCCAATGGTTATACCTGTCATCTCATACCCGTCGAAGACACGTTGTTCGTGACGCGCGAAGTAACGTTCTTTCACGATCGCGCCCGCTACCCTACCCCCTATCAAGATCTCATCCACACGGGCATTGCTCAGGAATGCCAGTTACCGCAATGGGCGCAACGTCGCGGCAGAGTGTACCGGTATGTCTATGATGCGATCCATTCCTGGCAGCTCTATCACTTTCACGATACCAGCCCCTCGGCGCGCGTCAAACGACCGGGCAGCATCCACGACAATCGCTTCCTGCTCCCCGATGCGGGCAACCTGGCGGCCTATCTCTACCTGCTGCGCGAGCAGTTCCCCCAGCGCTATCGCACAATCGTTGAGACCATCCGCCTGGCTGCGCCCTTCTTTGGCGATTTCATCCTGCGACCGCAACCCCTCAACCCCGAAACAATCCGCCTGGAATGGCGTGAACGCGGCTCTGACCTGACCTTCGGCCCGAACGCCCTCTCCGATGGCACACTGCGCTTTATCTGTCTGACAACGCTCCTGTTACAGCCGCCCGAATTACTTCCTGCCACGATTGTCCTGGATGAACCTGAACTTGGATTGCACCCCTATGCTATTGTCCTGTTCGCCAATATGGTTCACAGCGCGGCAGAGCACACACAGGTCGTCCTGACAACGCAATCGGTCTCGCTGGTCAATCAGTTTACACCGCAGGAGATACTCGTCGTCGATCGTGTCGAAGGCGTCTCGACCATCCGACGACTGGAAGGGTCTGAAATCGCCCACTGGCTGGAAGACTATAGTCTGGGTGACCTTTGGGAGAAAAACATCCTCGGAGGCCGGCCAGCCTTATGAAACGCATTCTGATGTTATGCGAAGGGCAGACTGAAGAGACGTTTGTCCAGCGCATTCTAGCGCCACATCTGCATCAGTTCGATAAACACCCGATTCCGACTGTTCTGGTCACTAAAAAAGTTCAGTCGGGTCAGGGATTTTGGGGAGGTGTCACCTCCTATGAGCGCATCCGCCGCGATGTGAGGAACCTGTTGAAGGATAGCAATGCGGTCTGCGTTACGACCATGCTGGATTACTATGGATTACCCGGTGATTTTCCGGGAAAGTCAACCCTGTCAGGAGCCACGCCATACCAGCGGGTGTCTCATCTGGAAGACGCCTTCGCCCGGGACATCGGTGACTCACGCTTTCTGCCCTACCTGATGTTGCACGAGTTTGAAGCGCTGCTCTTTGTGGACGTATCCGCTGTGGCACAGGTTATGGATCGTCCAGCGCCGCCGCAAAGTTTCGGTGATCTGAGCCGTTTTTCGGCCCCGGAGGAGATCAACGACGGGCGAGACACGCATCCGTCAGTTCGGCTTCAGCAGGGCCTGCCCGGCTATTCTAAAGCCTTACATGGGCCTCTGGCGGTTGAGCGGATCGGTTTAGCCAGCATTCGCGCACGATGCCCCCACTTCAATAACTGGCTTGAGAACCTGGAGATGCGCTGAGACCGGTGGTCGCACCCTCTGTTCACCGAAGCTGACGCCTGTCACGTGTGGTTCAGACCCGCTTAACCATCTAGCCTTTGGCTCCACACCTCCACAGCCCTACAGCTCCACATAACCGGCCTGGAGAGCCGTAGAGGTGTGGATCTGAGCTCACACGATGCCATCCAGCAGAATTGGTATCAACCCTGGCAGGGGAAGCCGTTGCGCTGGCGCAGCTCTCGGCGTGATTGCCCTCTCGCCGCGCAGATCGCCGGATACCCGGACGTGCCTGGCGCGTCGCTGGCGCCGTCTCCCTCCAGTTTCCCCTCGGTGATCGAACCGATCGTCGGAGTAGCGGTTTTATTCCTCTCCCATAACGCAGCGCGTTGTACACTGAGAGCCACTGGCGGGCCAGCGCGGCGCGGAGGGTGGCGATTCCTCCGTAGCTCGACCGGGGCGCAAATCGCCCGTGCGCCCACGGGTGCGCGCGAGAGCGCGGCCTGCTCGGGAAGTGTCGTATACCGGCGCCACTCGGGGCAAAACCCCTTTCGCCCCGGGCGGAGCGCCCATAATGGAAAGCGAGGTGGCACGATGGCCCGAATTGTGATGATCGTCCCACCCGAGCAATTTCGCGACGAGGAGCTGTTCGAAACCCGCGCCGAACTGGAGCGGGCCGGCCACAGCACGGTGGTGGCCAGCGCAACCACCCGGCCCTGCAGCGGCATGCTCGGTGGGCGCGTGATCCCTTCGATGACTCTGGCGCAGGTCGATCCCGATGCCTTCGACGCAGTTGTGTTTGTGGGCGGGCTGGGCGTGAAGCGCTACTACCAGGATCCCCAGGCCCTGCGCATCGCCCGAGCGATGTACGAACGCGGCAAACTGGTCGCGGCCATTTGCCTGGCCCCGGTGGTGCTGGCCAACGCCGGGCTGCTCAAGGGCCGCAGCGCAACGGTGTCGGCAAGTGAAGCGAAAACGCTCCAGCGACTGGGCGCCAGCTACCGTGGGCCGGGAGTGGTGGTGGACGGCAATCTTATCACCGCCGACGGCCCGGCCAGCGCGCGTCGCTTCGGCCACGAAATTGCCGCCCATTTTACCCCCGTCGCTGTGTAGACGCCCCTGAGGTGAACATAGCCCGCCCGCAGGAGGGTTTGGGCGTAGCGGCGCGGCGCCGCCGCGCCGCTACGCCCTCCCAGGAAACAACCGGCCAGCGGGGAGGGTTTGGGAGGGCGCAGCCCTCCCAAAAATTAATCCCGTTTTCATCGTGTCAACGCGCGGCGTAGCCGCCCGGTCAATCAGTCAATCCTCGTTGACGCCCCCCACCCGGCGTGGTACAATTGAGCGTGATCGTCGGGGTAGCTCAGCGGTAGAGCAAACGGCTCATAATCGTTAGGTCGCGGGTTCGAATCCCGCCTCCGACACCACCGGGCGAGTGACACCAGTATGGTTGTCACTCGTTATGTTTTCTATACCATGAGCGACCTGCTTCCCCACCTCCGCGCGGTGCTCCAACGCCACGGGCTGCTCCACCCCGACGCTCTGATCCTGGTTGCGGTCTCGGGTGGCCCTGATTCACTGTGCCTGCTGCACTTGCTCTCGCGCCTTCACAGTGCCGCGGGCCTGCGGCTGCACGTGGCTCACTTCGACCATGGCCTGCGCCCCGAGTCGCCCGCTGAGGCGCGCTACGTCGCCGCTGTGGCGACAGAGTGGGGGCTGCCGGTGAGCGTTGGGCGCGGGGAGGTGGCGAAGCTGGCGCGCAGCAGTGGCGACAATCTGATGGCTGTCGCCCGGCGCGCCCGCTACGCCTTCCTCGCTGCAACCGCCCGCGCCACCGGCGCTACGGCGGTTGCGGTGGCCCATCAGGCCGACGACCAGGCCGAAACGGTGCTGCTCCACCTCCTGCGCGGCGCTGGCCCCGCCGGGCTGCGCGGGATGCGCGAACTGGTACCCTGGGCCGAGTGGGCCGATGGCGCCACGGGCGCGTCTTCCGAAACCGCGCCCCCGCTCATCCGCCCGCTCCTCGGCATCACCCGCGCGGCGATTGACCACTACTGCCGCGAACAGCGCCTCACCCCCCTGGAAGACCCCAGCAATCGCGCTGAGCGCTACGCCCGTACCCGCGTCCGGCGCCTGCTCGCCGCCCTCGCCGCCGAGAACCCGCACATCGTAGAGACCCTGGGCCGCACCGCGGCGATCTGCGCCATGGATTACGATTTGCTGCAAACCCGGCTCGACGCTGCCTGGCCGACCCTCGCCGTCGAGACCTCCACGACGGTTACGTTGCGCCGCGCCGCCTGGGAGCGGCTGCATCCCGCCTTGCAGCGGTACGCCCTGCGGCGCGCCGCGGCCCGTCTGGGCCTCGTCGAAGTGAGCCAGCCGCAGATCGAGGCCGCCTGCGCCCTCGCCGCCCATCCTGGCCGGCACATGCGCCTCGGCTCCACGCTGCGCCTCGAGGTCGAGCAGGAACGCCTCATCCTGGCCTCCCTGACCGCCCCGCCCCCCGGCGACGCGCCGCAACTCGCCGCGGACGAGCTGCCCCTGACGCTGCCCGGCTGCCTCGATCTCGGCGGGGGCTGGACGTGCGTCGCGCAGACCGAAGCGCCCCTCGCGCCCTCCCCCTGGTGGGTCGCCCTCGATCCCCGGACGCTCGATGGCCCCCTGGTGCTGCGTCGGCGCCGCCCCGGCGACCGCTTCCGGCCCGTCGGCGCGCCCGGCAGCCGGTTGCTGCAAGACTTCTTTGTTGATCGCAAGGTACCCCGCGGGCTGCGTGACGCCTGGCCCCTCCTCGCCACCCCGTCCGCCGTGGTCTGGGTGCCGGGCCATCGCGCCGACCGGCGCTTCGTCGCCACCGAGCCGAGTCAGGGTACAATCTGGATCGGGCTGATCTCAGCGCAGCAAGCGCTGCCGCGGGTGGCCCCCCGGGGGGTGCAGCAAGCAGTAGAGGGGCGTATGCATCAGGATATCGCCAGGGTGCTCATTTCGACGGAAGAACTGCAGGCGCGCATTGCCGAGCTGGGGGCGCAGATCACCGCCGATTACGCCGGGATCGGCGATCTGCTGCTGGTTGGTGTGCTTAAGGGCTGCGCGATGTTCATGATGGACCTCGCCCGTTGTATTGATGTTCCTGTGGCGCTGGATTTCATCGCCGTAGCGAGCTACGGCGCCTCAACCGAGTCGAGCGGGGTGGTGCGGCTGCTCAAGGATCTCGACACCGACATCGCCGGGCGTCACGTATTGATCGTCGAGGATATTATCGACAGTGGTCTGACCCTGGCCTACCTGCGTAGCCAGTTGCTCCGCCGCAACCCGGCCAGTCTACACATCTGCACGCTGTTGAACAAACCCGAGCGCCGGATCGCCGATGTGCCCGTGGATTACCTGGGCTTCGACATTCCCAACGAGTTCGTCGTCGGCTACGGGCTTGACTATGCCGAACACTACCGCAATTTGCCCTACATCGGCGTGCTGAAGCCGGAGGTGTATGGCGCGTAGCGCCATGTCAGCCCTCCGTCCGGCTGCGCCGCACCAGCCAGAATGAACATCACTGTTCCTGGGAGGGCGCAGCCCTCCCAAACCCTCCCGGCAGCCAGGGACGTGGGGAGGGTCGCCTGACACTCCGCCGGGCAGGGCAGTCGGAAACCGGGGTTTCCCCGATGTTCACAGCAGTGCGGGAGAGGTGTGAGAATCTGTAATAATGGCCCGGAAACATCCCCACACCTCCACACCCCGTAAAGTGAGCCAGATTACAATCCACGTGTGATCTGGTTCCCTTGAAGGGCCAGATCGCATTTGGTATAATTTAACCACGGCGTCCGAATGCGCGGCGCTGGAGCGGCGCGTTCGTGTCACCTGGAAATGCCGCCCCACACGTTTGCCCCGAGCGCAATGACGAATCTACCCACATTTCCGGCTGCTCCACGTCGCCGTCGCTTTCAAGCCGTAGTACAGGGATCACCCTAGAGGGATGGACACAACGAATGGGCGATAATCGCTGGTTAAAGAATAGCTTTGTCTATCTGATCATCCTGGTCGCCGCGCTTGCGTTGTTCTTCCAGTATTTTGGGCAAAGCTCGACCCAGAGCAGTGAGAAGGGCATCGCCGAGGTCATCGCCGACGCGCAGGCCGGGCGGATCAAGCAGATTGCCGCACAGGCCGGCGATGAGCAGATCATCGTCACCTATACTGACGGCGCCGAGTATCGTTCGCGCCTGGAGACGAACGATAGTGTAATGGGCCTGCTCGCCGATTGGGGCGTGCCGCTCACTTCCACCGATGGCAAGCAGGTTATCAATGTCCGCGTCAGTCCGGCGCCGGCCTGGGGCGGGTTGTTGAGTATTTTCACCATCCTGCTGCCGACGTTGCTGCTGATCGGCTTCTTTGTCTTCTTTATGCGCCAGGCTCAGGGCTCAAACAACCAGGCCCTTTCCTTCGGTAAGAGCCGTGCCAGAATGTTCGCCGGCGATAAGCCGACGGTCACCTTTGCCGATGTGGCTGGCCAGGAGGAGGCCAAGCAGGATCTGACCGAGATCGTCGAGTTCCTGAAGTACCCCGACAAGTTCGCCGCCCTCGGCGCGCGCATTCCGCGGGGTGTGCTGATGGTCGGCCCGCCTGGAACCGGTAAGACCCTGCTCTCGCGCGCGGTGGCCGGTGAGGCCGGTGTGCCCTTCTTCAGCATCTCCGGCTCGGAGTTTGTCGAGATGTTCGTCGGCGTGGGCGCCTCGCGCGTGCGCGACCTGTTCGACCAGGCCAAGCGCAATGCGCCCTGCATCGTCTTCATTGACGAGATTGACGCCGTCGGTCGCCAGCGCGGCGCGGGTCTGGGCGGCTCCCACGATGAGCGCGAGCAGACCCTCAACCAGATCCTGGTTGAGATGGACGGCTTCGATACCAACACGAATGTGATTGTGATCGCCGCCACCAACCGCCCTGATGTGCTCGACCCGGCCCTGGTGCGCCCCGGTCGCTTCGACCGCCAGGTGGTGCTCGATGCGCCCGATGTCCGCGGCCGCATTGATATTCTCAAGGTGCACACCAAGGGTAAGCCGCTGGACGATGATGTCAATATCGAGGTGATCGCGCGCCTTACCCCCGGCTTCTCCGGCGCCGACTTGATGAATGCCGTGAACGAGGCGGCCATTCTTGCCGCGCGGCGCTCAAAGAAGAAGATCGGCATGGCCGAATTGCAGGACTCCATCGAGCGCGTGGCCCTCGGCGGCCCCGAGCGCCGCTCGCGGGTGATGACCGACCGCAAGAAGCTGGTCGTCGCCTACCACGAGTCCGGTCATGCCATCACTGGCGCGGCGATGCCGCGGGCCAATAAGCTGCAAAAGGTGACGATCATCCCCCGTGGCCGGGCGGGCGGTTACGCCCTCTTCCTCCCCGATGAGGATAACCTCGGCCTCCAGAGCCTGGCCTACTTCAAGGCTGAGATGGTGGTGGCTATGGGTGGCCGCGCCGCTGAGGAGATCGTCTTTGGCCCCGAAGAAGTCACCACCGGCGCTTCGCAGGACCTGGTCTCGGTGACGCGCACTGCCCGCGCGATGGTGACGCGCTATGGTATGAGTGATAAGCTCGGGCCGCTGGTGTTCGGCGAGAAGGAGGAGTTGATCTTCCTCGGCCGCGAGATCAGCGAGCAGCGCAATTACGGCGACGAGGTGGCGCGCCAGATTGATGAGGAGGTGCATCGGCTCGCCGTCGAGGCCTACGAGAACGCGATGCAGATCCTGATCAACAACCGCGCCGTTCTCGACGATATGGCCAACGCCTTGCTGGAGTTCGAGACCCTGGAGGGCGAGCAACTGGCCGAATTGCTCAGCCGCGTCAAGCCGTTGACGATTGATATGAGCCGCAACGGCAGGAGCGCTGAAGCCTCGTCCACGGCCCTGCCGCCGCCCCCTGCGGCCGGGCCGCTGCCGGCCTGATCCCTGACCACATTAGGAGGGGGAGTGGGGAAATCGGATTTTCTCACTCCCCCCTTAAGATTAAGGTGCGGAAGGGCGTAGCCCTCCCGCACCTCGTCTTATACCAATTTCTTATACCAATTACCGTTGATGATGCCGCATTGCTTGAAGCGGTTTCAGGCGTTGTGCTGCCCAGCGTGGCAATCTAAAATCTAAAATCTAAAATGGTATTACTCTACATTGTCAATCTGCGCCCGTTGCAGCGTGCCGCTGTAGTCAACGTACACGCTCTTCCACTCGCTGAACACGTCGAGCATCGTTGGCCCGGCCTCGCGGTGGCCATTGCCCGTGGCTTTCACTCCGCCAAAGGGCAGGTGAATCTCGGCGCCAATGGTCGGGGCGTTGATGTAGACGATACCCGCTTCGAGTTCGTGCATAGCCCGATAGGCCGCATTGATGTCGCGGGTATAGATTGACGCCGACAGGCCGTAGGCCACATCGTTGGCCACTGCCAGAGCCTCGTCGAGACTCTCCACCTCGATAACGCTCAGCACCGGGCCGAAGATCTCCTCGCGGGCGATGCGCATCTGCGGCGTGACCCCGGTAAACACGGTGGGCTGCACGAAGAAGCCGTGAGCGCAGGCCCCCTCGCTGAGCTGCGCGCCACCGCAGCGCAGCGTCGCGCCCTCAGCCTTGCCGATCGCGATGTACTCGAGCACGCGCCGGAGCTGATCCTCGTTCACCAGGGGCCCCATCTCAGTCTCGGGGTCCAGCCCGTTGCCAATGCGCAGGCGCGTCGCCCGTTCCACAATGCGCTCCACCAGCGTCGCCGTCACCCGCCGATGGACGATCAGGCGACTGGTGGCGGTGCAGCGTTGCCCGGTGGTGCCAAAGGCGCCCCAGATCACCCCCTGCAACACCAGGTCGAGATCGGCATCGTCCATGACAATGAGCGGATTCTTGCCGCCCATTTCCAGGCTGACGCGCTTGAGTTGCCGGGCGGCCAGTTCGTAGACCAGACGGCCCACCTCGGTGCTGCCGGTAAAGGAGATCACCGGCACATCGGGGTGCTCAACCAGGGGCTGCCCGGCGCTCGGCCCGAAGCCGGTGACGATGTTGACCACGCCGGGGGGCAGGCCAGCTTCCACCAGGCACTCCACCAGGTTGTAGGTGCTCACTGAGGCGTCCTCGCCGGGCTTGATCACCACCGTATTGCCGCAGACCAGAGCCGGGAGCATCTTCCAGGAGGCGATAGCCATAGGAAAGTTCCAGGGGGTGATCATCCCCACCACCCCGATGGGCTGGCGAATGCTCATCTGGAACTTGTTGGGCAACTCAGAGGGCGTTGTCACGCCGTGCATACGCCGGCCCTCGCCCCCGGCGTACTGGGCCATGCCGATGGCCTCCACGATGTCACCCCCGGCCTCGAAGAGCGGCTTACCCATCTCACGGGTCAGGTCGCGGCTGTAGCGCTCCTTGCGCGCCTGCAACAACTCGGCGGCCCGCAGCAGGATCTCGCCGCGTTTTGGCGCCGGCACGCGCCGCCATGCCGGAAAGGCTGCCTTCGCCGCCGCGACCGCGTCGTTCACGTCGTCGGCGTTGCTATCCTGAAAGATCCCCACCAGCTCGCGCCGATCGGCGGGATTGCGCCGCTCGTAGGTTCTGCCGCTACGACTGGCGACAAATTCACCGCCAATGAAGTTCTTGAAGATGCGCTCAGTGGACATCCTCGTCCTCCATTTCCTGGGGGCGCAACCACCTGGAGTTGCGCTACCGCCTATGCTGCTCTGAGGGCCTGGCGGGCCTGTCTCCCATTGTAGCGCATCAGCAGAGCGCAAGGATCTGTCAGGCCTGAGGTTCGCCCCTGGCACGCGCAGAAGCATCCGACAAGAAACCCGCCCACCGCTCCGCGCGGCGCCTATCGGGGTCGGCACTGACCCCTCGCTCTTCCAGGATCTTCAGAAACACGACATCGCTCATCTTCGCGATGACCTCCAGATTGTCAGGTTCACTGAGCCACTGCGTCAGTTGCGTCCGCTCTTCGAGGGTAAACCCTGCCCGTCGTAACGAGCGATCAAAAGCCCATTCTGAAATCGGCATGCGAATAAAGTTGGTGTTCTTATATCGAAATAGGCAAATTGTGCGAGGTAATGGAATGTTCTCTCCTTGCAAATCAATCAGATACAGGAGATATCGATTCAGACGACTGTGCTTGATCCAGTTCACTACAACCGGCGAGCGATAACGAGCGATTGTCTGCTGCAGCCGTCCGGCAAAGGGTAGGCGGGATAATTGCTCAGGTGCAGGCGTAGTTGCCTGGCCTCGAGATGGCTGGTTGACGATCTGCGTGCGAATGGTTGCCAGTTCCTCCGCCAGGGTCTGGTCTTGCTGGTCGAGCCAGCCCGCGTCAGTACTACCTGCGCGGGCCGCGACAGCTTCGACCCTGGCCCAGAACTGCTGGATGCGTCCGATCAGCGTTTCCTGGTCTTGCGGAAAGAGTCGTTCCCACAACCAGGCCAGACTGAAGAGCAGTGCGCCAGTGACGAGCACCAGCACCGCGACGGCTACAACAGCGGTGGTCGCCTGCTCCAGACGAGCAAGTGGAAGAATAGCCTGCAACCAGGTAGGGTAGCTGTCCTTGTCGAGCACCGAACCAGGAATGAATTGAGGCAGGGCGATGACCAGGGCGGTGAGCGCGGCCAGGGCGCCGAGAATGCGGGTCCAGTACTCCAGGCTTTCGCGAGCGATGCGGTCAGTTTCGGTAAGAAGCGTTTCGAGCGAATTCGCCAGTCCGGCAATGTTATCTGCTAAGACCGGTACCTGCGATCGCAGCGACTTCATCGGTTGCTGCAGGTAGCTATAAGGGTATGCAGCCGTGAGCGCCTGGTTCAGTCCGATCGTCTGTCCGTTGAAAGGTTCAGAGATGGTGAACTGACGTCGAATGTAATCATCGGTACTATCAATGTACCCTTCAAAGCGACTTTGCAGTTGCTCCGTCTGGCCGCTGAGGTTCACCATACGCCCTTGCAATTGTGTTACCGGCAGCTTGATCGCGCGTAGTTCGTAAGCAAGACGCCGCTGATCGCCGCGGCTCAGGGCGGGCAGAAGCGCGACGATCCGCGACAGGTCAAGACTGAGTGTGTTGACTGTACCGCCCCACACCGCATGCAAATGGGCCAGTTCCTGATAGTCGGTGTGAACATCGCGCGCTTCATTCGAGATTGAGAACTCAAGGTAGCTGAGACTGGTGGCAATGAAGTCAATGTCCCGCTCGATGGCGAGCGCGCTTGTCGCCCGTGAACGTGTTGGCAGCAAGACATAGAAAGTTTGGTAGGAAGTCTGTCTGATGAATTCTCGGCGAGCTGTCAACAGGTCTCCTTCCAGAATACCCCAGGAAACCTCTCGTGATAGCGGATCATCGGAGCCAAGACACACTCTGATGATCTGACTGATACCTGGATCAGAGGCAATGACTGCTTGATCAGTCAAAGGGGTGGCAGCCTGATAATCGAGAACGTAAAACACTGCCGGCATCCCATCACGCCCGGCGAATCGCGGTGCTGCGCCTGGTATGCCGAAGAATCCGAGAAAGTAACTCTTTAGCTTGGTCACCTTTTTCCAGAAGAATTCTTCCAGAACCCATAAGGCCTCGTCAGTTGAGAGATGGCGAGGCAATGCTGGATGAACACTCGCTGGAGGCGCCGCGCGATTTGCAGCCGGCCAGGCGCTCCAGAGGGTCAGCATTGGTTTGCAGATAAGTTCGTTGCGGCTGAGAGCGAACTCAACCAGGCGCCAGGAAATGTACCATTGGTGGGTTTTTTCGGCTTTGCTGCTAACGAACTGATCTATTTCTGCGCCGATCTCGGCGGTAGGTGCGCCGTGTATCAGCGCATCAATGCTGAGCGTCGCGAAGAGGGTACAGCGATGACGCGAGAAGAGTTGTAAAAATGGCCTCTCGTCACCGAACATTGCCATTCGTTGCGAATAATACTCGAACGCGCGTGCCATGAGTTCGGCCCACCAGGCTCCTCTGTTTCCGCGATACCAGACATACTGCTTGTCTTGGCCATCAGCCGCGAGCACGACGTCGATCAGGTCCTGGCGGTAAGGTTCGCACAATTCCTTGTCCGCTGCCGATGCAACCGGAGTTTCCGGTGAGATCCCCAGTTTCCAGAGACTGCTTGCAAGTTCTGGTCGTTTGGCAATGGCCGCTGGTCCAAGCGCGCTTGCAACGATCTGTCCGGCCCCTACGGCATCAATTCCCAGCCAGGAGTCGGGCAGGGTAAGGAACCAGTTGATGAGCGACGGTAGACCTCGCGAGTGGCGCAGTCCTTCGTTGAGGTTGATTTGCCAGTAGAATGGCTGGCCAACTACCAGGCCGACACGGGTAACCTTACCCTGCTGCGGAGGCTCTTGCTCAGCGGGATGAGAAGTCATGGGTAACTTTCTGTTTATGTGGCATTGATCGATTGAAACAAGAATATCACAGAAAAACTTGTGAAAGCTTTTATATATCGTCATAAAGCGATGACCCATTCTTCACTCTCGCTGAAGCTACTGACGGCCCGGCGGGCGTCTCTACGCGCCTCCCTGTCGCGCCCCGTGCCCGCGGCGGGGTGATACCGCCCGCGGCCGACTGCCGCCCCATCTCGCACCGCTGCTGGTTATGATATGCTTTATACTGATAGCCAGACACCGCCGGCAGCGGTGGCGCGCATCGCCGCTGCCCGGCCTGGCCGTAGCTGCGCCGGCTGCCAGAGCCGGAACATCGAGGACTGCGATGCTTGAGATCGAAGTTGCGGTCGCGAAGGTTGCCCACCACGGCAGTGGCGAGAGTGGCGATACGCTGGAGATGATCGAGCGGCCTGGCGGAGGCTTCTCGTTTGTGCTGATCGACGGCGAAGGAACCGGCCGAGGCGCCAAGACGCTCAGCAATCTCCTCGCTACCCGCGCCATCACCCTGCTGAAAGATGGCGCCCGCGATGGCGCCGTCGCCCGCGCTGTGCACGACTATCTCTATACCTACCGCGCCGGGCAGGTGGCGGCGACGTTGAATATCCTTTCGGTGGACTACCAGAGCGGCAAGATACTGATGTCGCGCAATAATCCGGCCCCGTTCTTTGTGATCACCCCGCATGGCCTGCACAGCTACAGCGATCCTTCGACCCCCATCGGTCTCCAGCCGATGACCAGGCCGATTATCACCGAGCTGCCGGTCGAACCCTACACCTACATTGTGGTCTTCACCGATGGGTTGACCCGTGCTGGCGAACGCTACGGCGAGGATCTGGCGCTGGGCAACTTTCTCTCCGGCTGGCCCGCCGCGGCCGGGCGCTCGGCCAGCGAGTTGACCGAGGAGTTGTTGCGCCGCGCCCTGGAGCTGGACCGCGGTGAGCCGACCGATGATATGAGCATCCTGACCATGGCTGTGCTTCCTCGCCCTGCGATGCTCAAGGTCCGCCGGCTCAGGGCCAGTCTGCCCTTCGAGACGCCGGTCGGTCCGGCGCCCGATGTGCGCGCCGCCGACGCTGATGAGGGTTGATGCCCGCGTATGAAACCGCCCTTCTCTCCCGGTCGACGCCCCTACCGCACGGCCCGCGAACGGGTGGCGGCCCGGCGCGCGGCGCGCGGCCAGGGCGCCCCCCGGCGCCGTCCGGGGCCGCTAGCGCTCCCCGGCGCGCTGCTCCTGCTGGTCGCGCTCCTCGCCGTGGGCCTCTGGAGCTGGATCGGGGGGACGCTGCGCGGCTTTCAGCAGGAGGATCCCCGGCAGTCTGCCACTCACACCGGCAGGCCGGCCCTTGACGCCGGGGCGCTGCCCCAGGGCCTCCGCGAGCCGTTCAACGTGCTGCTCATCGGCGTTGACCGCCGCCCCGACCCGGAGGAAGGCGCGCGCAGCGATACGCTCATCCTCGTTCACGTGAATCCCGCCGGCGGTTGGGCCGGGATGCTCTCCATTCCCCGCGACTCGGTGGTGCAGATCCCCGGTCTCGGTATGGCCAAGATCAACGCTGCCTATGCCTACGGCTACAACAACGCCGAAATGCTGTACGGCCCCGGCGTCGCTCCCGAGGCCGCCGGGGGCGCCCTGGCCGCCGAAAGCGTCGCCGGCTTCCTGAATACCGAGGTGGACTACATCGCCCAGGTGGATTTTCGCGGCTTCCAGCGCGTGGTGGACACCCTCGGCGGCATTCCGATTGACGTGGAGCGACCAATCTTCGACGCGGCCTATCCCTCTGAGGACTACGGCTACGAGCGCCTCTATATCCCCGCAGGCCTGCAAGTCATGAATGGCGACCTGGCCCTGCGCTACGCCCGCACGCGCCACGCCTCCAGTGATTTTGACCGCTCGCGGCGCCAGCAACAGGTGCTTCGCGCCATGCTGCACGAGGTGCGCGCCCGTGGTTTGCTCAGCCAGGCTGCCCTGCTGCCCGACCTCGTCCGCGATCTGCAGGAGAGTGTCAGCACGACCCTGCCGCTTGGCGACCTCGATACGCTGCGGGGCCTGGCTGCCCTGGCCCAGCGTCTGGATGCCGAGCGCATTCTCACCCTGAGCATCAACCCCAACGATGTGGGCATTGTCTGGGAGAGCGGTTCGGATATCTACTGGGACCCTGCCGACGTGGCTGCCCAGGTGGCGCGACTGTACGCCGGCCCCGTCGCCGAGGCCGAGCAGGCTCGCGTCCAGGTGCTCAACGGCGCCGGCGTGCCGGGGCTGGCGGGCCGGGTAACGGCGCACCTGTCGGCGCAGGGCTTCAGCATGGCGGCGGCAGGCGATGCCCCCGGGCCCTATGAACGTAGCCTGTTGATTGACTATCGCGGGCGCCCCGAGACCCTGCGCCGCCTGGCGACGATCCTTGGCCTTGACGCTGGTGATGTGTACAGCACTCCGCCGGGCGACTCGCCGCTGCCGGGTGAGGGGGCAGATCTGGTGCTCATTCTCGGGGCGAACTATCGGCCGGCGTGGGCGGGCGAGTGACACCTTGTGAGATTTTCGATTTCGGATTGTAGATTGCAGATTGCTGTGATGGTTGCGAATATTGCCATACTCTGGCTAGGACGGCAACCGCTCGAGGAACGCCAGCAGCGCCGCATTGAACGCCTCAGGCTGTTCCAGGTTGCTCAGGTGGCCCGCGCCGGGGATGCGCGCTAGCGTGGCATCAGGCAGCGCCGCTGCCATGCGCTCAGACTCGACGGGCGGCGTCAACCCGTCCTCCTCACCGACAATGATCAGCACCGGCACATCAATGCCGGGCAGGTCAGGGCTAGAGTCGGGCCGCGCGGCCATCCCCCGCAGCGCGCCGGCGATGCCATCGGGGCTGTTGGCGGTGATGAGCGCGCGCAACGTATCACGCACCGCCTGCGAGGCGCCCGGGGCCACCAGATTGGGGATCAGCTTGTCGGCAATCGCCCCCGCCCCCTGCTCCTCGGCCAGGCGCGCATTGACCTCGCGGGTTGCGCGTCCCTCCTCGCTATCGGCGCCAGCGCGCGTATCGGCCAGCACCAGGGCCGCTACCCTGTCGCGGTGACGGCGCCAGAAGGCGAAGGCAATGTACCCGCCCATCGAAAGGCCCGCCACCACCGCCCGCGACACACCCAGGTGCTCCAGCAGCGCCGCCGCATCATCGGCCAGCGTATCCATCGAATAGGGGCCCGGAGGCGCGTCGCTGCCGCCAAAGCCCCGCAGGTCGGGGGCGATCACCCGGTAGCGACTCCGCAGCGCCTCGATCTGCGGCTGCCACATCGCCGCGCTCAGCGGAAAGGCGTGTAGAAGCAGCACCACCGGCCCCGTCCCCACATCGTCGAACCGCACGCGGATTCCGTTGAGGTTGGCCTCCATACGATCCTCTCCTCGTCCTCATGATGTTGCTCTTCCAGCAGACGCCCCTGCCGCTGCGTCGCACATCAAATTATCCCGGGAGGGCGAAGCCCTCCCAAACCCTCCCCGCCGGGAAGGAAACGCTCCTCACGCGGGGTTCACTACCTCCGCCAGGGCAGCCATAAAGCCCTGATTCTGCTCCTCTGTGCCGAATGACACCCGAATGACACCG
>Ga0116210_1001381_pt1 | contig 18170 bp, 13 predicted proteins | sample TshhotsprinmetaG_FD_94483 | JGI IMG/M metagenome (GOLD analysis project Ga0116210, IMG submission 94483) | Hot spring microbial communities from South Africa to study Microbial Dark Matter (Phase II) - Tshipise hot spring metaG | ecosystem: Environmental > Aquatic > Thermal springs > Hot... | reverse complement strand
GTGCGTGCTGGGAAAACAAAAAAGCCCCGTCGAGAAGGGGTTTGAAACAAAAAGAAGGCTAGAACAGTCCATAAATTTTGGACGTAGAAAACAAAAAAGCCCCGCCGAGAAGGGGTTTGAAACGATGAGCAGGTTCTTGAGTTTAGCGGACATGTCTGAGAAAACAAAAAAGCCCCGCCGAGAAGGGGTTTGAAACGCGGTCTTCCACCCATCCCCCTTCGGGGATGGGCGCAAAACAAAAAAACTGCTGAGAGGGAGTTTGAAACTTTCATGTAAGCATACAAGGGCAACGCATGCGTCACCCCTGCCCATACCCCACAACCAACCAGCCCCTCCAGGCAGAGGGAAACGTCTGTAGGGGCGGGTTTGAAACCCGCCCCTACTCGCGGAAGATGATGAATACCCGCGACCGCAGCGATCACCCATCAGTTATCGCCTATCCGTAACCGCGCCCGCCGAATCCCGGCAGATGGAGGGGCGAAGCATCGCTTCGCCCCTACCGCCTATCGCTTATCGCCTATCGCCTATCAGTGCTATAATAATCCCGTATCCACTCTTGTCTTGCCGGGGTCGCTCTATGCCTGATCCTGCTATCGTCGCCGAAGACTTGACCTATCGCTATGGCGATTTGCTCGCCGTCGATCACATCAGCTTTACCGTCGAACGCGGCGAGATCCTCGGTTTTCTTGGCCCCAATGGCGCCGGGAAGTCAACGACGGTCAAGATGTTGACCGGTCAGTTGCGTCCGGTGAGCGGGCGCGCTGTTTTGCTCGGTATCGATGTGGCCCGTTACCCGAAACGGGTGCAATCTCGTATCGGTATCTGCTTCGAGCAGCCAAACCTCTACGAAGAGTTGAGCGGTGTCGATAATCTGCGCCTCTTCGCTCGCCTGTTTAATGTCTCCGATCTCGATGTCGATGCGCTGCTTCGCCGCGTCGGCCTTGATGGTCGCGGTCGCGATCTGGTGGGCCGCTACTCTAAGGGGATGAAGCAGCGCCTGATGATCGCCCGCGCCCTCGTTAATCGTCCTGATATTCTGTTTCTCGATGAGCCGACCGAGGGCCTCGATCCCGCCTCTGCCGAAGCAATCCGCCGGGTAATCCTCGAAGAACAACAACGAGGCGCAACTGTTTTTCTCACCACCCACGATATGTATGAGGCCGATCGGCTTTGTCACCGCGTTGCCTTCATCAATAGCGGCAAAATTGTCGCTCTCGATACGCCTCACAATCTTAAGCAGCAGTATGGCAAGCGTATGGTGCGCGCTGAACTTGTCGGTCCAGACGGTGCGTTGCGCACTCGTGAGATTATTCTTGACCGACCTGAAACGCCTGCCGAAATTGCCGATTTGCTTGCCCGCGAACAGGTGGTGACACTGCATAGCGAAGAAGCAACGCTCGAAGATATTTTCATCCGCCTGACCGGTCGTGGCCTGGCGTGAGTGTGTCGCCTGCGCCACAGGAATTCGGCTTATGAATGTTGCTGCAATTTGGGCGTTGATCCAGAAGGACGTTCGTCTCTATTTTGCAAACCGATTGTTTGCGCTGGTAACGGCGCTCGGTTTGGTGGCATATGTCACGATTTATTTTCTGTTGCCCGCGACTGTTGATGAGACGGTGCGGATAGGGATGGTTATCCCTTCGTTGCCACCAGCGCTCGCCGATGCGCTCGCCGATGATGCCGTGCAGATTTCGCAGTTTGCCTCCGCCGATGAATTGCGCGCCGCAGTGGCTGCCGGTACCGTGACTATTGGTTTTGCGTTCCCGCCCGATCTCTACGATCAGATTCGCCAGGGAGCGCGGCCCGCCGTTGAATTGTTTCTCGCTCCTGAAGTGACCCCCGATCTGGTCTCGGTGTACGAGGCGGCTGGTCGTGAATTGAGTTTTAGCCTGATCGGTCAGGAGCTGCCAGTGACGATTAGCGAGGTGGTGCTCGGTCCTGATCTGGCTGGCGCGCAGATCGCTCCTCGTCAGCGCATGCTGCCACTCTTTGCCGTGCTGGTGTTGATGGTTGAATGTCTCGGTCTGGCCAGTCTAATTGTGGCCGAGGTCGAACAGGGCACAATCCGCGCCTTGCTGGTGACGCCGCTGACGATGCGCGGCCTGTTTCTGGCCAAGAGCCTGTTCGGTTCACTCTTTGCATTTGTGCAGGCCGTTGTGCTGATGGCTGTCACCGGCGGGTTGGCGCAGGCCGCGTTTCTCAATCTGACGGCGTTGCTGATCGGATCGGTCTTGATGACCGGTGTAGCCTTTTTGATCGCTGCGCTCGGTCGTGATTTGATGTCGGTGATGGGGTGGGGTATGCTGGCGCTTCTGATCATGGCGCTGCCAACCTTCACCGTCTTGATCCCCGGTCTGGCCGCCGATTGGGTCAGACTCATTCCCACTCATTATCTGGTCGATACCATCTATCGCTCGCTCAATTTCGGCGCCGGCTGGTCTGAAGTGGGGGGCAATCTAGCGCCGCTGGCCGGCTCTGCGCTGCTCTTGCTGGCCATGGGGATGGTTATCTTGCAACGGAGGTTCGCATGAGTTTGCGCCGTATCGCTGCTCTGCTGTATCGTGAAGTGGGTCAAGGTCCGAAAAACTTTATCTTCATCTTTACAATCGTGGTTCCGCTTGGCCTCAGTCTGGCGCTCGGTCTCATCTTTGGCACGTTCTTTAGCGGTAAACCGCGCCTCGGTATCGTTGATGCCGGCAATTCCCGCCTGACCGTCCTCGCCGAGTCAATGCCCGGTTTGATCGTGCAACGCTTCGTCAGCGCGGATGAACTGCGCGACGCTACCGCTCGTGGCGCCGTGGATGTGGGGTTAGTGCTGACCGCCGATTTCGATCAACGTGTTGCCAGCTCCCAGGCCGGCGAGTTGACCGTCTATGTCTGGGGAGAGAGTCTGCTGCGTGACCGGGTTTTGATCGGCACAGCCATCGCCGATTGGCTGCGCGAACTGGCCGGACACGAGCCGCCGGTGACGATTAAAACGACCTTGCTCGGAGCAAATAATGATCTGACCTGGCAGCAGCGATTGTTGCCCTTGCTGGTGCTCATGACGGTCGTGTTTGGCGCCTTGATGCTCCCAGCCTCTTCACTGGTGAGCGAAAAGCAGCGCCGTACCCTGAATGCAGTGCTGGTAACGCCGGCCACACCCGCAGAAATCTACGTTGCCAAGGCAATCGTCGGCGTGGTCTTGAGCGTCGTGATGGCGCTGCTGGTGCTGGCACTCAATGGCGCCTGGAGTCGGCAGATCGGTCTTGTAGTGCTGGTGCTGGCGCTCGGCGCAGTGCTCTCAGCCGAGTTTGGCGTCTTGCTCGGCGTGATAGTGCGTGACATCAATTCGCTCTTCGCAACCGTGAAAGCTCTCGGCCTGATCCTCTATGCGCCGGCGCTTATCGCGCTGTTCCCGGTCATCCCTCAGTGGATCGCGCAGATCTTTCCCACCTTCTACATGATCGATCCGGTCATCGCCATTGTGCAACGTGGAGCGGCTCTGAATGATATTGCCGGCCATCTAACCGTGTTGACAGCCATGATTGTGGCGCTGGCAGTCGGCCTGAAGCTGGTCAGTAACCGGCTAACCACCGCCTGATCGGCGCTACGGCGTCCCACGATTCGCCGCAAGTTGCCGGATCAGCGAAGCAAAAGTGTCAAACGGCAAAGCGCCCCGCACAATCTGACCGTTGATCAGAAAATTGGGCGTGGAATTGATCCCCAGCCGTTGGGCCGCTTCCATCTCTGCGATGATCGTCGCCTCAGTCGCTGGCCGATCGAGACACGCATTTAGCAGCTCAGTGTCAACGCCCAACTCTCCCGCCATTTCGATCAACACCGGTCGATCGCGCCGCGGCACTCCACCCCACTCGACGCCGTGAGATTGAAAGAGCATTTCGTACACCGGCCAGAATTGGTTTTGCTCGGCGGCGCAATTGGCAACCCCAGCGGCCAGCATGGCAGAGGCATGAATTGAGGTGAGCGGAAAATCGCGCACAACCAGGCGCGCGACACCGGTATCGACGAATTCACGGATCAGGCGCTCGCGGGTCTCGCTGACGAAACGCGCGCAGAAGGGACATTCGTAGTCGGTAAATTCGATCATCAGCACCGGCGCATCTGGATCGCCCAATGCGCGTGGATCGTCGGCGGTGAGATTGAGCAGGCTGACCAGATCAATCGGTGGCGGTGGTGTGGCAGTAGGACGACTGAGTTCGGTGGGGGCTGGCGGAACAGTTGGTAGATTCTGGAGCGCAACCTGTGTTTGACGAACCTCCAGGGCCGAACGGGTAGGAGCAAGTGGCGCAGCTTCGCCGCAGCCGGCCAGGATGAGCAAAAGAATGGTGATGCTGAGAAATCGGTTCATGAGCTTGAAATGTGAGCGCCAGCCGACGATGAATAGAATTCATCATGTGCCGGAAGCAATATATGGTAGCCAATCTTCTCCATTGTACTACATCACGGTTGCAAGCCGATCTCAGTCACAAAACGAGAGGACGAAGCCAAACCACTTTGTCCTCTTGGCGCTTTGTTCAGCATTTACTGATTTCATCCATCAGCCGCCGCCAGCGTAGCGGCTGCGCCGAGCGGTTGTTGTTCGCCACGGGCGAAACTCGCCACATCGACCCGTTGCAAAATCAAGATGCACGTTAGCAAACCAACAGCTTCCAGCAAGAAGACACTGGCATACGCTATCGGTAACGATCCACTGATGGCGAGCGCTATGTCACGCACTGCGCCGCCGGCAAAGATACCGAGTCCGCGGAAGAGAAGCTGAGTCATCGACCACAGACCGAGATAAGCGGCTGCGTGCTGATCGGTCGTCATTGCTGCCAGCAGCGATACTGCGCCAACTGTATAGATTCCGAACCCTAAGCCGAAGAAGACCAGCACCGGGATTAAAAGCTGTTGCGCCTTGGTAAACGCAATCACGCCCAACAACAAGAGTGGTAGAGCAGTTAACGCCAGACCAAGCACCGCCACCCCCGTCTGTTCGTGGGCTGCGCGTCGGCGAGTGAAATAGACCGTCCCCAACAGGCTGATCACCACGCCAATCCCCCAGTAGGCGTTGAAACGAGTGGTTTCACCAACATCAAGGCCGAACACATCGCCGCCAAACGGTTCCAGCACCGCATCCTGGGCAAAGGCGCTCACTGCGCCCAAAGCCAGGAAGAGGAAGAACCAGCGCGCTCGCGGATCGCTCCACATTCGGCGCAGCAGAGGGATGAAAGGCTCAGCCGGCGGAGGTTCTGTCGCCGGCGTTGCCGCCGGACGTTCGGCCTTCCATAGCGCGAAGGCGATGAAGGCAAAGGCGATGGCCATGCCGGTTAGCACGAGGCGCCAGAAACTGGCCTGATCGTAGATCGGCATCAGCCTGCCGTAGATAACACCTGCCACCGGAAAGCTGATAACCAGAAAAACCTGCACAATCGCAATCGCCTGCCCGCGTCGAGCAGGCGGCGCGCTGTCACGCACCAGACTGAGGTAGGTAGCGCCTGAAATCAGGGTTCCGATGCCATACACCAGAAACGCGATGAAAGCCAGCGTCCAGCCTAATACCGAGGAAGGATCGCTCGCCAGCAGCGCAGTCACAAACGGCAACAACGGCAACGAAAGCAGCATGGGCAGACGACCACCCCAGATGAAAGGCAGCCGGCGCAACGTACCGGGTGGACGCAGATCGGAAAGGTAGCCGGCCCAGATACTGAGTGGCGCCAGCAAATAGCGCAGCGCCGAGAGCAGCGCTACCGGTGTCGCAGCGAGCGCCAAATCAGTGATCAAGACCCGGTTGAGCACACCTGAAGTTAAGAGATCGATAAACGATGAACCAATGTGAAAGGTGCCTAGTTTGAGCGTGCGCGGCACATCGAGACGTTGCTCATTTGCTTCCACAGTTCACTCCTCTGTTTCATAACCGGCCACAACCGCCAGTTGCACTTCATTCGCAACCCGGCTAATCCGGCGCAAGAGGCGGGCACTTTCAGATGGGCGCACATGCGCCTCTTCGGGCAGATCCATTGCTGCCTCTACCAGCGAGTCACGAAAAAAGAGCGCCGCTGCTATCGCATCAGATAGTGGCAACCCTGCCATACGAGCGAGACGGGCATAACTTCTGCCAACGGCGCGCGCTTCGTCTAGCAGCGGGCTATGTTCATCGCGCGCGCTGACATAGCGCAACACAATCCCCATCAATTGCTGACCGACCCGCCGCCAGGTCTGTCGCTCCTGTTCGCTCATTTCCTGCATCCACGCCGGCGCTACTCCGGGGTTTGCCAGTTCATTGCGTGTTTGCGCCAGGGCCTTGCTGGCCAGAGCATTACTGAGCGACTGCGCCGGTAACGGTCGCCGCGCCGCTAGCGCCAGGATGTCGGCGCGCGCAAACCGACGATGACCGCCGGGAGTGATATACACCGGCACGGCGCCTTCATCGGCCCAGCGTCGTAGTGTTGAGGCATGCACACCGAGCAACCGGCTTGCCGCCGAAAGAGAGAGGTAGGTTGGCGTTTCCTTATCATTCATACGTATCCGTTGACGACAAGACACATGCGCGCAATTCACTCTTTGATTCCTGGCGGCACAAGCTCTCGCAGGATAGCCCGGCATTATCTTATCCTGGCCGTGTTACTGTCGCCCCTCTGATGACGTATCTCTCTACCAGGAATCTTACTAAATCTTATCAAACCTTCACACAGTATACCACATAGTATAACACAGCTCCCGCCGGTCAAAAACCTGTCCGGCGGGAGTATGAAATGATTGTCAATGGTAGTTGTGGTATTTCAACCGGAAACCGGTCGATTGGCAAATGTGCCACTCATAACGTCTACGTCCGGCGCCGAGGCAGATCGCTATTTCAACTGAAAACCCAGCCGATGCAAGACCTCGCGCAAGACATCGCGCCCGGAAAGGCTCTCTGGCCCGGCCACACGCCGAGCTGAGTGATCGACCCAATCCCCTTCCACGTTCATCCCCTGCGCGGCGTAGAATGCGCTCATCGTCGCATTGTAGCGCTCTACTGCCGGTGGAATCTGTTCGGCATGATATTCCTCACGGTGCAGCACTGCCTCTTGGGGCAGACGTGGCTTGACCGCTGCCGGTCGCGCCGGATTAGGCCGGCCAACGCACAAGCCAAAGACAGGCATTACCATTGGCGGTAGTTTGAGTTCGGCGGCTACCTCCAGTGGCCGGTTCCGGATCGCTCCGATATAGACGGTGCCCAAACCGAGTGACTCGGCGGCGATGACCGCATTCTGCGCGGCCAGTGCCGCATCGATCACCCCCACCAGCCACATTTCGAGATAGTTAAGCCCTTCGTGGGGCATCTCGCGCGCATCGGCTGCCCGCGCAATCCGGTTTAGATCGGCCAGCCAGACCAGAAAGAGTGGCGCGCGTCGAATATGGTTTTGGTTGCCGGCCAGCGTCGCCAGGCGCTCTTTCCGCTCTGGATCGGTCACTGCCACCACGCTCCACGTTTGCAGATTCGACGAGGTGGCAGCCGATTGCGCGGCAGCGATCATCGTTTCGAGCGTTCCTTCCGGAAGCGGTTCGTTGCTGTATGAACGCACTGAGCGATGGCTCAAGATCACGTCGATGGTGCCATTCCTGAGCAGGGTCTCAGGCGCGTCGTTGCCATAGCGCTGGCGCAAGATGTCTTGGGTTGAAATGACAGTATCGGTCATCGTCAAATATTCCTCAGTTCTATCCGTAATACTAAGCTGATTATACACTGTTATGCTCTCAGGCGGTGCAATTGTTTCGCAGTGCCCTGCCATTCACACTCATGATAATCGACCGGGTTGAAACTTCTTCTTCCAAATAGCAGAGGCGGGTAATCTCTACCCGCCTCGCTGCCCTTTGTCTCAATTACCTGTCGGTACGGGTCAGTGCCCTGGCGCCGTCTCGCCTGTCGAGTCGCGGCGTTGCGCGTCGATGATCGTAATTTCCGGAGCGGGCCGCGGCGCGGGGAGCGCCACCTGCTCGCGCCGTCGGCGCACCAGCGTTGTGTTCGAACGTGACAGGGCGGCGGCAAAGCCGAACGCCGGACGCTCAGGCTTCTCATTTGGTGGCAGGTACGGATGCTCTGCCTCTACCCGGCTCAGAATCTCTTTCACATCCAGGTCAGTTAGCTCATTGCGCAGGATGAGCGCTTCGGCAATCGCGATGACCGCCATCCGGTTCTGCTCAAGCATCTGCTTGACGATGCGGTATTGCTCTTGCAAAATCGCCTCAACCCGCGGCTTGACATCAGGCGCTGATAGACCTTGCATGCCGAAGAGCAGGTACGAGAAGAAGCTGTTGTCCATACCGTAGGCGCCGACCATCATTGCTGCAATGCCGGTTGCGCTTTGCAAATCGCCGGTTACACCACTCATCTGCGTGCCGAGGAACAGTTCTTCGGCAGCCCGACTGGCCAGCGAAATCTTGATCCGGTCGAGCAGCTCTTCGCGGGTGCGCGTGTGGATCTCCTCTTCCGGCTTCCAGGCCGCAAAGCCGAGTGCGTTGCCATGGCGCACAATCGTCACTTTGGTCAGGCGCTCTTTCTTCAACAGTTTCACTGCTGCATACGCATGACCGGCCTCGTGGTAGGCGATGCGCCGCCGCTCTTCATACGACATGCTGCGGATCGGCTGCTTGAGGCCCCATTCGTGGATCTCACGAGCCTGAGTGAAATCCCAATAGTTGATCGCCGCACGACCATCAAAGTGAGCGTGAATAGTTGCTTCGTTGATGACATATTTGATCGCAACCGGCGTATAACCGATTGTATCGGCTACCATGCGGTCGATCGGCATCGGCTCGTGCTTTACCTTGCTCAGATAATATTCAATCACCTCGCGGCGGCCATCAGCGTCGGGTGGTTCCACCGCGATCTTGCGGTCGAAGCGCCCAGGTCGCAGCAGAGCAGCGTCGAGCGTTTCGGCAAGGTTGGTCGCCGCCATTGTGAGCACCGGCGGCATATCGGCCTTGCCACGGCGCAGCCCAACCAGTCGCAACAACTTACCCCACCAGGTCTGCTCTTGCGGCGGTGGATCCATCTGCAGCAACAGCTCGTTGAGCAAGCTGCTACCACCACCCATCATGCCACCCACTCCCATCACCACCCGATCGCGATCACCGGCATGCATGCCTGCGCCAGCGCCACTCGTGCCCATCAAATTCGAGCTGCGCGCCATGCCGATTGCATCAATCTCATCAATGAACAGGATGCATGCGCCGTATTCGCGAGCCAGGCGACGGGCCTTGCGGTACAGGTTCATAACCTTGATGTTGCCCATACCCATCCAGGCCGAAAGGAGCGATGGCGCGCTGAGATAGCCGAAGGGCACTCCGGCTTCAGTCGAAATCGCCTGAGCAAGATAGCTCTTGCCGGTGCCGGGAGGCCCGATTAACAGGATACCGCGGGTGACTTCGCCACCCATCTGCTTGAATTCCTTCGCGCCTTTCAACAAGGTTACAACCCGGCGCGCCGCTTCCAGCACTTCAGGATTGCCGCGATAATCCTTGAAGCTCACGCCAGTTTCACCCGGTTTGACCCAGTAGATACGGGTGCGGGCCATGAAGAAGTACATGAGCCAGAATTGAAATCCGATAAAGAAGAATAGATAGACGGCTACCGGAATGATCTGGAGGATCAGATCGCCAATTTCACCGGTGATGATGATGTTGAAGATACCCGGAAGTAAATTGGCGGCCAGCCAGATCCCGATCCCAAGAAACAGCAAAAAGCGCAAGAACCGGAAGAGTTTCCAATTCCAACGCTCAAATAGCTTGGCGATCTTCTTTTCTAGCTCCTGTTCGCGATTGGTGGTTGTTTCAGGGGTTGGGCGATAGGGCTCAATTGCCATGCGCGACTCCCATTCAGAATTGACGTTACGGCTGCGCGCTCCTGCGCTGACGAAAGAGTGGGGAAGAGTGCTACATATATATCGTAGTGCTATTGTTATTATGAAGTATACTGATAGAGGAATGCGCGGTCAAGGCAAGAAAATGAGAAAGCTCTCATAAAACGTATCTGTAGCCGGCGAACTGCGCGCTTCAGCCGGAATGCATTTCCCTCAAGACGTATCGACAACGATGAAGCGACACCGAATGCTCGATGGAATGGCTATTGTCGTTCTGATAGCGTATAGCTGGCTGGCATGGAGTGTGCAGAGCCAGGAAGCGCCGATTGACCCAATCTATGCCGGGATACGCGAGCGTGGTGTCCTGCGGGTGGCGGTTGATCCCGGCTATCGACCATTCGTCGAAGAGCGAGACGGCATGCTGGTTGGCTTTGATATTGATCTTGCTCGCGCCCTGGCCGCTGAGCTAGGGCTTGAGGTAGTCTTTGTGCGCAGCGGCTTCGACGCGCTCTACGATCAGTTAACGAGCCAACAGGCCGATCTGATTGCTTCGGCGCTACCATACGCACCCGAACAGGGCTACCGGGCGCGTTTTTCGCAACCCTATTTCGATGGTGGATTGATGCTGGTGACGCGAGCCGACAGCGCTATCGGCAGTCTGTCCGATTTGCGTGAGCGGCGGTTAGGTGTCATTTTAGGCAGCGAGGCCGATGCCCTGGCGCGACGGTTTGCATTGTCTACGCCGGTAACCATCTACGAGGCTGACGAAGAGGCTATGTTGATCGTAGCGTTGCGTTCCGGTGCGGTTGATGCTCTGATCCTCGATCATGTAGCCGCGCTGGGCGCGCTATCCACAGGCGATCTCCGCATTGCCGCTGCCCTCAGCTACGAGCCATATGTGCTGGCGATGCCGGCTAGTGCGTTCCAACTCGAGCTGGCAATCAATCGCGCTCTTCAGCAACTCGATGAGCGCGGCCTGCTGTCCGCACTGCGTCAGCAGTGGATGGGCGCGCCGTAGGAGGGATACCCCAACCTTCTCGCAGCGAACCTGCGCGGGGTGAGTCGTTCCATCAGATCGCGCAGAGCTTCGGTAGCGCTCGCTCCAGCAAACGCAACCCGGAATCGGCATTGCCGGATGGACGCAGCCCACTGGCCCCTACTTTCCCGTGGCCTCCCTGGTCAGGGCAGAAGCGTGCGCTCATCGCTCGCTGCAGCGGTAGCAAACTCTTGTCAATACTGGGGGTGTCCCCTCTTCTCCTTCGCAGGTATTACCGCTACTCCACACCGGCGGCAAGCATTGCGCGGCTGGCGGTCAGCCGATCGATCCAGGGTTGTAACAGTGGTTTCCACGCAGCCAGCGTTGCGCTCAGGCGATGCAGATCGTTGATTTCTACGCCAAGCAATTCATCAAGAGCGTTGATCAGCGCATGTGCCTGCTCGAATTCGCCGGCAGTTTCAAAGAGCGCGCGCGCCATTGTGAACCGGTCATTGATCGGGATGCTGAACCCCAATCGACGCGCCAGCGCCGATAGATCGGCGCGGCTGAGAAAGATTCCCGACCGAACCGGGGTAATCAGGTGGCGAATCAGCATCGTCAGATCGGTCTCTTCGCTATGAGTTGATACTGGCTGGAGCGGGATGACTTCGCGGCTTGCCGATGGCTCGTCGGCCAGTCGCTCTAGCTCACTGCTAATCAGTTCGAGCGTGAGTTCTGCCAGTCGCCAGTAGAACGGGTGAGTCGCAATCCGCTGCACTGCCTGAACCCACACCGGCACCCAGCCAGCGAGGTGTTGCCGCAGAAAAGTTGCTGCCTGTCTCCGCGACCAGCCGGCCAATGCGTCGTCGCCGGTAGCCATGGCCGCGGCTTCAGTGGCAATGAGACGGGCCAGCAATATCAGCTCAATCCCCAGGTGATCGGGAGCGCCTGCGCTCTGATCAGGCGTAAAGCCACATTCGTCGTAGAATGCGGCCACCCGATCGGCAGCGGCTGTGTTGAGCATCAGGTCTTCATCGCGGTAGAGCGACTCGTAGGGGTAGACGTTGCGCCCCACGAGGTATTCGTAGGCGATTGCCAGCTCAGACTGACTTTCACCCAGCAATGTTGCCAGTTCCGGCAGCTTCGCTGCCTCAGCCCACAGATCGGCTGAGGGCGGCGCTAGTAGCAGCCGCCCCAGCAGATCGGCAAGAGTCTGGCGGGCAAGGAGATTGTTGTAGTCGTTCACGATTTCTGCTTTTGCGGTAGACGATACGCCTCGCGGGCCGGACGGAACGGTCGCAGGAGCCAGTGCGGACGGCGCAGACCGTTGGGTGATACTTTGTAAGCCGGTCGCGTCATCGCCAGCCATTCGCGATACACCTCGTGGGCACGCTTTGTATCAACATAGATGTCACCGTAACGGTCGTTCGGCCCCGCCGGCTCAATCCGCACCTTCTGGTGCCAGCAGTGCATGCCACTGATCGGATCGGGATGCACCGGGAAGGTCAGATTCTGATGCACGCCAGCGTCTTCCCACCAGATCCGCGCTGTGTCAGGATCGTCACTCTGATAGGGTTTGATACCGTGAATCTGGCGCATCTTCCATTGACCGTCACCCTCTTGCTTCAGCTCAACCAGTGCCGTCGAGAGCCGACCGCCGCCGTCTTCCTGCAAGCGCCAGCGGCCCAGGTGGTGCGAACAGGCAATCACACCGGGACGAATGCCTTCGGTGACCCAAACCCGATCGACGAAGTAGCCGATTTCGGTAATCACCTTGATCAGGTCGCCGGTGCGCAATCCCAGGCGCTCGGCGTCGCTCGTGTGGATCCAGACCGGATTTTTGTGGCTGATTTCATACAGCCATTTCGCATTGCCGCTGCGCGTGTGGATGAGCGTAGGCAGGCGGAAGGTCGAGAGCAACACGACTTCATTCTTCGACCGGTCAACTTTGCTGGGATGCACGTGACTGTGAATGTAGGTGGGGATTGCATATTCCGGCCATCCCCAATCGCGTAGCGTGGTTGAGTAGAATTCGAGTTTGCGCGATGGGGTCAGGAAGCCGGTCACAATCTCGCCGTCTTCCAATCGAATCCCGATCGGTCGGCCTCGCTCGGGATCTGGCTCAAAGTAGGGTAACGGCGTGATATTCGACGACGGCGGCGCCGGTGTTTTGGTGTAGACGATACCGGTATCGGGATCGATTGTCGCCTCGGCCAGTTCGCTCGGGCTGAGCGGCTTGTTAAACGTTGGCTGCACACCCTTGCGCAACTCAAATGCGCCGTAGCGTCGCATATACTCCAGCGGAGTAAGACCCTCTTTGGCGGCAGCTTCGGGCAACCCCGGCACATGGTTTTCAAACATCCAGCCGTAAAGTTCATCGACCGTGATCTTCTGGCCAGGCCGGTAGGGACTTTCAAACGTTTTGCGGATCCCAAGGCTACCGTCGGGATCGATACGCCACGACAGTTCGATCCAGAACTCAACCTCCTCCCACACTTCACCGGGATTGGCCTCGCGCGTGTCGCGCACCGGGCGACCCAGACGGCGCATGGCTTCGCGGATCACCGGCTGGCGGAAGGCAATCCAGCACCCGGCGTGCGTCTCCTGGCTCATCATGTCGTGACGTTCGGCGCCGACTCCCATCGGCAGAATGTAGTCGGCAAACCATCCGGTCTCGCTCCAGGTGGGTGACAGGTGAACGTGCAGGCCGATCTTACTCTCGTCGGTCAGCACTTCAAGCCAGCTCATCCCGTCGGGATTTGTCCAGAGCGGGTTATACACCCGGGTGAAGTAGGTGTCAACTTTGCCCCGACCCTCTTTCAGGAAGTGCGGCAGCAAAATGCTCATTTCGTAGAAATTGAGCGGATACTCTTGCGGCCAGGTGAGTTCGTTCCAGACTTTCGGGTGGGGCGCCATATTGGGGTGGCGCGGGATCCATTTGTCCCAGACATTGGCAGAAGTGCCACCCTCTACCCCGATTGAACCGGTCAACACGTTGAGGAACCAGAGACAGCGCGCGATCATCCAGCCGCCGAGGTTTGAGCTGGTTGCGCTGCGCCAGCTATGAGTGGCGAGTTTGCCCTCGCAGCGGGCAATGATTTTAGCTACTCGCTCGATCTGCTCGGCGCTGACGCCGCTCTCTTGAGCGGCAAACTCAAACGTGTATTGGGCATACAACTCTTGCAGCTTCATCTCAAAATGTTCGAAGCTGACCGGCAGATCGGGATGCTCGGCGCGCAGATAGTCGGCCCAATTCACCCAGCGGCGCACAAATGCGCGGTCGTACTGACCGGTGCGGATCAGATAGTTAGCGATTGCCAGTAGAATCGCGGTTTCACTGCCCGGCCAGGGCGAGATCCATTCGTCGGCGAGCGAAGCGGTGTTTGAGAGGCGGGTATCGAAAACAATCAGCTTCGCCCCCGCCATCTTTCCTTCCATGATCCGTTGCGCATGGGGGTTGAAGTAGTGGCCGGTCTCGAGATGCGAGCTGATGAGCAAGATCACCCGGGCATTAGCGTGATCGGGTGATGGCCGGTCGTACCCCATCCACATTGCCTGCCCGCAACGCGCTCCCGATGAGCAGACATTGGTGTGCGAGTTATGGGCATCTACTCCCCATGCCGGTAACACCCACTCCATGAAGCCATCGTGGCCGGGACGACCAACGTGATAGATGATTTCCGTCTGGCGCTGCTCGATAATGGCTTTGCGAATGCGAGCGGCAATCTCATTGAGGGCTTCGTCCCACGAAACGCGCACCCACTTTCCTTCGCCACGCTTGCCGGCCCGCTTGAGCGGGTAGAGAATGCGGTCAGGATCGTAAACCTGGTTCAGCGTTGCCGGCCCTTTGGCGCAGTTGCGACCGCGGCTGCCGGGATGGAGCGGATTGCCCTCAAACTTCTTAATCTTAAGCGTTTCAACATCCACGTAAGCGAGCAGACCGCATGCGCTCTCACAATTGAAACAGACGGTTGGCACCAGCGTGTAACGACGGGCAACCTTTTGCGGCCAGGCCTTGGGATCGTATTCTGTCCAGTCATTCCAGCGTTCAACCGGCGGATAGTCGCGCAGCTCGACGCTGGTCGGCGCGGTAGCCGGCGCTGAACTGGGAACGTAGCGGGCAACCGGCGGCGTGAGTGGTTCAACCCGCGCCGATGATGTCTGGCTAAGCGTACCAAGCAATCGGTTTAGCAATGATGTCGCCATGACCACACCTTTCTTAACTGTTCGGCACGTGTTGCGGCGCCATGACGAAAGCGTATTCGAAGGCGTACAATCCGGCAATGGCGGCCAGACCGGCTGCGGCCAGCAGCGGCGCAGCCAGCCCAGGCGCAAGCAACGCCAGCGCAAGCAGCGCAATTGGAACGACGTGACCGAGCGTAATCGCGCCTTGCCAGAAGTGCTGGCGGTAGCGACCGTGGCTGATGTCATGTGCAGCGCGAGCAGCTACCTCGCTGGCATGCGGAATACCGAATTCTCCGAGCAGGATCATAAACAGATCGAGGATCAGGCTCCCGGCGAAAAGCCAGACCAACACGGTGAGCAGTGCCGGCGGCATTGACATAAACAACGCCATGATCAGCATCGTCCCCGAACCGGCCATTAATGCCTGCGCGAGCAGGTGAACGGGCAATAGCGGGCTTTGCCAGAGATCGCGACCTTCGGCCTGCGCAAACAGGAACGCGGTGTAGATGGCAGCCAGTACTGCCAGCGGCATGCCCACCCATGCCAGCGGTAGACGCAACGCCTCGGCGACCGCAGCCGGCACCAGATTGAGCGCAGCTCCCGCTTCGGCGAGGAACCAAATTCCGGCAACCGCCGAGAACGCAATCAGCGCAAATGCGCCGCGTGTAAGCCAGCTCCGCCATTGAGGACGGGTAAGGATCGTGAAGAACATGTGCGGTTTGTCAAGGTCGATAATCAGCAGTAGCGTTGTAATCGCAATGAAGAGCAGGCTCACAAAGAGAGCTATCGCCAGCAGTGGCGCGGTGAGTGGGGCCAGCCCCAGACCGACAGCAGCGGCAACGGCCAGAAATACTCCGCTTCCGATGCCTTTAGTTACCAGATAAGCCGGTACCGGCCAGTGCCAGGGAACTTTGTGCTGAGCATTGTAGCCCGTTTGCACCATGTGACCGGCAATCCGACCGCCGAGCATAAGCGGAGTCTGGCCGACGCCAAGTCCCTGTTCGCGCGGGGGGCGAATCGTTGCGCCCGACGCGGCAGTGAGTGGTATCACCTCGCGCGTCGGCTTCGCATGCCCGTTACCGTTGTGATGACCGACCAGTTGCTCGCTGACCACATCAGCCCACATAAAGGTTGCGCCGACCGGCGCTGCGGTTGGTGTCAGCGTCGTCTGATCGGCATCGATATAGAAGAGCTTCGGCGCAGTGCCCTGTTCGGGCTTGCGCACCGCAACCGGATGGCGGGCGATCAACTGACTGATCAGGCTATTGGGATCGTCGAGATCGCCGGAGATGATTGCCTGTTCTGGACACACAATCTCGCAGGCCGGCTTGAGGCCCTGATCGATGCGGTGAGCGCAGAAGTGGCACTTCGCCGCGTTGTGGGTGTCTGGATCGATGTAGATGGCGTCGTAGGGGCAGGCCTGCATACAGGCTTTGCAGCCAATACACACCTTCGGATCGAATTCAACGATGCCGTCGGTGCGTTGGTACATTGCCGTCACGGGACAGATGCGGACACAAGGCGGATTGGCGCAGTGATTGCAGCGCGTGACTTGAAAGTGTCGGCGAGTGTTGGGGAAGGTGCCGGTTTCGACATACTTCACCCAGGTGCGGTAGACCCCAAGTGGAACTTCGTTTTCCGACTTGCAGGCGGTACTGCACGCATGGCAGCCGATGCACTTCCGCTGATCGATGAGGAAGCCGTAGTTTGTCATGGCCAGCTCTTTCTGGCTATGGAATAAAGATCCTGACTGCATCATATCCTAGCATACGTCTGGCTATCGAACAAGCAAATATTTTCGATAACTGACATCGAATCGAAGCATAGATACATCACATCTTCGCATATGCGTTATAGTACGTACACACAAAAAATTGGCGAAACACCTTGCATCACCTTGTCCAAATTGTGAGGATCAGCGTGTCACTCAATCTTCACCTGTTACGGATCTTCGTGGCCGTGCTCGATCAAGGCAGTTTTACCAGAGCAGCGGAAGCGCTGGTGATGAGTCAATCAGCAGTCTCGCGAGCTGTCCAGGAACTGGAACGGCAGCTCAACACGGTACTGCTCGAGCGACGCCCGCGCGGCGTGGTGCCAACGGAAGCTGGCATCGTGCTAGGGGAACACGCCCGCCGGATTTTCGCTCACGAGCGACTCGCGATTGAGGCTTTGAATGAGTTGCGGGGCTTACAACGCGGACGTTTGGCCATCGGCGCCAGTAGCACGATCGGCACCTATCTGTTACCGCCGCTGCTCGGTCTTTACCATCGCCAGTATCCGGGAATCGAACTCTTTCTTGACATCGGCAATACCCAACAGGTGATGGAACATTTGCTTGCCTACCGGATCGATATTGCCTACGTTGAAGGGCCGGTTGAGCCTGACGAACGCTTGCAGATTAGCCCGTGGCGCAACGACGAACTGGTTGTGATCGCTGCGCCTGACCATCCGCTGGCTCGCCAGCCGAATCTGACCTGTGCCGATCTTAACGGCGCGCCGTTTGTGTTACGCGAACCCGGTTCGGGGACGCGCGAAGTGATGGAGCAGGCGCTGACTGCGCGTGGGATTACCATTCGCCCGGTGATGGAATTAGGTAGCACAGAGGCGGTCAAGCAGGCGGTTAGCGCCGGTCTGGGTTTAAGCATTGTGTCGCTGGTTACGCTGCAAATGGACATCATTGCCGGACGCCTGACAATCCTGCGCGTGCGTGACCTGTCAATCGAGCGTCAGTTGAGTCGGGTACGTCTCGCCGACCGTCCGCTCAGTCAGGCGCTGGCTGCCTGGTTAAAGGGGAAGGGGTGAGAGGGGCGAATAATATTCGCCCCTATCTCGAATAATATTCGCCCCTATCTCGATGACAATAACGACCCGCAATGCCCCACCATCATGCCCGTGCCGGGATCGGTATTGATGGCGACGGTGGTGGTGTGGGGGCGAATAATTATTCACCCCCACACCACCGATGACAATGATTATTGACCCGCAATGCCCCACCATCATGCCCGTGCCGGGATCGGTATTGACGACGATGATGGCGGCGTGACGACGATGATGGCGGCGTGACGACGATGATGGCGGCGTGACGACGATGACGGCGGCGTGACGACGATGATGGCGGCGTGACGACGATGATGGCGGCGTGACGCCGATGACGGCGGCGTGACGACGAGGTGGGCGGCGGT
>Ga0116210_1001380_pt1 | contig 18170 bp, 14 predicted proteins | sample TshhotsprinmetaG_FD_94483 | JGI IMG/M metagenome (GOLD analysis project Ga0116210, IMG submission 94483) | Hot spring microbial communities from South Africa to study Microbial Dark Matter (Phase II) - Tshipise hot spring metaG | ecosystem: Environmental > Aquatic > Thermal springs > Hot... | reverse complement strand
CGACCGCTTCCTCGGCGACCGTGCCCTGCGCGAAATCCTGCCCGAGGCCGAAGAGGCCTTCCGTCGCCGTGTGGACGACCGGCTGGCGCCCGGCCGGGGCCTGTGGCAGGGCGAGTTCTGGGGCAAGTGGATCCTCGGCGCCGTCGAGGCGCAACGGTACACCGGGGACCCGCGCTTGCGGGCGGAGCTGTCCGCCACGCTGGACCGACTCCTTGCCGCCCGGCGCGAGGACGGCTACATCGACACCTACCACGACTCCCCGTTCGTCCGCACGCCCGGCGAAAAGGCCAACAACTGGAACGTCTGATGCCGCAAGTAGACGCTGTGGGGCCTGATCGCCCTCCACGACCTGCTGAACTCCGAGGCCGCCCACTCCGGAGCGCGCGGCCTTCTCGATCATCTGATGACCGAAGTCGGCCCCGGGGCCGTGCCGATCATCGAGACCGGCACGTTCGAGGGGCTGCCGAGCACCTCGATCCTCGGCCCCGTGGTCAAGCTCTATCGGTGGACGGCCGATCCGCGCCGCCTGGCATATGCCCATTCCATCATTGAACAGTGGTCCTCCCGCCCTGGCCGGCCTCCGGACATCGTGCGCAAGGGCCTCGAGGGTCGGCCCGTGGACGAGTGGTTCCCCAACCCCGCCCAGTGGACGAAGGCCTACGAGTTCATCTCGTGCGTCGAAGGACCGCTGGAACTCTATGCGATCGAGGGCACGCCCGAGCATCTTGCCGCCGCCACGAACATCGAGCGGGTGCTGCGCGAGTACGAGCGGACGGTGTTCGGGGGCATCGGCAAGAACGGCAAACTGATCAAGGCGGCGCGGCTGCTGGAAACGGAGGCGGAGATCTGCGACGCGGTCTACTGGAGCCGTCTCAACGCCCGCCTCCTCCGCCTCACCGGGCGGCCGGAGTACGCCGACGAGATCGAGCTGACGCTCCACAACGTCCTCTTCGGCGCGATGAATCCCGCCGGCGACTGGGGCCTCCGACGGCAGTTGTTGTCCGGCGAGCACTGGCCGGCCCCGCCCCACTGCCGGCTCCAGCATCACCACTGCTGCGTCGCCAACACCCCGCGGGGGCTGCTCCAGGCGGCCGAAGTCGCGGTGATGGGCGGACCGCAGCCCGGCGACTTCACCGTCAACCTGTACCTCCCCGGCACCGGTACGCTCGCCTCGGCGGAGGGGCGCATTCGATGGGAGATCCACACCCGTTATCCCGACGACGGCGAGATCGAGATCCGCTGGGCGGCGGAGCCGGCGCGTCCGACCCGGCTGAGGGCGCGCGTGCCCGAGTGGACCTCGTCGGCCACCGTCGAGGCCCAGGCGCCGCGCCGTCCTCGGCCCGGCCTGGCAGTTATGCCACGGTGGCCGCCGCGTCGCCCTCCGGCGGATCGGTTCGTCTGCGGCTCGACCTCACGCCTCGCCTGATCCCGTTCCTCGGCCAGGCCGACCTTAGGCCGACCAATGGTTTCGTCGCCGTCGCGGTCGGCCCCGTCGTGCTTGCGCGCGACATTCGCCTCGGCGAGACCGAGATCCACCGGGCCGTCGCATGGCCTGCGCCGCCCGCCCGGCCCGTCGTCGAGCGCATCCACGCCCCCGAGTTCATACGGACCGCATGGCGTGTCTCCGTCGGGGGGGCCGATCCGATCCCGATGTGCGACTTCGCCTCCGCCGGAAACACGTGGCAGAAAAGGACCTCCGACTTCCGCGTCTGGATCCCGCCCGCGCCCCCTCACGCCAAGGTAACGTTTCGCCGGCCGGCGACTCCTACCACGGCCGGCGCCCAAGGAGTCACGCGATGAGAATCCGAAACAACGTTGGCCGCGGTGGCGGCGCTCGCCGTCGCGCTCCTCGAGGCCCGCGGCGACACGATCTGGATCGGCACCTGTTCCCGACGCGGCAGCGAGGGCATCTACGCGGCCCGTTTCGATCCGTCCTCCGGCGCGCTCACCGACGTCCGCCCCGTCGCCCCGGCCACCAACCCCTCCTTCCTCGCGTTGCATCCGACCCGGCCGGTGCTTTACGCCGTCCACGAGATCGGACGACACCAGGGCCACCCGACCGGCGCCTTCGCCGCCTATCGGTGCGATCCCCCCTCCGGACGGCTGGAACCCCTTGGGGTCCAGTCCAGTGAAGGACCGGTGCCCTGCCATCTCGCCGCCGATCCGCTCGGCCGCGCCGTGGTCGTCGCCAACTACGTGGACGGCAGCGTGGTCGTTTTTCCGCTCGACGCCGACGGTCGCCTGGGGCCGCCAGCGCAGCGTTTCCAACACGAGGGCCGCGGGTTGCATGAACGCCGCCAGACCGGCCCGCACGCCCACGGTGTCACCCCCGACCCCCTGGGCCGGTTCGTTTGGGTGCCGGATCTCGGGATCGATCGCGTGGTGGCGTACCGGTGGATCGAGACGCCGGAAGGACCTCGGCTTGAGCGATGCCCGGACGGCGACGGCGTCGCGCCGGCCGGCTCGGGACCGCGGCATTTCCTTCTCCATCCCGGCGGCCGCCGGGCGTGGTCGGTCAACGAATTGACGTCCTCCGTCACCGCCTTCGCGAGGGACAACGGCCGGCTCGTTCCGCTGGCGACCGTCGGCGCGCTTCCGGCCGATTTCGCCGGCGCCAACACGGCGGCGGAGATCGCGCTCCACCCGAACGGTCGTGTCCTGTACACGTCGAACCGGGGACACGACAGCATCGCGTGGTTCCGGCTGCGCGACGACGGAGTTCCAGAACTGGCGGGGCACGCGCCCACCGGCGGACGGACACCGCGCCATTTTGCGGTGGCTTCCGCTGGCCGGTTCCTGCTGGCGGCCAACCAGGAAACCGACAACATCGTCGTGTTGGAGCTCGATCCGGTCACCGGCGAACCTGGCGCGCCGGTCGGCGAGGCGCGGGTGCCGGTACCGGTGTGCATTCTCTTCTCGCCGCTCGCGCCGTGAGGAAGCCGGCGGCCGCACAGTGAACTGGCATTGCTCCCTCTGCGGATCGCCCTATCCTGCCGCACGTCTCCCGCATCGGTGCGTCGAGTGCGGTGGTTTCTACGATCCGGACCCCGACACGCCGCCGGTTCCCGAGCCGGACGGACCTGGCATCTGGCGGTGGCGTTCATGGCTCGGCCTGCCGGCGGGGACGGAGCGGTGGTCGCTCGGCGAGGGCAGGACACCGGTGGTCCGCGAGGAGATCGCCGGCCGGCCGGTGGCGTTAAAGATCGAGGGCGCCAATCCGACGGGTTCGTTCAAGGACCGCGGGTCGGCCGTGCTGGTCGCCATGGCGGCTGACCGCAGCATGGAGGAGGTGGTCGAGGACTCCTCCGGCAACGCCGGCGCGGCGTTGGCCGCGTACGCCGCCCGGGCCGGCCTGCGCGCGACGGTCTTCGTGCCGGCCTCGGCCTCGGGACCCAAGCTTGCGCAGATCCGCGCCTTTGGCGCGAGGGTGATAGCGTGCCCGACCCGCGAGGACGCGGCGCGCCAGGCGGAGGCCGCCACTGCCGCCGGGACGCCGTGGGCCAGCCACGCCTGGTCACCGTTCCAACTGGCCGGCTACGCCACGCTCGCATTCGAGCTGGTCGAGGGCCTCGGTCGCGCCCCCGGATCCGTTGTACTGCCCGCCGGCCAGGGAGGGCAATTGCTCGGCCTCGCTTTGGGTTTCTCCGGCTTGATTCGCGCTCGGCGCATCGCGGTCGAGCTGGCCTTGATTGGCGTTCAGGCTGCCGGATGCGCGCCGCTTGCCGGCCGGCCGTCCCCGCCGGACAGCGCCGATACGATCGCCGAGGGCATCCGCGTGCGCCATCCCGTACGGGCCGACCAGGTGAGGACCGCGGCGCTCGGCACGGGCGGGCGGATCGAGACGGTCACCGACGAGGAGATCCGCGTGGCCTGGCGGGAGGCGGCGGCTCGCGGCGTGGACATCGAAATCACCTCCGCGGCGGCATGGGCGTACCTGCGCCGCCCGTCCGTGGACCTGCCCCCGCCGGTGGCGGTGGTGCTGACGGCGACCGGGTTGAAGACGCCGCGCTGACCGTTGCGGCGCAGCTCGTTCAACCGATCTGCTGGTGGAGATTGAGGATCGGCAGCAGGATCGCGAGCGCCAGGACGAAGACCAGGCCGCCAAGCGCCATGATCAACAACGGTTCGATGAGCGCCAGCGCCCGGGCGAGCCGCCGATTCCAGACCTCCTCGCACCGCGCGGCGGCCAGGTCCAGCATTGCCGGCACGTCGCCGCTTTGCTCGCCCGCCTCGATCCAGCCGGCCAGCAGGGACCGCAGCGGCTCGATGCGCCGGATCGCGTCGCGCAGCGTCCCGCCGTGCCGGACCCCTTCCACCTCCCGCGCCATGCCCTCCTCCGCCGCGGCGCTTCCGCTGGCCGCCGCGGCCATCGGCAGGGACTCGATCAGCGGAATGCCGCCGCGCAGCAGCAGCGAAAGCACACGCGCAAACCTCAGGCCGACGAGCGCCTCCCGCGCTCCGCCCACGCCCGGCACGCGCGCCAGGAAACGCTCCCACGCAACGCGCGCCGAGGCCGAGCGCGCCAGACGCCGGCGCAGCGCGACCGTCGCAACGACGGCCCCGACGGCCGCCAACGGGCCGGTCGCGCGAGCCCATCGCCCGGCGGCCAGCACGGCCCGCGTGATCGTCGGCAGCGGAACGCGGGCATCCTCGAACATCCGCGCGAACGACGGCAACAGGAACCCGAGCACGCCGACGGCGATGCCCAGCGCCAGCACGCAGACGATGAGCGGGTAGATCATCGCCGAACGGATCCGGTCGCGGATGCGCGCCTCCTCCTCGAGCATCTCCGCAATCCTTCGCATCGAATCCGCCAGCGCGCCGGCACGCTGGCCGGCCTGCAGCAGGGCAATCTCGAGCCGGCTGGCGCCGGCCGCAGCGATCGCGTCGGCCGGCGTGGCCCCGTCGCGCACGCGGTCGCGGATGCCCGCCAGCGCCGTGCGCGCGCCGGCCCACTCCGGGGAGTCGATCAGGATGCCGATCGCCGGCGCGAAGGGAAGGCCCGCCTGGAGCAGCGCGGCCAGTTCGCGATACATGGCCGCGCGATCGGCCCCACGATTCCAGCGCCCCCCCCCGCGGCGCGCCTCGACCGGCGTCAGGCGCTCGGCGAACACGCCTTGGGCGGCCAGGCACTCCCGGGCCGCCTTCGGGCTGTCGGCCTCCACCAGGCCGCGCACGCGGCGGCCGCCGATGTCGAAGCCGGCGTAGTCGAACGTTCTCATTCCGCCCGGCCGAGTGCGCGGCGCAGTTCCGCCAGGCTGGTGGTCCCCTCCGCCACGCGGGCTAGGCCCGCCCGGCGCAGCGGCCGCATGCCGGCCGACATCGCCGCCTCCATCAGCGTCCGTGTCGTCGCGCCGGCCCGAAGCAACTCCGCGATCGCCGGCGTCACCCGCAACAACTCGAACAGGCCGACGCGGCCCCGGTAGCCTTCAAGGCATTCCGGGCAACCCGACGCAACCCAGTGTACGCCGTTAGGAAAAGCCGCCGCAGCGCCGAGGCCGAAGCCGTCGAGGTCGGCCGCCGACAGCGGCGCCTGGCGGCGGCAGGCGGGGCAGAGCCGCCGGACCAGCCGTTGCGCGATCACGCCGTGCAGCGAAGCCGCCAGCAGGTAGGGCTCCACGCCCATGTCGGCCAGACGCAATGCAGCCGAGACGGCGTCGTTGGTGTGCAGCGTCGTGAACACGAGGTGGCCGGTCAGCGAGGCGCGGATCGCGATCTCCGCGGTCTCGAGGTCTCGCGTCTCGCCGACCAGCACCACATCCGGGTCCTGGCGCAACACGTGCCGCAGCAGCCGGGCAAAGGTCAGGCCGATCCGGGGGTTGACCTGCATCTGGCTGATCGCCGGCAGGCGGTACTCGACGGGGTCTTCGATGGTCAGGATGTTCAGCCGCCGCGTGTCGAGTTCCTGCAGCGCCGCGTACAGGGTGGTGGTCTTCCCGCTGCCGGTCGGGCCGGTCACCAGCACCAGCCCCTGCGGCTCGCGTAGAAGCGCGCGGACGGCCTCCAGCTCTTCGGCGTCCATGCCCAGATCCGACAACGGAAGCAACGCCGTCTGCTGGTTGAGCAGCCGCAGCACCAGCCGTTCGCCGTCCGCAACCGGCACCGACGACACCCGCACGTCGATTTCGCGCGCGCCAACGCGGACGCGGGCCATGCCGTCCTGCGGCAACCGCCGTTCGGCAATGTCCATTCGGGCCATGACCTTGAGCCGGGACACCAGCGCGGCCTCGAGGGCCTTCGGCGGGGCAGGCTGCTCGTACAGTAGGCCGTCGATCCGGAAGCGGACGCGCAGACGGTCCTCCTCGGGCTCGAGGTGGATGTCCGACGCGCCGGCGCGCAGCGCGTCCAGCAGCAGATAGTTCACCGCCTGGGTCGCCGGCGCGCCGTCGGCCGCTCGCAGCAGGTCCTCGGCGCCAGCGGCAGCGGGGGAGACGGCCGCCGGCTCCGCAGCCCAAGGCCGGGCCGTGGGGGCGGTGGCGGTCCGCCGGAAGTAACAGCGCTCGATCGTGCGGTCCAGCTCCGCCGGCGTCGTCAGCACGGGCGGGAGGTCGCGGCCGAGGAGGACGGCGAGATGTTCGATCGCGTCGAACGCCTCGGCGCGGCCCATCAGCGCGGCCGGCGCCCCCTCCCAGCGGATGGGCAGGAGTCGCCGGGCCCGGCACCACTCCACCGGAAGCCGCGCGACCAGTTCGGGGTCCACGGACTCGTCCGACACGACGGGGACAAAGGGGATGTCCAGTTCCGCGGCGGCGGCGGCGGCCAGCTCGCCCGCGTCGGCCAACCCGAGGTCCACCGCGACCTCCCCCAGCGGGCGTCCCTCCTCGACGCTGCGGCGGACGGCCTCCTCCAACCGCTCGGACGGCACCCCGCGCGCCGCCAGGTGGGCCGCCACGTCCACGGCACGGTCACTCCGGTTGCGCCGGCGGCTCGGCGCGGATCGACTCCGAAACGCCGCCCAGCCCCGTGCGGCGTTCCAGCGCGGCCCCGACGGCGTCGGCCTCCGCGCGGCCCGCGACGATCCGGGGCGTAACGAACACCAACAGGTTGTTCCGCCGGCTGGTGTCGGTGGAGTAGCGGAAGAGGGCTCCCAGCCACGGGATGTCGCCGAGCAGCGGGATCTTGCGCTCGCGCCGTCCCTTGTCCTCGCGGATGAGGCCCGTGATGACCACCGTCGAGCGGTCGGGCACCGTGATCGTCGTCTTCACCTCCCGGCGCGCGATCGTCGGCGCGAACTGCTGGCCGGCCGGTCCCGTGTCCACGATCGCCTCGATGGCGGGGTTGAGTACCAGCGTGACCTCGCGGTCCGGATTCACGCGCGGCGCGACCTTCAGCTTGATGCCGACGTCCATGCGGTCGATGTTCTGGATGATGTCGCGCGAGGTGCCGGCGCCGCCCTCGATCGTCGAGCGCAGCACGGGGATGTTCTCCACTACGTTGACGGTGGCCTCGCTGTTGTTCTGCACCAGCAGCGGCACGCTGGAGAGGATCCGCACGTCGCGGTTCTGCTGCAGCGTCTGAAGCAAGAAGGGGATCGCCATGCCCTGCGACGTCCCCCGCAGGACGCCGAGGGAAAGGCCCTGTGGGAAGACGTTCTTCGTCAGTAGGTCCTGAACGGCGTCCGACGCGCCTGGACGGCTGCGGGCCGCCACCACCGTTTCGCCCCGGCCGGGCAGGTCGATCGTGGTCCAGTCGACGCCGAGGTTGAGCGAGCGGTCCGCGTCGGTCTCGGCGATCAGGATCTCGACCAGGACCTGGCTGGGCATCGTATCCAGCCCACGGACGAGCTCGGCGACCCACTGAAAATCGGAAGGCGACGCGTAGACCAGCAGGGCGTTGTTGGCGGGGATCGGCTCGATGGAGATTCGCTGGCGGGCGTCCTTGTCGACGCTCTTTTGCAGCAGAGCGGTGAGGCTTTTCGCGGCCTCCTCGGCGGCCAGGTAGCGCAACGGCACGGCGTTGAGCCGGCCCTGGCCCGTGGCGGGCTCGACGTCGAGCAACGCGACGATCCGCTTCAGCTCCGCCAATTGCACCGGCGTGCCCACCAGCACGAGGCTGTTGGCCGCCGGCGAGGGGATGACCATCGCCCCGCTCGGGAGCGCGCCGCCGCCCTCCACCACCTGCCGGATGTGCCGGCCGACCCCCGTTGCCGCCGGCTCGGCGCCCGCGAGGGCGGCCACCACCTGCTGGGCCAGCTCCTCGGCCAGCCCGTGCCGCAACCGAACCACCTCGATCGTGCGCGTCGAGCCGGGCCGGTCGATCTCGGCCAGAATGCCCCCGATCCTGCGCAGGTTCGATTCGGTCTCGGTGATCACCAGGCGATTGCCCGGCGCGAATACCGCCAGGCCGCCCGCCTTCGCCCCACGGACCAGCGGCTCGATCGTCCGCGCCACCTCCGCGGCCTCCACGTGCTCCAGCACCACCACCCGCGTCACCAGCCGCCCGCCCGCCGCCTCCGGCCCCGCCGCCGCCAGCGGCGGGGCCATACCCAGGCCCTGCGCCTCCGGCAGCGGCACGATGTACGAAATCCCCTCCCGCTCCACCACGCCAAAGCCGCGGGACTCGAGGATGGAGAAAAAGATCCGTCCGACCTCCTCCGGCGTCAGCGGCGTCGGCGAGACCACCGTCACCGTGCCCGACACCTTGTCGCTGACGACGTACCGCCGGCCGGTGATCTCCCCGACCATGCGCGCCAGCACGCGCAGGTCGGCCTGGTCGAAATTGAACTGGACCCGTCCGGCGCCCGGCTCCGCGGCCACCACTGCGGCGGCCGCCGCGATCGCGGACACCCATGCGCCCCAACGCATCAACTGGCACGCTCCTTCAGCGGATGATACCCCGCTCGGACCGCCGGATGAACTCCACCAGCTGGCGGATCTCGGGACCGCTCAATTCCGCCTCGATGCGCTCGAGCGCCTGGCTCACGTTCAGGCCCTGGCGATACAGCAAGCGGTGGGCCCGGCCGAGCGCCTCGATCGCCTCGGGCGCATAACCGCGGCGTTGCAGCCCCACGCGGTTGATCGCCGGCACCGCGGCCGGGTTGCCGTCCACCAGCATGTACGGCGGGGCGTCCTGCGTGACCTTCGTTAACCCGCCGATGAAGGCCTCCGTTCCGATCCGCACGAACTGGTGGACGGCCGCCAGCCCTCCGATCGTCGCCCGGCGGCCGACCTTCACATGGCCCGCCAGCGCCACGCTGTTGGCCAGGATCACCTCGTCCTCCAGCACGCAATCGTGTGCGACATGGCAGTTGGCCATCAAAAGGCAGCGGGCTCCGACCCGCGTGACGTCGCCGTCGGCCGTCGCGGTGCTGATCGTCACGTACTCCCGGATCACCGTTTCCGGTCCGATCTCCGCCCGCGGATCGCCGCCGCGGAACTTGAGGTCCTGCGTCCGTGTCCCCACCGACGCGAACGGATAGATCGTGCAGCCCTCGCCGACGTCCGTGCGGCCGTCCACCACCGCATGCGACAGCAGACGGCAATGGGCTCCAAGCCGCACCTTCGGGCCGACGATGCAATAGGGACCGATCTCGACCCCGTCGCCCAGCTCGGCGCCCGGATCGACAACCGCGGTGGGATGGATGCGGGTCATGTCGACGCGGCAGGCTCGCGGCCGGTGCCGAACATCAATTCGGCCTCCGAGGCCAGTTCTTCGTTGCACAACACCCGCCCGACGAACCGCGCCATGTTCAGGCGCATCTTGAGGAACCTGACCTCGATGATCATCTGGTCGCCCGGGGTCAGCAGGCGGCGGAAGCGCGCCTTGTCGATCGCCAGAAAGTACATCACCTGGACGCGGCCGGTGATTTTGTTCAACAGGATGCCGCCGACCTGGGCCATGGCCTCGAGCTGGAGAACGCCGGGCATCACCGGCTGGCCAGGGAAGTGGCCCTGGAAGAACGGCTCGTTGATCGTCAGGTTTTTGATCCCGACGATCCGCTCCCGGTCGTCGCACTCGAGGATTCGGTCCACCATCAGGAACGGGTACCGGTGCGGCAACAGATCCTGAATCTCCTGAATGCTCATCGCGCTCACGGGCCTGAACTCCCCATCCTGGTCGCCGTCCGGCCCCCGAGCGCGTTCCGTACGCCGGCGGCGGGCCGAGCCGCGTTGGAATCGTCTCGGCATTCTAGTGGGAAATCCGACCGGTGAAAACCGGTTTGACGCTCTGGACAACGGCGGCGGCGCGTCCGTATAATACCCCGCAAAGAGGGCCCGCCGATGATCGCTTCATCTCAACCACGGGCAGGGAGCGGATCGGTGGCGGTTTTTCTTGCGCTGTCCGTCTGGGGGGTTGCGGCGGAGCCCCCGGGGGCCGCAGCGAAGGCGGAGGCGGCGCAGACCGCCGAGGCGGGCACCAAAAAACGGGGGGAAACAGAAGGAAGCCGACGCTGCCCTGCCCGCCGAACCGTCCGTTCCGCCGTCGGGGTACGGCACTACGGGCGCCCCGCTGACGACCGAGTGGCCGCTGGGCCAGATCGTCGGCGACATCCCGTGCGCCGGCGACGAGTCGGCGAAGTTCCATCTGTACCTTCCCCGCGGGCTTTAGGCCGGCCGCAAATACCCCTTGCTGCTGATGGTCCTCGAGCGCACGCCATCCTCCAAGGCGCTGGGCCGCTTTCTCGACGCGGCCGGGCTGAACGGCCTAATCGTCGTGGCCCCGGCCAGCGGGGCTGCGGACAACTACGACCAGGCGATGGCGGCCAGCCGTACGGTCCTCAGCAACGCCCTGGCCCGGCTGCCCGTGGACCCGCGGCGGGTCGTGTTCGGCGGGTACTCGGGCGCGGTGTCGGTGGCGGTCGAGCTGGCGGGCGGGGCGACCGGCGTCACCCCGATGGGGCTGTGGCTGATCGGCGCCGGCGTCGGCCCGGAGGCCGTCGAAAAACTCCCCAAGCAGCTCGCGATCGCCGCCATCGGATCCGCCGACCACGTCCGCCGGTGGGACGTCGCATGCGCCACGCTGAAGTTCAACGGCGACCGCACATCGAAAACGTGGTGGCACGTCGAGCCGAACCTCTGGGGGCGGCCCGAACTGATCGTGGACAGCTTGTCGTGGCTCACGGGCATGGGCCTGTCCCGCGAGAGGGCCGGCCGGCCGCAGCTGGGCCAGGAACGCGAGGCATGGGCCGCGATGATCCTCCATCGGGTCGAGGGCCGCCTCGCCGCCGAACCCGAGTGGGCCGCCGATTGGCTGGACGCGATCTCCGAGATGCGCCTGGGCGGAACGATTCAGACGCGCGAGAAGATGCTGGCACAAAAGCTAAAAGGGAATCCGAAGGTCGAGGCGGCTCGCAAACTCCGCCGTCAGATGGACGAGCACGTCGCCAAGCGCTTCGCCACCCACCCCTAAGCCTACCGCAAGAGCAACGGCACGCCCGAGGCGAAACGGGATTTCGAGGCGCTGCTCGGCCGGGCCGGCGACTCCTCGCTCGCCCCCCTGCTGCGCGCGTTCGCCGCCCCCGCCAGGGGGGGGGAGTTGAGCTTCGGCGGCGCTCAGCCCTGTGACGGCGGCGTCCAGCGCGAGTTCAGGAAGAACGCGCCGAGGGCGCCGGTCGGGTTCCGCACCGCAAAGGGATACCAGTCCTCGCGGCGGTGGAATTGACGGGCGTGGTCCCACGAGTGGATCGCCAGCGAGAGCAGGTACTGGCCCGACATCAGCGTTAGCGGGTCCAGGGTCAGGCGGATCTTGCCCTCGCCCTCGATCGCTCGAATCTCCACGCCGGCGATCTGCGTGTTGCTGCCGAACACGTACAGCCCGTTGGCCGTTTTGACCGAGAAGCCGAAGACCGGCCGCTCGATCCGGCCCCGGGCGCGCCATCGCACGTCCACGTGCATCGGCCAGCCCGTCTCGAAGACCGCGGCCTCGCGCCCGTCGGCGTCGCGAAAGGTCACGTCCGCAATCTCGACCTCCCGCGTTCCGAACTCCTGCGTGTACACCGGCCCGCCCTCGCCCATGAACTCGCGGATGTAGCGCAGGATCGTTGGCGCCGGCTCGCCACGCGCGACGATCGAGCCCCGGTGGACGAGCAGGACCTCATGGCAGAACTCCTCCACCGTCTGCAGCGCGTGGGAAACGAACAGCAGCGTCCGGTTGCGGCGCTGCAGCTCCCGGATCCGGTCCAGGCAGCGGAGCTGAAAGGCCACGTCGCCGACCGCCAGCACCTCGTCGATCAGCAGCACATCGGGCTCCGACTCGGCGGCGACGGCGAAGGCCAGCCGCACGTACATGCCGCTGGAGTAATGCCGCACCGGCTCTTCGATGAACGGGCCGAGGCCAGCGAACTCCGCGATCCGGTCGAAGCGGCGACGGACATCCTCGCGGGGAATGCCGAGGAGGGCGGCGTTGAGGAAGACGTTTTCGCGGCCGGTCAGGTCGGGGTGAAAGCCCGCGCCCAGTTCCAGCAGCGAGCAGACGCGGCCGCGGGTCGTCACCCGTCCGCACGTCGGCGTGATGGTGCCGGCCACCAGGCCCAGCAGCGAACTCTTGCCGGAGCCGTTGGGCCCGATCACGCCGAAGGTGCGGCCGGCCGGCACCTCGAACGTCGCCTCGCGCAGCGCCCAGAACTCGTCCGGCCGGCGGCCACGGATCGCGCTGGCGAGCCGGCCGAACAGGGTGGGCGGCGCGTGGCCGCGCACGCGGTAGCGCTTGCCCACCCCACGCGCCTCGATCGCAATGTCGCCCGCCTCGCCCACGTGTCCCCTCACAAAAGGTCGGCGAAATGCCGTTGCGCACGCCGGAAGACCGCCGCGCCGAGCGCCAGCGTCGCAGGTGCGACCGCGAGCCCGGCGGCCGCCCATGGCGGAGGCAGCCAGGCGACGCCATCGAGGGACGCCGCCCGCAGACCGGTCAGCAGCGGCGTCAGCGGATTCAGCCAGACCGCCGCCTCGAGCCACGGCCGCCCCGCCAACCACGGGCGGAGAAGGTCGAGGTCGTACATGACCGGGCTGACGAAAAACCAGGCGCTCAACAGCACCCCGACCAGATGCTGCGTGTCGCGAAAGTGAACGTGCGCGGCCGCCAGCAGCAGCGCCATCCCGAAATTGAGCATCGTCAGCAGCGCCACCGCCGCCGGCAGCAGCAAGGGATCCACCGAAACACCGGCCGCCGCCCCGCGCGCCGCCAGCACCCCCAGCACCGCAAACTGCACCAGCAGGCTCAGCAGGTAATTGATCAACTGCGCCAACGTCGAGGCCGCGGGCAGAAGCCAGCGGGGAAAAAAGACCTTCTTCACGAGGTTCGCGTTGCCGGTGACCGAGGCCATGCCCGCCTGCACACTTTGAGCAGTGAACTGCCACGCGAACACGCCGACCACCACCCGGTCGGGCGTCAGCGCCCGGCCAACCAGCATCCGTAAGAAGACCACGTAGATCGCCGCCATGAACAGCGGCACGAGCACCGCCCACAGGAAGCCGAGGGCCGAGCCCTTGTACCGGCCCTTCAACTCGCGGTCCACGAGGGCGCCTAGCAGTTCCAAGGTCGCCCGCACACGCGGACCAGAAGGTTCGATCCGGGCCCCGAGCCGCGTGTTGACGATGCGCGAGGCGGAGCCGGCCGTCATGGCGTCGTCCCCTCCGGCGCCCTCGCCGCCGCTTCCAGCGCCAGCCAGACCCGGGCGCGCGTCGCCCCGGCGTCGAGCGCGTGCAGACGCAGCGAGGACGCGCGCCACGGCGGCCGCGCCGTGCCGCAGGCCTCGAGAAATGCGCCCAGCGCGTCGGTCGCCGTCTCGGCAAAACTCAGTTCCTGGCGGCGGACCCGCCACGGCGGGCGGAGCGGCTGCTCGGCCGATGCCGCCACTTCGGGCCCAGGAAGGCCCGGCGCGACCGCCGCCCACAGGTCGGCCGGCGCCGGCGGCGCGCCACTCGTGGACTCCAACGCCCGCCAATACGGCGCGAACCGCTCCAGGCCCTCCTCCAGACGCCCCAACTCCCGCAATTCCGCCCGCAGTCCCTCGAGGCGCGCGTGGCGGGCTGGCGCGTCCACCGCCCCGATCCAGCCCACCCATCCCAGTGCCGCCAACGCGAACGCCGCGGAGGTTCCGATCGCCACCCGGCGGAGGGTCGACAAGGTCACGGTTGGCGCCCCTCCAGCGTAAAGGACCAGCGGCCCTCCGGGCTTGGGGCCTCGCACGTGACCAGGCGCACCTCGCGCCCCAGCAGGCGGAGAAGGTCGCCCAGCGCGCGGGGGGAATCGCGCGACGGTCCGCTTCCTTCGATGTTCACGACTCGGTCGGTGATCTCCACCGTGTGGAAGGAAGCGCCCGCCTGCGTCGCCGCCCGCAGGAGGCCCGCCAGCACCGCGGCCGGCCCCGGCTGAAACAGGCGCTCAACCGGCGCCCACTCCGCCCGACTCCGCTCCACCGCCTCCCGGGCCATGCGGACCTCGAAACCCGGCTGCACCCTCGCCAGGCCGCCGAGGCGCGCTGCCTCCCGCGCCAGCCGGTCACGCAAGGCGGCCTCCTCACGCCCAAGGCGCCACCGATGAACCGCGCCGACCGACGCCACCAGCGCCGCCGCGGCCAGAAGGGCGGCGGCGGCACGGACGGCCTCCCTCTGCTGGCATCGCATCCACCCGCGATGGGCCAGACGTCCCCGCCGGAGATTGGCCGCCCAGGCCGATCCCTCGAGCGCGCGCACCGCCAAGGCGCGAGCCAGGGCCGCCTCGGGAGCTTCGACCGGCACGAGCCGGCCGGCGAGGGCCGGCTCTCCCATCGCCCGATCCCGCCAACGTGCCACATACGCCGCCGGCCGCCCCAGCCATGCCCACTCCACCGCGCGTCCGGCTTCGCCGCGCGCCACGACCGCGGCCGCTCGAAGTCGTCGAAGCGCCGTCGGCTCCCCCTCGCCAGGGATCGCATTGTCGTCGGGCGGGGGGTTGCGCAGCGTCAGCACAGTCTCCAGTCCCCGCGCGTCGCCGATGGCCAGCAGCCAACGTTCCGGCGTCGCATGCACCACAATCCGCGCCGCGCCATCGGCCGGCGGGCCCTCCCGGGCCGCGGACTCCCACGCCGCCAGAGCCTCGCAATCCAATATCTCCGGATCGAGGCCCTTCGCCGCCAGATCCTCGAGCCGCCGCCATGCGGCGTCAAGGGGACAGGCCACGCCCAACCCCACCACGTTCCCGCCGTCCAAACGGACCTCCGGAAAAGCCGCAACGGCGTCCTCGAGGCGGAAGGGAAGCTGGACGTCCAGCAGCGAGGGAAGGACCTTGCGGGCGCGGCGGCGGGAGGCAAACGGGACCTTCAGACGGCGGATCGCCGTATCCGTGGCAGAGACCGCCGCGCAAACCAGCGCCGCTCTCCCCGGCCGAAGATCCGACCTAATCGCTTCGGCGATCCCGCCATCGGCCCTGTGGAGAAGTGTCGTTTGAACCCTTCCCCGCCAGTCGCGTACGGCACGAACGCAAACCCCTCCATGGGCGCCGATGTCCACTCCGTAGCTGATCCGCGTGCGCATTGGAACCGTTTGCATATACCGCCCGCCCGCTCCGATTGTCCAGCCTATCCCGCCGTCGGTTTACCGTCGTGAGGGGCTGCGACGAGGTCGGCCAGCGCGCGTCCGGGCGGCCGCGCCTGGACATGGAGAACAGTCCGGAAGAAGGCACGCCCAACGATGAATGCGGGTGCGGGAACTGGACAAGGGGCCCGTGGTGGCTTCCCCGGCGGAAAACTCGCCAACGAGAACCCCTTGGCTCCGGAAAATGGACGCAGCCATGGCGGGTGGCTAACGGCGATGTCGGAGCGGAAAGGAGCTCCGGTTGACCGACGGCGGGCGGTTCGGGGCACATGGACGGGATGGTGGAGTCTGGCAAAAACCGACCCGGCAGATTATTGTCGGGGAAAACCACCCCGGTAGCTCAGTTGGACAGAGCGGCGGTTTCCTAAACCGCAGGTCGCGCGTTCGATCCGCGCCCGGGGTACCAGCCACGCGGACGTTTGATGCCTCTGCGGGCGCCTTCCGCCACGCCGGACCGGTGTCCCTTCCGCCGAGGCGGCCGCAACGACGGCGCCGGCCGGTAAACGGCGCGTCGGGTTCACCGGCCGTGCCGCGCCCGCCGCAGCATCTCGGCGGCGTGGGCCAGGGCGGCTCGGGAATCGCCCCCGCCGAGCATACGGGCCAACTCCTCGATCCGCTCGTCGCCCTCGACCGGCGCCACCTCCGTGTACGTGCGGCCGTCGCGCACGGTTTTGCGCGCAACGCGGTGCGCGTCGCCGTGGACCGCGACCTGCGGCAGGTGGGTGATGCAGATGACCTGGTGCATCTCGGCCACGCCGGCCAGCTCGCGGCCGACCGCATGGCCCATCTCCCCGCCGAGGTTGGCGTCGATCTCGTCGAACACCAACACCGGAATGCGGTCGTGCGCGGCGACCACGGCCTTGATGGCGAGCATCACGCGCGAGATCTCGCCGCTCGAGGCGATCAGCCGCAGCGGCCGCATCGCCTCGCCGACGTTCGGGGCGAACATGAAGTCGACGCGGTCCATCCCGTCGGCCTGCGGCTCGGCCGGCTCCAGGTCCACGCGGAAGGCGCTGCCGGGGAATCCGAGGAACTCGAGTTCGCCGGTCACCGCCTCGGCCAGTTCGACGGCGGCGGCCGTCCGCCGCACGCGAAGGGCCTCGCCGCGGCGGTGCAGCTCGGCCCTCAGGCCCTCCAGTTCGGCGTCGATCTCCGCCAACCGCGCGGCGCGCGATCGGAGGTCTTCCAGCCGCTGCCGGGAGGATTCGAGCGTCGCCAGGATCTCCGCCACCGTGCCGCCGTATTTGCGGCGCAGCCGCTGGTACACGCCGAGACGGCGGTCGAGCCATTCGAGCCGCGCGGGGTCTACCTCGATCGATCCGGCCTCGCGCGCGATCGCCATGCCCAGTTCCTGAACCGCCGACGCCAGCCGGGCCGCCTCGGCGCGCCATTCGGCTGCGGCGGGCAGCAGGCGGCCGAGTTCCTCCAGCGGGCGCTGCGCGGACGCCAGGGCCGAGAACGCGCAGCTCTCCGACTCCGTCAGCAGGCTGGCGGCCTGACCGGCCAGTTCCAGAATCCGCTGCGCGCTGCCGGCGACTTCGTGTTCGGTCCGGATGCGCTCTTCCTCGCCCTCCTCCGGCGCGGCCTCCGCGATCTCCCGGACCGTGTCCTCCAGGAGGTCCATCTCGCGCGCCAGCGCGGCCTCGTCCATCGTCAACTCCGACCGTCGCCGCTGCAGCGCGGCGATCCGGCCGAACGTCTCCGCCCAGGCCGCCCGTTCGGGGGCGCATTCGCCGAACGCGTCGAGGATCTCCATCTGGGCGGACGTGCGGAACAGCGACTGGTGGTCGTGGGGGCCGTGCAGGTCCACGAGCTCGTCGCCGAGCTGGCGTAGCGCCTGCACGGTCGCCGGGCTGTCGTTGACGTAGACGGCGCCGGTGCCGTTGACGCGCACGATCCGTCGGAGAACCAGCCGGCCTTCCTCGGCGGTCGGCAGGCCGAACGCGGCGAGGATCGAGTCCACCCCGCCCGCCTTCGCCAGATCGAACACCCCCTCCACCACGCACTGGTCCTCGCCGGCGCGGATCAGCGTTCGGTCCGCGCGGTCGCCGAGCAGCAGCGCGAGCGCGCCGACCAGGAGAGATTTGCCCGCGCCGGTCTCGCCGGTGACCACGTTGAGTCCGGGCTCGAACTCGACCAGGACATTTTCGGCGACCGCCAGGTTGCGAACGCGAAGCGACTTGAGCATGGGCGTGCGACCGCGCCGATTGGATAGCAGGTCGCCGGCGCCGGGGGCAAGCCGCCGGCCCCGCGGTGACGGTCAGCCGCCGACGGGGGACAGCCGCCAGACCGCCGAGCCGTGCCGGGGCAGGTCGGCGGACCATCCGGTGTCGTGCTCGCCGAGATCCCGCTGGCGCCAGCAGTCGCGTACGCGGTACCGGCCGACAAGGCCGAGCCCGGCCCACTCCACTCGCACGGTCTGCGGCACCGGCCCGAACGCGAACACGCCGACCGCCAACGAGCCGTCCTCGAGCGGCTTGGCCAGCACAAGCTCCGTCGGCGTCCGGCAGACGATCCTCGCCTGCCGGCAGAGGGCGTCCTGGTTGATCGCGAGGATCTCGCCGTTGCACAGGACGTCGAGCGTCAGGTCATCCAGCTTCTCCATGTCCCCGCTGAAGAACAGCAGCGCGGCCATCAGCGCCCACTGCGACATGTAGG
>Ga0116210_1001378_pt1 | contig 18192 bp, 14 predicted proteins | sample TshhotsprinmetaG_FD_94483 | JGI IMG/M metagenome (GOLD analysis project Ga0116210, IMG submission 94483) | Hot spring microbial communities from South Africa to study Microbial Dark Matter (Phase II) - Tshipise hot spring metaG | ecosystem: Environmental > Aquatic > Thermal springs > Hot... | reverse complement strand
TCGGCGATCCCTTTTTCGGTGGACTGGTCGGCGTTGAGCAGCTCATCCACCAGCACATCGCCCAGCACCGCGCGGTGGGCATGGATCAGTTCGCGCGCGAACTCGTTCTGCTTGTCAATCGTCAACCGGAAACCGAAGCCGAACTCGGCATTGTCCTCAAAGAGGCTGTTCGACCACGCCGGACCGCGGCCGTCCTTGTTGACGGCCCAGGGCGTGGTCGGCAGGTTACCGCCGTAGATCGAGGAACAGCCGGTCGCGTTGGCAACGATGGCTCGATCGCCGAAGAGCTGCGTGATCAGCTTGACATAGGGCGTCTCGCCGCAACCCGCGCACGCGCCGGAAAACTCGAAGAGCGGCTGCAACAGCTGCGAGTTCTTGACGTTGTTCAGCGGGATGACCGTGCGGTCCAGCTCTGGCAGGCCCAGGAAGAACTTGAAGTTCTCCCGCTCGGTGAAGCGGAGCGGCAGCTGCGGCGCCATGTTGATCGCCTTGAACTTGGGCTGGCTCTTGTTCTTGGCCGGGCAGGCTTCCACGCACAGGCCACAACCGGTGCAATCTTCGGGCGCTACCTGGACGGTGTATTTCATCCCGGCCAGCTCGCGGCTCTTGTAATCTACAGACTTGAACGTCTCGGGCGCGCCGGCCAGGTTTTCGGGCGGATAAACCTTGGTACGAATCGCGGCGTGCGGGCACACGAACGCGCACTTGCCGCACTGGATGCAGATGGCAGGGTCCCAGACCGGGATCTCGAGCGCGATGTTGCGCTTCTCCCACTGAGTCGTAGCCACGGGCCAGGTGCCATCCACGGGGAAAGCCGAAACCGGCAACTCGTCGCCGTAGCCGGCGATGATCCGGCCGATGACGTTCCTGACGAACTCCGGCGCCTCGTCGGGCACAGGCGGCACCATGTCAATCTTGCTTGTCACCTGGTTCGGGTAATGCACCTCGTACAGATACGACAGGGCATGATCCACGGCCGCGAAGTTCTGCTGCACCACCACCTCGCCACGCCGGCCGTAGGTCTTGCGGATCGCCTCTTTGATCTTGGCGATGGCTTCCTCGCGCGGCAACACGCCCGAAATGGCGAAGAAGCAGGTCTGCATGATGGTGTTGATGCGCACCCCCATGCCGGTCTCGCGCGCCACTTTGTAGGCATCAATGACGAACAGACGCAGCTTCTTGTCAATGATCTGCTGCTGCACCTGCCGCGGCATCTGATCCCACACCTCATCCGGGCCAAAGGGACTGTTGAGCAGGAACACCGCGCCCGGCTCGGCCTTCGCCAGCACGTTGACGCGTTCCAGGAAGACCCACTGATGGCAGGCGATGAAGTTGGCCGACTCGATCAGGTTGGTCAGGCGGATCGGTTCGGGGCCGAAGCGCAGGTGCGAGGTGGTCAGGGTGCCCGATTTGCGCGAGTCGTAGACGAAATAGCCCTGCGCGTAGTTGTCGGTCTCCTCGCCGATGATGCGGATCGAGTTGTGGTTGGCACCCACCGTGCCGTCGGCGCCGAGACCATAAAACATGGCCCGCACACCCTTCTTCGACTCGACGCTGAAGCTGGGATCGTAAGCCAGGCTGGTGTGCGTCACATCATCGTTGATGCCGACGGCGAAATGGTTCTTCGGCGTTGCGGCGGCCATGTTGTCGAACACCGCCTTGACCATGGCCGCGGTGAACTCCTTGCTGGCCAGGCCATAGCGACCGCCCAGCACTTTGAACGACCGCCCGCCCTCCACCAGCGCGGTCACGCAGTCCTGATAGAGCGGCTCGCCGGCCGCACCGGGTTCCTTGCAACGATCGAGCGCAGTGATCACCTTGACGGTGGACGGCAGCGCGGCCACGAAATGCTCGATGCTGAACGGCCGGTAGAGGCGCACCTTGAGCAGGCCCACCTTTTCGCCCCGTGCGGTCAGCGCATTCACCGTCTCATGCACTACATCCGCGCCCGAGCCCATCATCACGATCACGCGCTCGGCATCCGGCGCGCCGACGTAGTCGAACAAATGATATTCCCGACCGGTCAGCCGGGCGAAACGCTCCATGTACTCCTGCACGATGCCGGGCACGGCCAGATAGAAGGGATTGATGCGCTCGCGCGCCTGGAAGAAAACGTCCGGGTTCTGCGCCGTGCCGCGAATGACGGGCCGCTCGGGGTTGAGTGCCCGCGCCCGATGCGCCTGCACCAGCTCCTCGTCAATCATGGCGCGAATCTGGTCATCGGTGAGCTCCTCGATCTTGCGGATCTCGTGGCTGGTGCGAAAGCCGTCGAAGAAGTGAACGAACGGCACGCGCGCCTTCAACGTGGAAGCCTGCGCAATCAGCGCCAGATCCATGACCTCCTGCGGGTTGTTGCTGGACAACATGGCCCAGCCGGTCGAGCGCACCGACATCACGTCGCTGTGATCACCGAAGATCGAGAGCGCATGGGTCGCGATCGCCCGTGCCGCGATATGAAAAACGGTCGGGGTCAGCTCGCCCGCGATCTTGTACATGTTGGGGATCATCAGCAGGAGGCCCTGCGAGGCCGTGAAGGTGGTGCATAGGGCACCGGTCTGCAACGCGCCGTGCACCGCGCCGGCCGCGCCGCCCTCTGACTGCATTTCGACCACCAGCGGCACCGTGCCCCAGATGTTCTTCCGGCCCTCAGCGCTCCACGCATCTGCCCACTCGCCCATGTTGCTGGACGGCGTGATCGGATAAATGGCGATCACCTCGTTGGTCTTGTGGGCTACATAGGCCGCGGCCTCATTACCGTCAATCGTGACATAATGTCTTTCGGTCATCCTCGATTTCCTCCGACAAACTGCACGCCGCGCGGCGGCGTGTCATGCTCGAAACATATCTCCGGCATCGAAACCGGGCAAATCAACCCGTCTCAATGCGAAAATCCAATCCGGCAAAAAGCCACAAATAAGCATAGCACCGCTCGCCCATTAAGAGGTATGACAGGCATCATAGAGGCGCGGCCCCACGTTGTCGTTTTGCCCAAAACAGGATACACTAATCCGCAGTTCAGGAGCGCCCGTTGTGGCCGATCTCCCTGCCCCATCAACCCGGACAGGCCAATCGGGCCACTGCCGCTTCCCTGAGACCTGCCGATTCGCTCATTGGCGGATTTGCTCATTTACCCATTCCCATTTCTCCGCGAGGCAACCATGGAATTCACAGATCTGATCCGTTCCCGCTACAGCGTACGCGCATATCGGCCCGATCCGGTGCCCGATGACCTGCTGATGCGCGTCCTCGAGGCTGGCCGGCTGGCGCCGACGGCCGCCAACCGGCAGCCATTCCGCTTCATCGTCATCCACACGGCCGGCCGTCAGGAGGACCTGCGACGCCTCTATCATCGCGAGTGGTTCGGCCAGGCGCCCCTGATCATCGGCATCTGCGCGGTGCCGGGCGAGGCCTGGGTGCGCCGCGACGGCGTGAACTACGCGTTCGTGGACGCCGCCATCGCCATGGATCACATCGTGCTGGCGGCGGCCGATGCCAGCCTGGGCACGTGCTGGGTGGCCGCGTTCGATCCGGCCGTTGCGCGCCAGCTCCTGGGCCTGCCCGACGGGGTCGAGCCGGTCGCCTTCACGCCGCTGGGCTATGCGGCCGACACCCCGCGGCCGAAAGAGCGTCGGCCGCTGGCCGACCTGGTGCGCTACGAACGCTGGTAGGACGCCTGCAGCCATGGCTCACCCCGCATTGCGTCACTACATGGACTTCGCAGCCGAGACGGTCTATCTGGCCGGCCGGATGACGCTGGGCTATTTCAACGCCGGCGTGCGGCCCGACTTCAAAGCCGACGACACCCCCGTCACCGTGGCCGACCGCCTGGCCGAACAGCTCATCCGCGGCCGCATCGAGCAGACATATCCGGGCCACGCCATCGTCGGCGAGGAGCTCGGCGCCGACGCTTGCGTCGGCGCGACCCATCGCTGGTTCGTAGATCCGATTGACGGCACCAAATCGTTTGTGCGCGGGGTGCCGCTCTACGGCGTGCTGCTCGGCCTGGAGATCGAGGGCCGGGTCGAGGTCGGCGCAGCCTGCTTCCCGGCCACCGACGAGCTGATCTGCGCGGCAACCGGCGAGGGATGCTGGTGGAACGGCCGCCGCGCCCACGTCGCCGAGACCGCCGATCTGAGCCGGGCCTACTTCTCAACGACCGACCTGGGCGGTATGATCGCGCTGGGGCGGGCGGCCGCCTGGGAACGTCTGGCCCGCCGGGTCTACTATCGGGTCGGCTGGGGCGATGCCTACGGCTATCTGCTGGTGGCGACCGGCCGGATCGAGATCATGCTCGACCCGGCCATGCATCCGTGGGACGCCGGGCCCTTCCCGGCCATCCTGCGCGAGGCCGGCGGTTACTTCGGCGACTGGCGCGGCAATGAGACGATCTACGGCAACGAGGGCCTGGCGACGACCCGAAAATTGCTGCCCGAAGTGCTGGCGCTGCTCAACGAATAGCGATGTGCGATGCGACGACGAGTGATGAGTGGCTGCGAATTGACGATGGATCGCGGACAATTGACTATGGACAGGGAGCAGGACGGTGAAAACTATAATGAGCCGACTTCTCGTGTGTGCGTTGGTGAGTTTGGGTTTGGGCGCGGCCGTGTTCTTGATGATGAACGGCGAGACACAGGCGCGGCCGACGGCCGATGTGGGGCCAGATCTGTCTATCGCGAAGCATCCCGTCTGGCCGTTTGTGGCGTTTGTTGAGCCGGGCGGTGTCATCACGTTCGCCATCCTCGTCGAAAACCTCGGCACAGGTCAGGCGGCGAACGTGGTGATCACCGACACGCTGCCCGAGGGCCTTGCTTTCGTCGGCGCAAACAACAATCTGTGCGGCGGGCCTTGTCCGATAGAAGTTAAGGGCCAGCAGGTGGTCTGGCAGATGGGCAATCTGGCCCCGGATACCCGGTGGCAATGGATGGAAATGTGGGCGCGCGCAAGCACGACCGTGACGGTGGGCGCGATCCTGACCAACACGGTGGAAATTCGCGGCGCCGACGCCGAAATTGACAGCGACCCCGACGACGAGATCAGGGACCCCTACGCCAACAACCGCGGCAGCCGAGAGCTTGAAGTCGTCTCTACGATCCCCGATTTGGAGATATACAAAGAGATCGCGGCCGGCGTGGCCGCGGCCGGCGAGCGCCTGCGCTATCGCATCCTGCTGGCGAATCAGGGCCTGGACGCCGCCGAAGATGTCATCGTCACAGATACCCTGCCTCTTGCCGTGACCTATCTGGCGCACGGGAGCGATTATCCCATCGGCAGCCCCATCCCCGTGACGCCGACCGTGAGCGGCCGCCACGTCGTCTGGAACCTGGGCCGTGTGCCTCCACGCGTTTGGGGCTACCTGACCGTGGATGTGCGCGTGAGCGACGCCGTGACCGCGGCCGCGATCTTGACCAATGTGGCGACCGTCTCCACGAGCAGCCCGGAACTGGGACGTTTCGCCAATGAGTTCGTGCGCGCAGACACGGTCGTCGCCGATGTGCCCGACCTGTGGGTGGACAAGCTGGCAGAGGGCCAGCGCGCGCCGGGCGGCCGCTTCGACTATCGCATCCGTCTGGCGAACCACGGTGGCGGCAGCGCAACCGGCGTGCGCGTCACCGAGACGCTGCCGGCCGAGCTGCGCTTCATCACCGCCACCAGCCTGAGCTGCCTCGACCCGCTCGATCCCGACGATTGCCGGACCGATCCCTTCACGATGACCCTCCACGGCCAACAGATTGCCTGGGAGATCGGCCAGATGCCGCCGGGCAGCGGCGAGACCTACATCTTGATGACCGTTGAGGTGTCGCCGACCCTCGCACCGGGCACGATGCTCACCAATGTGGTCGCCATCCGCGGCAACGAAATGGATAGCGATCCGAGCGACGACGTTTACACCCTCACCCTGCCCGTGGTCGAATCATCCGACCCCGATATCGCCGTGTTCAAGTCGCTGGAGTCTCCACCGCCGCGGCCCGGCGGCCAGATCGCCTACCGGCTGCGCGTGATCAACCAGGGCGCGTTCCCCCTCTCCAACGTGATCCTGACCGACATGTTGCCCGGCGTTGTGACGCTGCGCGGGACGAACAACACGACCTGCTTCGCGCCGCCGGCTTGCGAGGACAATGCGTTCGCGCCTGCCGTCCAGGGCAACGTTCTGGCCTGGAACCTGGGCGAGATTGCGGTCAACGGTTACGGCAGCTTTTGGGTGACGGTAGATGTGCCGATGACTGCGACCGCAGGGACGATCCTCAGCAACACGGCGCGCATCGGCGCGTCGATGCTCGAGACCGATCTGACCGACAACGAGAGCCTGGCGGCCGTGACCATCATCGGCGAACCGAAGCTGATGATCCGCAAGATCGCGCCGTCCACTGCGCTCCGCGGTTATCCCATCACCTACACCCTGACGATCAGCAACAGCGGCGATGCGGCAGCGACCGGGCTCACCATCACCGATGTCATCCCGACCGGTGCATACCTGCTGCGCGTCAACGGCGGAGTCGCTGCAGGGGGTGTGGTGACGTGGAATTTGTCGAGAGTGGATGTGAACGTCGAGGCGCAAGTGAGCTTCGCCGTCACCGCGACCGAGACAATCAGCAACAGCCGATATGGCGTGACAACGTACGAAGGCATCTCTGCGGCGGGCGCTCCGGTGACGACCACGGTCATCGGGTTGGCCGCGGCCAACAGCGGTCCCAGCCGCGTCGGCGAACTCACGCACTTCACGGCGACGCTCAGCAACCCGACGCCGATGACCTACCAATGGCATTTCGGCGACGGCGTCATCTCAACGCCGGCTGCATTTCCGACTGCAACGCACCCCTATACACGGCCCGGCGCATACATGGCGATCGTGACCGCAACCGGCAGCCTAGGCAACCTGACCGCGACGACGCCGGTGCTCGTTCGGCCCCACCTGCTCTATCTGCCGTTGGTGATCCGGGGTGTCGCGGCGCGATAATCGGCTGCCTGTTTTCTTGCATGAAGCCAACGACCCCGTTTATCATAGCTGTATCATCGCATCATCGGAGGTCTCAAATATGTCATCCGTCGGCGTTGCCGAGCTCAGCCCGATTCTCCAGGCATTGCTCGCTACCCTGTTCACATGGTTGATGACCGCCACCGGCGCGGCCGGCGTCTTCTTCTTCAGAACGGTCAATCGCCGCATCCTGAATGCCATGCTCGGCTTCGCGGCCGGCGTGATGATTGCGGCCAGCTTCTGGTCGCTGCTGGCGCCGGCCATCGAGATGGCCGAGGAGGGGCCGCTGCCGGCCTGGCTGCCGGCCGTGATCGGCTTTCTGCTGGGCGGTGCATTCCTGTGGGGCGTGGATCGTGTATTGCCGCACCTGCACATTGGCCTGCGCGATGAGCTGACCGAAGGCATGAAGACGCAGTGGCGACGCAGCGTGCTGCTGGTGCTGGCGATCACCCTGCACAATTTCCCGGAGGGTCTGGCCGTGGGCGTAGCGTTCGGCGCGCTGGCCGCGAACCTGCCGGCCGCCTCACTGGCCGGCGCGGTGGCCCTCGCCATCGGCATCGGCCTGCAAAATCTGCCGGAGGGCATGGCGGTCTCGGTGCCGCTGCGCCGTGAGGGCATGGGCCGCTTCAAAGCGTTCCTCTACGGCCAGGCATCGGGCATGGTCGAGCCGGTGGCGGGAGTGCTCGGCGCGGCGGCCGTGCTGCTCATGCGGCCGCTGCTGCCCTACGCGCTGGCGTTCGCGGCCGGTGCCATGATCTACGTCGTCGTGGAAGAGTTGATCCCCGAAGCCCAGCAAGAAGAAGACACCCATGCGGCCACGATCGGCGCGATGCTCGGCTTCGCGCTGATGATGCTGCTGGACGTGGCATTGGGATAGAAAGAGAAACCAGATGTTGCCCGACATTCCTCCCGGCATCAAAGTCGCAGTGCAGGCCTCGCCTGAGCCGAGCGACGAAGAACTGGCGCTCATCCAGCAGATGGGCGTCGAGTGGGTCGTGTTGTGGACCGACGCCTCGAAGGCCGGCTACGAATACTTTGCCAGCCGCCGCCGGCTGTTCGAACGCCACGGTATCCGCATCTACGGCTTCGGCAATCGCGATGTCCACAATCAGGATGCCATCGTGCTGAATCTGGAGGGGCGAGACGCCAAAGTCGCGCAGTATAAACAGCACCTGCGCGATCTGGGTCGCGCCGGCATCCCCTACACCACCTACGCCCACATGGCGAACGGTATCTGGAGCACCGCGCGCGAACCAACGCGCGGCGGTGCCAGCGCGCGAGCCTTCGACCTGGCCAAAGCCGAAGAGGGCCAGTGGGCCGACCGCCGTTATCGCATGCCGCTCTCGCATGGTCGCCGCTACTCCGAAGAAGAGATCTGGGCCAACTTCGCGTCGTTCATCCGCGAGGTCGCGCCGGTCGCCGAAGAAGCGGGCGTCAAGATCGGCATCCATCCCGACGATCCGCCCTGGCCCGAGCTGGCCGGCATCCCGCGCTGCATCTTCAGCAGCTTCGCCGGCTATCAGCGGGCGCTCGACCTGGCCGCCAGCCCCAATGTCGGCGTGTGCCTGTGCGTGGGCTGCTGGCTGGAGGGCGGGCCGCTGATGGGCAAAGACGTGATCGAAACGATCCACGCGTTCGGCCAGCAAGGCAAGCTGTTCAAAGTGCATTTCCGCAACGTAAACCGACCGCTGCCGCATTTCGTCGAGACCTTCATTGACAGCGGCTACATGGACATGGCGCAGGTGATGCGCGCCCTGGCCGCGGTCGGCTTCGACGGCGTGGTGATTCCCGACCACATCCCATTGATGGGCAACGATCCGCGCATCGGCCTGGCCTACTCGATTGCGTACATGAAGGCGCTGGTGCGCTGGGCAAATGCAGGGTGAAGCACTCGCAATGACCGCCAAACCACGACCACAGGTTGACTACGATGTTCACGAACTGATCCAAAAACGCTGGAGCCCACGCGCGTTTTCAACGCAGCCGCTCACCGAAGAAGAGATCATGACGCTGTTCGAGGCCGCGCGCTGGGCCGCTTCGAGCGGCAACGAGCAGCCCTGGCGCTTCATCTACGCCACTCAGGCCCAGGCCGAACGATTCCAGAAGTTGCTGGCCTGCCTGAACGAGGGCAATCAGGTGTGGGCCAAAGCCGCGCCAGTGCTGATCCTGACCCTGGTCAAGACGCACTCGACTCGCAGCGGCCGGCCGAACCGCTATGCCTGGCACGATCTGGGGCTGGCCATCGGCAACCTGACCCTCCAGGCGTCGGCCCTCGACCTCTACGTGCACCAGATGGGCGGCTTTTCGGCCGAGAAGGCGCGCGAGACGTTCGCATTGCCGGCCGACATCGAGCCGGTGACCGTGATCGCGGTCGGCCGTCTCGGCGATCCGGAGATGCTGCCGGCCGACCTGCGTGCGCGCGAACTGGCGCCGCAGCAGCGCAAGCCACTCGCCGAACTAATCCTGAACTGACGTGATCCGATCAAAATGCGCTATGCGGATGTGTGCGTCAACACCCCCCTCGGCCGCCGGGTAACCGCCGACGAGGATGAAGAGGCCGAGTACGAGCCGCTCGGCCAGACCTTCACCTACGCGGTGCCCGAGCCGCTGACCGGTCGCCTGCAGCCGGGCCATCTGGTCTGGGTGCCGTTTCGCAGCCGCCGCCTCCAGGCTGTCGTCATCAAGCTCAGCGACACCCCGCCCGATTTCGAGACGCGCGAGATCATCTCGGTGGTGTGGGCGCAGCCGCTGCTGACGCCCACCCAGCTGGCGCTGGCGCACTGGATCAGCCAGACCTACCTCTCGCCGCTCATGGCATCGCTCCTGCTGATGCTGCCCGTCGGGCTGAGCCAACGCGGTCGCACGGTATTCGTTCGCACGCGCGAACCGGCCCCGGCCGACTTGACCCCAACTCAAGCCGCCCTGCTCGAACGCATCGCCGCAGCCGAGGGCGAATGGGCCAAAGTGAGCGCCGGGTTACGTGGGGTCACGCAGAAACGAGATCTGCAGGCGCTCATCGCCAAAGGGCTGGTGACGAAAGAAGTGGCGTTCTCCAGCCCGCCGCCGCGACCGAAAACCGGGCGCCAGGTGCGCCTGTTGGCCGACGCGGCGACCATCGCCCGTGTGCTGCCGACACTGGGCCGCGCATCGAAGCAGGCGGCGGTACTGGCATGGTTAAGCAGAGAAATCGGCAAATCGGCAGAGCAGCAAAGCAGCAAGCCGGCCGGCGCGCAGGATGGCAAAACAACAGATGCCGGCGCGAGCAGAAAGCTGGCATCGCTCAAGGAGGTGTGCGAGGCGGTCGGATGCACAGAGGCACCGGTGAAAGCGCTCGTCGAACGGGGCTGGATCACGATCACGCCCAAAGATCCGGCCGGGAAGCCGGCCACGGTGAGCCTGGCACTCTCGGCAGACGCGCTTCTGGACGCGCTGGTTGAGCTGCGCGGCACGCAGAAACATCGGGCTGTGCTGGATGCGCTGCTCAAGCATGGCGGCCCGGCCTGGATCGGCTGGGTCTACGCCGAGACCGGTGCCACGCCGGCAGTGCTGCGCGATCTGGAGGCCGCCGGCCTGATCGCCATTGCCGAGGAGATGGTCTGGCGCGATCCGCTGGCCGGCCGGTCGTTCGCGCTCGATCAGCCGCCCGTGCTGACCGAGGATCAGGAACGGGTGTGGGAGGTGGTGAGGGAGAGGATCAGGGAGGCGGCAAATGGGCCAATCGGCAAATCAGCAAATCAGCAAACGGGCGAGCGGGCAGAGCGGGCGTCCGCTATGTTGTTGCATGGGGTGACGGGGTCGGGGAAGACGGAGATCTATCTGCGGGCGATCGGCGACACATTGCGCCGCGGCCGGCAGGCGGTGGTGCTGGTGCCGGAGATCGCGCTGACGCCGCAGACGATCCGCCGTTTTGCAGCCCGTTTTCCGGGGCAGATCACCGTCTGGCACAGCGAGCTGGGCGAAGGAGAACGCTTCGACGTGTGGCGCCGGGTACGCACCAATCACCCGGCTGCGCAGGTAGTGGTTGGCTCGCGTTCGGCCCTCTTCCTGCCGTTTCCCAACCTGGGCCTGATCGTCGTGGACGAAGAACACGAGCCGTCCTACAAACAGGAGCGCACACCGCGTTACCACGCGCGCGCGGTGGCCCTGGAGCTAGGCCGGCTGAACGCTGCGCCGGTGCTCCTGGGCAGCGCGACGCCTGCACTGGAAACTTACTATGCGGCGCGGCAGGACCAGATCGAGCTGCTGACGCTGCCCAAGCGCATCCGCACCGGCAACGGCGAGGCGATCTGCACGGCGCCGCTTCTGTCCGACGACCAGGCCGACCTGCCGCCCGTACGCATCATAGACATGCGCCAGGAATTACGGGCCGGCAACCGCAGCATCTTCAGCCGGGCGCTGACGAGCGGGTTGCGCCATGTCCTGGCGGCCGGCCAGCAGGCCATCCTGTATCTCAACCGCCGCGGGAGCGCCACCTTCGTCATGTGTCGGGATTGCGGCCACGTCGAGGTCTGTCAACGGTGTGCCTCGCCGCTGACTTATCACAGCGCCGGCGAAGCGCTGCTCTGTCATCACTGCAACCGCCGCTATCCGGTGCCGACCGTGTGCCCGGCGTGCCAGAGCAAGCGCATCCGCTTTTTTGGCGCCGGCACCGAGCAGGTGGAAGAGGCAGTGCGGCTGGAGTTCCCGCAGGCGCGCACACTGCGCTGGGACCGGGATGTGACCGCTGCGAAGGGCAGCCACGACGCAATCCTGGAGCGTTTCGTGGCGCACGAGGCCGATGTGCTGATCGGCACCCAAATGATCGCCAAAGGCCTCGACCTGCCGCTGGTCACGCTGGTGGGGGTGATCGCGGCGGACGTGGGCCTGTTTCTGCCCGATTTTCGCGCCGGCGAACGCACGTTTCAGCTGTTGACGCAAGTGGCCGGCCGGGCCGGCCGCAGCGTCCTCGGCGGCGAAGTGATCATCCAGACCTATCACCCCGATCATTACGCGGTGGTTGCGGCCAGCCAGCACGATTACGAGGGCTTCTATCGCCAGGAGATGGGCTTTCGCCGCGAACAGGGCTATCCGCCCGTGCGCCGGCTGGCAAGGCTGGTGTACCATCACAGCCGGCGCGACAAAGCTCAGGCCGAAGCAACACGGCTGGCCGAGCAGCTGCGCGCCGAGATCGGCCGCACCGGCCTGGCCGAGACCGATGTGATCGGCCCGGCGCCCTGTTTCTTCGCCATGCAGCGTGGAAAATACCGCTGGCAGGTGATCGTGCGCGGTCCCGATCCGGCCGCGTTGCTGCGTCGGCTGCCGATCCCGCTGGGCTGGCGGCTCGACGTGGACCCGATGGATCTGCTGTGAGAATCGCCCCCGGGCCGTAGCCCCATGCCGGACATGGGTGAAGGCGATTGTCCATCCGAGTCGTTTATGGCCAGGCGGCCCTCACAGCATCGGACATCCTGCCCGATGGCGTTCCGGTCGGCGTGACCGTGGCCGCGGTCGTCCACTGCCAGACGAAAAGAGAGCTGGTGTCCGTCCACTGGCCGGGCTGCGCCAGGCTGCCCAGCCCCATGCCGGTGACCGCATCGGCCGGATTGCCGTCGGACGGCAGCAGCCGATAGGCCGGCGCGAGATTGGTCATCAGGTAGTCGGTGGCGTAGAGTTCGCCGGGCTTGGCCTCGGTGACAAGCGTGGCCAACAGATCCAGCCCATCCAGTGAGGTGACATGCAGGACGACGCCGATCTGGCGGACGCCGGCTGCGTCGAGCATGTCTATGAAGATGTGATGCTTGCCCGCGAAGGGCGGCTCGCCCTCGTCGAACCACTGTCCTCTCACCAGCCGCCAATAGCTTTGCCCTGGCTGCACTGTCGCCTCTGTCAACGTCGTTCCCGGTTGATCCGGACGCGGATCCCAGCTCCATCAGGTGGCGTGGGCGTGAGCGTAGGCGTGGCCGTGGGCGTCGCATCCGGCGTGAGGGTGGGCGTCGGCGTAGCGCTGGCATCGGGCGTGGCGGTCATGGTCGGCGTGAGCGTGGGCGTGGTCGTGGATGTCGCATCGGGCGTGAAGGTGGGCGTCGGCGTAGCGCTGACGTCGGGCGTGGAAGTCATGGTCGGCGTCGGCGTCGGTGTCGGCGTCGGTGTGGATGTGAGCGTCGGCGTGGGCGTCGGGTCGGTGACCGGCGCCACGACCCACTGCCAGGTGAGGCCATAGCTGGTGTGGACCTTCCAGTCGGGCAGCTCGATGCTCCCCAGCCCCATCCCGGTGACCGCATCGGCCGGATTGCCGTCGGCAGGCACGGCACGATACGCCGGCGCCACCACATACATCGGGAAATTGGCCGCGTAGAGCTCTCCCGGCTTGGCCTCGGTGAGAAGGGTAGCGAAGATCTGCTGGCCGTCGAGCGACGTGATCTGGATCGGCACGTTCGTCCGGCGCTGACCGTCTGTGCCCAACGTGTCCACAAAGATGTGATGCTGGCCCGCGAAGGGTGGCTCGTTTTCAGCGTACCACACGCCTTTGACCAGCCGCCAGTAGCCCTGGCCTGGCTGGACCGCGGCCGGGATCAGCGCGGCGCCGCGCTGCGTCAGCCGGGGGTCCCAGATGCGATCGCTGCCGACCGGCCCACGGAGAACGAAAGGCAAGTAGATGACACCCCCCGCAGGCGTAGGATCGTCGGCCGACAGCACAGAAAAGGGCGCTGCGTGCAGGACAAACAACAACGCCGTCAGCCATGCGAGGCCGACCACTGCCGGCGCCCGACGCAACCACTTCGTGACCACCTCAACCTCAAGAGAAGATCTGGGTCGCGCAAAAAGCGCGAACAACGCGCAAAAACGCGAAAAGCGCGGGCTGAGATCTCGACGTTGCGCGCATTTCGCCCCTTTTGGTCATCGCGCGCTTTCGCGCTATGTGTGCGCGATCACAGGCGTCTCGAGGATTCTGTCCCAGGCTTCCAGCACATCGGGGAGGGCGTCAATGGTCTCGATCCACGCGTCCGGGACGATCGCCTCATCCACCTCGGTGCGATACGGTGAAGCCAGCAAAACGGCGCGCATTCCGATCTTCTGGGGCCCGGCAATGTCCACGTCCAGTTTATCGCCGATGAAGACGGCTTCGGCCGGAGCCACATCTAGCCGATCGAGGGCATGGCGATAGATGGAAGGATGGGGCTTTTCCATACCGAACGTGCTGGAATAGACCCGCACCGGCAAGAACTCCAGCAAGCCGAACCGCTCCAGATCGGCGTCATGCATGGCCGGCGACCACGAAGTGTTGGAGACCAGCCCCAGCCCGCGGCCCTGCTCGACAAGCCGGGCCAGCACCTCGCGCGGGTGTCCGGCGACCGGTTTGGCGGCTGCCGAGATCGTCGCGTAGTAGGCAGCCAGGCCGGCATCCCAGGCCCTGGCCGACAGACGTATGTTGACCGCTTCCAGGCCTTCGCGAATGATATCTTCAGCTGTATTGGCGTAGTGCGTACGCTTGGCCTTGGCCTCCAACGCGGCTGCCATCCGGCCGACAGCGCGCACAGCCAGTTCCGGGTCGGCCACCTTGCCGCCAGTTTTGACCGCCGCCGCCAGAAAGGCCCGCAGCGCGCGCGCGTTCAGGACATCTATGGCGTTTTCCGGCGGCTGATCATAGTGGATCAGCGTGCCGCCCAAATCAAACAGCACCACTTGAATGGCAGGCATACATTCCTCGCAGTATCGCTCAAACTACGATCTTCCCTGGCCCAGGTACGCCCGGATTTTGCGCAGATTGACCGCTTCTGACTCGGCGGTGTCCACGATCAGCCGGGGATCGGTCAGGCGCTCGAACTGCCGCCGATCGCGCTGAAAAGCCTCCCAGTCGCGCGTGCGATAGTCGGGCAGGCTGCGGCCTCGCCCCTCCACGCGCTCGCGCAACATGCGCTCGTCCGTGCAGATGCACTCGATGAGCTTCAAATCGGCATGCAGCGCCCGCGCCACAGCTTTGATCCTGTCTCGAAACAGCTGATAGGCGGCCGGGCTGTCCACCACCACCGAGAGGCCCACCGTCAGATTATCGCGCGCCAGATCGGCCAGCAGCTCATAGGAAAGCGCGCCGGCCAGCTGCGTCCCCTGCTCCAGCCCCATCTCGGCCGTCAGGCGCATGACGCCGTCTTTGATGGTGTCTTTGCTCAAGTAAACCGCGCGCAGCTCGCGCGCCAGCGCCCGGGCCAGGCTGCTTTTGCCCGTGCCGGGGAGGCCGGCAAACACGACGAGCAACAGATCTGCCATCCGCGCTAGAGCCCCAGTTGTCCCAACGCCAGCACGAGCGCCGGCGCCACGAAGACCGCGGGCAGGAGGTTCGCCACCCGGATGCGTTTCAGGTCCAGCAACAAGAAACCGATGCTCAGGATCACAACGCCGCCCGTGGCGGTCATCTCCACCACCCATAACGTCTCGCGAGTCACGCCGCCCAGGGTCGCGCCTGCGAACAGCGCCAGCAGGCTGAGCACACCCTGAAAGCCGAAAACCGTCAACGCGGACAAGATCACGCCTGCGCCGAGAGAGGCAGCCAAAGCCATGCCGGTAAAACCGTCCAACGTGGCCTTGATCGTCAACAACGTGAAATCGCCCATCAAGCCATCCTGGATAGAGCCCAGGATCGTCATGGGGCCAACACAGAACACCAGGCTGGCAGTGATGAAGCCCTGGGTGATGGTGGCGCGGCCACTCTGCTCGCCTGCTGCCGCCTGCAGCTGCCGGCCGAGCTTCGTCTCAAACCAGCGGCCAAGCCGCTCGAGGCCATCTTCGATGCGCAGTGCCTCGCCGACAATTCCGCCGAGCAGGATGCTGAAGAGCGGGATCAGCGCGTTTTTCGTCTGGATTGCCATCGTCATGCCCAGAACGAGCGTCATCAAGCCGATCCCGCTGAGCACCGTCTGGCGCATCTTCTCGGGCAGACGATTGCCCAGAAAGACGCCGATCGCGCCCCCTGCGATGACGGTGGCTGTGTTGATGAGGGTGCCGGTGATCGGGAAATGCACAAAACACTCCTTTGCGATGGATAAGCTCGCTATGCCCGGCTTGCGCCGGCGGCGAAGACGCGCAGGCGCTGGGGTAAAACCTGTATTTGCAGTCGGCGGGCGTTCTCGCAGAACACTTCACCGTCGAGATGCACCGGCACGCCGGCAGGTGCCTCGAGCACCAGCGCCGGGGTGCGCGCCGCGCTGACGTACCGTTTTTTCGACAGATGTGTGCCGCGAATCACATGGGGCAACAGCCACAACGTGACAGCAGCATTCGGCGTATGGCCACACACGAGGTCGAGTTGGCCGTCGTCCAGCCGGGCATCTGGTGCCATCATGAAGCCGCCGCCCGTGCGGCCGCCGTTGGCCACCGAGGCCAGGGTCAGCGGCCGGGAATCTGTCGTGCCGTTATGATGGATGGTCATCTCCCAGCCGCGGCTGTAGCGGGGAATCACCCGCAAGACGGCACCCAGGTAGAGCAGGAAGCCGCGCAAACGGCGCATCTTCAGGCTCTCGATCAGGGTGGCGGCCTCGAAGCCCGCGCCCAGATGGTTGAGGAAAAGCTCGCTGCGTCCGGTCTCGTCGCTGACCTGGCCCAGGTCTACCACACGACACCGGCCGCTCAGCAAGATACGGCAAGCCGTTTCAAGGTCATTATGCGGCAAGCCCAGCTTCCAGGCATAATCGTTGCCCGTGCCGATGGGCACGAGCGCCAGGTCGCCGATTGGCTGATCGGCCTGCCACGTCCCGCGCAGCTGATGGGCCTGCGCCAGCCCCTGGAGCACCTCATGGGCGGTGCCGTCGCCGCCGACCGCCACGACGACATCCCAGCCGTCGAGGATGGCCTGCCGCGCCAGATCGATCGCGTGACGCGGCCCCTCTGTCTCAACGAGCTCATAACGCACTTGAGCGGCATCGAGCATACGACGCAACGGGGCCACGACGCGCGCGCCGTTCCCCCGGCCCGACAAAGGATTCACGATGACTTTGTAAGAATGTGCGGTGATGTCCACCATGCTCACCCAGTGTAATCGAATAGAAAAAGCGCGAGACGCTTCGAATCTACGGGAAGCCTGAAGAGTCTCAGAACACAAGAATAACAGAAGATCGAAAATGAAGCAAGCGCGCTTTGCAACTTGAGACGCGGTCGGGGGCAATTTTCTCAACATTCCATCTTGACGTAAACGCAAAGTGTGATATAGTTATAATCACTGAACGCCGTGTTTCATGTGTCTCTCTTCAGGAGCCTGCTACGCCCAAAGAGCCAATCGAGTTTCAAGGAGGCGCCGATGCATCTTTTGCGCGCTCTTGTTGGGCTGTTTTTCGTCTGTGTGATCTTCACGCCATGGCCGGCGGCGGCATCTTCTGAACAGGGAACCTACGTCGTCAAGCCCGGCGACACGCTGGCTAAGATCGCGGCAGCGCACGGCGTCACTACGCAGTCCCTCATCCGGGCGAACGGCATCAAGAATCCCGATCTGATCCGCTCGGGCCAGGTCCTGGTGATTCCGGGAAGCCAAACGGCCAGTCCGGCCGCCCAGTCTGCGGCCTCGGCGGCCCCTGTGCCGGCGCCGGCCGGCGGCACGGGATTCGTCGTCAGCGTGTCACGCCAGCGCTGCTATCTCTTCCAGGCCGGCGTGCTGACCGACGTCTGGCCCTGCTCGACAGCGCGGCCCGGCTATTGGACGCGTCTCGGCAACTTTACCGTGCAGAGCAAATTGCCGCGTGCCTATGGCTCGCGCTGGGGTTTCTGGATGCCCTATTGGCTGGGCATCTACTATGTCGGCGGCTCGGAGAACGGCATTCACGGCCTGCCTTACGATGCCAAGACCGGCTACAAAGATTGGGGCAACAAGATCGGCACACCGATCTCCTTCGGCTGCATCGTCTTGCAGGACGTTGCAGCCCAGAAACTGTACAATGTCGCCTACATCGGCATGCCGGTTAACATCCGCTATTAGGCGCTCGCCGGTAGAAACTGATTTTGCCCGCGCAACGCCCGACCATCTGGTCGGGCGTTGCGCGTTGGTTGACAATCCCATATCAGTTGTGCTAGACTATCGGTGAGCTGACCGATCGGACCGAAGCAATGAACCTCAAGCCTTTTTCCCCGGAGGTGGCCGTCCGAATAACGCACGAAGTCATCGTTCTACGGCAGCTTTGCTGGCCCTGGACAGGCGGCTGAAAGTCTCGTGTGCATATCGGCCGACAGGCCCGATCTCTTCTGAAACCGGAATG
>Ga0116210_1001372_pt1 | contig 18235 bp, 15 predicted proteins | sample TshhotsprinmetaG_FD_94483 | JGI IMG/M metagenome (GOLD analysis project Ga0116210, IMG submission 94483) | Hot spring microbial communities from South Africa to study Microbial Dark Matter (Phase II) - Tshipise hot spring metaG | ecosystem: Environmental > Aquatic > Thermal springs > Hot... | reverse complement strand
GCTCGAGACGAGAAGCGGCGATCCCTGGGTGAAAGAAGTCCTTATGGGTCTGGCCGGATATTCCAAGATGGCATGTTGAGGTTTTGTCGGGATGGGGTGCCTACTTTTTCTGGACAGCAACAACCGGCACAGATGTTGTGCAAAAAGCTGAGATTGGTGTTAAAATTAGTTGTCCGTGTGCCGACGGTAGTGAGGAGATAGGCCATGGATAAAAAAAACTGCTGGAGGAAAGGAATAAATGCTAGACCAGACGGAGAGAGAACAGGATCTGAGCAACCCCGGAAAAACCCCTGAGCTGGCCACCCCCCTTACCAACTTCGACTACTCAAATGGAGAGGTCCCCGATTACGATCAGACCATCAAGGTCTTTTCGGAGGGCGACATCGTTGCCGGAACGGTGGTCAAGGTCGACAAGGACGAGGTCCTCCTGGACATCGGGTACAAGTCGGAGGGGGTGATACCCGCGCGGGAGCTTTCCATCCGCTACGGGGTGAAGGCGGAGGACGTGGTGAAAGTCGGCGACCAGATCGACGCCCTGGTCCTCCAGAAGGAAGACAAGGAGGGGAGGCTCATCCTCTCCAAGAAAAGGGCTCAGTACGAGCGCTCCTGGGATGTCCTGGAGAGGAACATGCTCGAAAACCACCCCATCGAGGGGGAGGTCATCGAGGTAGTCAAGGGAGGGCTCATCCTGGACATAGGGCTGCGCGGGTTTCTGCCCGCTTCCCTCATCGACATCCACAGGGTAAAGGACCTGCATTCCTTCCTGGGAAACAAGTTGACCTGCAAGATCATAGAGATGGACCGCAACCGCAACAACGTGGTGCTCTCGCGCCGGGCCTTCCTCGAGGAGACCGCCAGCGAGAGGCGCAAGATCCTCCTCGAGAACCTGGAGAAGGGGATGCGCGTGAGCGGGAAGGTGTCGAGCATCGTCTCCTTCGGGGCCTTCGTCAACCTGGGAGGCATAGACGGCCTCATCCACATCTCCGAGCTTTCCTGGTGCCACGTGGAGAAACCCAGCGAGGTGCTCTCGGTGGGAGACGAGGTGGAGGTGGAGATCCTGGAGGTGGACAAGGATAGGGAGCGCATCTCCCTCAGCCTCAAGGCGTGCCTGGAGGATCCCTGGGAGCTTCTCTCCCGCGAGGTGCGCATCGGGGAGCTGCTGCAGGGCAAGGTTACCAAGCTCGTCCCCTTCGGAGCCTTCGTCCAGGTGAGACCGGGGATCGAAGGCCTTATCCACATATCCGAGCTGTCCCGCCGCCATGTGGAGAAACCCGAGGAGGTTCTCGAGGTAAGCCAGGACATTGAGGTAAAGGTGATAGACATAGACATCGATCGCAGGCGCATCAGCCTGAGCCTGCGGCAGGCGATGGCGGGCAGCGAGGAGGAAGCGGAAGAGGCCGAGGAGATCGAGGAGGCCGAGGAAGTCGAGGAAGACGAGGAAGCGCCCCAGGCGGAGGAGGAAGCAGCGGGAGAGGAGATTTCCGCCGAGGAGGCTTACGAGGAAACATACGGGGAGGGTCCGCAGGCAGCGGCCGAGCTCGCGGAGCGCGAGGAGCAGAGCGCGGAGGAAGCCGCGGATGCGGCCGTTGAGGCCGCGCAGGAGGAGAAGGCTCCGGAAGCGGAGGAAGAAGTTGTGCCGGAAGAGAAACCGGTCAAGGCGGAGGAGTATCCCGAGGGGAGCCTGGAGTCGATAATCGAGGACATGAAGAGGGAAGGCATCTGACGTAGCGTTCCCCACAATGCGAGCAAAGGGCATCGACGATGCCCTTTCTTGATAGGGCGCATTTGCGTAGGCATGAATCTGGCATGATGAGCCGGGCAGGTGACCAATTGTACCTGGTGGCCTTGACGGGGGGTATAGCCAGCGGCAAGAGCACCGTCTGCCGCCTCCTGCGTGAGAGGGGCGCGCACATCCTTGACAGCGACGTCCTCGCGCGCGAGGTGGTGAAGAAGGGGGAGCCCGCCTGGCGCGAGATAGTCGAGCACTTCGGGGAATCCGTCCTTACCCCGCAGGGCGAGATCGACAGGGGAAGGTTGGCAAGCATAGTCTTTTCGGACCCGGAGGAGATCGCGTTTCTCAACCGGGTCACCCATCCCAGGGTATTCCAGTTGATGGGGGAACGGCTGCAGGAGCTCGAGGGCCTCACCGGAGGCAGGGCCGTGGTCGTACTGGACATTCCCCTTCTGGTGGAGGCGAAGGCCGCGCACCTTTTCCAGATGAACCTGGTGGTCGATGCGCCTCCGGAGATCCAGGTGCAGAGGCTGGTGGCGGAGAGGGGGATCAGCGAGGAAGAGGCATGGGCGCGCATAAACTCGCAGGCCACGAGGGAAGACAGATTGCGCCATGCCGACCTCGTCATCGAGAACTCGGGCACCCTAGCGGACCTCGAAAGGGCCGTGGACGACGCCTGGAAAGAGATAGTGTCCAGGGCGGAGAAGGCGGGGGAATCCCCCAAACAGGAATCCTCGCGGCCCCGGCGGCGGGATGGCTCAGGCTAACGGCGCTCCAGCGCCCTTTCCCGCAGCGTTGCCTCGATCTCCGAGCTGTAACGTTCGTATACCGGGCACCCGTATTGCATGCAGAGGCGTAATTCGAGAGCACAGCGCGGTTGCTCTATCTGCCAGCACTGGAGGCCGCGCCGGAAAGCCTCGCAGTAAATATACTGGCTGGCCGGACACCCTCTCAGCTGGCGGCAGTCGTGGTGGGCTATTCTCATCAACCCCTCTCTTAATCGCAAGTGCTATATAATAACAATAAGGGGCTCACGGGGCCCTTGTTTCCAATTGCTTTCATGATAGCGGTACGGAGGAGGTCTAACAAGCGGATGTCCGAGACGTCGCCGGAAGTCATTTTCTTCGACGCGGGCGAGACCCTCATCCACCCCGTGCCTTCCTTTCCCCAGCTTTTCGCCTCCGTCTGCGCCGATTACGGCCTGGAGGTCGACCTGCTCGCCGTGTCCAGGACGACGCGCAAGTTGATGGGGGAGGTGGAGGCAAGGCAGGCCAAGGGGTATACCTTCTCCAACCATCCAGAGAAATCGCGGCGTTTCTGGCTCTCCTTCTACGGCCGGCTGGTGCGCGAACTGGGATACCTGGGCGGCGACGGTCTGGCCCAGTCCCTCTACGAGACCTTCTCGAGCCAGCAGAATTACGCCGCTTACCAGGACGCGAGAGAGGTGCTCGAGGTACTGGCCGGAAAGGGTTACCGCTTGGGGCTAATCTCCAACTTCGAGCCCTGGTTGGAGGGGCTTTTAGAGGGTTTGGGCCTGGCAGCCTTCTTCCAGATAATGGTGGTCTCGGGAAACGAGCGATACGAAAAGCCCCACCCCCGCATCTACGAGCTGGCCCTGGAGCGCACGGGCGCGGGCGCGGAAGAGTCGCTCCATGTTGGGGATTCTCCCGTCTCCGATTTCGACGGGGCGCGGAAGGTGGGGATGCGGGCGGTCCTCCTCGACCGTTGGAACCGCTTTCCGGACTTCGAGGGGGAGCGTATTGAAAGCCTGCGAGAGCTTCCACCCCTCCTGAGTTGAGGTGCGCGGAAGATGGGGGAGTTCCACCTTCAGAGCGACTTCAAGCCGCGCGGAGACCAGCCCCGCGCCATAGCCGAGCTCAGCGACGGCGTGTTGCGCGGTGAACTTTTTCAGACCCTCCTGGGGGTTACCGGGTCCGGAAAGACCTTCACCATGGCGCACGTGATCAACAACGTGCGCAAGCCCACCCTGGTTATCGCTCCCAACAAGACGCTTGCGGCCCAGCTGTGCAACGAGTTCCGGGAGTTCTTCCCCGAGAACGCCGTGGAATACTTCGTCAGCTACTACGATTACTACCAGCCCGAGGCTTACGTGCCACGCACCGACACCTACATAGAGAAGGACACCTCCATAAATGACGACATCGACCGCCTGCGCCACCGCGCCACCTCTGCCCTTCTTTCGCGGGAGGACGTCATCATCGTTGCCTCCGTCTCCTGTATCTACGGCCTGGGAAGCCCACAGGAATACATGAGGCGCATGCTCCTCCTGCAGCGGGGCGGGGAGTACCAGTTGCCCTCCGTTTCCAGGTGGCTCGTGGACATGCAGTACGAGCGGAACGATTACGAGCTCTCCCGGGGAAAGTTCCGCGTCAAGGGCGATACTCTGGAAATCTATCCCAGTTATGAGGAGAGGGTCCTGCGGGTGGAGTTCTTCGGGGACGAGATCGACCGCCTGACCATCATCGACCCTCTCACCGGCGAGGTGGTGTCGCGGGAGGACTCGGTGGCCGTGTACCCGGCAACCCATTACCTGACCAGCGAGGAAAACCTGGAGCGCGCGCTCACCTCCATACGCGGGGAGCTGGAGGAGCGCGTGGCCGAATTCGAGGCTCAGGGGAAGCTCCTGGAGGCCCAGCGGCTGCTGCAGCGCACGACCTATGACCTGGAGATGCTGAGCGAGATGGGCTACTGCTCGGGCATCGAGAACTACTCGCGCCACCTGGACGGCAGGGAGCCGGGCGAGCCCCCCTACACCCTGCTGGACTTCTTTCCCGGGGATTTCCTGGTCTTTATCGACGAGAGCCATATCACCATCCCACAGCTGCACGGCATGTACGAGGGGGACCGCTCGCGCAAGCAGACGCTGGTGGATTACGGTTTCCGGCTTCCCTCCGCCCTCGACAACCGGCCCCTGCACTTCGACGAGTTCCTGCAGAGGATAAACCAGGTGATAGCGGTCAGCGCCACGCCTGGGCCCTGGGAGCTGGAGGTTTCCCAGAGGGTGGTCGAGCAGATTATCCGGCCCACGGGACTGGTCGACCCGGAGCTGCTGGTGCGGCCGGCGGAGGGGCAGATAGACGACCTCATCGGGGAGATCAGGAAGCGAGTGGAGCGCGAGGAGCGCACGCTGGTCACCACCCTCACCAAGCGCATGGCGGAGAACCTCACCGACTACCTACTGGAAATGGGCCTGAGGGTGCGCTACCTCCACTCGGAGGTGGATACCCTGGACCGCGTGGAGATAATCCGAGACCTGCGCCTGGGCGAGTTCGACGTGCTGGTGGGCATCAACCTGCTGCGGGAGGGCCTAGACCTCCCGGAGGTGTCCCTGGTGGCCATCCTGGACGCGGACAAGGAGGGTTTCCTGCGCAACGAGCGCTCGCTCATCCAGACCATCGGAAGAGCCTCGCGGAACGTGAACGGAAAGGTGATCATGTACGCGCGCGAGGTCACCGACTCCATGCGCAGGGCACTGGAGGAAACGGAACGCCGGCGGCGCCTGCAGACGGAATTCAACCGCAAGCACCGCATTAACCCGCAGACCGTGCGCAAGAGGGTCAGCGATATTATGGACATGGTCCTCCTGCCGGATGAGAAGCTGCCGCACCGCGCGCGGCGCCGCGAGAGGGAGGAGATGCCCGCGGAGGAGATCGAACAGCTCATCCTGGGCCTCGAGGACGAGATGCGCCTGGCCGCCGAAGACCTGCGCTTCGAGTATGCGGCACGGCTGCGCGACGAGATAGCGGACCTGAAGAAGAGGCTGCGCCGCGTCTCGGCGGGAGGGGAGAGGTGATCCGTGCCGTGGAATGGATCGTGATCAGCGGTGCCAGGGAACACAACCTCAAGAACGTGCACCTGCGCATCCCCCGCGACCGCCTCATCGTGATGACAGGCATCTCGGGAAGCGGCAAGTCATCCCTGGCCTTCGATACCATATACGCGGAAGGGCAGCGGAGGTACGTGGAGTCCCTCTCCGCTTATGCCCGGCAGTTCCTGGGCCAGATGGAAAAGCCGGATGTCGACCACATAGACGGCCTTTCGCCCGCCATTTCCATAGACCAGAAGAGCGCCTCGCGCAACCCGCGCTCCACCGTCGGCACCATCACCGAGGTTCACGACTACCTGCGCCTGCTCTTCGCCCGCATCGGGAAGGCACACTGCCCCAACTGCGGGAAGCCCGTGGAAAGGCAGACCTCGCAACAGATACTGGAGAAGGTAAGCTCCATGGAGAGGGGCAAGCGGCTTTCCATCCTGGCCCCGCTCGTGAGAGGCAGAAAGGGCGAGTACTCCCGCCTCCTTGCCGAGGTGAGGGGCAAGGGATTCGCCCGCGCCCGTGTGGACGGCGAGCTGCGCGACCTCGACGAGGAGATAAGCCTCGAACGCTACCGACGGCACGACATCGAGGTGGTGGTGGACCGCCTGGTGATCAAGGAGGGCATCGAGCGCCGCCTGGCCGAATCGCTTGAGACAGCCCTGGAGCTGGGGCAGGGCATGGTCATCGTCTCCGTGGAGGAGGACGGCGACCGCTACTTCAGCGAGCACTTCACGTGCCCGGAATGCGACGTATCCCTTCCCGAGCTGGAGCCCCGCATCTTCTCCTTCAACAGCCCCTACGGTGCCTGCCCGGACTGCAGCGGCCTCGGTTTCCTGCAGGTCATCGACCCGGACCTGGTGGTTCCCGACACCAATCTCAGCCTGGAGGAGGGAGCCCTCGTTCCATGGCCCAGAACCGCGAGGATATTTTACCGGAAGCTGGAGGCGTTGGCCCAGAAATACGAGTTCAGCATGCGCACTCCCTTCCGCGATCTGCCGGAAGACGTGCGCGAGAAGATCCTTTACGGGACGGGGGAGGAGAAGATCTACCTCAGGTATCGCAACCGACGCGGATTCCTGCGCTCCTACTTCACCCATTACGAGGGCATCGTCAACTGGCTGGCGCGGCGGTACGAGGAGACGGACTCGGAGTATTCCCGCGCCAGGATATCCCAGTACATGAGCCTGCGCCCTTGCCCGGCCTGTGGCGGAGCGCGCCTCAAGCCGGCCAGCCTGGCGGTAACGGTGAACGGCCTCAACATCCACCAGGTTTCCCAGCTTTCCATCAGGAGCTGCGTCTCCTTCCTCGAGGGGCTGGACCTCAGCCCCACCGAGCGGGCTATCTCCGACCGTATATTGAAAGAGCTCCTGGCACGGCTGAGCTTCCTGGTGGACGTGGGGCTGGACTACATCTCTCTGGACCGCGCCGCATCCACCCTGGCCGGCGGGGAGGCCCAGCGCATCCGGCTGGCCACGCAGATAGGCTCCGGCCTGGTGGGGGTGCTCTACATCCTCGACGAGCCCTCCATCGGCCTTCACCAGCGAGACAACCAGCGCCTCATAACCACCCTCAAGGAACTGCGCGACCTGGGAAACACCCTCATCGTGGTGGAGCACGACGAGGCCACCATCCACGCCGCCGACTGGGTGGTGGACATCGGGCCGGGGGCAGGCGAACACGGGGGGGAGATCGTCTTCAGCGGCCCCCTGCCGGAACTGCTGCAGCACGCTGGCTCGATAACCGCCCAGTACCTGCGGGGAGAGAAGAGCATCCGTCCACCCGAGAGGAGGCGCCCCCCGTCGTGGCGCAAACTGGTGATACGGGAGGCGGAGGAGCATAACCTCAAGCGCATCGACGTGGAGATACCGCTGGGCCTCCTGGTCTGCGTGACCGGCGTATCGGGATCGGGCAAGAGCACCTTGATCCATGACGTGCTCTACCGCGGCCTGGCGCGACGCCTGCACCATTCCCGTGTCCCCCCGGGCAAGCACGCGGGCATCGAGGGATGCGAGCACGTGGATAAGGTAATCAATATAGACCAGAGCCCCATCGGCCGCACCCCGCGCTCCAATCCCGCCACCTACACCGGCGTCTTCGACCACATACGCGCCCTGTTCGCCGAGACGAGGGAGGCGAAGGCGCGCGGCTACAAGCCGGGGCGCTTCAGCTTCAACGTGCGCGGAGGCCGCTGCGAGGCCTGCCGCGGCGAGGGGACCATAAAAATAGAGATGCATTTCCTCCCCGACGTCTACATACCCTGTGAGGTATGCAAGGGAAAGCGCTACAACCGCGATACCCTGGAGGTCACCTACCGAGGGAAGAACATCAGCGAGGTCCTGGAGATGTCCGTGGAGGAGGCCCTGGAGTTCTTCGATGCCGTGCCCGTCATCCGCTGCCGCCTGCGCACCCTTTACGAGGTCGGGCTCGGTTACATTAAGCTGGGACAGCCCGCCCCCACCCTGTCCGGCGGGGAGGCGCAGCGGGTGAAGCTCTCGTCGGAGCTGAACAAGCGCCCTACGGGGAAGACGCTCTACCTCCTCGACGAACCCACCACCGGCCTGCATTTCGACGACATCAACAAGCTCCTTTCCATGCTGCAGGGGCTGGTGGACGCGGGCAACAGCGTCCTCGTCATCGAGCATAACCTCGACGTCATAAAGTGCGCGGACTGGATCATCGACCTGGGACCGGAAGGCGGGGAGGAGGGAGGCCGGGTGATTGCCCAGGGCACACCGGAAGAGGTGGCGCGTACGAGCGGTTCGTACACCGGCCTCTACCTGCGGCCTCTGCTCGAGGGCGCGGTCAGGGAGGCCCGCTCGAATTAACGGAGGGAGCTCTTGCCGCAGCCGTCCCCGCCGCCGGAGCGCCGAAGCGGAGGAGGCGGGCGCAGGAGGCATGAAAGGGCGGGGAAGAGGCTCGGCGCCGGAGGCGCGGGCTCTTGCGATGTGATGTAGCATGGAAAGCGCGCGGAAGAAAATGGCTACGCTGCCGGATGCCCCCGGAGTGTACCTGCTCATGGACGAGAGGGGCAAGGTCATCTACGTGGGGAAGGCGGCTTCGCTGCGCAAGCGGGTGGCCTCCTATTTCCAGTCGCGCGAGGCGGAAAACCCCCGCCTGGCCAGCCTGCGCTCGCGCCTGGCGGATCTCGACTTCATCGTGACCGAAAACGAGAGCGAGGCGCTGATCCTGGAGGCCAACCTCATCAAGAGGTTTCATCCTCCCTACAACATCGATTTCCGCGACGACAAGTCCTATCCGTACATGGTCATCCGCGTGGAGGATGAATTCCCCCGCGTGATGTTCATGCGCGGCAAGCGCAGCCTGGACGCCGTCTACTACGGCCCTTTCGCCCATGCCGGGGCGGTCCGCGAGACCATCGACACCCTGAGAAAGGTGTTCCCTTTTCGTGCCTGCCGCGGCAGGGAACCCGGCAAGGGCACGGGGAGCGCCTGCCTCGACCACCACATCGGGCTCTGCTGCGGCCCCTGCAGCGGGGAGATCACGCCCGAGGAATACGGGCGCATAATCGACGGGGTCAGGCGCTTCATGGAGGGCGACCATAAGGCCATCATCGCGGAGCTGGAAGACCGCATGCGGCGGGAAGCGGAGAGGCAGGAATTCGAGCTCGCCGCGCGCACCCGCGACCGCATCCTCGCCCTGCGCAGGATACTGGAGAGACAGCAGGCACATTCGCTGAAAGAGGGGGACCAAGACGTCTTTGCCCTCCATGCCGGGGACCTCGACGCTTGCGTGACCGTCTTCTACGTGCGGGGAGGAAAGATGCTCGGGAAGCAGGATTTCTACAGCACCGTCCCCACAGGCAGCGGGGAAGGAGACATCCTGGCGGCTTTCCTGCCGCAGTTCTACATGCAGGCCACCCAGGTTCCCCGGGAAATCCTTGTCTCTCACCCCCTTGCGCCTCCCGAGAGGGAACTTCTGGAAAAATGGCTGACGGCCAGGGCGGGGAGGAAGGTCGCCATAAAGTCGCCGCGGCGCGGGGAAAAGAAGAGGCTGGTGGAGAAGGCGGCCCATAACGCCCGGCTCTCCCTCGAGGTGCAACTGGCCAGGCAGGCAAGCGACCTGGCATGGATCTCGCGGGCGGTCAGCGGGGTGCAGGAGGGGCTTTCCCTGCGCCGGCTGCCCTACCGCATGGAATGTTACGACATCTCCAACCTGGGAAGCGAGGACGCCGTTGGCTCCATGGTGGTCTTCGAGGGCGGCCTTCCCGTGCGCAAAGATTTCCGGCGCTTTCACATCCGGGACGTACAGGGCCAGAACGACGCGGCCATGATAGAGGAGGTGCTCGAGAGGCGCCTCTGCAAGCTTTCGCCGCAGGAGGCGGCGGAGAGCGGCAGCGGGGGAAAGGCGGATAGAGCGCGTGCGCGCCTTGACTCCTTTCACAAGAGACCCGACCTCATAATCGTGGACGGAGGCGAGCAGCAGCTGGCGGCGGCGGCACGCGCGCTGGCCCGGCATGGCCTGCAGGACATAGAGGTGGCCGCCCTGGCCAAGAGGCTTGAGGAGGTCTACCTTCCCGGGCGCGAGGAAGCGGTGAGCCTCCCGCGGGACTCGGAAGCCCTGCACCTGCTGCAGCGCCTGCGGGACGAGGCCCACCGTTACGCCCTGGAATATCACCGTGCGCAGCGGGAGAGGAGGACCAGGAGATCGCTGCTGGACGAAGTCGCCGGGATAGGGCCTAAGCGCAAGCGCTCTCTCCTGCGCCACTACGGAAGCCTGGCGCGCGTAGCGCAGGCCTCGCTGGAAGAGCTGAAAGGGCTCACCTTCCTCGACGCCCGTACGGCGGAAAACCTCTACCGCGCCTTACATCCCGGCGGCGAAGGTTAAGGCAGAGTCGCGATGAGCAGGGAGGACGACGAGCGCCGCGAGACGCAATGCCATTCACTCTCCTCTCCCCTGGGACCCATCCACGTTTACAGCCGCGGAGGAGAGCCCACGCGTATAGCCATATCCTGCCAGAAATGCGAGGCGCCCTTAGGCGCGGACCCGCCTCCCGCGCGCGTATCGGCGGTCATGGAATGCATAGCAAGGTACTTCGCCGCGGAGGAGTTCCCGCGCGAGGTGGCGCAATCGCTGCTCTCGGACCCCCGCTTCACCGCCTTCCAGAAAAAGGTCTACGCCGTGGTGATGGCCATACGGCCTGGGGACACGCTCTCCTACGGCGAGGTGGCGGCGCGGTCCGGCTTCCCCGGGGCGGTGCGCGCGGTGGGCACGGCCATGCGCCGCAACCCCTTTCCCATCCTCATCCCCTGCCACCGCGTAATAAGGGGGGACGGGAGCTTGGGAGGATACAGCGGCCCGCCGCACGCAAAATCGTGGTTGCTTGAGCACGAAGGCCTGACCGTTGAACGTCTCTCGCGAGGGCTCCGCCTGAAGGGCAAGGCCGGGTGAAGGCCCTGCCTCAGTCCATGGCGTCCATGAACCGCTTGGCCAGGTAATAGAGTTGCCGGGGCGACTCTATATCCTTGAGAATCTGGAAGGCCACGCGCGGGCGGAGGTAAAAGCGCAGGTAAGCCCTCCTCTGCATGTTCTTGAGCTGCTTCCTGGTCATGCCCTCCGGCACGTAGCTGACGTCGTGGACGAAGAAATGGTCCGTGGGCAGCCCGTCAAGCTTGCCCTGCTCCCTCAGGTCATCGTATATCTCCGTGCCGGGGAGGGGCATGAAGTTGTTGAACTGGGCGCGGTGGATGGGGAGCTGCCTGGCAAGGCGCATGGTCATGAGCATCTCGTCCCGCGTCTCCCCCGGTATCCCCATCATGAAGAAGCCGGTCACCTTTATGTCGTACCTGCTCAGCAGGGCCAGCTTTTCCCTGATGAGGTCCACGGTAAGCCCCTTCTTGGTCAGCGCGTGGATCCTGTCCGAGCCGAACTCTATCCCCACAGCCAGGGAATGGCACCCCGACTCCTGCATGGCGTCCAGCATCTCCGCGTCCAGGTTATCCAGGCGTATCCCCGACGGGCAAGCCCAGGTGAACTTGAGGCCGCTTTCGGTGAGCGCGCGGCAGAACTCCATGACCAGCTTGCGGTGCAGGGTGAAATTCTCGTCCTCCACGTGCACCTCCCGCACCCCGAAATCCTCCGCCAGGTACCGCAACTCCTCCATCACGTTGGCGATGGACCTCTTCCTGACCAGCGTACCGGTCACGGATTTCCCCGAGCAGAAGGTGCACTTGAACGGGCAGCCCCTGGTGATGATGATGGGAGCCACCGGGTAGTTGCGCGCGAAACCCCCGTGGGGCGCCTCGGGATACTCCCGCGGGTCCATGAGGTCCCACGCCGGGAAGGAGATGTCATCGAGATCGTGTATCACCCTCCAGCCATTCACCACGATCTTCCCCTCGGGGTTCCTCCAGACCAGGTTGGCCACCCCCCCGAAATCCCCCTGCCTACCCTCGGCGCGGTTAACTTCCAGGAATTCCCTGAAACCCAGCTCCGCCTCCCCGCGGAAAGCGAAGTCCGCTTCCGGAAAATCGTGCAGGATACCGAGAAAGTCTCCGCTCGGGTGCGCCCCGCCGAGGACGATCTGCGATGAGGGGTAGTGCTTTCTTATGATCTCTATATGTTTCCGGGTGGGGTTTATGTCATAGGTCATCATGGTGATGGCGAAGATGTCCGCGGGATTTTCCAGGATGTAGCGCTCGAAACCACGGTAATCCATCCTTTCCTTGAGGCAGTTGAGGATATCCGCGTGGTACCCGCTTTCCCTGGCCACACTTGCCAGGTATCCGAGACCAAGGTGGGGCATGATAACGTAAGTCCTGTTGATGGGGACCACAAACAGTATCTTTTCCATCTCTCCTCTTCCCCGGGGGGTACCGCCGCTCCGCCGCCGACCCTGGCGGCGGCCGGCGCGCCGAAAAAGTGGCCCGCACGCCGCGCCCGCCGTCCGCATCCCCGACGCCCACCCTTATACCATAACCGGGTGCGCGTGGCAATTGAACGCCTTTTTGGGGGACGCTCGCGAGCGGAACGTTATCCATAATTAGGCAAAATTCCCTCGCGGATCTGATATATAATAATGACAGATGAACGCGGAACACTCCGTGGGAACCGGAACACAGGGGGGAGAGACCTGGAGCTGACCATCATCACCGGACTTTCCGGGGCGGGAAAATCGGTGGCCATCAAGAGCCTCGAGGACTCCGGCTACTATTGCGTGGACAACCTCCCTCCCTCCTTGCTCCTCAAGATGGTGGAGCTCTGTGCGCAGGGAGACGCCGTTGAGCACCTGGCGGCGGTAATCGACGTGCGCGGAGGCGAGTTCTTCGACGACCTGAGCGACGCCTTGGACGAGCTCGACCGCGGCGGCGTAACTTACCGCATCATCTTTCTGGAAGCGGACGATGAGACCCTGATCCGCCGCTTCAAGGAAACCCGCCGTTCCCACCCCCTGCACGCGGAGGGAGGGATAGCCGAGAGCATCGCCCGCGAGAGGGAGCTGCTGCAGGGCCTGCGCGGACGAGCCGACATCGTCATCGACACCTCCCGGAGCAACGTGCACCAATTGCGCGAGCAGCTGATGAACCGCTACAGGACGGAGGGGCTTTCACTCCCGCTCGAGGTCACCCTCGTCTCCTTCGGATATAAGTACGGCCTACCCATGGACGCGGACATAGTCCTTGACCTGCGCTTCCTGCCAAACCCTTTCTGGGTGGACGACCTGCGCGAGCTCTCTGGCGAAGACCGCAGGGTGAGGGAATACGTGCTGGGAAAGCAGGAGAGCGAGGAATTCCTCGACCGCGTGCACTCCCTGCTCCTTTACTTGAAGGACGGCTTCGTGCAGGAGGGCAGGCGCTACATAACCGTGGCCCTGGGGTGTACGGGGGGGTGCCACCGCTCCGTGGTGCTGGTGGACGAGTTGGCGGCGAGGCTGCGCTCCGACGGCCTGCAGGTGAGCGTCCGCCACAGGGATATGAACCGCGGGTAAGACATGAGTTTCACGTCAGAGGTCAAGAACGAGCTGGCCCGCGTCACTCCCTCCCGGCGTTGCTGCCGGCTGGCGGAACTCTCTGCGCTCCTGCACCTGGAGGGGTCCCTCCACCTCAAGGGGCCCTTGCAGCTGGCATTTCACACGGAAAGCGAAAATGCCGCAGTGGCGCGCCGCATGTTCCACCTCCTCAAGGAGCTTTTCCTGGTGACGCCGGAGCTGCGCGTGGAGAAAGCCCCCCGCCTGCGGGGCCATAACTGTTACCATCTCTATCTGGCCCAAGAGGGCCTGGGCCAGATCCTCAACGAGCTCGGCCTCCTGGACGATTCCCTGTACCCGGTCCTGGGGGTGCCCGCCCGCATAACCCGCCGCCGTTGCTGCGGGATAGCGTACCTGAGAGGGGCCTTTCTGGGCGGGGGATACGTCAGCCGCCCGGAGCAGCCGGCGCATCTCGAGATCAACGTGCAGCACGCGGAGATGGCCGAGGGGCTGCGCCTGCTCATGGAAAGATACTCTATCCACTGCCAGGTCGCCAACCGCAGGAAGATGTTCACCGTCTACGCAAAGAACCGGCGCGAACAAGCGGACTTTCTTGCGCTGGTCGGCGCCCACCTCGCGGTGCTGAGCCTGCAGAGCGACGCAGTGGTGCGAGAGCTGCGCGAGAACGTGAACCGCTGGGTGAACAGCGAGACGGCTAACCTGGAGAAGGCGGTCGAAGCCGCCCAGAGGCAGCTGCGGGACATCGACGTCATCGAGAGCAGGTTCGGGCTGGAACTTCTTCCGGAATCCCTCCGCGCCGTCGCTCAAGCGCGCAAGGAAAACCCGGAGGCCACTCTGCGCGAGCTGGGCGACAGCCTGCAGCCCCCGGTGAGCAAGTCGGCGGTCTATCACCGCATCCTGCGCCTGCACCGCCTGGCCAGGGAACTGCAGGGCTCGCACCCGTAGCGGCGCGTATAAAAGGCTGTCCTGCCGCATGCGCTGTCCTTGCAGCCGGCTTGAAGTCCCGCCCTTCTCTCCCTTTCATCGAGCGTCGTCGTGCAGCCTCCCGGTATGTGCAGGCGAACGAATACCGGCTTCTCGTTCAAGGAGGCGCTTCAGGCTAGCAGAGCAAGCCATGCGGCGGGGAGGCGAGGAGGTGCCGGCAAGGCAACCGTGCCCCGACGTCTGCCGCTGCGAAGCGCAAATCCATGTTTATACCTGACCTGTTTCGCTTATAATGTCTTGGTGGACATGATAGTGGGCGTAATCGCGATAAAGAAGGAGGTATGAGAATGGGCGCTAAAGTGGGAATAAACGGCTTCGGCAGGATCGGGCGCCTTTTTCTGCGCGCGGCGGCTGGAAGAGACGTGGAAATCTTAGCGGTGAACGACCTTACCGATCCGGCTACCCTGGCACATCTCCTGAAATACGACACCATCTTCGGAAGGTATCCAGGAGAGATCGCGGCGAAGGAGGGGGCCCTGGTGGTCGACGGCAGGGAGATTAAGGTGCTTTCGCAGTCCGATCCCGCGCAACTCCCCTGGAAGGATCTGGGAGTGGAGACGGTTATCGAGGCGACGGGCAGGTTCACGGACCGTGAAAGCGCGGGCAAGCATCTTGCGGCCGGCGCCCGCAAGGTGATCATCACCGCTCCGGCCACGGACCCTGACATAACCGTGGTCATGGGGGTCAACGACGGCAGCTATGACCCCTCAAAGCACCATATCCTGAGCAACGCTTCCTGCACGACAAACTGCCTGGCGCCCATGGTAAAAGTGCTCATGGAGAGCTTCGGCGTGGAAAGCGGCTTCATGACCACGGTGCACGCCTACACCAACGATCAGCGCATACTGGATTTCCCGCACAAGGACCTGCGGCGTGCCCGCGCCGCCGCCGGGAACATCATCCCCACCTCCACGGGGGCGGCGCGGGCCATCGGGCTGGTCCTGCCGGAACTGAAAGGGAAGATGGACGGCATCGCCATGCGGGTTCCGGTAATGGACGGAAGCGTCGTCGACCTCACCGCCGTGCTGTCGCGGGAGGCCAGCAAGGAGGAGATCAACGCGGCCATGAAGGAGGCCGCCTCGGGCCCCCTGGCCGGCATACTGGAGTATACCGAGGACCCCATCGTCTCTTCCGATATCATCGGTAACCCGGCCTCTTCCGTATTCGACGCCGCTTCCACCATGACCATGGGCAACATATGCAAGGTGGTATCCTGGTACGACAACGAGTGGGGCTTCTCCAACCGGCTGGTGGACCTCCTGGGCATACTCTGACTTGAACGAGGTGCGAGAATGGCCATAAGAACGGTCCGCGACATAGAGGTTGCAGGAAAAAGGGCCCTGGTCAGGGTGGACTTCAACGTCCATTTGGGGGAAAAGGGAGAGGTCGAGGACGATGCCCGCATACGGGCCTCCTTGCCTACTCTGCGATACCTCCTGGAGCGGGGGGCGTCCCTGGTGATCATGTCCCACCTGGGACGCCCCAAGGGCAAGGTTGACGAAGCGCTGCGCCTGGACTCGGTTGCCGCGCGCTTGGGCGAGCTGCTGGGGGTCGAGGTGCGCAAGCTGGACGCGACGGTTGGGCCGGAGGTGGAGGAGGCCTGTGCGGGGCTGCGGCCGGGGGAAGTAATCCTGCTCGAGAACCTCAGGTTCAATCCTGGAGAGACGGAAAACGACCCGGCATTCTCCGACGCCCTGGCCCGCCTTGGCGACCTCTACGTAAACGACGCCTTCGGGGCCGCGCACCGCGCCCATGCGTCGGTGGTGGGAGTGGCGGAGCGCCTCCCCGCCGTGGCCGGGCTGCTGATGGAGAAGGAACTCCAGGCCCTGGAAAGCCTGCTACACGATCCCGCGCGCCCCTTCGTGGCCGTGCTGGGGGGCAGCAAGATATCCGACAAGCTCAAGGTGCTGGGAAATTTCCAGAACCTGGTGGACGTCATCATGCTGGGAGGGGGCATGTGCTTCACCATCATGAAATGGCAAGGCCAGGAAATAGGAAGATCCCTCTGCGAGGACGACCTTCTCGAGGAAATCGGAGAGGTCATGCGGGAGAGCGGCGGGAAAAGGGCGGAGATGCTGCTGCCCCTGGACCTGGTGGTCGCCGCGGATTTCAAGGAGGATGCCGAAAGCCAGGTGGTTGAGGCGGGGGCCATCCCTGCGGGATGGATGGGCCTGGACATCGGGCCGCAAACCATAGCTCTTTACAGGAAGAAGATCGCTGAGGCAGCGACCGTCTTCTGGAGCGGGCCCATGGGCGTCTTTGAATGGGAACGCTTCCAGGAAGGAACGCGCGCCGTGGCAGAGGCCATCGCCGCATCGGGGGCGGTGACCGTCGCCGGGGGAGGGGACACCATAGCCGCCATCCGTAAGTACGGCTTGGAGCATTCCTTCACCCACATATCGACCGGAGGGGGCGCATCGATGGAATACCTGGAAGGCAAGGCCCTGCCGGGCGTCGAGGCGCTTCGGGACAGGAACGAATGAGGAGAGAAAATGCGCATACCCCTGATAGCCGGCAACTGGAAGATGTATAAGAACCACCTCGAGGCGGTGGAACTGGTGAGCGAACTACACCCCCTTGTCTCCGGCTTGGCCGGCATAGAGATCGCCGTCTGCCCGCCCTTCACCGCCCTTGCGGACGTTTCCCGCCTGCTGGGCGACCTCAGGTCCCCCGTAAAGCTCGGGGCCCAGGACGTCTACCCCGCCGCGGAAGGCGCCTTTACGGGCGAGATCTCCCCCGGCATGCTCAAGGCCCTGGGGGTGGAGTACGTCATCGTGGGCCATAGCGAGAGGAGGGAGATACTCAAGGAGAGCGACAGCTTCGTAGCGGAAAAGGTCAAGGCGGTTCTGGACGCCGGCATGAAGCCCATCCTCTGCGTGGGGGAGACCGATACGGAAAGGGAAGCCGGTAAGGCTCTGAGCAAGGTGGAAGGTCAGCTGGAAGCCGCTCTCGCCTCCTTGTCCAGGGAGGAGATGGGGCTCACGGTCATTGCCTACGAGCCAATATGGGCCATCGGGACCGGAAAGACGGCCACCCCCGAAGATGCGCAGGAGATGAACGGGTTCATCCGTGGCTGGCTGGAAGGGCGTTTCGGCGCGGAAGTTGCCGGCAGTACCCGCATACTCTACGGCGGAAGCGTGAAGCCGGATAACGCCGCCGAGCTCATGGCCATGCCCGACGTGGACGGGGCGCTGGTAGGGGGAGCGAGCCTGCAGGCCAAAGACTTCGCCGCCATCGCACGCTCCGTTAGCTGAGCCTGACACCCGCCGGGAAGCCGCTGCGGCGTTCCCCCGGCAGAGGGGGGGCATCGGCGGCCCACGGGGTACGTCAGTCCGCCCGCCTGGCAATGCGTGGTAAAATATTTTGAATCGAGCCCGTTAGCAAGGAGGTGAAAGGTTGGATATCCTGAAGTACATCATGTTGCCGCTCTTCTTCCTGTCCGGCCTTTCCATGACCGTTTTCGTGCTCCTGCATTCAGGCAGGGGGAGCGGACTTTCCAGTGCCTTCGGCGGTTCTTCAATAGGAGGGCTTTCGGGAACGCAGGCGGTGCAGAAGAACCTGGACCGCATCACCATCGCCAGCGCCGTGGTCTTCGTTGTCTCCACCCTGGTGCTCATCTTCATCTACAAGTGAACCTGGCTCTCGGCCTCAAGGACCCTCTACCTCCGGCGCCTGCCGGTATCCGCGCCGGCCCGCGGATATGTGTATAATAATCCGGTCAAGGAATCTCACTGCGTCG
>Ga0116210_1001370_pt1 | contig 18258 bp, 17 predicted proteins | sample TshhotsprinmetaG_FD_94483 | JGI IMG/M metagenome (GOLD analysis project Ga0116210, IMG submission 94483) | Hot spring microbial communities from South Africa to study Microbial Dark Matter (Phase II) - Tshipise hot spring metaG | ecosystem: Environmental > Aquatic > Thermal springs > Hot... | reverse complement strand
GTCGCCCGAGGCACTGGAACGGGCAATTCGCTGGCTCCATGCCCAGGGTCGGCGGCCCAAGGCGGTTATCCCGGTGGACCTGTACGGTCATAGTGCGGACTACCGTCGGATAAGGGGGATCTGTGACCTTTGGGATATTCCGGTGTTGGAGGACGCTGCGGAGGCCTTAGGCGCCACTTACGGGGATCGCAGATGCGGCACGCTTGGGGAGTTCGGAGTGCTCTCATTCAACGGGAACAAGATAATAACCTGCGGAGGCGGTGGAATGCTGGTTTCGGATCGGGCAGATGATTTGGAGAGGGGCCGATTCCTTTCCACCCAGGCCAGAGAGAAGGCTCCCTGGTACGAGCACCGTCAGGTGGGTTACAATTATCGTCTAAGCAACATTCTGGCCGCCATAGGCCGAGGGCAGCTGAAGGTCATAGAGGACCGGGTGGCGCGCCGCCGTCGGATTTTCGACCGGTACGTTGAGGGGCTTGGGGATCTGCCGGGGCTGAGCTTCATGCCCGAGGCGCCCTACGGCAGGAGCAACCGGTGGCTCACGGTGATCCAGCTGGGGGAGGAATCCCAGGTTACTCCCCTTGAGTTAATGAAGCGTCTGGAGGAGCGACACGTGGAGTCTCGGCCGGCTTGGAAGCCCATGCATCTTCAGCCATTGTACCGGGGTAAGGCTTACTTTCCCCACCGGGAGGGTTACAGCGTATCGGACCGGCTTTTCCAGCGGGGACTGTGCCTTCCCTCCGGATCGTCCCTCCGGGAGGATCAGCAGGACCTGGTTATCCAGATCATCCGAGAGGCCATGGGGGCTTAGCGTAACCAGCCGGTGAAACGCTGTTCACCAGAATGGACCGGACAGGAGGTGTGTCTTTTGCGATCTAACTCCCAGGGTGTCAAGGTGATACTGGTGGCCCATATGTCATGGCCGGTGGTTAACTTTCGACTACCACTCATAAGGGACCTGGTGGCTAACGGCTGTTCCGTAGAGGTTCTATCCCCTGACTGGCCAGGAGAGCAGCTTGAAATTCTGCGTAGCGCTGGGGCCCGGGGTCTTACGTTCCCCCTCCAGAGAACCGACATAAACCCCCTGTGGGACATAAGAACCCTTTGGCACCTGTACCGTCACTTCCGCAACTCCAAACCTCAGGTTGTGTTTTCCTTTGGAGCAAAGACCAACGTTTGGGGCATGGTAGCTGCCCGAATGGCCCGGGTTCCCCGCCGGGTAGCCATGGTGGAGGGGATGGGCTATGCATTCACTGATTCCCCCGGAGGGGGGGTTAATCGTGGTCTTCTGCGATGGATCCTCCGGATGCTCTACCGCCTGGCCTTCGCATCGGCACACCGGGTGGTGCTGTTAAACCAGGACGACCTTAGAGATTTAACTAACCTATGTGGCCTAGATGAATCCAAGGCGTACCTTCTGGGCCCCATAGGGATCCCCCTCGAGGAGTGGCCCATGCGGGAACCCCACCTAAACCCCATCACCTTCACCATGGTTGGTCGCATCCTTCGCGAGAAGGGGGTAATGGAATACCTTGAAGCGGCTCGGATTGTAAAGAGCCATCACCCGGAGGTTAGGTTCAACCTTTTGGGCCCCCTGTTTGACAACCCCGGCGCCCTCTCCGCCATGGACATAAAACCCTATGTGGAGGACGGCACCGTCTGCTGGCCCGGCATGGTGGACGTTAAGCCCTGGCTAGAGAGGACCAGCGTTTTCGTCCTCCCCTCCTACTACCGGGAGGGAGTGCCCAGAAGCACCCAGGAGGCCATGGCCATGGGGCGGCCGGTTATCACCACCGACTCGGTGGGCTGCAGGGACACGGTGGAGGACCGGGTGAACGGGTTCCTGGTGCCCCCCAGGGACGTGGCGGCCCTGGCGGAGGCCATGGAGAGGTTTGTGATGGAGCCGGAGCTCATAGTCCGGATGGGGCTCGAGAGCCGCCGGATGGCGGAGGAGCGGTTCGACATGCGGTCAGCCAACCGGCGGATAATGGAGGTAATGGGAGTGTAAGCTGAAGGTATCAGGATGTGAACCAGAGGCGGGCCAACTGTGGCTGGCCCGCCTCTCTTCCTAGCCTACAACCCTTCACGCTATCTCTTGCGGTAAAACCTGTAGGTCACCTTCTGGCTAAGCTGGGCGGGACCCTGACGGTCCCTCTCCCAGGTCTGAAGATCGTCCCAGCTCCGGAAGGACGTGTGGGGGCTCACCAGGGACTCCAGCTGAAGGTACCAGGGCTCCTCTTCCATCACCACCCTAAGCCCCCTCTCATCGGTCACCCCCCAGCTCCCAAGGCGATGCTCGTAGAAGTTCCTAGCGTGGCCGTTCTGCCAGTAGGTCCTGATCCTCTCGGCGTAAACCTCCCCCACCAGCACCCAATCGGTGGGCTCCATCCAACCATCCTCCCCGGCCCGCATCAAAATCCCCCTGAACGGGGCCGACTGGCCCCCCTTGAATCTCTCCACCCTGCCTATGGTCCCCCCCATCAAGGGGATCTGCATGGCGTGCCCCATGGGAGACCGGGTGTAATCGGTGGATGCGTCCGCCTTCTGGACAAACAGATCGCCGGGTTCTGCATGTTCAAAGGCGAAAGCAACTAGGTCAACAGCCTCATCAAGGTTCATCAGAAAGCGAGTCATGTTGGGGTCCGTGATTGTGATGGGGGCATGACGCTTAATCTGGTCGATGAAAAGCGGGATGACGGATCCACGGCTGCACATGACATTACCATATCTCGTACAAGCCAGAACCGTGCCCCCTCTTTCAAAGGCTTTCTGCGCTCTGGCCTGAACAACCTTTTCACCCACTGCCTTCGTCATACCCATCGTGTTGATCGGATACGCTGCCTTGTCAGTGGAGAGGAACACTACTCGCTGGACACCAGCCTCCACCGCTGCAGTAATCACGTTATCGGTACCGATGATATTCGTTCTCACAGCTTCCATCGGAAAAAACTCACAGGAAGGGACTTCCTTAAGTGCTGCAGCATGGAACACATAGTTGGCTCCATACATCACATCTCGAACAGAGTCAAGGTTACGGACATCCCCTACGTAGAACTGAACCTTGGAACAGTAATCTGGATATTGCGCCTGTAATGAATGTCTCATCCAGTCCTGTTTTTCTCATCACGGGAAATGATACGGATTTCACCAATATCAGTAGTCAAGAAGTGCTTGAGGACGGTGCTTCCAAAACTTCCCGTTCCTCCAGTGATTACCAGTGTCTTCCCTTTGAAAGCTTCTGTTATTTGCATAGTGTGTTCTTCTCCTTTTCCACAGCCTTTGGCTGGTCGCTATTTATCAGCTCCTATACGGGGCTGTGGTTTTAATCCAGGCACTCCGTCCATGGAGCTCCATTCACTTTTCCATCTTTATCAACCAGAATGACTTTGACCTTTTTATGATCACTCACCTTAAGCTTCTTTGCTATTTCACGAGACTCTTTCTCAGCCGATTTCTCATGCTTAAGTGTGATAACAATCAAATCCTTACCGTCATCATTTACAAGAGTTCTTAGTATGCCGTTGATATGCTCATCATCAGTTCCGAAACCAAAGCCGACAACTACAATAGCATCAGAGTTTTTCCACTTTTGATACATATCAACATACTTAACTGACATGCTGATTGATGTCATTGGCTTTGTTCCGCTCTGTGTGAAAAGCAATGGAACAATGATGTGATGTTCATTGCTTTCCAATTCTCTAGCGCTTCCAACTTTATTAAGGTATGGATCATACCACACAGCTACAGAACCATTCAGGTATGTAATCGGATAATCAGCGCCAAGAATTTCTTCTATAATCTTGTTATAGTTCGTTGTGGCTATCGCTGATGCTTCATACTTCCCTTCATTTAAGCTCTTCCGCAGCATATTGTAATAGCCATCAGCGATATATTTATCAGCCTTATCGCCAAGCTCAGTGATGTACTGGTGGACAGTCAGAAGGAAAATAGCTATCTTGCAAAACTTCGCCCAGTCAGAAGATGGGTTATAAAGGTAATGCCAGTTTGAATCTATCAGGCTCTTATAATCAAGTACAGACGCATAAATGTCTTCAATCAACTGTTGAGCGAAGTACAAAACCACGCCATATGGAGTCGACGTATTTATCTCTGGATTTTCGAGCAACAATTCCAGGCCAGAGACCCCAGCAGCATTATAGTTCAGCTTAATCAGCTCCCCGAAGTCATCAAACAGATCAATCCTTTCATCCTTCTTCGAGAACAAGTTGTCATTTATGCTTCGGGACAAATCCTCACTCAAAGCGCCAAGCTGTAGCTGCATGATTGAGATTAAAATCCTGCCAAGAATTTGCCTCCCTGGTTCATCAGTTTTGTCTCTGTAGAGCATTAGAAGAGCAGAGAAGTAATTGCTTTCAAAGAGCTTGTTTCCTTTCTTAAAAGCTTCATTGTACTGAATAATCTGGTCAAGCTGGATATTAGATACTTCCCTGCCAAGCAACTTTTGAAGTGCCTGATCCACATCCATGCCCTCGCCATTCATCTTGCCAGCAATCCAACTAGCCACATCATCAAAATTATTGACTTTCTTTACAATCTGCCCACGCCTGTGTTCCACCGTGCTCATGATGATATTTTGAAATACGGACTTGCCAAAGGTATTTATGTTCTTCCCAAGGTAATCCTTCGGAAGCCACTGACTTGCATAAGCGGTCGTGGAATCCACAGCATCCCTCATGTTTTTGAACCGTTGTTTTGGGCCAGTTGTATCCTGTCTAAAAATGTCAAGGGCAAACTTCCCACCTGATGGCAACTTATATGCTATTTCTGCCCCGGCGCCAAATAGAAATCCGTACTTCATTTAATCTTAAAACCTTTCCCTGTCTGTACTCTCAATTAGGTTCCTCTACTCCACCAAACTCAAACTCTCCACCCTTGTCAGCGGTTCAACCTTCACCTTGTTCCTTACAACAGCTCCCATCCATTGGTCAATGACTTTCCCATACGCCTTCATCACGGTCGCCCGTGTGATGCTCTTCTCTTTCCGGTCCACGAACATCTCTTCGCCGTGAATCTTATACGTAAAGTCCAGACCTTTGCTGGTGGTGAAAAGGCATCCCTGCAGGTAGATTAACTCCTGCCAGAGCTTCTCTTCTTTTTCGGCATCCGTTCTATTGTTGTTCCTCTTCCTGACCCTATACTGTTTCTGCCTCTCTGCCTTGATACTGATATCTGGGAGGTTGTAGATGATGTGTGCGTATGGAAGGTAGGAATTGATACTTGCACGTTTCAGGCCGGTCTCCTCGGTGATCTGAGCCACAGTCAAACCTTGGGCATGAAGTTCTTGAACCTTGCGGCTCAGTGAGGTTGAATACAAGCCACCTGTGATCAGAAGCTTTCGTGCTTTCATGACAGCGATATCAAATCTGTCCGCTACGTCATGCAAGCTAATGTGATCCGGATCTTCCGACTCCCGATCGTCAACAGGTTCACCAAAGAACTCACACACAGCAGTCAGGAGTTCCTGCATAGTGGTGGCACCGTTATAGTTAGGTTTCCGTTTATGTGCTGGCATAGTCTTCGCTCCTTTATGTTGCTTTGAATAACATTACGAGATTAATTTATTCTGTCGTTTTAAGCGACATATTTTATTGTTTTTGACTAGCAAACGCTTATTTCAAAAAGTATTTACACGTTTTCATAACATTCATCTTGATTTACAGTCCTTTCTTTGCTATCATACTTATGTTTTGCGGTACTACTCCGCTTGTACTTATTGTCGTTTTAAGCGACAAAGGAGGAAATCATGAAGAAATTATCGATGCAGCTGCTTGCTGATACCGTGGTATCCCGCCGTAAGGCTATGAAGATCACACAGGCACAGCTGTCCAAGACCACAGGAATAAATCGCGGGCTCTTATCCCGGCTCGAATCACTGGACTATGTCCCAGCCATCGAGCAGCTCCAGGCATTGGGTGAGGCCTTAAACTTCGAGCCCACGGATATGTTTGTGGATACAGCCACTTCCACTCCTATTATTGTAGAACGACCCTACAAGATTGCTGTTGCCGGAACAGGCTATGTTGGTCTCTCCCTCGCAGTTCTTCTGGCGCAGCACAACAAGGTAACCGCTGTTGATATCGTACCTGAGAAGGTCGAGAAACTCAACAGCTTCATCTCCCCGATCCAGGACGAATACATCGAGAAGTATCTGGATGAGGCCAAAAAAGGTAAGCGGAACCTTGATCTGACTGCAACCACAGAGGGTGCGGCTGCCTATGCGGATGCAGACTTCATCATTATCGCTGCTCCTACTAATTACGATCCTAAGCAGAACTTCTTTGACTGCTCCGCTGTGGAAAGTGTACTAGCTCTCATCAAGGAAAGTACAACTGATCGGGAAACGAAGCCAACAGTCATCATCAAGTCCACAATCCCTGTCGGATACACCGTACATATCCGAGAAAAAATGGGCATGGACAATATTCTCTTCAGTCCGGAGTTCCTTCGGGAGTCCAAGGCGCTTTATGACAACCTGTATCCAGCCGGATTATTGTCGGGTGCGATGAACAGACAGAAGGTGCTGCTCGCACCTTCGCAGGCCTACTTCAGCAAGGAGCGATCAAGAATCCGATCGAAACATTGTTCATGGGCTATACCGAAGCGGAAGCCACAAAGCTTTTCGTGAACACCTACCTAGCGCTCCGGGTCAGCTACTTCAATGAATTGGATACCTACGCCGAGGTCAAGGGCCTGAAGACCGCTCCGATAATTAAAGGCGTATGCCTGGATCCTCGCGTTGGCGATTACTACAACAATCCGTCATTCGGTTATGGTGGCTATTGCCTGCCCAAGGATACTAAACAGCTTCTGGCAAATTACCAGGATGTGCCGGAAAACCTGATCCAGGCCATCGTGGAAAGCAACCGGACCAGGAAGGACTTTATTGCTGATCGAGTGCTGGAGATTGCAGACGCATACACAGGAAGCGAGAACTTCAATCCTGATAAGGAACGGCAGGTTGTTGTCGGTGTCTACCGCCTCACAATGAAGTCCAACAGCGATAACTTCCGCCAATCTTCTATCCAGGGTGTCATGAAACGGATCAAGGCCAAAGGTGCAACCGTCGTCATTTACGAGCCGACTCTAGAAAACGGCAGCACATTCTTCGGTTCTCTAGTCGTCAACGATATCAAGAAGTTCAAAAAGATGTGCGGATGCATTATCGCTAACCGCTATGATCCAGTGTTAGATGATGTGCAAGAAAAGGTCTATACCCGAGACTTATTCAGGAGGGACTAACTCATGCGCAAAGTAAAAGTTGACTTGAACAATAAAACCATTCTCGTGACTGGTTCTCCTGGATTCATTGGTGCCAATCTGGTCCTCCGTCTTCTGAAGGAAATGAAATCCGGCACAGTGATCAGCCTGGATAATATGAACGATTATTATGATCCGGCATTGAAAGAATACCGGCTAGGGCTGATCGAGGAAGCTGCAAAAACGAGCCCGGTCAAGCATATCTTCATCAAAGGCTCCATCGCGGACAAAGGTCTCATTGACCAGGTCTTTGCCGAATACAAGCCCGCCGTGGTCGTCAACCTTGCCGCCCAGGCCGGTGTCCGCTACTCCATCGACCATCCGGATGTCTATATCGAAAGCAACCTGATCGGCTTCTATAATATTCTGGAGGCTTGCCGCCACAATCCCGTGGAGCATTTGGTGTATGCATCCTCTTCTTCCGTCTACGGTGGCAACAAGAAGGTGCCTTTCAGCACAGAGGATAAGGTTGATAATCCGGTATCCCTCTATGCGGCAACAAAAAAATCCAATGAGTTGCTAGCGCATGCGTATTCCAAGCTCTATAATATCCCTTCCACGGGACTCCGCTTCTTTACGGTGTACGGCCCTGCCGGACGTCCGGACATGTTCTATTTCTCGGCGACCAACACACTCTCTAAGGGCGGCACGATAAAAATTTTCAACTATGGCAACTGCAAACGGGATTTCACCTATGTCGATGACATTGTTGAGGGCGTTCTCCGCGTCATGCAGGGAGCACCGGAGAAAATGGCTGGAGAGGATGGCCTTCCTCTTCCGCCTTATGCTGTCTACAACATTGGTGGCGGTCAACCGGAAAACCTTCTAGATTACATCTCCACGCTCCAGGAGGAGCTTGTGCGTGCTAAGGTGTTGCCGGAAGACTACGACTTCGAAGGTCACCGAGAGTTGGTCGGCATGCAGCCTGGTGATGTTCCTGTTACCTACGCTGATTCAGAAGCGCTGGAGAGGGACTATGGGTTTACGCCGAAAATCGGGATTAAAGAAGGTCTGCGGAAGTTCGCCGAGTGGTATAAGGAATATTATAAAGCGTAACAATCCAAACGATATGATCCAAAAGAAGGCCGGGGATAGGGGTTCATCGGCTTTTCTTTTGGACTGCCCTCATGCTCTAGATATCTTTCTTCAGGGGGGCTATAAGCGTCTATCTTACTCCCCAAGCGTAAGGCACCGGGTAAAGATCGTAGAAACATTTCTCACACAGTTGGCCGGAACATTCGACATAATACCGTCTCACCGTTACGGGAGTAGAAACCTCGTATTCAGTTTCCCTCCCGCAACGGATACATCTTTCTTTCATTATGGTTCCCAGGGCGTATACTCCTTACCTTCCAGAATATCCGCAATACGCTCACATGCGTGCCCATCACCATATTGTCTTGAATGCCGATCCACGCTTTCGCAATATGATAACCATAATTATCGGGATCAATACAGAAATAACGACAATCTTACCGCTTGCGTTATAAGCTAATGCAAGAACAAGAATTATTCCTCCTGAAATCCCTAGTAGTATTTTTGACCAAAAATCAAATTCATCATAGACCAAAAGTATTATTGTGCATACAAGCAGAAAATAAACATCACTTACCTGCAGGGACCTCAGCCCACCTCGATTTCCATAGTTACCCAGAATCAAGCAAGCAAGGAAGACAACTGCAGTACCAATAATGATTGAATACAAATACTTTTTCAGTGTTACAATTCTATCTCTTTGCGCTGCTATGCAGAAAGACACGGCTATAATTTCTAAGCACGGTATCAAATACGTATACAGGGAATTAACAAGTGCGTTTACACTTCCAGAATGACTTGCAAAACCGTTATCGTCAGCAAGAAATGTAAATAGGCTCGTTATTGTCCCAACAAAAGTAAATAATATTATTTTGCGGATAATTGATCTGTGAGTTCTTCCAATATTCGCGAAGATGTATTTGTATTTAAGCAAAGAAATAAAAATCATAGGAAGCAATGCCCATACAGCAAGATTAAGACCCGCGAAGCGAAGATTCTTAAATCCATAAAACGTACTAACGCCTACAAAAGACTTACTTTCCATGCTAAAGCACAAAAAACCATGAAGTAGGCTATATAGCCAATATAGCTTCGTCTGAATAAACACCAAAGCAAAACGAAAACTTCTATCACGCACAATCCCGCCATTATGCCAAGATTGCTGTAAAAGAAACTATTGAGCAGTCCAACAGTCGCACATAGTAAAATCGCTCTTATATCAATATGTGAAATAGTTTCCTTATTACTTTGTGGTATGGTTTCTCTAATTTCCATTCAAAAACTCTTTCGCAAAAGACTGGGTAGTCACGCTAAAGCTATTCCGAACAAGAACCGAATTGATATTATTCCAATCCTTCTGTGTATTCACTACACTTTGAATATATTTAAGCAGCCCTTCACTGGAATTATTAAAATCGTATATATATCCCAGATTATACTCGTTTATCTGATCTGCTATTTCTTTTACATATGGAGTTGAAATAATGTGCATCCCGCTTTGTACATATTCAAGAAATTTGTTCGGAAACGCAACGTTGTTAGTTAAATTATCACGTCTGAGAAGAAATGCAAAGTCACCAACTCTCAGCGCATGGAATAATTCGCCTGGCGTATAGCTATCCGTTTGAATTCTCTGATCTCCTTTTGCCAATGCTTCTATTTCCTTTATATTATGTGAAAAAACAAGCATTCTTGTTTTGATACTAAGTTTCTCGGAAATAGCCTTATACAGCCCAATAGACTCCGCTACACATTGCCATGGAGAGACACCACCAGAATATATGAAAACCAGTTCGTCTGATGCGATATTATATTTTCCTCTATACTTTATTCTGTCTTCTTGGTACTCAGTTTCATTTATTGGATTTGTACTCGTTGCGCATGGAATAATATAGAATTTTTTATTTCTTGCAATTGGATATCTCTCTTTTAAATAATCTTCTAGCGCTCTGGTAACAACAAAAACACCATCACAATTTTGTATGCCTTTCTTGACGGCAGATTTATCAACATGGTAGAGAATTCTAAGTATTTTAGACTTCAGCCCAGATGCCTTACGTGAAACTTCCAAAATATCTTCAAGAGCTCCGTGAATATCCAAATATACCCTCACAGCAAACTTTTCCTTGATATTTTTTGCTAAGGAAGGCATTGCAGCACCAGACAAAATCACAGCTCCATAGTCACCCGTATGAAGTTTCGCATATATAGTAGCTTTTAATTTTTTATATGAGGGCAGGGTAACAGCAGGGTTTGTCATGCTCAATTCGAAAGTCTCAATATCTCCCCCCGCTTCGATCTTTTCATGCTTATTGCTATTTATTCTATCGTGGCTTGCAAAAGCAATGAAATCTGTCGCAATCCCATATTCTGTATATAGTGCTTCTGCTCTGTTCTTAATCAGCCGAAGTTCACCCGATGTGGTCAATATGTTTCGGTTGGTCACAAATAAAATCTTTTTCATATTGTCACCCCTTATTTCTGAAGTGCCCGGATTTCCTCTTTATATTTCCGAATAACAATCTGACGATCAAATTCCCGTTCTACTTTGGCTCTCCCGGCTAAGCCCATGGCCTTTCGTGCATCTACACTAAGACTTAGGAACTTCTCAATCTTTTCGATTAGATCCTCGCTGTCCTGCTGTTTTACGACGTACCCGTTCACTCCATCCTCAACAACCTCGCGGCAACCGCTCCTATCGGTTGTAATGATAGGACGTCCTGAGGCCGCACTTTCGAGTAGAACGTTGCTGAGGCATTCTGGATAGTAGGTGGGATGAACTGTGCATGAGATCATTTTGTAGATCTCCGTCATATCCGAAACAAGACCATGGTAAATAACAGTGCCGTTATCATTTAGCTCCTTGAGCAGCTCCTCATAATTCTGTTCACAGAACCCACAAATGTGGAAGCGGGTCTCAGGATGGCGCTTCCTAATCTCTTTAGCCGCATCCAGATACTGATCAATTCCTTTTTCCTTCATCACACGTGCGATAAAGGCAAAATCTACTGTGCCACCATCCGGATAAGGAAAAACATTATACTGATTGAGATTAACACCAGAGCCGGGTAGCATATCATAAGGTCCTTTTACTACCCCTTTGCTCACCATGAAATCTCTATTCTCGGTATTCTGGAAGAATACTTTCTGTGCCTTGCGAAGCCCTCTCTTATACAGTGCAAGGCTGATCTTCTGCATCAGGCCACCGTTCTCAATGGCTGTACCTAAGCCTGTTACATTCGCCACATAGGGTACTCCGAGACTCGCACAGGCCATACCGCCATACGCATTACACTTGATCGTGTATGTGAATACGATATCGGGTTTAATCTCCCTCAGAACTTTCTTATAAAAACTAATGAGTTTAAGCTCTTGGATGGGGTTAGTACCGTGGCGATTCATAAGAGTGCATGGTACAAATTTACAACCTATCTCTTTTATTGATTCTACGAACTCGCCATCGGGCACGCAGAAATACACTTCATTTTCCTTTGCCAGTTCCCCTAGCAGTTCACGCCGGAACTTGTATAGTCCCATATCAATGTTCGCAAGAATCAATACTCGCATTTCGTCTTTCCCTTCGTTCAGATCAGTTCCATGATCTTCGTTATTTTTTCTATTCCGCTTCTATTGCCACTGCTATAGAGGCCATCCGGATTTTTAAAGAAAATACATCTCATTCCCAACTGCTGCGGAGCCTGAAAATCTTTAGCTGGGTTATCTCCCACGTAGACAATATCTGCTGAGTTCAGTCTCCACCGTGTGGCCATAATGCGGAATGCGATGTCACAAGGCTTTCGGAATTGAATACCGCCAAGCTCGTCAGTGATAATCACATCATCTATATCTAGACCGAGCGATTTCAGTTTATTGCGCTGTCCTTCCGGCCTACCGTCCGTGATAATACCTACCTTGATACCCTTTTCTTTCAGTTCTGCAATCATCTCTGCCACGCCTGAATAGGGATGAATGTCTGGTTTGTGTGAGCGATAGACCTTTAGCACTTCTGCCTTCTCATCTTCCCGCCCCAGGTCTCTCATTAACTCGTCAATGGCAGGTTTTCTAGCTTCAAAAAAACTCCAGAGCTTATCTTCATATCCACCGCCGAGATAATCACTGACAGCCTTATAGCCGCTCTTGACATACTCCTTTTCGCTGTACAAGGTATCATCGAGATCGAAAATTACACCCTTGATCTGACCTTTACCCTCAGTTATGCACACAGACTGATCGAAGCGACTGTAGATAGCACCATCGGATATCTCTTGCTCATCAACATCTTCGCCATCCATAAGCTTCAGAATAGCCTCAGCGCTTCTCGCGCCAGCCTTCATCGATAATGGAGCTCCGCCGCCAAAGCGCGGATTGATTTCGATATACCAGTCAATTCCTTTATCATCTCTTATAAGCTGAACCGTCATCGGTCCGCATGGTTTGAAAACTGAACATAGCGTTCTCATTTCCTAAATCATCTTCTGATCAAGTTCGATCCTCGTCTTGAGCGCTTCTCCAGCCCTAATCTGCAGTCTCTCGCGGGGTACTATGCTTATCGGCTCACCATTCCAGTCGCAGAAGATATCGATTGTGTATTCATGACCGGATATAAACGGCTGGACGATATAGTCCTCAATCTGAGCCGCATAGACTTCCAGTTCTTCCTCGTTCTCCACCTTAAAAGCATTGATAGAACTTGACCCATCCTTCGGTTTGATAAATGCTGGATAGCCACTCTTATACTCTCGCCAATCATTCACAGGCATTGGAGCATGTAAACCACAGTCTACAAAAAACTGAGAAGTATTGTTTTTGTCACGACATATCCGGATCTTATCTGGAGCACTGATCATAACCCGTGTGCCTATTGCTTCAAACTTTTCTTTATTCTCCGCCAGCACCAACAGATCCGTATCAATGGTGGGAATTAGAAGATTAATGTGATCAGTTATACAGATATCAAGAAGATTCTGGATATACCCTGGATCCTTCATGGCGACCACTCGGCGGACATAATCACAGTAAGCCAATGCCGGAGCTGTTCCCGACATATCTGCACCATAAATTTTCAGCTCTTTGTTAAGAACGAGAGCAGCATTTCTGAAAGCTTGAAGAAGTTCAACTCTTCTTCCTACGCCTGTGAAAAGGATATTCATTATGCTGCCCTCCTCTCGGAGAGCTGATCACTAAAGGCTAGGCTGTACCCCCCCCCCTGGTTAAATTAGACTTACTGGTCATCTTAGCTGGTACTCCCACATATGTTCCGGGGTCATTTATATCCTTAATAACTACGGCACCTGCACCAATTGTGCATCCTCCGCAGATATTGACATTATTGATTACTGTTGCTCCGGCTCCGATCCACACGCTCTCCTCCACCCTCACAGTTCCGCAGAGATGAGCGCCAACCGACACGTGCGAGTAATCCCCTACAGAGCAATCATGATCTATGGAGCTACTGGTGTTGACTATTACACCTCTCCCAATCTTTGTTCCGGGATTAATAACTGCTCCGGCCATTACAACGGTTCCAGAACCAATCTTTACATCTTCTGCTACAACAGCATTTGGATGGATAAGCACAGGTTGTGTCCTATCCTTATAAAGCTCCATCAGCCGCTTTCTTGTTTGAGGATTACCTACGGCCACAAAAATTTCTCCGTCAGGAGCTTCAGTGCTTTTCCCGATCACGGGGAAACTAGCACACTCTTTAATGGCCTCATCATCGTCAAGAAAGACAATATCCTCATAGCAATTAAGTACGGCAATATCGGCGACTACTTTTAATCTATTCATTTTTCAGCACTCCCCATAAACTCGGTCATTGTGGCTGATTCGCCGCCAACATTGAAAGCACTTATCGCTTCCAAAATCTCCTGCGGAGAACTCTTTCCACTCTCGTGTTTCCAAAGGTAATCCTGCTCTCCCCGAACCATAGGAGCCATCGCTGACTCATCAATAATCATGCACGACAGCCAGAAGTTCGGAATTGATCTCTCACGATCCCACGGATTCATCTTAACCGGGAGATCAGATAGTCCTTTTTCACATCTCTCCCATATCGCCCGCTTCTGTGCGATATGATCACCCAAATATGGAATCTGTCCTCTTACCACTCCAGCGATGATATTGCTCATTCGATAGTTATAGCCTATCTCTTCATGCTGATACCAAGGAGCAGCTTCCCGGCTTTGTGTAGACCACTTCCGAACCTTGTCTGCATCGTCCTTAGAATCTGTGAGGAACATCCCCCCGGAGCTGCCCGTAATCACCTTGTTCCCGTTATAGCTAATCGCATTGTAAGATCCCCATGATCCGGTCTCTATCCAGTCGTTTCCAAGTTTATACTTTGCTCCCAAGGATTCAGCCGCATCCTCTACTATCAGAGCGCCGTGAGCATCACAAACCCCCTTGATCTCCTCCATTTTCCCAGGAGTACCATAAAGGTGCGCAACGACCACAAGTTTTACCTCTGGATAGATCTCGAATGCTTTCTCCAGCGCTTCCGGACTCATATTCCAGGTATCGTATTCTGTGTCGATGAACACAGCTTCCCATCTTCGTAGGCAACTGGATTTATTGAGGCGTCGAACGTGACATCACTACAAAACACCTTCTTGCCAGCCAACGTCCCAGTATTCGGTTTAGCCTGTCCATAAAGCTTTCCCCCGCAAGTTTGGTAGCCAAATGAAGTGCGGCTGTTCCGCAGGAAAGCGCCACAGCATATTTGCAGCCGATATATTCGGCAACCTGTTTCTCTATAACATTTATGTTTTCGCCAACTGTAGATACCCAGTTAGTACGAATTGCTTCATCGACCCACCTCTGCTCGTCACCATGCATGGTCGGAGATGATAGCCACAGTTTGTTTTTGAACGGTTCAATACCTTTGAATCTCGGATCATTTATAAAGTCGTACATTTGGTCTCCTCGTTCCGTTTTCCTCAGACTATTTGTTTATGTGTTTGTTTCTAACCAGCTTTCTCTGAAGCAATCTATATCACCTATACAACACTATGTCGCAGCAGCCTTCTCCGTTTTTTCAGACCCCTGCGTTTAATCTGTATTCTGAACTTCTCTGGCAGATCAACTATATCTGCTACCTCGGCTTTCTCGGGCTTTTGACTTCTCTGCCCATCCCAACCGCTGTGATAATCACACCAGCTCGAATCGGTAGAGACATCGTCTCAAATCAGAAGAAAATCTAAAACATATCACTATGACTCCCAGTTCTCAGAAGAATCAACATCCCCTCTTCAATCCGATATATCATAACCCTGTCGCTCTCTATATGTCAATCTCTACAATCTGCCCACTCTCCGGACAATCGGTGGTCATAATACCTATCCTCTAATTTCTCACCCCGGCACAACTTCCCGACCACATCATCCAGAAGTTTCGTATCCCAACCGCGTTTTACGCACCTGCTGTAATCCTTTTTATACTTCCCGGTGACTCTCGGTATATAGCCCATTTATCTTTCATCAGATACAACCCTGATATGTACGGTCTCCCCCCTATCCGGGCTTCAATCTCATTTATATTCAAAGGGGCTTTTTAAGACGCTTCGTATTTACATTTCTCGCTGACAAGTAGCAACTTTGTCTGGCGAGCATGGACGCAACACCTTAAAAAACCTCTTTGTAATCCCTCAAACGGCTGCGGCAGACGGATTAGTGTAATCCCTGGAAACGGCCATTTTCCGAGAAATTTTGGCTGTTATGCCGCTATTTCGTTGCACCCGTGCCTCAAATCGGCGGTCACTCCGCGGTGAATCAGGCAGGCTTCTGTCGTGACTACGTTTTGCCATTGAATCATATTCCGTGGAAATGTAAATCTCATTCCATGTTGTACTCCTGCAACAGCAAATATTCCACTCATTATCCCAAATTAAAGACCACTATATCTTGCATAGCTATTGTCGAGTTCTTCATAGATATTGTGTCAACCAATAACAGTCTATTGGCGGCCAATAGATTCCTCATACGCCCAGCACATCATCTCCAAGGAAGTTCACAACGACCTTCCCGTCAGGATCCACTGTGATCGACTTCATAAGCTTGAGCTCTGTATCTAGATCATTCTCATCCATGCGCCCAAACTGATATACATTGAATCGGTGCGATAGCAGGACACTGTAGGCGATTGCGATCATGCGTCTTCTCCGAGCATGTTCCCATGATATCCACAAACCTTTGTACTTTTTACCAGAAACACTTGCATTCCGTATCAGCTTCCTGCCGAGATCAATGAGCTTTTCTCTAGCATCAGATTCCTGTTTACTTAACCGCTCCAATGACGCAGTCAGTTTTTCATTCGAAAACCCTTCTATATAATCATTGCATTGCCGGAGCACTTCTTCTTTCAGGATTTCTTCATCCACCTTTGGCATGTGGGCAAATGGCTCTGATTTCGGATTTGATCCGGTATGGAACTTACAGAAGTATGTAGCCTTCTTTCTACCATTGACATCTGTACCCTGATAAGTCATTGCCCGCTGGCATGAACCACAGCGCACAAGACCCTGATACAGTCCCCGTTTTCTCCTGGTTATCTCAGACTTGTCAGCGAATCGATTCTGAACCTGGTCATACAGTTCTCGGCTTATGATGCCCCGAGTATAGACTTCATTCCGCAGCATGTCGCGGATCGTATTATCGCTCCATCGGGAAACAGGTGTGGTCTTGGCTGTCAGAGTTTTGACCACCTTTCCCGATCCATCAGCTGAGGTAACCTCTGGTTTGCCTTCTTCCCTCGATCTTTCAGCAGACGGACTTGCTATTCCCTGCTGGGACAACCACCTTGCTATCGCTGTGATCCTTTCACCTTCCAGCACCTTGTTGAAAATGGTTCTGACCACAGGTGCGGTAACCGGATCGACAATCAGCTGACCATCAACTCTGTTAAACCCGTATGGAACAACACCAGCGATATAGCCGCTCCATCTCCTGCTCTCATATACTCTTCTCAGAGCTTCACTTATTTCAGCGTTATCAAGATCCTTCGCGCTCGTTATGTGGATTCTACCCGCACTACGCTTCTTCTCATATTTTAGAGTTTCAAGGTCCAGGTTCTCATCTGAACAATACAGATCTTCCGCACCGATAATCGGCTGGATGAGGTTCGCTTGACTGAGCTGCCTTTTCACGGAGCCTTCTTCGATGATGTCATAGTTTTTTATAATGATCACATCGATGCTTCCATATCTGCAGTGGTAAAGAAGCTTCCGCAGAGACTCAACCGGATTCTCATCTTCAGGTTCATCTGTGAATAATCCACAGTAGGAAAGACCTTTGTCGATGATGAATGACATGCCCAGGCCAGCTTGATATTCTGTATCATCTCCCCGGCAGTAGATCGCCGCATTTCGGATATCCATACCGGGTCAGCCCCTCCTTTCCGAAGCCAGTAAGCCAGATCTGGCGCGATAGTTTGCTTATTCCGGTTTAGCGGCAAAGGGGCTTTTTAAGATATTGCATCATTTCATTTATCACGTAATTATGACTAGATTGTCTGGTGGGCATGTATGCAACACCTTAAAAAACATCTTCGTTATCCCTCAAACCACATCCGGCACTTTATGTTTGTAATCCCTCAAACCCTTTATTTTCGGGCGTTTTTGCCCTTTATGCGGCATAATTGGTGCGTCTGTGCATCAAATCGGTAGTCACTCCGCGGTCAATCAGAAGGCGGGATGTCGAGACTGAGTTGTTCCCGTTGAACGAGAGCACTCCGAACTCCCCAAGCGTGCCGCATCTGCGATCCCCGTAAGTGGCGCCTAAGGCCTCCGCAGCGTCCTCCAGCACCGGGATATCCCAAAGGTCGCAGATCCCCCTTATCCGACGGTAGTCCGCACTATGACCGTACAGGTCCACCGGGATAACCGCCTTGGGCCGCCGACCCTGGGCATGGAGCCAGCGAATTGCCCGTTCCAGTGCCTCGGGCGAC
>Ga0116210_1001353_pt1 | contig 18395 bp, 18 predicted proteins | sample TshhotsprinmetaG_FD_94483 | JGI IMG/M metagenome (GOLD analysis project Ga0116210, IMG submission 94483) | Hot spring microbial communities from South Africa to study Microbial Dark Matter (Phase II) - Tshipise hot spring metaG | ecosystem: Environmental > Aquatic > Thermal springs > Hot... | reverse complement strand
TTGATATATTTGTTTTTTTATATTTGCAAATAAAAAAACAAATATATCAACGCTATTCAGTGTAGATAAAAGTTACATAGCTTTCAGTGTACTCTTTACTTACAATGGGATAGGTAGGAATGACTTTATAAATTTGTTTAATGGTATAGATATTTTTATAGGTTCTATTATAAGCGATAAATCTTATCATAAAGAGTTTTTATCGCGTTTGGAGCGGGCTATTAGTTATTACAGGCAGCTTATTATAAAAGCGGAGACCTGCCCATCCGATATGCATGAGCTTATTCTAGATATGCTTTCGAATGCTATCATGCCTGAGGCTTACGACGAGTTCGTAGATATTGTAAAATCTATAAAACCTGAGGAAATATTAGAATTTTGGTTAAAGCTCATGAGGCAGGAGTCCCATTGTGCAGCCTATAGCCCATGGGGTGATAAAAGTACTAGCATCTTGGAAGAAGAGATTACATTACCAATTGAAAGTATAGATAAACAACCAGGTACTCCTAAAATATCTGCATATACAAAAAGTTTTATCCAAAAGATGAAAATAAGAGATCCAATCAAGGTAGAACCTAAGAAGTATTTTACACATAGAGACACTTTTATAGCTAACGGAAGTGTTTTTGTTAGCAATACCAATATCAGCACCGCTAACAAAATAGGTGATATATACCTAACATTACATGACCCTAATACAAATATCGCTTACTTAGAGATTTTAAACTATGTTTTTTCGTCTATAAGTTCAAGTTATTCAGGTATTGACAACTTTAATAGTCTGAATGATGCTAGATTTAATATAAGAACTTCCATAGGTATCGACAACTTTAGTGAGGTTATAGATAGCTTTAAGAATTTATTATCGGATTTAGTAACTAAGGTCGGTGAGAAGAATTTTTACAAGAGTCATATAAAAGGTCATGGGGCATACTTGTATTTATTGAGTCGAGATTATGTTATGTCGGCTTTTGAAGCGCATGTTCCTTTCCTGTATACACATAATTGGCGTCGTTTAGCGATAACTAACCCGCCGCGAATATCACAGCAATCTTTTGAAAGTTATGTTAAACATTTTGTTATCAAATCAAGAGCTTATTTAGCTTTAGCACATCCAGAAGTAAAAAAGCTATCTTATTTGTATGTGCCACCTAATGTGTCGTTAGATGAAAACGACGTTTTGAGTGGTAGTCGTGTTAAAGCTTTGGGCTATCGGGAAAGCAATGGCTTTCTAGACTTGAAGGTTAGGAATCCAGAGCATGCCATTATCGCGAGAGCTTATCCATTAGGTAAAGCAACCGCAGTCAAAGTCGGGCTGGCACGACTATTATGTTTTTATCTGTCTGATCACGCTTTCGGAACTATGTGGAATGCCTTTAGAACGGAAAAAGGGCTCGTGTATAATCTAGATCTAACGGAAGTAGTGCGTAATAATATGTTATATCTACTGTTTATCATAAAAACCAACTTTGATAGTTTCCAAGAAGCATTAGATTATCTTAATACCTTCATGACTAAGGATATTGAAAGAATCAACTGGGACACTTTTGAATATGTGCTTTACTATTATTCGCACCTTTTCCCGTACTATATTGAGACTTATGGGCTCCATCCAGGGACTTCCTACTCATCAGCTATGACACATTATACAATTAGAAACATCAATTTAGATTATAGTAGTGAGTTTTATGCTTATAAGTTATCACAGATAATGCGAATGGATGAACTTAAGGATTTTATAAATCATGTGATAATCAATAATCTATACACTGAGATTACTGTCTCTGACCGGAAACCTAAAAGAAATAGGTGATGGACGGCAGTCTATTACTAGCTATCAACAATGTTAGGAACATGATAGATGAAGTTACGCGTACTGTCCTCAATAACTATGTTTTACCAGAGGACCCTATCATACGTTTTCTAGAGTATGGGCTCAAGCTTAGTGAGCGTAATGTTAAGATTGCGCACTGGTTAGCCACGCAGTATAAAGGCACACCCCACGCCATATGGATACTTGAAGAACTATCCGAATACGAAGACGGCCCTAACAAATACTATAAACAAATCATCAAATTCAGAGATGTGAAATGGCAGTTATCAGAAATTTATGTTCCTAACGAGGATATAGTTAATACAGCTAATAGTTCAGGTGGATATATATCTGTGCAAGGTTATAACTACGTGCCGCAGATAGTCGCATCATATAGTATCCACTTAGATATTATCTTTGCCTACTCTCGCGTCGTAGCTAGTGTTTTTCTACGTTATCTATGCGAATACCTATCTCATGTTATATTGGTAAATAGATTAGATATAATTTTAGAACATTATATCTTAGAATTAGACCCTATAACGGTGATAGCTACTCAGCTGCGGGAAGGATATGCCCTAAGACGCTATGTAGAACTGAGAGCCGCTAAGAAATGGTACTAAAAGAAGCCTCATGATTTGTCTCGGATTTGCTATTTCTACATCATGGAGAGATACCTGACTTTCGATACTAACAGGAGGCGTGTTCTTATACTATGTCTAACGAAGAAAAGTACTACATAGCTTACTACACGCTATCGTGGAATAAGCTAGGTGAGAGTTATATCACGGGTAGAGAGAATGCTAAGAAGTATTTGGAGTATGTGCTCTTTTCGGACTTCTTAGAATATCCTGCCGACGAATTTTTAGAAGATGCGATACAAAAGGCTGATGCATCAGAAAGTATACATAAGTTTATATATAAGAAGCGATACTTTCTGATTAAGAAAATAAGAGATACGCAGTCTTTGGTCTCGTAGCTCAATAGGATAGAGCACGGGATTTCTAATCCCGCGGTTGCAGGTTCGAATCCTGCCGAGACCGCTAAAGTATAATATATATAGCCTATGCGCTACTTATACCTAATAATTTTTATCCTCGTATCTTGTCAAAGAGTTGGTAAAAGTATTCATGTTGTAACTTGCCGTACAAAACAAAGCTATGTTGATGTATTAGGCGTGTATAATAAATCAGTTCTTATTTACGTAAGCGACACCGCTCAGATTACGATTCAAAATCTACAAAGTCCAGAGGAATATAGTATGTGTATGGTATGCGAAGATACACTAACGCATTATGCAAGAAGTCTCTATAAGGCTATGAAAACACAAAACGACTTACAACAATGTTCTTACGAGTATATTATAAAATCCTGTTTAGAAAATCCAAAAGATACTATCTATACATTTACAACAAAAGTTTATACAGTTATTGAGATTCCTAATATTGTATCCGGCAAAACGTCCTGTATTGACTTAATGATTACAGACTCTATATACAGACAAGTCTTATATGGTAACAGTTTTTTATTAATCATGCCTAATGACACGGCTTATTGCGACTGCGCCATTCATGGGCGGTTGGTAATGGAGCCACCGACTAAACAACGAGTCACAAAGATTACTGTAAAACATTATCATATGCAAAAACATAACATGTAATACATTGGCGTGAGCGTAATTAATTTTTAGTATATTTGCAGTATATATGTCACCTAAAAAGATACTTGGGATAAACTACTACAAGATAGACGATAGACACTATGACATAAGTCTTCCTAAGGACACGCTACTCAGTATAGATTATATATGGATAGATGTCAATTTTGCTAATATTTACGACAATGTAGCTAATGGGAACCACTGGCATGAGGCACATATACCCGACTTTATAAAAGAGAACGAAGATAATATAATAGTAGAGATTTTTAGTTATATAAATAATATACTGAGTTATTTTGATTTAGGCAAGGCTAAATGTATTATGATTACATATGATAATATGATTTATAGTAGGATTACAAAAAAGCATACAGATGATGATGAGGCTGATGTTACTTTCGCTACACATGAATTTGCGATTATTAACAATAACATTTTTCTTATATCAGTTGCTGAGGCATTGAGTAATAAATTAAGTTGGCATTATACAAGTGCAAAGGACATGCTCTCGTATTACTTCGCGCAAGTTAGTAGCAATATTAGTATCAACAGACGTAGTGCTATTTTCTTATACTCTGCGCAATACGATTTTTCATCTGTGAGTGCAGGGGAAGCGATATTGTTAGATGAAATAAGTAAAAAGATCGTCGAGTTCAAAGATATAAATAGTATAGCTATCGTGTCTACTAATTCCAGAGTGCCAGAGGTGCCCAGAATTTTAAATACCCAACTACTAGAACACGTAGATAACATTACGATGATATTTGGCAGTCAGGAGATATTCAACCAGCATATTATTTATGTTAAAAAGATTTTATTTGACAATTACCGCGATAGAATAGACAATATGACAAGTAAAGAAGAGAATGATAGCATAACTTGGAGAATCCCAATATTATCGCAACAGAAAATAATTATTTAATTTTGTATATTTATGCATGAAACTACCTGGCCTATTTATAGGTAATTTATTTAGAATTTTTAGCGATTCTACAGCTGGGCAAAAAGTTTTACATAAGATTTTTACAACATTAATATTTGTTACGACTATTTATATAGAAATTTATACTATGATACATAAAGATTGCGCCTACTCTTTAGAGTTTGTCATCACGAATTTTGCTTTTATAGCTGCGTCGTTCGGTATTAGTGTATACGGTGGGGTTATGAAAACTAAGCACCTTAGCTTGCAAGCGCAGAATGGTAATGGTAATGGTAACGGTAATGATAACGATAATGGCCGCTAATTCAATTTAGGGCAAGACAGGTTATGGCACTTATTAATAGCCCTGACTTCTACGAAGCAGTTAGGAACTTGTTCGCCACGACATTTTTTGACGAACAAATCAAGACGGCGAGATACGAGGAAGTACCATATAACTATCCAGGGGCTGTAGCTATACAGCGTAAAGGCGACTGGCGTATTGTATTCAACCACTTTGTGCCAGATATAGACTACAACACATTAATAGTCTATAATAATGAACGCGGTCAATACTATGACCATAATCAAGAATATACCGAATTACTGCGTAAGACTAAATATAAATTTTTCTACGACCAACATGTAGCTGTGCCTATTAACGAAAACACGACGGTAAATATTAAAATCGGTAGGAAGTACAAGTACATTTACAGCTAGCATAGGCTTCGATAGTAATCAGTCTTATGCCTAAGTACTATCAGCTGATACCAGCAATGATACAACTAGCAAAACTTGCTTTAGCACATGCTAATGAAGAAAAAAGACCTAATATATCTGGCAACTTTCTTACAATACGTGTAGAATATGATGCAGATGATATGCTTGTACATATTTATAATAGCTACGATTACAAAGACCTTCTTAAGAGTTTTGGTTTTGTTTTCAATGGTCAAGCTTGGGTTGGGACGCCCGAACTCTTGTCTAAGATGCCCCAAGAAATCATAGAGCGCATGTTTCTTTCTACGAGAAAGGACGACCTTATCCACTTGGCAGAACACATGGTGCAGTACATCCAACTAGTCAAGTAATCTGGTTTCGAGATACACATCAAGCATGTACGTCATAGAAAAGATTTACAACCCTGATCAGAGGGTGTTAAACTTAGATGTCCATGACCTTTTTAGTTTATTCACTATCTTAAACTCGCACGAAGACTTAGACTTAGGACTAAAATCTTGGCTGTATAACGAACCTAAATACTATGCTACCAAAGTAGATAAACATTTATTAGAAGTAGCAGTAAGTAAAGTACTGGATAACTTAAATTTAACCTTAGAGACAGCTTTATACGAAAAAAGTTATCATAGGAAAACTATTGATGTTACTGGATACCAATCGGTAGAAAAGATTATTATAACCGCACAAACACAAAACCAGCTATATGTAGTAGAGGATGGAGTGCCTGGCGTGTTGACGGTATTTGCCCGATACTATATACACAAGAGCTCGCAAGATAGTATAGATGAGCTTCGCAACTTGGCTAAGGTGATAGGCTGGGCAAGTGGAATGCATACAGTACTCGCCGCCTTACTAATAGACACCATACAAGTGGAGCGCTTCCCATCAATAGCTGACGATAACGAGATTGTCCAAATACTAAGCCCACTACTTGACCTTATAGAATATATCGTTCAGCTAAGTAAAGACGACAAGATAAACCAGCTAAACGATGCTTTTAGAAGTATAGAAAGTCTCTATCAAGAGTATGCGGATGTAATTAAGAAACATAAAGAATTTGAAAACAAACTCACACAATTGAAACAATACGCTACAGGACTATCTACAACGCTTGGAGTAGATAAGTTTGATTATATCGGTACGACACAAAAAGTCAAAATGTATAGCGTAAATCAAAAGTACTTTGACGAGAAAGCGCTTGCACAAGAAATGCCTGATGTATACAATAAATACTTGAAAGAAAGAAGCTATAAAGTCATAAGGGTATCCTAATGTTCATATTCCGTATATTTATGGATGCTTGAATTACCACCTATACTTCTTGGCACTTTCTGCCCTACGGGTGTCTGTGGGTATCCGACAGGACAAGATTTCGTTATTTCCACTAAACCTGTAGAACTAACCAACTACTTGCCAGCAAACTGGGAAGACGACATATTTTATCGTACTCTGAATTATGTAAACCGGGGTGTGCACGTGATATTATACAAGAATGTTACTACTTTGCTTGACCCATCTACACCAAAGCCGCTCCTTTTCCTTATAAACAACGAGACGCCAGATATATCGAATATAAATATCCTTTTATCCCAGCTCTACCTTATAGATACATTCTTATTTTTTAATACTAACCATCTAACTTATGTTGATATTAATCTTTATTCCCCAGCTGAACCCATGCTTAGGAAGTTCGCCTGTATGTTCTATGGCAACATGTATATGCCTGCTATAAGTAATACTATATGGAATGTGGGTGATTACATTATGAGTTTGGCTAGACTGCATAACGAGCTTATGTACTTTTGTCCGCTAAACGATAAGGTGCGCGGGAATGTGGTCGGTAACTATTCTAATTCTATGCTTACTCTGATGCGCGATAATCATTTCAATGTTCCATTCCGTAATATGCTCATAGGGCCGATGCTACTTTCTGGCGATCTGTTCGCAATTGTATACGCACATATCATAATAAAAAGAGTCGCAAAAGGATTCTTAAGACGATACTTATTTAGAGAAAACAACGAAGACTTGTGGGTAGAAGTAGAAACAGAATTGAAGAATATGCTGACGATGCTGGAGTCTGTCCCATGTGGGCCTGTGATTACGAATGTTTTAGTCAATGACCCTAGGCTGAATCGTCGCAACTCCCGTATCCTGAATGTAGAGATACAATACTCTAACGCTGGCACTTTTTCGTCATTTGCTTCTGGTCCTCATGCAGGTCCAGGCGGCCTCACAATACCACCCATCGGTGGCTACATGGGCACTATAAACGTACAAGTCACAATGCCCTAAATGATGTATTGGTAATAATAATAGTATCTTAAGTAATCATCATCTTTTGGCGTATTGGATGATGAGCGTTTAGTATGCATAATCTTATACCAGCTAAATAAGTAATATTTACTACTCATCTCTGACCTGTGTCTACCCCAGCCCAACAAGCCACCGCCGGCAAAGAAACTCATCGGTATATCCGAGTGTATGATACGCACATCTAAATCCGTATCCTTACTCAATTTGATAGCGTTGATATTACCCCTTTGAAATAGCACTAGATTACATTTCCAATCACTATCATCATTTAAAATAACAGGGTATTCTACAGGATTATTAGCGTGATTCATTACATATGCTCTCATGCTATCGTCGCCCAATAACCTGCGCCATTGACTTTCTAAATAAAAAAGCATATTGTAATCAACAGGTAGCAGTATGTTTCTTGTAACAGTTTGGCTCGTGTATAGCGTTTTTGAGGATTCTACCGTGGCATCAGCTATGAGATATCTGTTTAGGTAACTATATAAGATTTCTACCTGTGTAGGCATGTCTTCTTTTACTATCGTGCGATAGTACATGTAAGGCGTCAGCGGATTGTAGATTTTTCTATCATACTTGATTTGGCTTACGTTAGCTGTGTAAAATAGTGAGGTTACATACGGGAAGTCCTTGGGTTGGTTGTTATACACTACTATCTCGCCGTTTCTATTGATGCTTAATGGATACATGTTATGGACGATTGTGAATGGAGTTGATGTGGAAGCTGGATTTTCTACTGCCGGCCCCAATAGTCCCATTTCGTCGGTTATCGTTATACTCGGGTCGCTGACATCCGCATATACTTTCTCAAAGAAGTATATATCCCTATCCGTCCATCCACTAATCTTGACATTATTAGCCAAGTTAACGCTTGCATATTCTGAGGTTACATCGTCATCATAGTTAATCACAAAATACCTATCCTGAACCGCCAAGTATGGCACAAAGTTGCAGTTGCATACAACATCGGAAATAGAATTCGTGTATCTTACAGGTGATGTACTTACACGCCTATGATAGCTTTGTAAAAGTTTATTCCTATCATAAGAACCCAATCCAGTTGGACGTACTATGTAGTCTATTATATTTTCAGGTATGTAAGTGTTTATGATAACATCTTCAATACTATCTTCTATAGTATTATCTACGACGATAATTGTAATCAAAACACAATAGTTTCGCGCTATACTGAAATTGTCCGATATCTCGATACGAACTATTGTATTACCTAAAGAAGACATAATGTTTAAGACAACAGAAGTTATAGTGTTTATATCTGCATTAGTGTTCTCACAAGCTATACGGCTTGATGTTATAATACAAGTTCTAAAAACGTAAGTTGTACGATTGGGTTGGGAAGGATCTGCGGCTGACGTCAAATCATAATTTACTGTACACATCCAAGCGCTGTTATTGCTTGTATTGTAACCAACTTGTATATGGCCTATACCTAAGAGTATATCTTGTGGATTTATGACTTGGTATGTATAGTTCATCTAAGTCATTTCTTAAGATTATCCATTAGTTTATCAAATACTTCTATTGTTCTGCGTATCCAACCTAGAAAGAATACTTGAAACTGGGAGCGTTGCATTGTAATAGCAGTATAGTATCTTGTGCGCTGTCTGAGTAGCTCGTACATTAGTTTTTGTGGGTCTTGCTGTTGTATGGCTCTCATGGTTACAGGGCCTAGTACGCCGTCTGTTGTGATGTTTAGCGCACGTTGTACTGTTATGACAGCGCGCGTGATACCTGCGTTGACCCCGAAGTCGAACAGGTACTCGCCGATAGGGTAGGGCATCTCGTCACATCGGAGCCGCTTCCAGTAGTTTTCATGATAAAACTCTTGTACTAAATTTTCTGGTACCGGTTTTTTCTGGTCTATCAGTTTCCACCCCTGCCAGTTTGGGTGCGCACGTCTGGAAATGCCCTTGTAAGTCTCACCACCAGGATCATTAGGATGGTTTACGTATCCGCCTTCGTACTCTATGACTATCTTATAGATATACAAGAAACGACTACTCATAAAAAAATATACGAAACCAATTTATGTTTTCATGCTACCATAACTGCAAGTAAGTGAATTATTTTTGCATATTGGTTCATTACCCTGATATATAGGACTATCATTATCCGCCACTCCCTCCCGTCTCGTTGAAGTGCGTTGCTAAAAGTATATAAAACAAAATGATAATAGAGCACAACATAATAAAATACAATAAAAATATAAAAGTGTCTCAAAAACATAGTTTTCGACTTAATTAAAATTCATGAACAAAGTAGAACTATCTGCGATTGCCCAGGACCTTTTCTTAATAAACGACTTGCATTACAAACATTCCTTCGGGAAAAATTTAAACCAGAATGGTGAATTGAACATCTACTTTTACAGGGATGTATTAGAAGGTGAAAAAGTAAACTTGTTTTTATTGAATATCCATGAGACAACAATTGTAGTGCCTGCATCAAAAGAGTGGGATGAAGTGCCACTAGATGGCCTGCATAAAGTGGAATGTATAGAATGCGAAGGGAAATTTATATTCAAAGAGCATAATCATATACAAACTATCAAATCAGCATCCATAACATCTATCTACAAAGTTAATGATAACGAATGGGAGATAGAATACAGTATCTTAGATAACAAAATACGGCGATTTAATATACTAAATCAAATAATAAAGATAGATGACGAAAACTTGGCTAAGAAGGCTTTAAGTATTATATTCAACGATGACGCTGAGATACTAACTGAAAAAGTGCCAACAATGCATATATTATTAGAAAATGCTAAGTCACAATTGGGGCGTCTCGGTAACAGTACTGATAAAACAGCCACAATAGGCTACGTAAATATAAATGGGGATAATGTTAGTATAGATATGGAAGATAAAAACAAAACTTACTACGTAGTGGATTTGTTAAAACTAAATCAATGTCTCCTATATCAACAATACATAATGTTGTTCTATATTAAAACCTACTTTGCTGTGAGTACATATACTGATATTAGACTTACGCAATATGATTGGAAGAAATACTTAGTATTTATAAATCAAAATGACGATATGATTATAGACATGACTTTCATAGAAGTTATAGATACCCTCATTAGAGAAGATAATAAGGATAATAGCGATAACATAACTGTAGAAGAGAATGGTATTTCTAGTGAGGTTATTGTAGATTCTACTTTATCGGGCGGAGCATGCTCGGAAGATATATGTTGAAACAGGAACCTCAACCATACAATTGTGAACGTTCCTCTTGGGGCACAAGTAAATACTTCATAGGGTAGAACAGGATATGTCGCTGATTGAGAATCAAATAAACGTTTTAATAGAAAGCACACTAAATACTAACAGAAATCTTAACAATGATGCGGCTAGTGATAATAGCTATAACATGTGGCATAGTATCGGCATGGCATTATATAATAACTTCATAACCACACATATATCTCTTATGGCATCGGTATGTGCATGCGCATATACGCCTACTGGAATGCCACCTATTAATGGGGACCTTATGAAAACTATCATTCAGGGTGATATGAGAGACGTTACTATTAATGCTTCTAATAAATACTTAGGGGCACAAAAACTAATCAAATATATCTATGAAAACTACGTAGAAATTATAACCACGTTCACAGGTGCTAACGCAAGTGGGACACCAGTAACCATAGATATAACGTTATACCACTTGCGAGTAAAACCTTTGCTGCTAACAAATGTTGTAAATTTTATCAATGGTATTAGCGATGACTACTTTGCTACAGGCAACGATTTGTTTAGTAAAGTTGTGGATTTTAATAAAGATTTAGCCAAGTTGTTATATGATGATAGTGTACATTCTATTTTGCCATCTGACGGTGTATGTACTATAGCTGGTAATCCTACGCCTTTGCCTTATAGTGGCCCCGTTTACAGCTGATTCATGACGGTTTGATAGCACTTGGATTAGAATTCAGAGTAGCTTGTATTTGCCCTATTTGCGAAGTTAGGGTTAGTAGGGCATCATTATACTTTTGTAATAAGTTCACTAATTGTGCATTACCAGATTGAATTGCTGCGTTTATCATTGCTTGATTATATGCTTGTCCTTGCTGCTGGGCCTCGCCCTGATATTGCGAACTACTTACTATATCCGCTACCTCCTTCTTTTTTTGTTCTGTTCCCTCCCGCTGTTCTGGGCTAACTTGTTGAGATGGTGGTTGTGGAGGAGTTATTGGCTGTATTTGCGGCACACTTGGCACTGTTCCTACACTTACGTTTTCTACTCCGACTGCTCCACTACTAGCCCCCCGCCCAGATATTTTAATTGCTTCAGTGTTCTGAGTTCGTATCATGGCAGCCGTGTTTCCAGAACCACCACCAACTACTCGAATACTTACGCCTTTACCCAAGTTCGATCGCACCTCGGCTAACTTTTTCTTAGCTTCATCTGTGGGTTCTCCCATTTTCGCGATAATGCTATCGATAGTTTCTCTTCGTTTATCTTCCACGAAGGAAAATCCTTTACCTTGTATTTGAGGCAAGATAGCTTTTGTAAGTATTTTATACCCACCGTAGCCTGCGAGGCCTAGGAGGCCGACGCCTAGTGCTATGCCCAATGGATTAGCAAGCATACCAAGCATGCGGCCACCACCCATTATGGTTCTCAACGCTCCACCCATCCCTTGACTACCTGCTAATCCAGCCAGTCCCTCGGTAGCAACGGCTGCCCCAGCCCGCTTCCCAATCATAGACTTGGCCTTTTGATTTAAGTATCCCATCATAGCTGACCGGAGATTAGACTTCTTAACCTTCTTCTTAGCATTCCTACGTTTTGTTTTTGCTGACGTACCACCACTAGGCGATGGAGCCGATGTAGATTGTTTACTTACTTGTGTTTTGCCAGGAGACTTTTGTTTTTGTTTTTTTGTAGAGCTTGGCGCAGGCTGCGAAGGGCTACTTGGTGCATTAGAAATGTTTTGAACACTAGGAGTAGTCGGCGATATAGAAGCAGGTGTTGCTGGATGCGACACCTGTGGTGTCTGTTGCTTGTGGAGGGATTGACCAGTAGATTGTTGTTTGACCACGCTACGACTACCACTTGAGACGCCACCCGTAGCGCCGCCACTACCTGAACCAGCGCCAGCACTCTTTTGACTTTGGCTTTTGTCTTTTACAGTATCCACAACCAATTCCGCCATCTTACTAATCTCTTTCTCTTGTTTGTCTATCGCATTCAATAGTTGAGATAATTCTTCCGGAGAGGTAGTACCACGATTTATATCTTTATTAACACACTTGATGACATCACAAATCTTATCTAATAATTCTGTTTTTACTTCTTTTTGAGTTGTACTAAGATCATATTGTTGTACGCCAGCTTCTCGTCGTTCCTGTGTTTTCGCGATATTACTCTGAACGACTTGTGTTACTGCGGAAGCTATTAATGGGATTGCAGCGGACAAATCCTGAGGTAAGCTACGGGTTATTGCATTAGCAAGTTTGTTTGCGAGATCTTGAATTTCGGGCGTTGGTGTTTCTGTAGTTGCCTGAGCTTCTTGTTGAGGTTGGTTTCCAGATGCGCCAGAAGACTGTGTCTGCGATTGCTGCTCCGCTAATCTACGCCAACTAGTAGCCATAGATGGAATCTGACTTGATTGTTGAACATTAGCATTAGATGGTGTTGATGATTGTTCGGGCGGTTCAGCAGGCACGCCGGGTTGAGTAATTGATGGCATATTTGGAAGAGCGCTGCCTGATACAACAGAAGGCTGCCCGGTAGCATAAGATGTGGCGCCAGCACTTGAGCTCGAAGGTGGCCCGAAGTATGCCGTATTAGACGCATTGCGCGTGTTTCGCATACCCGCAATCCCTTGATACGAGAGGTACCTTAAGTACAGCTCTACAAACTTCCGAATATGCCCTTCGTCCTTCAATCCCGTATAATTGCTAATAACCTCTTTATACCTTTCTAAAGCATCTCTTTCCTTATCGTTTAGTTTATCAACTCCCTTTAGCAACAGGTTATTATAATTTATGACAGAATCATTTAATCTTGGTTGATTTAGTAACTTGTTTATATTGCTTTCGTCATCGTATTTAGGATTATTGGTAGCCTTCCTTAAAAGATTTTGTAGTTGCATAAAAGCCTGACCTTTTTCATAGTCTAACCTATGGTCAGTTAGTGTTTTAGAACTGAACGACGACCATGCTTCCTCGGAGTCAAAGGCACTCGGGATTCTTGACTCATAGTAGTCTCTATAACCGGACTTTTTGTACCCAGCCCCAAAGAACCGTCCTGTTCGTAGATAGGTTTGTTTGAAACCGAATTCACCCATGCTGACTAATAACCGCCCCAAAGGATGACTCTTGATAGCACTGTAAAATGGCGATACAATACCACCTGCTAACCCTGTTATACTACCCAATAATTGCCTATTGGCTTCTCTAACATCTTTCTTATACTTTTGGTAAGTTTCACTATCTCTAAATAAAAACTTACCTGTCTCGTACTTAATCCTCTCCATCTTAACAACCCTTTTTACGCCAGATGTATAACTTAGTTTTGCCAACAACCTAAACCCTACTACACTTACAACATTAAAAAATCCAGACATGATACGCGTAAGATGTTCTGAAACTTTCATCGCCATAGGAGTTGGCTTACCACCAGTTGGATTAGCACATAACATGTATACTTCATAAATATTATCTAATGTTATATTCTCAATATCAACCGAATTTACAGTTCTAATTATATCGCCGCTTTTAGTAATAATATTTTCTATATTAGGCGCTAAGACGTCACTTAAGTATTCTTCAATACTAATATCTTTATTTTTTTTCTTTTCGTTTATTGTTATTTGGCAGTTATTTATGTTTTGACTATATAATAAATCTATAGGGTTTGTCTTATTGCCCCTACTTTTTATAGTATTCCACATTTCCTGAGCTCCCTTACCTAATAAACTAGCTATTGGATGTAGCTTTAAGTTTATGGGTCTGTTGTAAAGAATTTGTATTGCCTTATTAATCTCATTAGTCACGTTTGTCGTTTTGAGGACGAGAATAAGTTTTCTTAATGTTTCGCCCATTAGAGCGCCCAATGCTTCTACATTTCTGCCCTGAAAAGTAACGTTGAGTTGCTGAGATAATTCTATAATTCTATTTACAAGATCATCAGTTTGCTTAGGGTCCTGTAATATGTGTAAATAATAAATACCCTCTAATATGTAATATTTACATAGGTTTTCGCCTCTTGGTAGTACATCCTGTGGGTTTAATGCTGGTAGTTTAATATCGGCCATTTGTAAATATACTAATCAACAAACTGATTTTTATGTAAGATGCGTCATGTATTGACACTAAAATCGTGCAGGTATTTTCAATGATGTGTGTTTAGGTATTTTGGCTAAGGTCTTTGGATGTTCGGATTCTGTAATTATGTGGTAATCGCCACAAGATGAGTAAGTCATTTTTATCTCTTCTGAGCCGTTCTGGGACGCCTTAGGGTGATCTCAGGTGTGGTCAGGTATTTACTCTGTGCCCGTTCGCTTCTCTGAGTGGCGTTTCTGAGGCTTCCAAAGGGGTGTCCAACAAAGAGCATAACTCTAAAGCGAATGACTTCCCTTGCGCTATATGACTGGCTGACACAGAAAACAAAAAAGGCGAGGCATGAGCCTCGCCTGTAGGTACTACAACGATGTGTTATGCTAACTATTCTTCGGGATGTTTTGCTCTAATATGCTTTTCGTAATATTCTTGTGTGATATCATGCATTATATCGTGTAACTCAGAGTCGCTAAAACTGAGATAGTATCCCAAGTTCTCGCTAAGAGCTTCCACAATGTCCTCGTTGACGTGTTCTTGTTTTCTTTCTAATCTCATTTTCTTGCTTAAGAGGCTGTGTTTCTCTTCTTTGTAAGCTTTGATTTCTTCTTCAATCCTGTCCATTTCCATGTGGGTTTCTTTGAACTTTTTGAGTTCCCCCAGCAATTCTGAGGCCTTAGGGTACAAAATGTAGGCGGACATCCAGTACCTTACATTGTACTCTGAATCCTTAGGCATGAGGGGTTTCACAGTCTCGTAAAGTTGGCGAAGTCGCTGATAGGCTTCTTCAATCTCATTTATCCTACTGACTATTCCTTCTAGTAACCTAGGTGCATCATCGTTTTGGATGATGCGGAGGAGTTCTTGTTGAACTCCGTTCATGTTTTCGTTACGCGTTTCCATAGCGATCCTGTCGTCGAAAACGCAATGGAAAACACAATACATGGAGGGCAGGTATGATTAAAGGATGCAAGTAGCCCTTACGGGCTACCTAAAAAGCCATCATGCGACGAAGCAGGAAGCTCACCTACCGAACGGTGAGCAGTCCGCACACAATATCATTCAATTAGCTCAAACATGTATTATATTTATAATTTTAGTACATTTGCAATTAGTGAGGAGAAGGATAGATTTTGACTCACTTTTAAACTCGGCTTTTACTTTACCGGAGGACGTTAGACACTATGTGATTAAGCTGACGAAACTTAGGGAAGCATTGATTGATGATAGTTATAATCCCCAGGAGACATTGTTAGAATATCAAAGGACTGGTGATGTAGATTTGCTTTTTTCGCTGATATTATATAATCTGCCGATGGCTGTAATACTGGTTAAACGGTACTCTGGCTACATAGATGCACATCAGGTAGCTGATATGCTTTCAATTGCACTAAACACTATAGTACGCTGTGCAAAAAAATACGACATTACCATGGGCACCAAATTTAGTTCTTATCTTGTAATTAATATGAAAGGCGAGATATTAAAATATCTAGACGAAGCTAAACCAGTTAAATATACATACTATTACTATACTCAAAAAACACAATGTAACGACATAAATTCTATATTACGAGAAAACTACGATATAGAGCAGGATCTCACTGACATGCCTAAATTTATTACTAACGACGATATAAAGAGCATATTATCGGAAAGAGATATGGGGGATAATTTATTAGAAAGTTATGTTTACGAAGAAACGGATGGTATGCTTAGTCAAAGTATAGAGGAATATAGAATTATGAATTATAAACTTTTAGTTTCGGAAGAGATACTCAAATGTATAGATAGCATATCTAATACTAGTAATAATCATGTTGAAAAAATCATAATAGATGCTATTAGAGAATCTATTTCGGGTAATGTAAAGTACACAGTTGCGCAGTTATGTGATAGATACAATCTGAGCAAACGGAGTGCTTATAGTGTTCATAACGAGGTTTTGCGGGCGATAGGTGACTGCATGCGGGCGAAGATGAAAGAGAATCCTGAGTTAGAGGAAGGTGTGCGACAAGTCATAGATCGTTTATGAGTTTCGATCACGAAACAATCCGTAGTACATGCCTAAGGGGAGTAACGCTAATCAAAAGGCGCTCAAAAAATTAGATGAGAGCCCTTTCAAACACATAGAGTACCATAACCTACTAGTCATTCTATGCCGAATACCTTACGTGGAAAAGTTTGACAAAATAAGACCGTTTTTTGAAGAGGTATTTGGTAAAGCGACTGTGGAGACCATGTACATAACTAATAGAGCTTATGAAACACATTTCAAAATAGAGGCCATAAAAAGTGTTTATATTAATTTTGTCAGAGAGTTTTTTGAGGGTTCTGATGCTTATGTGTTTTTAATAGATTATTTGTATAAAGAGCTTTACAATACTAAGGTTCAGAATGATATTAAGACGTTAACGGGCGATTTATTGTTATCGCGTGAGTATGTAGATGAGATTATCAAGAGTCGGCGACCGCTGCCATCGTTCGTTAATAAAATATCGTATCTTAGGTCTACGATTAACATTGTCGCGGCGTCGCCAGGTGGCGGTAAGAGTATCTATCTTATGCACGAGGCACTTTATCAGGTCATATTCAACGCTTATAATGTTCATTTATTTATATCGGGGGACTTAGATGAATCGGCCGCAATGGCCAGGTTACTGGAAATTAAAGAATACTATCTGAATGCGTATTCTAAGCTCATTGCGCAAAAAAACATAGATATTCGGCATGCTCTCAATCGTCTCAAGGTTACTGTAAGCCCTTATAAACAGATAACAATATACGATGTTGCTAGAATCACTAAGAGCGAGAATGTAGACTTTGTCATGATAGATTACGACGATAAGTTTGTAGATGATACTAACGAGGATATTATGTATTATACGGCTGCGAAACCTTACGAAGTCATGGATGCATACAAAGAAGGCAAGGTCATTATTTTCGCGTCTCAGATAAAACCTGCCTCTTTCAGGTCTAAGAATTACGTACCTGTGGGTTTTTTACAGGGGTCGTCGCGCAAAGAGCATATGGCCGATAGCATCATCGCTATGCTGCCAGGTCCTAATAAATCTACAAAGATCGTAGTCCTCAAAGACAGACACGGCCTTATGCCCATAAGTCAAACTATCATGCATTTCAAAATACAAAATGGTATTATAACAGAAGTAGAAGTTAAGGAAGAGATTGATTCCAATGCGAAATCTAATGGATACGGTGGAGATAATAGTTATGATTATCAAGACGGAGAAATACCTTTCTAAAAAATAAACGGATATGGAAGAGATTAAGATTCTAGATCGTGGTTTTGTTCGCCTAGTTCAGGCGATGGCTTCGGACGACCTAATCGTACAGGCTGCTAGGACATCTTATAAGTGGGTTAAGAAGAATACTGACGAAAATCTTATAGATTATCTTATTCGTAATGAGCACAGTACCCCATTGGAGTTTGCAGAGTTTATTTTCCATGTGAAAGTGCCTATATTCGTAGCTAGGCAGATGTTTAGACATAGAACAGCCTCTATTTCCGAGGTAAGTGCTAGATATACAAAAGTAGAGGACGAATATTACCATCCACAATGGAGGATACAAAGCAAACATAACAAACAAGGTTCA
>Ga0116210_1001350_pt1 | contig 18399 bp, 18 predicted proteins | sample TshhotsprinmetaG_FD_94483 | JGI IMG/M metagenome (GOLD analysis project Ga0116210, IMG submission 94483) | Hot spring microbial communities from South Africa to study Microbial Dark Matter (Phase II) - Tshipise hot spring metaG | ecosystem: Environmental > Aquatic > Thermal springs > Hot... | reverse complement strand
GGTGCAGGTTGCTGCGGGTAGTGGGGTTGGCGAGAGCACGGTTAGTGATCGGGTTAATGAATCTGAGTTACAATCTGTGTCGGTTTGTGCAGTTACAGTGCCTTTATGCGAAGGGGTGAGAAGAGGAAAGGGAGCAGGAGAAGTAATGCCAAAGGAGGAGAGAAAGGTATAGAAGGATGCTTGAATACACAGTAAATGTAAGGATGACATCTATATTTTGCAATGTTTCCAGAGAGAAAAATTGTGCTCTTTTGTTAGAATTAAGATAAAAAACGTAGTTTTTAGAGGTGCCCTTAATATAATTCAGGAAATAAGAAAAACCATGTCAAAGGATATTGAGAAAGCTGAAAAATCATTTTTAGGTATGAAAATGAAATAGAAAAAAGTATAATTTTTATCTTTACAAAAATGAGAATTATTAAAAAGGTTAGAGATCTCTTTTTATTAACTATCAATAATTTTATAAATATGCTAATAAGTTATATAAATTAATTGATAAATAAAAGATATGAAGGAATCGAAAATAAAAGGACTAATTCTATTTGTAAATGAACAAACTATGTCATATTTGAATGACTGGTTAGACGCTTTTAATGAAAATGAATTTTTTAAATTAGATTTAATTGATATTGATAGAATAGAAAGAAATACCTTTAAACAATTAATAAGAAAATTAGATAAGGAAAATATTATAATTTTACATCATTCAGTATTAAGGACTGTTAATAATATAAATAAATTTAAATATTTTATTCCTATTTTATCTAATAGAAAATGTAAAGTTATAAGCTTTATTGGTGATGAAATAAATTTACATAATTGTAGTTTATCAGAAAAAATAGATGCTTTGAAAGTTGTTAATCCTGATCTCATTGCAACGCAACTTTTAAAGGAGGCGGCCAATTTTTTATATGGTGATTTGCAAGTTAAAATAATAGAAATGCCACATGCCTTAAATGAAAAGATATTTAAATCATACATACCCTATGAAGAAAGAAAGTATGATATATCTACTATTTCAGTAACATATCCCATATATCTCGGAGATAATGATAGAGAAAAAATTTTTAATTTTTTTATATCAAATAAGGATAAATTAAATTTGAGATTAAATCTTATAAAAGGTGATGATGTAGGTAAAAGATTAAATAGATTAGAGTGGGTAGATTTCTTGAACAATACCAAGGCAACAATTTCATCTGAGGCGGGGTCTTTTTATTTAGAAAAAGACAATAAAACGATTCGAAAAATAGTAGAGTATTTAAAAGAGAAAGAAAAAATTTATATTATAGATAATAATAGTTTTCTAAAGAAAATATATAATCTATTACCAATTAAGGGAGAGACAAAAATAAAAATTAAAAATAGTTTTAAGGAAAAATTAAAAAATATAAAATCAGATACGGATATTCTTTTTGATAACGCTTATTTTGAAGAAGTTTATGAAATATTTTATAAAAACAGATGCCATTCAATATGCTATGGAAAGGCAATTTCTTCTAGACATTTTGATGCAATAGGAACTAAAACCATTCAAATATTAATAGAAGGAAGGTATAATGATATATTAAAACCCTATGAACATTACATACCAGTAAAAAGGGATTTGTCAAATATTGAAGAAGCAATTCTTTTATTTAAAGATACTGATTATGTTAAGAAAGTAACAGAAAATGTGTATGACCTTGTTGTTGAAAAACATACTTATAAGCATAGAATAGAAAAATTGTATAATTTATTATCACAAGAGTTGTAATTTTAGATGTAAGTTATCTAAATTCAATTTATTAAGCTTTATTATTGTATAAGGAATCTTAATTACTCCTTTTTAAAACATTGGTGAAGTCTTTATGTTTATTCGGAATAGACTGCTTTCATAAAAAAAATAATCATGACTATATCTTTTAATATTTTAAAAGATATTATTTTTATTATTAATAACAATAGATGATTTTAAATATTCGAATAGAAAAATGCCATATATGTATGATTTGTTTCATTTAGCAATATTAGTAATTGTAAGTTTTAATTTATTTCACGATATTAATTTTATGAGATTTTTATCTCGTGCTCTGCAGAATAGATGTAACCTAGTTTTAATGGTATGGAGGTGACACATGGGGCGATACAGTGCACAATTTCGGAATCAGGTATTACGGAAGCTATTACCACCGGAGAATCGGTCTGCCTTGTCCTTAGCCAAGGAATACAACCTATCGGTAGCTACGATCTACGGGTGGAAAGCGAAGATGAAACAGGGTACCTTAGGGGAAGAAGCGGGGGTGGTGGGGAACAAGAGCCGCCCGTTGGAGGAGAAGCTCACCCTGTTGCTGGAATCCGGAAGGATTCCGGAGGAACGGAAGGGGAGTGGTTACGGGGCAATGGACTACATACGGAGCACCTCGCGGTATGGGAACAGGAGGTACGGGAAGCGATGCGGAAAGGGGTGATAGAACTGCGGGAAGAGTTGAAAGCCGCGAAGAAGAAGATCAAGGAACAGGAGCGGGAGTTAGCGCGTAAGGAGAAAGCGTTAGCGAAGAGGGCGATTGTGTGAGCGATTCAAAAAAAAAAAACGGCGGAACTGTTGAGGGGAACCGAGGAAGGCGCATAGAGCAAGACAAACGGGCGCGGGTCTGTGAGGAATTGGACGAAGGACTTAAGAAAGGAGCACGGCAGAGAAAGATCTGCGATGCGTTAGGGATCCATCCCTGAACGTACCGGAGATGGAAGAAGGATCCGGTGGATCGGAGGAAAGGAGTAGGGAGGAAGAACCGGCGTGCGTTGGGGGAAGAGGAGAAGAGGCAGATTCTTGAGGTCTGTACCTCGGAGCGGTTTAAAGACAGCACGCCGGGGGAGATTGTGGCAATTCTTGCGGAGGAAGGGAAATATATCGCAAGCGAACGTACCTTTTACCGCATCTTGAAGGCTTGCGGGCTACTGCACCATCGCACGAATAGTCGTCCAGCCCGTAGAACCTCTCAACCTCCGGAGCTTGTAGCTACAGGTCCGGATCAGGTACATACAGGGGACGTCACCGGGATGCCGAGTGCGGTACAGGGACTGTTCTGGTATGGCTATGCGGTAATCGATGTGTGGAGCCGGGAGGTGGTGGGATGGGCCATGCAGGAACGGGAGAGCGAGGTATGCTGAGCCTAAATTTTCGGACACAAAAAGGGGTAAGAATTATGAATAGCCCTCTTCCTATATAGCAAGAGGGAGGTATACAGTAACCGCTATGAGGAAACGGTACGACAAAGCTTTCAAAGCCAAAGTAGCCCTGGAAGCGCTCCGGGGGAGAAAACTATTCAAGAGATTGCCACTACCTACCAGGTAGGAGCGGCATTGGTTGCGTTGTGGAAGAAGGAACTGGTAGAGGGGGCCAGTAGCATTTTTGAGCGAGGAGGAAAGGACAAAGAGGCCCAAGAGCTGGAGAGGAAGCAGGAGGAGCTGTACAAGCAGGTAGGGAAACTCCAGGTAGAGAACGAGTTCTTAAAAAAAAAGTACAGGCAACTATACGGGAGCGAGCCTCCGCTATAGAGCCGGAGCATCCGCTGTTACGCATGGAGGAGCAGTGTGAGCTGTTGGGGATGAGCCGTTCGGCGTATTACTACCAACCTCACCGTAAGGCCGAGGAATGGGAGATGCAGGTATTACAGGCAATTCTTGAGGTGATGGACCGGCATCCGTTCTACGGGTATCGGAAAGTAGCGAAAGCGATATCAAGCTTTGGGGTGACGGAGAAACAGGTGAGGCGGATCATGCGCCGGGCAGGGCTACAGGCGATTTATGCGAGAAGGCGGTTATCGATTGCCTGTAAGGAACACAGGAAGTATCCGTATGTGTTGAGGGATAAGAAGATATGGCTGCCGAACCAAGTGTGGGCAACGGATATCACGTATGTGCGCTTGGCGGGAGGGTACGTGTATCTGGTGGTGATTCTGGATCTGTACTCCCGAAAGGTATTAAGTTGGAGGGTGTCAAACACCTTAGATGCGGAGTTCTGTATTTCAGCTCTGGAGGAGGCGATTCAGGTGTGGGGAGTACCGGCGATCTTCAACACCGACCAGGGGAGTCAGTTCACCTCGGAAGCATTTATCTCAGTGTTAGAGCGGCATAAGATTCAGATCAGCATGGATGGCAGGGATCGGGTACGGGACAACATCTGGGTGGAACGGTTCTGGAGGAGTCTGAAGTACGAGGATATTTATCTTTCAGACTACCAAACGATGGGGGAATTGAAGGAAGGGCTGAAGCGGTACTTTGCCTTTTACAATGGGCAACGGTTCCACCAGTCCCTGGAGTATCGTACACCCGATGAGGTGTATGGATCACACTTTGCACAGGAGCAGTCTCTGGAGGAGGCTGCATGAGACACGGCAGAGGGAGGGCATCTCATAAACTAGTCCCATATTTTGTGTTGACAAATGGGCGCACCTAAAGGAGTACGGACGGCAGCTGTTCGAATCGATCCAGCAACGGCGAAATCTGAAGGGCGTGTAGGTACATTCGGATAATGGCAATCCGATGCGAGGGGCTACGTTTTCGGTGTGGCTGGCTTCGTTGGGGATGTTCCTGTCCTACTCGCGGCCCTGGGTGAAGAATGAGAACCCGTACATTGAGTCCTTTTTCCGAACTCTGAAGTATCATGCCTCGTATCCGGGGAAGTTTCGCACCCTGGAGGAGGCACGGCAATGGATGGGAGACTTCCTGCACTGGTACAATACGGTGCATCGACATACGGGGTTAGGGTACATTACTACGCTTCAACGGAGGAGGGGCGAAGACGTAAAGCTGTTTGAACTACGGAACCAGACTCTACAGAGGGCTTGGAAAGATCATCCAGAACGCTTTCCGAAGAAAGGTCCCAAACAGTGGGCCTATCGCAAAGTGGTGTACTTAAACCCTTCAGTAGAAACGAAGCGATATATTCTTCAAAAAGTGAGCTAAAAGGTGACATCTTTCTTGACAGATAGCGAGGTTGGCTTCGTGGGGGTTGTTCCTGTCCTACTCGCGGCCTTTGGTGAGCCTGTAACAATTTTTGTGTAAACGGCTATACTACAAGAAGGAGTAGGTATGGCTATCACAAAAGAAGTACTGGATGAACTGTTAAAAGAGCATCGGGGACCGGAAGATAGTATCGGTCCAGAGGGTCTGCTGAAGCAACTTACCAAAGCCCTGATCGAGCGGGCCATGGAAGCGGAGCTCACCGAACATGTAGGGTATGAAAAGCATGACCAAGGCGAGAAGGAGACTGAGAACCGGCGAAAGGGGAAACAAAGACCCTCAGGACCGACCAAGGGCCCCTTGAAATTACCCTTCCACGAGACCGGGAAGGACCCTTCGAGCCGACCATCGTCCCCCAACACCAGCGGTAGTTTAAGGGGTTTGATGATAAGATCCTATAGATGTACGCACGGGGAATGACGACCCGCGAAATAGCCGCCCATTTCAAAGAGATCTACGGAGTTGAGGTTTCAGCGGAACTGATTAGCCGTGCCACCGATTCGGTAAAAGAGCTACGGGATAGCGGGCGAAACCGGAATCTTGAGCCGCTGTATCCTATCGTGTTTCTCGATGCGTTGGTGCTGAATGTCCGGGATGAGGGAAAAGTGGGCAAAAAAGCCCTGTATGTTGCGTTAGGAATCACGGTAGAGGGCAAAAAGGAGCTGTTGGGACTCTGGATTGATTAAGCCGAAGGGGCAGCGTTCTGGCTACGAGTTTTACATGAGCTCAAGAACCGGGGAGTCCAGGATATTTTGATTGCCGCAGTAGACGGTCTCAGTGGGTTTGCGGAAGCGATTCGGACGGTGTTCCCCCAGACGGAAGTCCAGCTCTGCATGGTGCACAGGGTGCCTAATTCCCTTACGTTTGTCCCCTACAAGGACCGCAAAGCAGTTGCCCGGGACCTAAAAAAGGTGTACCCGGCAGCCAGTAAAGAGGAAGCTGTGGAACAGCTAGAGCAGTTTGCCCAACGGTGGGATACTAAATACCCGATGATCTCCCGTTCCTGGAACAACCGTTGGGCAGAGATTATTCCATTCTTCAAATACCCGGAAGCGATCCGTAAAGCCATTTATACGACCAATGCTCTAGAGTCACTCAATTTTTGCCTTCGGAAAGTGACGAAAAATCGCTTGTTCTTTCCTACGACCGAGGCAGCCATGAAGCTTGCATAGGAAGAAATGGACCATGCCTATCCGAGACTAGGGGATGGCAATGCATCAATTTAACATCTTTTATGGTGATCGGGTATCACGATAAAAACCGTTTACACAAAATTCGGGATGGATCATTATTGAAAGGTTTTCCGGAGAAGAAAAATTGTGATCTGTTGTCGGATCAGACGGAAAACATGGTTTTTCAAGGTGCCCACAATTAATTTGGGATATTAGATATAAAAAAATATTTCCATAGTTGTTATAATGCACTATAAAAATAAAATCACAAAAATAAATATAAATGAAATGTTAAATAAATTGTTAATATTTGGTATTATAATAACACCTTTTATGAATATCGGTGAAGTTTTATCACTTATGAAAAATGAATTAATATCTCAAGCAGTTATAATTACTCCGATTTATCTAAAAGCAATCAAGGATATTATTATATTTTTAATAATATTTATAAGCTCAATATATATTTTAAAAAATAAAATAAAATTTTTATTATTATTGAATGTTATCGGCTTTTTAAATTTGATATTTTTCAATATAATTTTATCAAGTGTTGGATTATTAGAAATATTCAGCGGATTACGTTTTTTGTTACCGATATTAGTAATTTTATTATTACTTAATATAAACTATAAAACTAATATAATACTATTTATAAAATATATAGATTTATTATTTTATCTAAATTTTATTATTCAAATAATTCAATTTTTTATGGCTTTAAAATGGTTTGGATTAAATTTTTGGGGATATACATTGAGAAATCCTGGGTTTTTCTTGTTGCCTAATACTTCTGCTTTTTTTATTAATATCACGCTGTTTAATCATTTATTTTTAATTAAAAAAATAAATATTATTAAATATATTATTTATTTTATAAGTATTATTTTAACAATGAGTGGAACAGGTATAATGGTATTTTTTATTCAGTCTTTATTGTATATAGTTTCAGAAAAAAGAATTTATTTGCATTTTATAATGATTTTTCCTATTATTCTATCTTCATTGTTTTTCGTAAATTATTTCAGAGAAGAATATATAAATATTTCTGGAGGAACAAGATTTAAAATATTATTTAATATTTTAAAAAATACTGGATTTTTTTCGAATAACTTCGGTAAATATACAAATACATATAGTTTAATTTCAGGTGAAATGTTTATTATGGATTCTTTTTATGCAGCAATCCTAGGAAATTTAGGTCTATTGGGTGGTTTTGCGCTATTTTTGCCATTAGTTTTGCTTTTTATATATTCTTATTTAAAAGCAAAAAAAGAAATTATATCTTTATTTTATATATTATTGATATTTGGATCCACAACAATAATAACTGAAGTTTATCCAATAAATTTGATTTTGCCATTTCTTTTTTCTTACTTATTTAATCTAGAACCGCGGAAAGATAGCCATTCCCCTCAATTAAGAAAGTGAACTACTACTTGGGCGCCCCTAAAAATTATGTATTCTGTCTTAGCAGACGATAGATCAATGTTTTTATATTTTAAAAAATGTTTAAGACACCTCTTATATTCTCACCTTATGTCGGTTTTTTTACCCTACCTTGTGACCCTTCTACATTCCTTTTAACTAGCCTTAAACCTTTTAACTCGAACGCATAAAGACTTTGTAAATGCAAACTAAAAAACAGATTATAACATAGGTTTATTTGCCCTATTACTAACAGCAGTTGCTTCAACGAAATATTTGGAAGCATTTCTTACACAAGGTACCCAGTAGGTGGATCGCGTACTTGCGGTGGTAGCCCGTCAGGTGGATAAACTCGTAGAGAATCCTCTGTTTGTCCTTCTTGCTTCCCCGTTGGTAACGGGGAGCGACCTGTGCCGTAATGCGTTGTTTTTCCTTCATCTGTAACCCCATGATGATCCTCCCCCAATACCAAGGTACGGGGAAGGAGTGTCTCAGGGTTAGATTTTTCGATGAGGCATTATCTTTAGTTGGGTTAGTATTTCGATGAGGCAACGCACCTCCTGTGCTATAAAGCTGTTTTGTGGTAGAATCCATGATGTTATTCAAGCTTCACCTCATGGGTATCGAATTTGTTAAAATTAAAACAAGGATTTTCAAATGAACATTGCTCTTAATGCTCTTAGTGCTCGTGCTGGTGCTGGTATTAGTGTTTTCCAGATACTAATGAAAGCATTGGATCAAATAGATAAAAAAAACAAATATTATATTTTTGTAAGTTCCGAACAAAAATATATTATTAATTTTGTTCCTGATAGTTTTGTAAAAATTATCTTACAAAATTGTCCATCAAATCCATATTTGCGAGTTTTGTACGAACAGATTGTGCTCCCATTCTATATTTATTTAAATAGTATAGATATATTATACTCTGTAGGGAATGTTACTTCTTTATTTGCACCATGTAAAGTTGTTCTTTTTATTGAGAATACAAACCCTTTTTCTAAAATAATATTTAAGTGGTCTTTTAAGGAAAAGATAAGAAATAAATTGCTTTTTTGTTTAGGATGGTTCTCAAGCAAAAAAGCATCAAAAGTTCGTTTTTGTTCAGAAAGATCTAAGAAAATCATAAAAAAAATATATAATATTCCTGATAAAAAATGTTTTCTGTTAAGACATGGATTGGATTTTGAGAAGTTTAAAGTAAATAACATAAAAAAATACTCATTTAACTATATATTAACAGTAGCTATTGTTTCGCCTCATAAAAATATAGAAGTTTTAATTAAAGCTTTTGCTTTTATAAAATCCAAAGAATTATATGATGGCAAATTAATTATAGTTGGAAATACTAATTGTTATCCTGATTATTACCAATATTTATTAAGCATTGTTAAAAGTATTAAAATAGATAAGGATGTTATTTTTCAGGGTGTGGTGAGTTATGCAGAAATATTCGATTTTTACAGTAACGCCGATTGTTTTGTAATCCCTTCATTAGAGGAAACATTTGGGTTGCCTTTAATTGAGTCTTTGTATTTTAATATTCCCACAATAGCTTCGGATGGGATGAAATATAATGATTTATTTATACCTTTTAATGAAATTGCTAAAGATTATGCAATATATTTCGATCCATATTCGGAGCACGACTTAGCATATAAAATAATAAATGCCATTAGAACTAAATGTAGTAGAGATTCAAGAAAATTCATCCAAAGTCATTACAATATAACAGTTGTTGCAAAAAAACTAGTTGAAGAGTTTGAAAAACTGGCATAATATTAACCTATGGTGATACTATGAGAATTATAGTAACTGGTGGATCTGGTTTTGTGGGAACTAATTTTGTTGACTATGCGTTGATCAAAAAAGATAAAATTTTAAACATTGATATTAAACCTCCTTTTAAAAAGGATCATTACGAATATTGGAAAGAATGTAATATAATGAATTATAAAGAACTAGAAAGATTAGTAGTAGACTTTAAACCAGAATATATAGTTCATTTAGCTGCAAAAACAGGGGCACATGCGATTACCGATATAAATGAATTCGCACCTAATATAGATGGTGTAATAAACCTCATAAACGCCTTAATTAAATTAAATGAAGCATACCCTGAAAATTTAAAAAGAGTTATATTTACATCATCTTTACTAGTATGCAAAATGGGTTATATACCAAAATACGATACAGATTATATGCCATCTACTGCTTACGGTATGAGCAAAGTAGAGGGAGAAAAAATAGTGAGAAATTGGAAAAATCTTCCATTCGAATGGACAATCATTAGACCTATATCTGTATGGGGCCCTTGGATGGGAGAACCTTACCTTAATTTTTTTAAAGCGATAGAAAAAGGATTGTATTTTCATATCGGAAGAGGGCATTATAGAAGATCCATGGGATATGTAGAAAATATAGCTTATCAGATCTATAGTATTTTACTTGCTCCTTCTGAAAAAGTTCATGAAAAGACTTTTTACGTAGGAGATCCAGAACCAACTGACCTATATACTTTTGCGGAGATGGTGCGTGAAAAATTGAATGCTCCAAAGATTCGTAAAATGCCTTTATGGGCGGCGAAATCTTTAGCCAAAACAGGAGATTTGTTAAAGTTTTTAGGATGGAAAAATGTTCCTCTGACTAGTTTTAGATTGAACAATATTACGACGGAGTACGTTTTTGATTTATCGCCGATTATGGATATTTGCAACGGTTATGTGCCATACAATTGGGAAGTCGCTATAGAACGAACGGTAGAATGGTATAAGAGTACGTACAGAAAATAAACAAGAGGTTCCACGTGTTCCAATTAATTCAAAACTATAAAACGGGCGAGTTGGAACTACCAGATGTGCCAATTCCTAGAGTTTCTAACAATGCAGTATGTATTCAAACACAAGCCTCGTTAATCAGTATTGGAACGGAGCGTTCCCTTATCGAACTAGGGAAAAAGTCTCTCTTGGGAAAAGCTAAAGCTCGACCCGATCTTGTAAAAAGGTTCATAGATAAAGCAAAGAAAGAAGGATTATTAAAAACTTTTCAAGAGGCAATGGGACGGCTTGATGCTCCAACACCATTAGGCTACAGCGCGTCGGGAATTGTACGTGAGGTAGGCAATTATGTACATTCGTTTAGCGTGGGAGATCGTGTAGCATGCATCGGGGCTGGTTTTGCTACGCATGCGGAGTACAATACGGTTCCTGAACCCCTTTGTTGCAAAGTTCCAGATAATGTATCTTTCGAGGAAGCAGCTTTCGGAATGTTAGGGGTAATTTCCCTCCATGGCATACGATGTGCCGATTTAACGTTTGGAGAGCGGGTCTCCGTAATTGGCTTAGGGCTACTTGGCTTAATTACTGCTCAGATTTTGAAAGCGTATGGTTCCTCAGTAATTGGGTACGATATTGACCCCAGAAAAGTAGAATTAGCGAGAAAATTAGGGATAGATTTTGCGTGTTCTTCAGAAGAAGAATATAAAACGCTTGTGGATAGAAACACCGAAGGATACGGTGCCGACGCGGTGATAATCACTGCAGCATCAGATTCCGATGCTCCCGTGCGATTGGCGGTTGATATCGTTCGTTTTCGCGGGAAAATTGTTGTAGTGGGTGTGGCAGATATTCATCCCAATCGAAACGAATTGTGGTATAAGGAAGCTCAGATTATCGTATCCCGGGCGGGCGGTCCTGGTAGTTTGGACCCTTTATTTGAACAAAAAGGAATAGATTATCCCCCTGGATATGTTCGTTGGACTGAGGAAAGAAACTTACAAGAATTTTTACGGTTGATATCTGAAGGAAGAGTTGACGTTAAATCTTTAATCACGCACCAGTTCCCCATCCAACAGGTTATCGAGGTCTATAATAATATTCTAAATAATACGGGGGGGCCTTATATCGGCGTCGTCCTGAAATACGGCGCGAATTCTAAAGAGACCAAAGAGGAGGCTTTAGATAGAAGAAAGTCTTTACGACCACCCATAAACAGGGTTTCAAATGTAACGTTAGGGGTGTTAGGCGCGGGACTTTTTGGGAAAGCCCTGTTAATTCCAGCTTTAGAGCGTGTCTCGAAAAAAGAAAAAGCAAAACTTCACACGTTGGTAACTAGTTCGGGAATAAATGCCTACCATACGGCGAAAAAACATGGATTTGAGACTTGTTCAACGGATTCTAAAGATATCTTCCAGCAGAAAGATATAAACGCGGTATGTATCCTAACCCCCCATAGTACGCATGCCAAGCTTGTTCGGGAGGCATTACAGGAAAACAAACATGTGTTCGTGGAAAAGCCCCTTTGTGTAACCCAGCAGGAACTAGAAGAAATCACTGAAACTTATCGTACTATAAATTTTCAGGAAAAGCCATTTCTAATGGTTGGATACAATCGGAGGTTTTCGCCCCATTCGAGAAAAGTGAAGGCTTTTCTCCAAAATCGAAAAGATCCTTTAATGATACATTATCGGGTGAATGCGGGATTTGTTCCTAAAACACATTGGGTACATTCGGAGGAAGAAGGAGGAAGTAGAATTATCGGTGAGATTTGTCATTTCGTGGATCTAATGATTTTTTTTAACGGCAGTTATCCAGAAAAGGTGTATGCGGAGAGGGTCTCGGGAAACGATAAAACTATTGTGAATGACGACAATGTGGCAATAATTTTAAAGTTCAAGGACGGATCTATTGGTAGCATTTTTTATTCTGCATCCGGAGATAAAGCGTTCTCAAGAGAACGAATAGAAGTTTTCTGCGAAGGAAAGACCTTTTGTATAGAAGATTTTAAAAAAACATTCCTTTATCTCGGAGGGAATAAAGAAACCTACCGCACCCTAAATCAGGAAATAGGATATGAGGAGGAGTTAACGCATTTTTTTAAGGTTATAAAGGGAGAACAAAACCCCTGTTTAAATTATGAGGAAATTTACTACTCAACACTGTGTTTATTTAAAATCAAAGAATCGTTACAAAAGGGAACAGAAATAACGCTATGAACATTCTTCTTGTTACCGATTCCTATCCACCCGAAATACGTTCCGCGTCCCATCTGATGCAAGAACTCGCGGAAGGATTGGTAAAGCGGGGTTTTTGCGTGTGTGTAGCTACCACGTATCCCGCCTATAACCTTGCGGAGAAGAGTGATAATGATTATCCAGAGGTTTCCTTGGAAAATGGTATCAACGTCATAAGAATAAAAACGCTTCCTCATCATAAAGTGAATTTTATTGTTCGAGGGCTTTCTCAAGTAACGATGCCCTATCTCTTTTTAAAGAAAATAAAACAATATTGTGATAAGGTGGATTCTGTACTCGTGTATAGTCCCCCTTTGCCTCTTTCGATTGTAGGAGAAAAAGTAAAAAAACTTTTTGGGGCTAAGTATGTATTGAATGTGCAGGATATTTTCCCACAGAATGCGATAGACCTAGGGGTTCTAAGGAATCGATTGTTAATTTCTTACTTTAAACGGCTGGAGGAACGCGCGTATCGAGAAGCTGACATAGTGACTGTGCATTCCGAAGGGAACTATAACTTTTTAATGGAAAGATATCCCCATCTAGGAAACAAACTCAAAGTCCTCCATAACTGGATGGATACGCAGGAGTTTGAAGGGATACAAGTGAATGGGGCTTTTCGCAAGAAATATTCTCTAGAAAATAAGTTCATTGTGTTGTTTGCGGGAGTTATGGGGCCTTCCCAAGGATTAACTTTTCTGTTGCAAGTAGCGGAAAAAGTAAAAGAATTTTCAGAAATAGTTTTTCTACTTGTGGGTGATGGGATGGAAAAGGAGGAACTCGTTAGAAAGGCTGAATTGAAAGGGCTCCAGAATGTTATTTTCGCTCCTTTTGTACCAAAGAAGGAATATCCTTCATTAGTTAAAGAATGTAATGTGGGTCTTGTGTCGTTAACGAATCAAAATAAAACACCTGTTGTTCCTGGCAAGCTATTAGGATATATGGCGGCTGGGATCCCCGTATTAGCTTTTTTGAATAAGGAAAGTGATGGACACGCGATCGTTCATAAAGCTCAATGTGGATATAGCTCTATTTGGGGGGACACAGAAACAGCCATATCGAATCTGTTGAAACTCTATAAAGATAAATCCAATACGTTAGGGCAAAATGGATTTAGGTATGTGAAATCCCACTTTAGTAGAGAAGAAATATTAGAACAAATATTACAATACATACAATCGTGAGAGATAAAATGGGGAAAAAAATACTATGCATTTTTGGTACTAGGCCTGAAGCCATTAAGATGGCACCCGTTATTTTAGAACTAAAAAAGATATCAGAATTGCAGTCAATAGTCTGCATTACTGCGCAACATAGACAGATGCTAGATCAAGTATTGAATTTATTTTCAATTATTCCTGACATTGATCTTAATTTAATGACACCTAATCAATCGCTGAGCGAAATAACTTCTAAAGTAATTAAAGAGATAGATCATGTGATCAAGGAAATTAAGCCTGATGTTATTCTCGTTCAAGGAGATACTACTACCGTTATGGCTGGAGCGATGGCAGCTTTCTATAATCGTGTTCCCATAGGACATGTGGAAGCAGGTTTGAGATCTAATAATATCTATTCTCCTTATCCCGAAGAGTTTAACCGAAGGGTTGTTTCACTGTTTACGGAATATCATTTCGCCCCAACTAAGAACGCTCAGTCCTCTTTACTAAAAGAAGGTGTAAGTCCAAATAAAATCTACATAACAGGCAATACTGTAATCGATGCCTTGTATATTGTTAGAAAAAAACCAATGCCGAAATTAGTAAATGATCTGTTAGAAAGAATTGGTAATGACAAACGAATTCTTTTAGTAACCGCCCATAGAAGAGAGAATTTTGGAGAGCGATTTGTAGAGATTTGCCTTGGATTAAAAGAATTAATAGGGAGGAATAAGGAAATCGCAATTGTGTATCCAGTTCATTTAAATCCTAATGTTAGAAAGCCTGTTTTTGAAATTCTACAAGGTTTAGATCGTGTATTTTTAATCGATCCTGTAGAATATGACGCCCTCGTACACTTAATGAACGCATCCTATTTAGTACTCACGGACTCGGGAGGAATACAAGAAGAGGCACCTTCTTTAGGTAAGCCAGTTCTTGTCATGCGTACAGAAACTGAGAGACCTGAGGGGATAGAGGCAGGAACTGCAAAGCTAGTGGGTCCTTTTAGAGATCGAATTATTGAAGAAACTGAGAAATTGTTGTATTCAGAAGTAGAGTATCAAAAGATGGCTAAAGCAGTTAATCCTTATGGGGATGGGAACGCTGCGAAAAGAATCGTGCAAGTTTTAGTTAATGGGCAGGAAGGGGATACGTATGAACAATTATGAAAAAAGAATTAATCTAGTAAAGAACTATTTAGATCGGATAGATTTTGGGAATGAGATTATAAAGTATTATGAGGGCCGCTCTATCCTTGTTACAGGGGGTGCTGGCGCGATTGGAAGCAATCTGATCATAGCGTTATCCCTTCTTGTGGGGGATAAAGGGCGGGTGGTAGTTCTAGATAATCTTTCTGCCATAAAACAAAAGGATCCGTGGAACGTCACCCCCCTTAGTAATATCTTATTTGTGCTTGGCGATGTACGGAATGACGTGGATTTAAAGAGAGTTTTCAAAGAAAACCCTTCAATAGTATTTCATTTGGCTGCTTTTTTTGCGAATCAGAACTCTGTGGACTATCCGGAAATATCCGCTGAAGTAGATGTGATTGGTCAGATAAAATTATTGGAATACGCACGATTAGCAAAAATCGATCGATTTGTGTACGCATCTAGCGGCTGCGCTATCTATGGTTCGTATCCCAAGCTTCCGTTAAAAGAGGATTTTATTTCCATGCATCTTACAACTCCCTATCAGATAAACAAGATGACGGGAGAAATGTATTGTAATTTCTATCATCACCATTATGATCTTCCGACGGTCAACTGCAGGTTCTTCAATTCGTATGGTCCTGGGGAAGTACCTGGACAGTATAGAAATGTGATTCCCAATTTTATCTATTGGTCTATGCAGGGTAAACCATTACCGATAACAGGCACAGGGGAAGAAACAAGGGATTTCACGTTTGTATTAGATTTAGTGCAAGGTCTTATAAAAGCTGGTTATTATAAAGAGGCAATAGGTGAAAACTTTAACCTAGCAAGGGGTAGAGAAGTATCCATAAAAGAATTGGTTGAATCGGTATTGAAAGCGACAGGGAATAAAGCGGGAATTGTATACAAAGAGCGAAGGAAATGGGACACGAAACCCCGCTTATTAGCCTCAATTGAAAAAGCTGAATCACTGGTGCATTACAAGCCAATCGTAGATTTTGAAGAAGGTTTTCAAGCTAACATTGTATGGTTTCAGGATAATTGGGATAAAATTAACGCGCTTGCTGATTTCCCTCCTGGGATGAGTAGCGCGGTAAGGTGATATATTCCCTTATCTGCTATTCTCTTTTGGCAATACTGAAGTATTTCGTTTGAAGTGAAGGATCAAGAAAATAACACCCGCCGGTACCCATGCCAAAGGCAGATAGTAAGTTGATAATTTCGTCGCGAAGAGTATCCATACATACGCGGCTCCTCCCGACATTAAAGAAATTAAATACACCAACCCTAACACCTTTGGTGCGGACCATCCTAGGTTAAGTAGTTTGTGGTGTAGGTGCGCTCGGTCTGGATCCCCAACGGATCTTTTCTCCCGGATCCTGCGCAGGATAGCTGCCAGGGTGTCAAAGATGGGGATGATGAGGAGGGTGATCCCCACTAAAAGCCATCGGGTAGAGGAACTCCCCTCCACGCGAAAAAGGGGAAATAAGGAAAGGACATACCCTAACACTAAGCTACCCGTGTCCCCCATAAAGATTTTAGCTTGCGGCTTATTATACACGAGGAAGCCTAATACTGCGCCCAGAAGAGCCGCAGGCAGAATGCTGTATACCCCGCCTCCTTTGGGAGTGGCGAGGGAGATGAAAATCCAGAATCCCGCGGCGATGCCCGACACTCCTCCCGCCAAACCATCCATCCCGTCGATCAGGTTTACCGCGTTGGTAACCCCCACGATCCAGAGCAACGTAATGATAAAGGAGAAGGCGGGCACGTCGATCGTGAACCCGAAGGGCGTGAGGAAAGGACCAAAAGATAGCCCTCCCGCCGTCGCGATCAGGGCAGCCAGGATCTGCGCGATAAGTTTGTACCGGGCCCGGAGGTTCCGGAAATCGTCCAACAGCCCTGTAGCGAACATCAGTAAGCACCCCGCCCCCGCAGCGAGAAACTCGGGTTCGGTGGCGAGGCGTTCACCATCCCCTTTTCCGCTGAAAAGAGAAACGAGAAGGAAGCTTAGAAGGAAGGAGATAAAGATCCCTACCCCGCCCGTGCGGGGAATGTTCCCGTTATGGATCTTCCGTTCGTCCAGTCGGTCGTACCAACCTTTTTTGTGCGAGTAAGCGATCAATAGGGGAGTGAAGATTACGTTGAGCAGAAAGGCGAAAGCGATGGTTCCTAGCACGCGCACGAGCGGTTCCTCCGTGCTATAAGTATAACATAAAAGCCTTCATTTATCCGAGTGCCCACAATAGTGTCTCATCCAGCAAATCACGGCGCCTAAAACGACTTTCCTAAGGCAATATAGTTAATCGTTCGATTACAGAACAGGTTACCTTTAAATCCGTTCTATAATAGCACTATTTAATTGAAAATTGTCCAATTTCGTTCTATCATAGAACTGTGATTGATAATATTATTGAGGACATAGAACTCCGAACCGAAAGGCTAAAGCAGTATCTTCCTCCCCGAAAACGGCTATTTTTCAAAGAAATCCCTCTCCAATCCGTCCGAGGCGCCCTCGTGTATGGCCTACGGGGCGTAGGTAAGACGACCTTTCTCCTGGATACCCTTTCCCGATCCAGCGATCCCCTCCTGTACTTGAGCGCTGACCATCCCAGAATGGCTTCTGTCCCTCTCTACGATGTGGTGCAGGGGATCTTTCGAAAGGGGTACAAGGGGGTGGTAATCGATGAGGTCCACCATGCCCATCGGTGGAGCGAACATCTTAAAGCCCTCTACGATGATTATCCTGACCGGGCGCTCTGGATCAGCGACAGCAGCAATATCATCCTTCGAAAAGCGGTCGCTGACTTATCCCGAAGGTTTGTGCAGTTTCGGATTCCCCTCCTTTCTTTCCGGGAGTACCTGTATCTGGAGCTGGGCATGGAGGTAGAGAAGGCCGATCCCTTCGGGCACGGGAAACAACTTCTACAGCAGGTTCGGGGGATGAATATCCTAAAACTGTTCCATGATTACGTTCAAGGAGGGATTCGTCCCTTTTACGGGGAGGGAGAATACTGCGCACGATTGAAAGGGCTATTGGAGAAATCGATATACCATGACATCCCGTTCTACGTGTCCTCCATCCAGGAAAATCACCTAAAGGTGATGAACGCCATCGTGGGGCATTTACTCGATTCCCCCGTGCCTACCCTTAATGTTTCTGGAATGTGTAGCGAGTGGGAGTTGGGAAAGGAAAAGCTGTACCAGCTCCTGTATGTGATGGAGCAGTCGGAACTGATCCATATCGTGCGAAAGTCCCGAAAGGCCCTCATGACTAAGGGTGCGAAGATCTTTCTTTCTGATCCCTCCTTATACAGTTGCTTCCAGGGGAATCGGGGTTCGGCTAGGGAAGCCTTTGTGGTAATGTGCCTCCGCGAACGCTTCGAGGTGATGGCAAGCCCGGAAGAGGAGGTGTGTGATTTCATCGTGGATGGCAGGAAGGTGGAAGTGGGGGGAAAGAAGAAGGAACG
>Ga0116210_1001338_pt1 | contig 18516 bp, 14 predicted proteins | sample TshhotsprinmetaG_FD_94483 | JGI IMG/M metagenome (GOLD analysis project Ga0116210, IMG submission 94483) | Hot spring microbial communities from South Africa to study Microbial Dark Matter (Phase II) - Tshipise hot spring metaG | ecosystem: Environmental > Aquatic > Thermal springs > Hot... | reverse complement strand
GGTGACCGCCCTGGTCGAACTCAAGGCGCGGTTCGACGAGGAGCGGAACATCGAGTGGACCCGCGCCCTCGAGCGCGCCGGCGTGCAGGTGATCTGCGGCATCCGCGGCTTCAAGACCCATGCAAAGGTCTGCCTGGTGCTGCGCCGCGAGGCCGGGGGGATCCGTCGCTACGTCCATTTCGGCACTGGCAACTACAACGAGCGCACCGCGCGCCAGTATTGTGACATTAGCCTGATCTCCGCTGGCGAGGACTACGGGGCGGACGTTTCGGCCTTCTTCAACACCATCACCGGAGTCAGCCAGCCGGGACCCTTTCGCCGGATCGAGATGGCCCCGCTCGGTCTCCGCCGGCGGCTGCTGGAGCTGATCGAGGGCGAACGTCGCCAGCGCGAGGCCGGCCGCCCCGCCCGGATCATTGTGAAGATGAACTCGCTGGCCGATCGCGAGCTCATCGACGCGCTCTACCGCGCCTCGCAGGCGGGGGTGTCCATCGACCTGCTCGTGCGCGGGATCTGCTGCCTGCGCCCCGGCGTGCGCGGGCTGAGCGAGACGATCCGCGTCGCCGGCGTGGTGGACCGTTTTTTGGAACACGCGCGGATCTTCTGGTTCCAGCGCGGCGGAGACCCCGCCGTCTTCATCTCCAGCGCGGACTGGATGCCGCGCAACCTCGACAAGCGGATCGAGTTGATGGTCGAGGTCGCGGACCCCGACTGCCGCCAGTACCTCGAGCGCGTGCTCGACATCTGCCGGCGAGACAACGTCAAGGCGTGGATCCTGCGGTCCAACGGCGCGTATGTCCGCCCCCCGCTCCCCGGGGGCGTACGCCACCACCGCAGTCAGCTCGAACTCTACGAGGCCGCCTGCGCCGCCGACCGCGCCGCCCGCCAGTCCGAGTCGCGGCGGTTCGACCCCTACCGGCGCGAGCCCTCCGGCGGCCGCGGCGGCGCGGCGCAGAAACCGCCCTCCTCGCGAAAGGCGCGCCCGCCCCGAAGGTGACAAAGGCGGCAGCGCGCCTCCTTCACCGCGCGAAGGTAGTCGCTCGGGTCGGCCGGGTCATAGGTCCTGATGCCCGTTAGAATCCGGTTCGGACGGTGTTACAAAGGAGTGCGTAAATGCCCGTGGGGGGACGTCGCTCGGGTCGGGCGAACGTCAGCCCTCCCCTAGCGCCCGCTCCAACTCGGCCAGGCCCGCAGGGGTACCCATGTCATGGAGGGGAGGCGGTACCCGGACGGCCGCGATGCGGCGATCCTCCGCCCAGAGGGGGAAATGGTCCGTCTCGAGCGACGAAGGCTGGCCGGCCGGGATGGCCTCCAGCGCCGCCCGGCGCAAGAGATACACGCCGCCGTTGATCCAACCCGAGGACGCCCTCCCCTTTTCGAGGAAGCCGGTGACCACCTCGCCGTCCAGCTCCACCGTCCCAAAACGGGCGGCGTCGGCGACCTGCGTCACCCCCATGACGGCCCACACGCCCGCGGTATCCGTCGAAACGTCCGCGGTACGCAGCGGCGTCCAAGCCTTGGAAGCCCGGCCGATTGCGTTTTCCAAGGATTGGAAATCGGCCAATCCGGGAAGCAGCGAGTCGCCGTTGACGACGAACACCGGATCCCCGTCGACATGACCGGCCGCGAACCTCGCGCCGCCACCGGTGCCGAGCGGAGTGGGCTCGACCGACCAGCTCAGCGCCCCGGCCAGCGTCGCCGCCGGGCCGGACGGCGACCAGCGGCGGGCCCAGTCGGCGAGCATCGAGCCGAGGTGGCCGGCGGCGAGGTGGACGCGGCGGACGCCGCCGCGGGCCAGCCATTCGAGCTGCCACTCGATGAACGGCCGGCCGGCGACGGGCACGAGGGCCTTGGGGCGGTCGCCCCAGCGCTCCGCCAGCCGCGTGGCCCGTCCGCCGCAAAGCACGATGGCCGGAGCCGTCATGGCTTGCGCGCGGCGACGAGCCACCCGTCGCGCAATCCGGGCGCCAGCGTGCCCAGCAGGTGCTCGGCGGCCAGGTACAACCGCAACGCGGCGTTGCGAAGCAGGCGGCCCGGGGCAAAAAAGGCGCCGGCCAGATAGGTCCGATGGGCGCGGCGCGCCGGGACAAGCCCCGCGCACCGGCACAGTTCCTCGAACTCGCTGACGGTGTACAGGTGGATGTGGGGATACGTCCTGCAGCCGAACTCGTCCTCGGCCACGGGAAGGTGAAAGGGGCTGACGCCCGCCAGCAGCAGCAGCCGGTTGAGCAGCGAGGTCAGGTTCGGCGACGTCGCCACCAGCAGCCCGCCGGGCCGCAGGACCCGCGCGATCTCCCCGAGGAGCGGCAGCACGGAATCCGGCGGCAGATGTTCGAGCACTTCGGAGAACGACACCGCGTCGGTCGAGGCGTCGGCCCGCGGGATCGGCTCTCGGGAAAGGTCCGCCTCCGTCAGCGAGAGGCCGCGGCGGGCCAACAGCTCGTCGAAGGCGGCTTGGTAGGCGGCGTGGCGTCGCGGGATGTCGAGACCGTGCCAGCGGACCGACGGAACGAATTCCTGCAGCGCAAGCCACAGCGCGCCTTCCCCGACACCCACCTCCAGACCCTCGAGGGCGCCGGGCGCCGCCGCCGGCAGGAGGTCCTGGAATGCCTGCAAGATCGCGCAGAAGCGGGCGCACATGCCCCGCCGCGCTTCGGGATGGACGGGGGCGTCCTTCAGCGCGGGATCAAGCCGGATACATTCGTCGTGTAGCTCGGTTAGCCGCCGCCACGTCGGCCGCGGGCATCGGGCGCTGGACGAGGGCGTCGTCATCCGCTGGTGGTGCGCAATCGTACCTGCGTTCGACCGCGAATCCAGCCGCGCAGATGAAAGAGGGTGAAGACGTACATCACCGCGATCGCGAACGGGAGGACGACCACCGCGCGCAGCCGGCGGATCTCGCGAAACACCGGCGCCGCCCACGCCAGCGCAAAGGCCAGCACCGCCAGGGGCGCCCACGGCCAGGCCCCGGGCCAGGGCGAGGCCAGACAGGCGGCGCTAAGCACGAGGCGGGCCACGAACCAGCGCGGATAGGCCGGCTCGTGGCGGAGGTGGCGCAGGTAGACGGGGATCGTCGCACCCATGCACTCCGCGTTGCGCGCGTATTTGCGCAGCAGGCCCCACGGCGTGTGCCGACGACCCCATCCGTGCAGGTGCTCGACCTCCACGCCGGTGTCGGCCAGGCGGCCCTCGCGCAAAAGCCGCACGCGGAAGTCGAAATCCTCGCCCCCATAGGGGAAGCGGACCTCGTCGAACCCGCCGATCCGCTCGAACGCGTCGCGGCGCACGCCGTTGAACTTGGTGTCGAAGTCGCGTTCACAGCGCTGGCGCTGATAGCGGGCCAGAAACACCTGGCCCCAGAAGTCATAGCGGTCGAAGTCCTCCCCCGCCCCGAGCCCGGTGAAGGTTGTGCCGACGACGCCGGGCTCGTCCAGCAGGCGGAGGGTCTTCGCGAACGCGTCAGGGTCGTGGATGCGGACATCCGCCTGCATGAACAGCAGCCGGGGGGCGCGCGCCGCGCGGGCGCCGTCGTTGCGCGCGTGGTTCATTCCCTCGCGGCCGGGGGCCGAGCGGAGGACCCGAACCTCGGCCCGCCGGCCGAGGGGATGGGCTCGGATGACCTCGACGGACCGGTCCGTCGAGCCGCCATCCACCAGCAGGACCTCCGCGCGCTCGATGCCGGACTGTCGCGCGAGGCTGTCCAGGACGATCGGCAGGGTCGTTTCCTCGTTCCGGAACGGGATGACGATGGACACCTCGGGCTGGACCGCAGTGCCGTTCATTCGGCGGGCGGCTCGGGGCTCTGAAAGATGACGCGGCTGCCCTCGCCCTGATGCCGGACGGGCACGAACCGCAGCCGGACGAGACGGCGACGGATCGCCGAGTGGCGCGCGGGCGGAGCGAAGACCAGCAGAAACCCGCGGCCGCCGGCGCCGAGCAGCTTGCCCCCTAGGGCGCCCGCGGCGCGGGCGGCGGCGTAGGCCTCGTCGATCTCCGGCGTACTGATGCCGGCGGCCAGGCCGCGCTTCAGCTGCCAGCCTTCGTCGAGCAGCGCGCCGAAAGCAGCCCAGTCGGCCGCACGCAATGCCGCCTCGCCCTCGTCCACCAGCCCGCGCAGGCGGCGGAGGGTCGCCCGGTTGCGATGTCCGCGCCGGCGCTGCTCGGCGAGGATCGCCTGCGCCGACTCCTCGCGGCCGAGGTAGAACAACATTAGCCGGGACTCCAGCTCCCCGATGGCCCGCGCGCCGAGGCCGACCGGCCTCACCCGCACCGCGTCCCCCGGCCCGAAATCGATCCGCACCAGCCCTCCGTAGGCGGCCACGTACTGGTCCTGATGGCCGCCCTCGTCGCCGACGCGCACGCGTTCGACCTCGATCGCCTCGCGCGCCAGGTCTTCTGGCCCCACCCGATCGCCCCGCAGCGCGTGCAGGGCATGCAGCAGCGCCACCGTGAACGCGGAAGAGGTCCCCAGCCCCGTCCGGCCCGGCAGGTCGGCGACATGGACGATCTCCAGCCCCTCGCGGATCCCGAGGCACCGCAGGGATTCCCGGATCAGCGGGTGCTCGAACTCCTCCGGCCGCTGGACCAGCTCCGTGCGGGAGTAGCTGGCGCGGAAGCGGTATTGAAAGAACGGGCTGAGCCGGTGGAGCGTGAGGTAGGCGTGGCGGTCGATCGCCATCGCCAGCACCGCGCCTCCGTGGCGCCGGTAATGGTCGGGGAAATCGGTGCCGCCGCCAAAGAAACTCACCCGGAACGGCGCGCGCGCGATGATCATCCCGGAATCCCTCCCGCGGCCCGGCACTCCTCGAGGAAGGCGCGAACGGCGGTCGCCGTGGACGGCACGGGCCGGATCGCGGCCAGCCTCGCCAGCGACGCCTCGTACCTCTCCCGCGGCAGCGTCAACCACGCCGACGGCACGGAGAGGCCCAGCCATCCGGTTACCTCGCGCAGCGACACGACGCCGTCGCCGCAGACGTTCAACACCGTCCCCTCGATCCCGCGCTCGACCAGGTCGAAGACGATTCGCGCCAGCTCGCGCGTGTCGAGGTACTGGTACTCCGAATCCGGATGGACGCGCAGCGGTGCGCCGGCGAGCAGGTCGTGGATCGAATTTTTCCAGAGGCGCGGCCCGACGAAGCCGCCCATCCGGAGGATCAGCCAGCGCGGTGCGTCGTGCTCGACGATGCGCTCGGCCAGCCACTTGTGAAAGCCGTAGGGGGACAGCCGCGTCGGCTCGATCGGCATGGCCTCGTCGGTCGTCGCCGGCGAGGAGGGGTCCGGGTACACGTCGATCGTGGACAAGTGGACGTACAGCCCGGCGCGAAAGTCGGCCAGGGAGCGACGCACCGACCGCACGGAGAGGTCGAACTCCAGGTTCGGGTCCTGCGCGGCGAGGTATTTTCGGGAATTCCCGTTGGCGTTGACCAGCAGATCGCAGGAGGCGCCGACGACCGCGTCGTAGTTGTCCACGTCCACCGGCCGCAGCTCCCAGCCGCGGCGGACGGCCTCGGCCGCGACGGCCGACCCGACGAAGCCCCTCGCACCGAGCACTAGGCAGATGCGCCCCGCCCGGATCACAGCCGCACCGTCCCTTCCCGACGGGCCCGCTCGAACCATTCCACCGTTCGCCGCAGCCCCTCTTCCAGCGGCGTCGGACACGACAGGCCCAGCGACCGCAGCCGGCGCACGTCGAAGATCTTGTCCATCTGGCCGTCCGGCCGGGAGGTGTCCCAGACGATCCGGCCGCGGAAACCGGTGACGCGGGCGACCGTCTCGGCCAGCTCGCGAATCGAGACGCGCGTGCCGGTGGAGATGTTTACCGGATCACTGGAATCGTAGTTGGCCAGAAACCACGGGATCGTTGCGGCGACGTCGCCGGCGTAGACGAAGTCGCGCGTCGGCCGCCCCGTCCCCCACGCGACAACTTCGGCGTCGTTGCGGTCCCGGGCCTCGACGTACTTGCGGATCAGCGCCGGGATCACGTGCGCCTGCACGAGGTGGAAATTGTCGTGCTCGCCGTACACGTTGCCGGGGATCAGGACTACGGAGCTGAGCCTGTGCTGGACGCGGTAGGCCCACGACTGGACCAGCAGCATTTTTTTCGCAACGGAGTAGCCGGCGCTCTCGATCTGCGGAAAGCCGTTCCACATCTGGTCCTCGCCGATCGGCGATACGGCTGTGGCGGGGTACGAACAGCCGCCCATCAGCGCAAGGAACTTACGGACGCCGGAGCGGAAGGCCGCCTCGAACGTCGCCGTGTTGATCATGAGGTTTTCGTACAGATAGTCGGCCGGGCGGAGGCGGTTGTCCTCGATGCCGCCGGATCGGGCGGCCAGGTGGACGACGGCGTCGGGCCGCACGTCGCCCAGCAGGCGCGCGGGCGCGCCGGGCTCGAGCAGGTCGCAGTCGCGCCGCCCGACGGCCACCAGTTCGGCCTCCGGAAAGGCCGCGCGCAGGGCGGGCACGATGTGGTGCCCCAGAAAACCGGTCGCGCCGGTCACGAGAATTCGTCTGAACATGACTCGGACTCCCGCCGTGCGCCGGGGCTGGCCGGCGCGGCGTCCACGGCCTGGCCCGACGCCCATTGGACCGGCGGCGCCGGTTCGATCCGGCCGTTCAGGTGGCGATCGAATGCGTCCAGGAGGATCCGCGCGCAGCTCACGAGACTCGCCTCCGCCTCGACCCATGCATGCCCCGCGCGCTGCCCTCCGCCTCCTGCACGGCAAGTTTCTCAGACGTTTGAAAACTCCGAACGGCGCAGGATCTGATAGCCCTTGATCAACTCGGCGATGCCCTCGCGAAGCGACACGCAAGGCCGGTAGCCGGTGGCTTCGATCTTCGCGTTGCTGACGATGTAGTTGCGCCGGTCCGGGTCGCGGCCGACGGGCGCCTCGAGGATGACGAACTCCGGCGCCTGCTCCCGGATGGCCAGGCACAGCTCCATCTTCGAGAGGTTCGCATCGCTCAGGCCGACGTTGTACGCCTGGCCCTCCATGGGGCCCGCGTGGTCGAGCGCATGCAAAAAGGCGCGGGCCACGTCGCGGACGTGGATGTAGTTGCGCTTGAAATGCGCCTCGAAGAGCACGACGAACCGGTCGGTCACCGCGCGCCAGGTGAAGTCGTTCACCAGCAGGTCGAGGCGCATCCGCGGGCTGATGCCGAACACAGTGGCCAGCCGCAGGGAAATGGAGCGGCCAACGGCGAGGACCTTCCGTTCCGCCTCGACCTTCAGGCGGCCGTAGAGCGACACCGGCCGCAGGGGGCTGTCCTCCGTGCACTCGACCCCCTCCTCGCCGATGCCGTAGCCGCTGTTGGTGTTGGGAAACACGATCCACTGGTCGGCGCGCCGCACCCGCAACAGCAGATCGATCGCCTCGAGGTTGATCGTGCGGGCCTCGACCGGCCACCGCTCGCAGGCGGGCGCGCCGACGAGGCAGGCCAGCGGCAGGATGGCGTCGACGTCCGAGTCCAGCAGCCGCCGGACGAGCACCTCGTCCCGCACGTCGCCGCGCACCACCGTCAGCCGGGGATCGTGGCAGACGTCGAGCAGCGACGTCTGCCGGTAGAGAAAATTGTCGAGCACCGTCACGCGGCGGCCGGAGGCCAGCAGCATCGGAACGAGAATCGAGCCGATGTAGCCCGCCCCGCCGGTGACCAGGACATGTTGAAACGCTTGGACGCTCATGACTTAGCAGACTAGCCGCCGTTCCCTCCCCGTTCAACCGTTCGGGGGGGAGCCTAGCGGCGGCCCGCGTGGCCTGACCGCAACGGAATGCGGCGCCCATGAAACGCCCACCGCAGGGTTGAACCGGATTGAGCCGCGAGCCAGGCCGATCCGCCCATGGCCTCACCACGGGTGAAGACCTGCGAGTGGCGCGCATGGAGCCGTCCCGGCCTGCAGGGCTCGACGTTGGTCAGGTGGCGCCGTTGCGATGGGCCCCAACGAGAACCCACGGGTGGCACACGGGGCCACAGTTAATAAAGTGCGGCCCGCCGAGGCGCTTGATCCATAACTGTCCGGCTCGATCTTTTTCCAGCCGGGGCAAATTGCCCCGCTTCCCCAAGGCGAGGTCATGCGACTGGCACGGGTGGCGCCTCCCCCCTCCCAGTCCCCGACCCCAGCCGAGCCGCAACCCCCTCGAACCTCCGCCTTTGGACCCGGCCGGACGAAGGGGGGATGCTCCATGGCATGGACCCGGCCCACCCCATCTCCCGACGAGGATTTCTAGCGGCAACCGCCGCGATGGCCACCTCGGGCCTGCGCGCCGGTGCATCGCCGCTGACGTTCGGGGTAGTGGCCGACGTGCAGTACGCCGACCTGGAGCCCTCGGGCAGCCGCCATTATCGTGCCTCACTGAACAAGCTCCGCGAGGCGGCCACGGAGTTCAACCGCGTCGGCATCGCCTTTGTGCTCGACCTGGGCGATACCATCGATCGCGACGCCCGTTCCTTTGCCCCGGTGCTCGATCCTTTCCGAACCATCGAGGCCCCCGTTCATCACGTGCTGGGGAACCACGACTTCGACGTTGCGGACGACCTCAAGGCGCACGTGCCGACGCGACTCGGACGGGGCGATCGATGGGCGTCGTTCGCGAAGGGCGGGTTCCGCTTTGTGCTGCTCGACGGCACCGAACTCCACCCGCTGCGCCAGCCGGGGAGAGCGTAGCGCGCCTCGAGGCGGACCGGCGCGTCGCTGCGTGGAAGGCAGAGGGGCTGAAACAGGCCGTTCCGTGGGGCGGGGGACTCGGCGAACGTCAGCGTGCCTGGTTGGAGGAGGAGTGCCATGCGGCGGCCGCCGCCGGCGAGCGGGTCGTGTGCGCCTGTCATTACCCCGTGTGGCCGGATGGTCCGCACTGCCTCTACGACGCCGCCGAGGTGCGGAGGCTGCTCCTCCGTCAGCGGGACGTCGTCGCTTGGTTCGCAGGCCATGACGACCACCTGGGCGGCTTCGCCGACTTGGAGGGCGTCGCATGCATCACGTTTCACGGGATGGTGGAGACGCCCGACGCCAACGCGTTTGCGATCGCGAGGCTGACGGCCGGGCGGCTGGAACTCCGCGGGTTTGGCCGCCAGCCGTCAAGCGACCTTCCCCTGAGGGCCGAAGCCCCCTTACCCGCGGCGGCGCAGACCCCACGCGGCCAGCGCCACCAGCCAGCAAACGCGGCCCGCGACGGCCACGATCAGCGGCGCGCGGTCGGGGCGGTACTCCCACTCCACACGATGCCGGCCGGCCGGGACGACCACGGCCTGCAACAGCACGTCCGCCCTCAGCAGCTCGACCGGCCGTCCGCCCACGCGCACGATCCAGTCCGGATCGAACCGCGTGGTCCGCACGACCACCGTGTCGGATGCGGCCTCCAACTCGATGGCGAAGGCGGCGGGTTCGTCGCGCACGATGTTCAGCGAGACGGGCGGGACGAGGGCCGGTGGCAGCGCCCCGGCGGAGTGCACGACCGTCTCAATTAGCGGATCGAAATCCGGCGCCGCCAGCCGTTCCCGGGCCCGCCGTTCGCCGTCGGCATCGGCGGGGACCACGGTCAGCCTCGTCGGCACGAATGCCCTTGGACGCACGCCGGAAAATTCGGCTATGCGCAGCACCTGCTGCTCCGGCGGCCCATCGGCCACCGGCCGCACCCCACCATCGCGCTCCGCCAACCCGCAGCGGAGGACTTCGCGGACCCGCCCCCGGGCCCCGTCCGCCCGTTCCAGCTGTTCCACGCCGCCAGGCAACGTCACGAAGAAACGGACCGAGCCCAGGCTCCACAACTTCATCGGCTGCGTCTGCAGAGCATCGAAGAGCGCCGCGTAGTCGGTCGGCATCCGCGATACGCTCACCGGGTTGAAGAGGTCCGCGCCGCTGACCTGCAGATCGGTCATGCGGAGATGGTTGAGAACGGGATGCTCGGGCGGAAATATGCTGAACCGCCCTTCCGTGCGATGTCGGACAATGAAGTCCGACAGCGGGTTGGGCTCCAGCACATGGCGGTACCGTCGGCCGGCGACGAAGTGGGCGTTGACGGCAAATAGGTCCACCAGGCCGGCGGCGGCCACGGCGCCCAGCACCGCCGCCGCACGGACGCTCGGCGCGCGCGACGAGCGACCGAAAACCCATACTACGGCGGCCAACGTACCGGCGAGCAACGTGACTTTGAGGGACGACCGAACGGCGGCGCCCCATGCCGCCAGGGCCTGGTCGTCGGTGTATTGCTCCGCAGACATCGCGGCGACAAATCCCTCCTTGCCCGCGAGGTCCGAGATCAACAGCAGGAACGCCACGCCGGCCAGGCCGGCCAGCGTCGCCAGGAACGCGCGGCGGGCCCTTCCGGCGCCGGGGAGTGGGACGGCGACCGCGTCCTCGCGCAAGGCGTCGAGCACCATCCCCATCGCGGGCGCGGCAAACAACAGAAACGGCATCATCCATTTTTCCGGGTTGCGGACCGTGTGGAGATACGGCAGCGACCAGACCAGCCGGTAAAGCGGCGTGTATCGCCCCCACGCGAGCACAAGGCAGACCGCCATTCCGGCCAGCGACATCCACGCCCAGCGTCCGCGGCCGGAGCGGGGGGCCCAGAGGGCAAACGCGATCAGGAGGGCGGCGGGCGCCACTCCCCAGTGGTGGCCGGTGAGGTTGAAGTTGCGAAAGCCGCGCCGAGGGTCGGACTCCCAGCCGGGCGTACGGCCGATCCGACCCCGGTAGGGCGCCGTCCCGGACCGCTGAGTGGTCCCGAAATACGAGCCAGCGACAAGGTTCCACGTCTCCGCCGGCGGCAGGCTCCATTGCGTGGCCCACTCGTAGCGGGCGGATGGGTCCTCCGCCGCTCCCTGCTGCACGCCCTCGACCTGCGTGGCGAGCATCACGTTCAGCGTTTGCCACGCCAGCAGAACGCTCGAGGCAACGAACAGCGCGAAGCGGCCGGCGAGACGGCCCCACAGGGCCGGCGGGGCGTGACGGGGCCAGTGCAGCACGGCGAAGATCGCCGCGGTGGTCAGCGCGAAGAAGACGCCGATGTCCGGCACCTCCGTGATCGCCAGCCCGAGGGCGCCGCCGCCGAGCGCGTAGGGCAACGCGCGGTCCTCCCGCCGGCCGACCTCCATAAAACCGACGGCCAGCGCCGCTAACCCCAACGAGGCCGCCCGCGTGGTCAGCCCCAAGGCGGCAAAGGTGAGGCAACTGCCGCCGAGCATGACGAATGCCGCCGACAGCGCGGCCGCTGGACGCCCAGTGCCGAACTGCCGCAACATCCAGTAGACCGCTCCACCCACCAGCCCCAGAAGCAGCGCGACGAACTCACGCCGATAATGGTGGGGGCCAAACGCCCACTCGCCGAGGCTGGCCGTGCTCAGCGTGAACGCCTTGCCGCCCTGTCCGAAAAAGAACTGGTTGTCCCAGACCCGCAGCAGCGCGCCGGGGAGCCGGTACGTCGGGCCAAGGACGGACTCGATGTTGCCGTCGTTGAAGTCCAGCACGCGGTCCGGATGGATCAGGACCTCGGCCAGCCCCGCGGCGGCCAGCAGCAGGAGCGCGAGCAACACGCCCGCGCCGACGGCCGCCGGACGGGGCCCGGGGATCGAGGTCGTCGTCGAGGTCACGAAGGTCTCCGGAACACGGCCGGGGGCCGGCCGCGTCGGCCAACCTATCACGAAGCCCATCGGACCGCGACCGCCGTCGCCCCACCCCGTTTGCGCGGCGCGGACCGCCGGTCTATCGTCGAGGCCGTTGTCGCGGGAGCATCACATGAGTTCGAGCCAGCCCGGTGCGTCGCATTTCATCCGGGAGATCATCGCCGCGGACGTCGCCGCCGGTCGATGCCGCGAGGTCGTCACCCGCTTTCCGCCGGAGCCCAACGGCTATTTGCACATCGGCCACGCCAAGGCGGTCTGCCTCGACTTCGGCACGGCGCGCGAGTTTGGGGGGCGGTGCCATCTGCGGATGGACGACACGAACCCGACCAAGGAGTCAATGGAGTACGTGGAGGCGATCCAGCGCGACATCCGGTGGCTGGGGTTCGACTGGGGAAAGCATTTCTACTACTCCGCCGACTACTTCGAGCGGATGTACGAGTGCGCCCGGCAGCTCATCCGGATGGGCAAGGCGTACGTGTGCGAGCTGTCGCAGGAGGAGTGGAAGGAGTACCGCGGTGTGCCGACGCGGCCGGGCCGCGAGAGCCCGTGGCGAAACCGACCCGTCGAGGAAAGCCTTGACCTGTTCGCGCGGATGCGGGCCGGCGAATTTCCGGACGGCTCGCTCTGCCTCCGGGCGAAGATCGACATGGCCTCGCCGAACCTGCATCTGCGCGACCCCGTCCTCTACCGCATCCTTCGCGTGCCGCACTACCGGACGGGCGACCGGTGGGTCATCTATCCGACGTACGACTTCGCCCATCCGCTGGAGGACGCGTTCGAGGGCGTCACCCACTCGCTGTGCACCCTCGAATTCGAGGTGCATCGTCCCCTCTACGACTGGGTCGTGCAGACGCTCGGCTTCGACCCTCCACCGCGGCAGTACGAGTTCGCCCGGCTGGAGTTGACCTACACCGTGATGAGCAAGCGCAAGCTGCTGGCGCTGGTGCGCGGCGGATACGTGGCCGGGTGGGACGACCCCCGCATGCCGACCCTCTGCGGCATGCGCCGGCGGGGCTATCCGCCGGAGGCCATCCGCAACTTCTGCGAAGCCGTCGGCGTGACCAAGTATGAAAGCCTGACGGAGGTCGAGCTGCTCGAACACCACGTCCGGGAGGTCCTCAACCGCACCGCGCAGCGGCGCATGGCCGTGCTCGAGCCGCTCCGGATCGAGCTGGAGAACGTGCCGGAGGGCGACGTCGCCTGGGTCGAGGCGCCCAACAACCCGGAGAACCCGGCCGACGGCATGCGCCACGTGCCGTTCGGCCGAACGCTCTGGATCGAGCGCGACGACTTCTGCGAGGATCCGCCCGCGGACTTCTTCCGGCTGGCCCTCGGACGCACCGTGCGCCTGCGCGGGGCCGGCTACGTGACGTGCACTGGCGTCGAACGCGGGCCAGACGGGCAGATCTCGGGCCTCCGGGGTCGATGGGCCCCGATGACCGAGCGGATCAAGGTGCGGGCGACGATCCACTGGGTCTCCGCCGCGCACGCGGTGCCGATCGAGGCCCGGCTGTACGACCGGTTGTTCAACGTTCGCGACCTGTCCGCCCTGCCGGAGGACGACGATCCGCTGAATCACCTGAACCCGGATTCGCTGAGGGTCGTGCGCGGGTGGGGCGAGCCCGCCCTGGCCGACACGCGCCCGGGCGAAACGCTGCAGTTCGAGCGTGTGGGCTACTTTTGCGCCGACGAGAGGGATTTCCGGCCGGGGGCCTTGGTGTTCAACCGTACCGTGACGCTTAAGGACTCGCCGGTGGCGCGGGCGGGTGATCGGCGCTGATGCCGGCCGCGCTGCGCACCGGCAGTTCGAACGCCATCAGCGACGAGTCGTCCCGCAGATACAGCCGGCGGCCGTCCCAGGCCGGTGCCGACCACGTCGGGCCGCAGACCTCGACCGGCCCCGAGAGCGGCCGGAACTCCTCCGGGTCGGCGATCATCCACAGGCGGCCGTTGCCAACCAGCAGCAGCAGCCGATCGCCGAACGACAAGAACCCCATCCAGTCGTGCTTCAGCGGCGCGCCGGAAAACTGGTCCCTTGCCCACCCGCCGGGCGCCGGTGCGGGCGTCCACGCACAATAGCCGGCGCGACGGCCCCAGCGTGTACAGGTAATGCCCGACGACGGCGATCGGCGCGACGTTGACCGCGTTCGTTTTCGCGACCCAAACGGGTGCGACCTCGGCCGGTCCCCGCTCCTTCGCCGGTGGCCGCACCGCGAACAACCCCGCCTGGTGCAAGCTGGCGACGACCAGGTCGCCGGCCACCCGCGGCGCAACGATGTGCCGCCCGAACGAGGTGCGGACCGGCGTGCGCCAGATCGTCGCGCCGGTGTCGGGGTCGAGGCCGACGAGCGCACGCGCGGCAAACACGAGCAATTGGCGGCCGCCTTCGACCTTCGAGATTACCGGCCCGGCATAACCGGCCGGATCACTCGGCGCCGCCCAAATCTGCCGCCCCGTCCTCTTGTCGAGGCACACCACGCCCACGTCCGGCCGTCCCCCGATGACCAGCCACAGCCGGTCGCCCTCGATCCAGGCCGGGCCGGTGTAGCCGTGCCGTTCGGCGCCCTCGGCCTCGCCGACCTCGCCCAGAAATCGCGCGCCAAAGTCCCTCACGAAGTTCACGCGCCAGAGGGTCCGGCCGTCCTCCATGTCAAGACATCGGAGCTCGCCGCGGCACGACTGGACGTAGACCCGGTCGCCGTCGATCAACGGGGGAGCCCGTGGACCGGGCGTGAGGTTGTCGTGAAAAACCTCGTCCAGCGGAACGCTCCAGATCCGCTGGCCGGTCTGCGCGTCGAGCCGTCCCGGCCGTTCAGCCCCCCCCTTCCGCCTCCAGAAGGACCACCCGGTCGCCCGCGACGACCGGCGACGACATCCCGGGGCCGACCGGCACCCGCGCCACCCCACCACGCCGTCGCGGCCACCAGCCATGCCCCCGCGGGAAGAGCGCGGCTCAGTTCGCACCCTTGCGGATCGGGGCGGGGACCACCATCGATGGGGGAAAATCGGCCGCCCGCGCGCCGCCCTTCGGGCCGAGCCGCTTGTTCGCCGAGGGTCCCATCGGCGGGTTGAGCGGGATCTCCATCGCTCCGGCTTCCGCCATCAGCTCGTACAGTCGGCGCTCCATCGACCGGACCGTCGCCGCGTGCGCGGGGTCGTCGATCAGGTTGCGCGTCTCGGCCGGATCGACCGCCAGGTCATAGAGCTCGTCGCAGTCCCACAGGCCGTAGTACGTGGTGTATTTGAAGCGGTCGCCGCGCAGCGCGAACACCGTGGGCGACTGGGGGAAGTTCTTCTCCCAGTAGTATACGTTTAGAAACTCGCTCCGCCATGGCACGATCTCACCGCGCACCAGCGCTAGGAAGCTGTGGCCGTCGATGCCCGCCGGCGGCGGAACGCCGGCCAGCTCCAGCAGCGTCGGGGCCACGTCGATGTTTGCGACCACCTGTGTCACGGTCCGTCCGGCGGGCACAAGCCCCGGGCACTGCAGCAGCATCGGCACGCGGATGGAGTCCTGATAGGCGACGCGCTTGTCGATCAGGCCGTGCTCCCCGAACAGGAAGCCGTCGTCGCTCATGTAGAGCACAGCCGTCGAGTCCTCGAGACCCCGCTCTCGCAGCCACGCCAGCAGGCGGCCGACGCTGTCGTCGAGGGAACGGAGGGTTTCGCAGTAGCGCCGGTAATAGGCGCCGACGTCGAGGTCGCTGTGGTAGGGGAAGTCTACCCTGTGCCATGAGTTCCGCTGATCGCGCATCCAGCGGGGCCGCGCGGCGCGGCCCGGGTGGTTCGGGTCGGCGCTGGGCGGCGGCGACCACGGTGCGTCGCGATAGCAGTCGCGGTGGCGCTCGGCCGGCACGAAATCCGCGTGCACCGCCTTATGGGAGAGGTACAGGAAAAACGGGCGCGCGCGATCAGTCCGGCCCAGCCAGTCGAGCGCGTACTCGGTCAGCTCGTCGGTGATGTAGCCCTTCTGCGGTACTCGGCGGCCGTCGACGTTCAGGCCGGCCGGCGTGGGCAAGTAGGATCCCTGACCTCGAAAGCTAACCCAGTGGTCGAAGCCTGGCCGCGGATCGTCCGACTCCCCGCCCATGTGCCATTTGCCGACGAAGGCGGTCTGGTAGCCGGCCTTCTGAAGGAGCTCAGGGAACGTCACGCGGTCTGGGGGCAGCGGACGGTTGTTGTCGATCACGCGGTGACAATGCGTATAGAGGCCGGTTAGAATCGAGGCACGGCTGGGGGAACACAACGCGGTGGAGACCATCGCGTTGCGGAAGTGCACGCCGTGGCGGGCGAGCGAGTCGAGGTGGGGCGTCTCTAGGAAGGGGTGCCCAAGAAATCCGAACGCGTCGTGGCGATGGTCGTCGGAAAGAATGAACACAATGTTACGCCGGACGGCCGCCATCTCCGGCTTCGCCCCCTGCGCAACGCAGGCGGCCCCCATCGCCAGCACCAACGCCCGCCACCCGCCGATCGAATGCTGCATCGATATCCTCCTCTCGCCCCGGGGACCTCCGGAACGCGGGCCACTATACGACACGGTTGGCGCGGGCGGAAGGTGGGCGTATCGTGCCGGCCATGAACGATTCCGCGACCGGGGCAGCGGCAGCCGGCCGGGCGGGCGTCCTCTCCCTGCTCGGCGTCGAGTACCTCCACCTTCCGACGCCCGACGGCGGCGACCTCTATCTGACCGTCCACGGGCGTCCGTTCGCGGACCACCTGCATCCCGAGGCATGGTTCGCGCCGGAGTGGTTCCACGACAACCGCCAGAGGCTGCCGGGGACCGGCACGGTCTACCGCGTCCGCACCCGCACGCGGCGCGGACGGGCCAAGGACCTCGTGGTCAAGTGGTGCCGCGTCGGCGAGGCGATCCCCTGCGACACCTTCACGTTCACGAAGTTCGTCGAGGCCGAGTTCAACAGCCCCTATGAGGAATTCGCCCTGGTCATGGAACTGCGGGCGGATCCGCATCCTCCGCGCATTCGAACGCACAAGCCCCTGGCGATCCACGTCCCCGCCCGCCGCCACGAGCCGTGGCAGCTGGGCCGCTCCCTCTCGCGCATGGGCCGTAAAATGGCGCGGGACCGGGACGTGGAGCTGGACATCTGCCGGCAGTACATCTTGATTTATGAGTGGGTGGATGGCTGCTCGATCGTCGAGGCCGCCGACCGGGGGTGGATCGGCGGGGACGATCCCGCCGCCGTGATCCGTTCCCAAGCCGACCGAGCCCAACGCGAACTGGCCGCCAAGGGATTTCGTGTGCTCGACTTCAAACCCGAGCACCTCATCGTCCGGCCCCGCCCCGATGGCACGCTGCTGCGCGGGCGCAACGGCGACATCGCCTACGCGCTGGTGGACTTCGAGCTCCTCGAACGCACCCCCGAACACGAGCGCGAGGTCGCCGGCGCCAGACGGGCGGCGTACTTGCGGCACCAGAAGGTCCGTTTCGAGCCCGTCCCCGCCGGCGCGTGGCCGCTGCACCTTCGCCCTTCCCGGATCGCCAGCGTGGACTACGTCTTCGGACACTGCGAAAGCACCGGCGGCGATCTGTGGGTCGTCGGCCGCGACCCCGCGTTGTTCGATTACTTTCTCCCCGAACGCTGGCGCCGAACGCCGCGGCGGCGGCTTTCGCAACGCACCGAATCTTGGTGGACCCGGACCAAGGACCTCATTCAACTGGTGTGGAAGGTCTCTCGAGTCGGCGAATGGCCGGAGGGCGATGCGGCGGCCCGCCACGGCTACAACAGCCCCTTCGAGGAGTTCGCGATCGCGCTGGAACTGGCCGGCCGGGGCGTCCCCACCACCTATCCGCGGGCCATCTACCGCACCGGCCAGGAGGTGGAGGGCACCAGCGAACCCCTGGACCGCCGCCGCTTTCTCGCAATGACGGACGAGAGGGACCCCGACGGCCGGCCGGCGCTCACGCCGGACAGAAGTTACATCGCCGTTTGGGGCTACTGGAACGGCACCGATGAAATGCTCGCCGAGCAGGATGTCGAGCGCTGCGTGCCGGTGAGCCTGGCGGATGCTCTCTCGCGAGGGTGGATCTCCGCCGCCCAGCATGACGCTTGGCTGGCGATGGCCCTCGACCAGTTGAGGGCCGCGGGATGGGAAGATCTCAAGCCCGAGGGCGGCCACGTCCTGCTGTCCAGGGCGCCGGACGGTTCCTTCTGGCACGACGCTGGCGGCTCGCCTCTCCTGCGCTGGTGTAACTTCAGCCTGCTTCGCCGCCTCTAAAATAATCTCTCCGGGCGTGCGGAGGGGTGGCTCTTCCTCAACGCAGTGAAGAGAAGGAGGATCAGATCGTGAGAAATGTGTACAGGACTCTGTCGGAATACTAGCGGCGATCGCATTGAACGCCTGGGCCACGACCGCCACTCGCACGTCCCCTGCCGGCGGCGTGCTGCCGCCGGGTGTGACGGAGATCGGCGGCATCGTCACGGACATGATCGGTGCCAGTGGGGTGCGGCTGGTCAGTCAACTGCCCGCCTCGTCGCTTTTTGTCGGATTCTCCAACTCCGGCACGCCGGCCTCCTACGAAGGCAATCCGCTGACGATCGGAATCCAGAGTGGCTTCACGCCGGCGATTTTGAGCGCCTTGGGCGGGGGAGTTTCTCTCATGGCCGTGCGCATCACGCTTGATGACGGAGATACGGGTCCTGGGGATTTTGACGAAAACCAGAACAATCTGATCATCAACGGGGGCTCCGTGGGGAATTTTTCGGACATCGCTACGGTGGAGACCACGCCGGACGGTCTGGTCGAACTCTCGGGAAATCCCGCGGGCGGATTCCGCAACGACTTGCTGGACACCGGCTTTTTCCTCGTCAGCAACCCTGTGGAATTGGCGGCGATCTTCGCGGCGTTGCTGGGAAGCGGACAACTGGTGTTCCAGCT
>Ga0116210_1001335_pt1 | contig 18520 bp, 17 predicted proteins | sample TshhotsprinmetaG_FD_94483 | JGI IMG/M metagenome (GOLD analysis project Ga0116210, IMG submission 94483) | Hot spring microbial communities from South Africa to study Microbial Dark Matter (Phase II) - Tshipise hot spring metaG | ecosystem: Environmental > Aquatic > Thermal springs > Hot... | reverse complement strand
GACTATGGCGGTGGGGGTACACCCGGTTCCATCTCGAACCCGGCAGTTAAGCCCACCCGCGCCGATGGTACTGGGGGGGCAGCCCCCTGGGAGAGTAGGTCGTTGCCAATCCCCTGGCCTGTTGTTTTTTGTAGGCTTTCGATCTTTCGCGATTTCGATCTAAGCCAGGCTCTTGGGTGCCTGGCTTTTTGTTTGTGTAGCGCCTTCACTTTATCCTCGCCTGTATCCTCTGATTTTTCCTAAAGACTGTTTTCAGAATCGGGGTGCCTGTGCTATCTTTGTGCAAGGTTGCTTGAACGATTCTTAGCGGTTTGACATGGCATGGGCTTTATGCTAATCTCTCAGGTGTTTGTTCTAATCAGAACAATTAGCATTGAGCCAACTGCATAATACGGAGAATCTTACCGTGCCATCAGACTTCGCACCGATCGTGTCCTTGCTGGTCTTGGCCGTCGTGGTCAGTGTGCTCATTGCGTTCATCTCGCGTCTGTTTGGCCCCTATCGCCCTACTGCCCGCAAGCTGGCTCCCTATGAAAGCGGTATGCGCCCCTATGGGGAGGCAATCCGACGCATACCGGTCAAGTTCTACCGCGTGGCAGTGCTTTTCATCCTGTTCGATATCGAAGTGATCTTCTTCCTGCCGTGGGCGGTGGTCTTCCGCGATTACGGTCTCTACGGCCTGACTATCATGGGCGTGTTCTTCTTCATTCTGGCGGTCGGCTTTATCTATGAGTGGAAGGTTGGAGGGCTGGAATGGGATTGACGTCGAAACTCGGTGATTTGGGTGTCGTAACGGTCAGGCTGGAAGATGCTGTGAATTGGGCGCGAACTCGCGCCATGTGGCCTATGCTCTTTGGCCTTGCGTGCTGCGCTATTGAAATGATGAGCACGCAGGCCTCTGTCTATGATCTTTCGCGCTTCGGCATGGAGTTGATGCGCCCCAGCCCGCGGCAGAGTGACCTGATGATCGTGGCCGGGCGAGTCACGCGCAAGATGGCTCCTGTCTTGCGTCAGTTGTATGACCAGATGCCCGAACCCAAATGGGTGATCAGCATGGGCGATTGTGCATCGTGTGGCGGAATCTTCAACAACTATGCGATCGTCCAGGGGGTGGATGAGATCGTGCCCGTTGATGTCTACGTGGCCGGTTGTCCGCCACGCCCCGAACAGTTGATTCACGGCATCATCACCCTGCACGAGCGTATCAAGCAAGAGCGTATTACCGACTGGGCATGAGTTATGTTCAGTCCAGGCTGCGAAGCAAAAAAGGATAATGGCAATGCTCGATCCGGTTGAGGCGATCACCAATGCGTTTCCCGACGCCATCCAGGATGTTATCGAATTTCGCGGCGAGATCACCCTGGTCGTTGACAGCGACCGCATTGTGAGCGTCTGTCGCTTCTGCCGCGACACCAAGGGGCTGGAATATAACTTTCTGTCCGATGTGTCGGGGGTGGACTACTATCCGCAGGAGCCTCGCTTCGCGGTGTCCTATCATCTGTATTCGATGGTGCACAACCGCTCACTGCGGCTCAAGGTGTATCTCCCTAGCGATAATCCGGTGGTGTCTAGCGTCACTTCGATCTATCCGGCGGCGAACTGGTCGGAGCGGGAAGTTTACGATCTGTTCGGGGTGTACTTCACCGATCATCCGGACCTGCGCCGGCTCTTGATGCCAGAGGGATGGGATGGGCACCCGCTGCGCAAAGACTATCCGTTGGGGTACGAAACGGTGCAGTTTTCGTTCAACTTCGATGAGATTGACAGGCACAAACCCTACGCGCGAGAGTAGGCACTTAAGCGGCCATGTGGAGTAGCGGGAATGACTGGATTACAGGATAGCGTTTGGGAAGGGGACATCCAGCAGCTCAAGGGGCTGGTGTCGGAACGTGCGCTCAGCGGCGAGACCATGGTGCTCAACATGGGGCCGCAACATCCCAGCACGCACGGCGTGCTGCGCCTGATGTTGGAACTGGATGGCGAGGAAATTGTGAGTTGCGTGCCTGACATCGGTTACCTGCACACGGGCATTGAGAAATCCATGGAGTCCAAGCGGTACGAGCAGGCGATCACCATGACCGACCGCATGGACTATCTCAACCCCATGGGCAACAATTTGGTCTATTGCCTGGCCATCGAGAAACTGTGCGAGCTGGATGTCCCGCTGCGGGCACAGTATCTGCGCGTCTTGCTGGCGGAATTGACGCGCATCAACAGTCACCTGGTGTGGCTGGGTACGCATGCGCTGGACATCGGGGCCATGAGCGTCTTTTTGTACTGCTTCCGGGAGCGCGAGAAGATTCTCGACATCTTCGAGATGGTTTCCGGGCAGCGTATGATGAGCACGTATTTTCGACCGGGTGGCCTGTGGCGCGATGTGCCAGAAGAATTCGAGCCGGCGGTGCGCGATTTTATTGACTACTTCCCCGCGCGCATTGATGACTATGAACGCCTGCTGACCAATAATCCCTTGTGGCTGGATCGCACACAGGGTATTGGTTTCCTCTCGGCTGAGGATGCGATTCGCCTGGGGTGCACCGGGCCGGTGCTGCGCGGTTCGGGGGTCAACTGGGATATTCGCAAGGCGATTCCCTACAGCAGCTACGATCATTTCGAATTTGATGTGCCCCTGGGCACGCACGGAGACATCTACGATCGTTATTTGATCCGCATAGAAGAGATGCGGCAGAGCCTGCGCATTGTGCGGCAGGCATTGGACAATCTACCCAAGGGGCCGGTGCGCTCGAACAATCGCAAGTATGTGCCGCCGCCGCGTTCGGAACTGGGCACGAGCATGGAAGCCGTGATCCATCACTTCAAGCTGTGGACGGAAGGTTTCCGTCCGCCAAAGGGTGAGGTGTATGTGCGGGTCGAAAGTCCGCGCGGTGAGTTGGGGTGCTATCTGGTCAGCGATGGCAGTCCGCGTCCCTGGCGGGTGCATTTCCGCACACCGAGCTTCATTCACCTCAGTGCGTTGCCACACATTGCTAAGGGACATCTGATCGCCGATCTGGTGGGGATCATTGGCACCATTGATATTGTGCTGGGCGATGCCGATCGCTAAATGTTGGCGACGAGCACCGCGTGTGCTACTGCAGGAGTAGGGTCGTGCTGGCTGAGAAATATGCTGACCGGATCGCGAAGATCTTCGCCAAGTATCCGGACAAACGGTCTGGCGTGATGGCTCTGCTGTACTTGGCCCAGGAAGAGTACGGCTGGGTGACGCCGGAGGCCCTGGAAGAAGTGGCTGCGCTGTGCGACATTGATCCCACGCAGGTGCAGTCCATTGCCGGCTTCTACACCATGTATTCCGAGAAGCCAAAGGGGAGATACTGGTTGCAGGTGTGCACCGATCTGCCCTGTGCTCTGCGCGGCGCGGATGAGTTCTACCGGCAACTGTGCGAGTATCTGGGGCTGAGCGAAGAAGGTGGCACGACTGCGGATGGTCTGTTCACCGTGGAACCGGTGATGTGCCTGGCTGCGTGCGACAAAGCGCCTATGCTTCAGTGCAATTTCCATTATCACGAGAACCTGGACATGGAAAAGATGAAAGCACTGATCGAGCAATGGCGTGCTGAGGCAAGCCGCAGCGATGGAGACCGGGGTTAGAAGTCCGAGATGCAGGTGCGTGAGTACGAACTGGTCACTCTGACGGCGGACGACTACGACAGCGTGCGCGCCCTGTGGGAGGCTGCCAATCTGTCTATCCGTCCCAACGGGCGCGATAGCGCCGAGCAGTTCGCCCGGCAACTTGCTGGCGGGACGCAGACGGCGATAGGCGCGCGGGCGGGAGAGTTGCTGGTGGGGGTTGTCGTCGCAACTCACGATGGGCGCAAAGGATGGATCAATCGCCTGGCTGTCCATCCAGACTTTCGCCGACGGGGAATTGGACAGGCGCTCATCGCCGAGGCCGAGCGCGTGTTGCATGCGCAGGGGATACACATCATCGGCGTCTTGATCGAGGACTGGAACACGGCCAGTCTGGCCCTGTTCGAAAAAACAGGTTACACGCGACACTCAGGTATTGTCTACTTTACCAAGCGCGATTCACCTGATGTCTAGGTCGTTGGGAGCATCTTTCCATGGCACACATTCTGCTGCGCAATCGCGACATTGCTGACATCTGGCAGTTTGAGACCTATGTGGCACATGGTGGCTACGAGGGATTGCGGAAAGCCATCAAAGAGCACACCCCCGCCGAGGTGATCCAGATCGTTATGGATTCCAATCTGCGCGGACGGGGAGGGGCGGGCTTTCCTACTGGCCGCAAGTGGTCATTCATCCCCAAAGATGCCCCGATCAAATATGTGGTGGTCAACGCGGACGAGAGCGAGCCGGGTACCTTCAAAGACCGCGAACTGTTGGAGAAGAATCCGCATCAGGTGATCGAAGGGGCGATGATCGCCGCCTACGCCATCCAGGCAACGGCGGTCTATGTCTATTGCCGGGGTGAGTTCTGGGACTTGGCTCATGCCCTGGAAGAGCGCATCGAGGAAGCGCGCCGGGCTAACCTGCTGGGCGAGGATATCCTTGGCTCCGGCTGGAGCTGCAACATGTACGTTCATCTGGGCGCGGGGGCGTACATTTGCGGCGAAGAGAGCGCGCTGCTCAACAGCCTGCAAGGATTGCTGGGGCAGCCGCGTGTGCGCCCGCCTTTTCCGGCGCAGATGGGCGGTGGCCTGTACTATCAGCCGACTGTCGTCAACAACGTGGAGACACTGGCGAACGTCCCCTGGATCGTCCTCAACGGGGCTGCTGCATACAAAGAGATCGGCACACCTGAGAGTCCGGGGCCGAAAATCTTCTGCGTGAGCGGGCATGTTGAGCGACCGGGCAACTACGAATTGCCGCTGGGTCTGACATTCCGTGAACTGATCTACGAGCATGCGGGCGGCATTCCCAATGGCAAGCGGTTGAAGGGCATTTTGCCTTCCGGGGCCAGCGGGCCGGTGTTGCGGGCGACTGACGAGGTGCTCGATGCGCCGCTCACGTATGAAAGCGTGGCCGCGCTGGGCAGCACATTGGGATCGGCTTCGTTCATTTTGATGGACGAAGATACGGATATGGTGTGGGCGGCGGCCAAGATGATTCACTTTTTCAAGCACGAAAGCTGCGGCAAGTGCACACCCTGTCGCGAGGGTACCTACTGGCTGGAAAGAATCTATGAGCGATTACTGGACGGCAGAGGCACACCGCGCGACCTGGAGCTACTGGAAAGCGTTCCCCGGCAGATTCAGGGGTTGACCCTCTGCGCGCTGGGGGACTTTGCGTGCAATCCAGTGCTGAGCACGCTGCAGCATTTCCGGGAGGAGTACGAGCGCTACGTGGGGCTGACGGATGCTGTCCCCCAAGCGGCGATCGCTGGCGCGTAATATGGATGTGATCGCACATAGCGCAGCTACAAGTGGACAGATGATGACGCCGGAGATAGCTTTGCTCAGCCATCTGATCGAACACAGTCCAGCACACCCTGTGTATTACCTGCTGCGCGGCGAGGAATGGCTGGCCTGTGGCTATCCCGATAGAGCCAGGCTTGATTTTCTGGCTGCCAGAGAGCGCGCGGCGGAGTTGTTCGCGCAGGCAGAGTGGGGCTACGTCTTCCAGGCGTATGTAGATCGGGCTGAGGCCGGTTTGCGCGAATGCCGGTGAGATGGCCCAGCAAACAGACAGGTACAGGCAACGGCTCTGACTTTTTGAGGAGCACTATGGCTGACACCGTTACGATTTTGATTGATGGTCAGGAGTACCAGGTTCCGGCGGGCATGAACCTGGTGGATGCGGCCAAGCTGCACGGTATCACCATCCCGGTGTTCTGCTATCATCCCAAGATGGCACCGGTAGGTATGTGCCGCATGTGCATGGTTGAACTGGGCAACGTGGTGATCAACCGCGAGACAGGGCAGCCGGAGCGGGACGAGCAGGGGAATCCTGTGGTGCGCTGGATGCCGAAGCTGCAGACGGCCTGCACGCAAACGGTCAGCGCTGGCATGGCCGTGCGCACTACTACTGAGGCGGTGCGCGAGGCTCGCGACAGCATTATCGAGTTTCTGCTCACCAGCCATCCGCTCGACTGCCCAATTTGCGACAAGGGTGGCGAATGCCCGCTGCAGAACCTGACGATGGCCTATGGGCCGGGTGAGTCGCGCTTTATCTATGATGACAAGCTGCACCTCGATAAGCATGTGCCGCTCGGCGAACTGATCTATCTGGATCGGGAACGCTGCATTCAGTGCGCCCGTTGCACGCGCTTCTGCGCGGAAGTGGTGGGCGACGATGTGCTGGCGTTTCACGAGCGCGGCAGACGTCTGCAGATTGTGACGATCAGCGATCCGCCATTCAATACCAAGTTCAGCGGCAACACGACCGACATCTGCCCTGTGGGGGCGCTGACCACCGCTGATTTTCGCTTTGGTGCGCGGCCCTGGGAACTGGACGAAGTGCCCAGCATATGCCCTCATTGCCCGGTGGGATGCAATATCAGCGCAAGCACGCGCCAGGACCGGGATTTTGGCGGCATGAAGATCATCAAGCGCATCATGCCGCGTCAGAACGAGGCGGTCAACGAAATCTGGATTTGCGACAAGGGGCGCTTCGGACATCATCATAGCCGCGCCGAGGAGCGGCTGACCGAACCTATGATCCGCCGCGACGGAGCATGGGTGACAGTGGATTGGGACACGGCCTACGCCGAGATCGCGGCGCGGTTGACCCAACACGGCGCGAAGACGGGTTTTCTGGCCGATTCTAGCCTGAGCAACGAGGACCTGTGGGAACTGCGCAAGCTAGCCCGCCTGACGCACAGTGACTGTGCGCTGGGCGTGTGGCCGGCGATCATGACTGGCTGGGAGCAGGTCACTCAGGTAGGAGTTGGGGTCGGCACACGCCTGCGCGACCTCGGTAAGGGTAGCGGTATCCTGGTCATTGCGTCTGACTTGGAAGAGGAAGCACCCATCTGGTGGTTGCAGGTCAAGCAGGCTGCCGATCGGGGCGCGAAAGTGGTGGTAGCCAACGGGCGGCCTACTAAACTGGATCGCTATGCGACGACCGTGTTGCGCTATAGCTATGGCGAAGCTGTTGCAGTCCTAAACGGGTTCGCGGCGGTTGCCCGGCGCAACAACGCCCTGGACGAATCGTTCATTGCAGCGCGGGCCGAAGGCTACGCCGAACTGGAAGCAGCGCTAAAGGGGGTGAGGGTACCCAAGCCTGTGGCCGAGGCAGCCGAAGCGTTGCTGGGCGTGGAGAACCTGGTGATCTTCGTTGGCGGCGAGGGGGTCACGCTGGCGCAACATCGCGAATTGATGCAGGCGGCGGCCAATTTGCTGATTCTCACAGGACACGCCGGGCGTCCCTACAACGGGCTGATTCCAGTGTGGCCAGGGGCTAATTTCCAGGGAGCGCTGGATATGGCCTTCACGCCAGAGGCGACCGAGTCTATGCTTGAAGCGCGCCCGACAATGTGGGTGATTGCCGAGGCCGATCCGGTGGCTGAAGATGCCCGTATGGCCGAGGCTGTGGCAGAGGCAGAGTTTGTTGTGGTTGCCACTCAATTCATGACCCCTACCGCCGAGCGCGCACATGTGGTATTGCCAGTGCAGAGTTTCGCCGAGCGGGAGGGAACTTTCACCAACGGTATGCGTCGTGTACAACGTTTCTACATGGCGCAGACTCCTCTTGAGGGGACGTTGCCAGGGTGGAAAGTCTTTGCACACATCAGTTCGCGCATGAAGGGCGGCACAAAACCGCGCATCTCGCCCAGCCTGGTCATGCGCGATATCACGCAGCATGTGTTGCGCTACGCAGAGATGAGTTACCCGCGCCTAGCGCAGGTAGAACCGCAGTTCCCGCTGGTGGGTGGAGAAGACCTGTATTATGGCGGCACGGCATATAGCAACCGCGGCGGATTGGGGTTGCAGTGGGCGACCAATGCGGAAAAGGAGCAATATAAGCTGACGCTGCGGCCAGTTGACACATCGCGGCCCAAGCGCGACGGTCTGATGGCTGTGCCGATCCGCCTGCTTTACAACCGCGAGCCACTGTTCGTCCCCAGCACGTTGATGCACAGGCGCGTCCCGGAACTCTACGTGCAACTGAACACTGAAGACGCGCAAACGCTGGGCGTTGCCGATGGGGAGCAGGTCATGCTGAGGGCGGACGGCGTGGATCTGCTTGCCAAGGCGCGTGTGGATGGGGAAGCGCCAGCAGGAGTGGTGCTGGTACCGCGCCGCTTGGCGTCAACGCCGGTGCCGGAGGCTCTGGCAGTATGCGCCGTGCAGAAGAGGGAGGGATAGGTCTGGTATGTTTGGCCCAGGGGAATCCAGCATTATCGTGGAATGTGCCGGTAATAGCACTTGCACGGTGATCCACTCGATCCTGACCAGCCTGATCCTGTTCGTGGTGCTGCTGACAGGTTTTGCTTATACCACGGTGCTTGAGCGCCGTTTCCTGGCGTTCTTGCAGGCACGTGTTGGCCCGAACCGCGCTGGTCCCTATGGATTGCTGCAGCCAGTGGCGGATGGCATCAAGTTGATCTTCAAGGAAGATATCACCCCGGCGCAGGCGCAGAAGGTGGTGTTCTGGATTGCGCCTATTGTAAAAACAGTGCCCGCGCTGATCGTGCTTGCCGTCGTGCCCTTTGGCCCGAAGATCACCGTGCCCTGGTTCGATGGCAAATGGTATCGCCTGTCGCAGGGGCTGGTAGATGTCAACGTTGGGGTGCTGTGGTTGCTGGGGATCACCAGCGTTGGCATCTACGGGATCGTGCTGGCCGGCTGGTCGAGCAACAACAAGTATGCCATGCTGGGCGGACTGCGTTCCTCTGCGCAGATGGTCAGCTATGAACTGAGCATGGGGCTGGCCATGGTTGTGCCGGTGATGCTGGCAGGTTCGATGAGCATCGGTGACATCATTGAAGCGCAGAACGAGACGCCCATCCTGGGCTGGTTCGTGTTCCGCAATCCGGTAGCAGCAGCGATCATGGCGGTGGCCTTGTTGGCCGAGGTGAACCGCGCCCCGTTCGACATGCCCGAAGCCGAACAGGAACTGACCGCGGGCTATCATTCTGAATACAGCGGCATGAAGTTCGCCATGTTCTTCCTGGCGGAGTACATCGGCATGATTGTGGTGAGCGCTATAGGCGCGGCGATGTACTTTGGGGGCTATCATTTCTTCCTGGTGGACAAGGCCCCGTTGCTCGGCCCGGTGGTCTTCGGGTTGAAGGTGGTCGTGCTGTTGATCGTCATGATCTGGGTGCGCGGTACGCTGCCCCGCATTCGTTACGACCGGCTGATGGCCTTCGGCTGGAAGGTGATGCTGCCTCTGGCGTTGATAGCCGTGGCCTGGACAGCAGTGGCGGTCATTCTGGAGGAAACCTATGGCAGCCAGGCGACAGTGATTATGTCCGTGGTCGCCTGGGTGTTGTTCTTGGCGGGCGCGGCCTACTGGCTGGAGCGTGTGGGGCGCAAGCCGGAACCGGTTGGGGCCAAGCGTGTCGAATTAGTTTCCCTGTCCGGCGATGCGGGCATGGGTTTGCTGACGATGCACGCCGTGGACAAAATGCTTGGCGTACCGGTAGCGCTTTCGCGCGCCGTGGCGGGCAAAGAAGGTGGACAGAATCCGGGTGCTGCATCCGGTGAGGGCGAGCGTCACGAGTAAGCACGGTCAGAGAGAGCGAAGGAGTATTGGATGAATCTGATACACGGTTTTGCGACAACGTTCAAGCATATCCTGGAAGGGCCGGTCACCATTCAGTATCCGGAGCAGGAGCGCCCGCTTCGCGAACGCTATAAGGGTCGCCATGCGCTCAAGCGCTACGACAACGGTCTGGAGAAGTGTATCGGCTGTGCGCTGTGCGCGGCGGCGTGTCCGGCGGATGCGATCTGGGTGGAAGCGGCAGAGAACACTGACGAGGAGCGCTACAGCCCTGGGGAGCGCTACGCCAAGACCTATGAGATCAACATGCTGCGCTGCATCTTTTGCGGCTATTGCGAAGATGCCTGCCCTACCGAGGCCATTGTGCTGGAGCATGAGTATCGGTTGAGTTTCACTGACCGGCGCGATGCGATCTACACCAAAGAAATGCTGCTCGATCCACCGCCGCCGGGCGTGCCTGGGACACCTCAGAAGACCGAACCGGGCAAGTTCGTTAAGGCGATTCCCATCATGGAGGATCCCAAATAAAGTGGTGGGGACGTTTGGTTACGCGCCTGTCTTGCGCTACACTGCGCTTCACCGGGATCGGGCTGAGCACTGCGTGCCTTGATCACGCGAATCAGGACGGTTACGTATGGAACTGACCCTCTTTCTCATTGTTGGGGCGATCGCCATCGTGTCGGCGGCGATGATGCTCATCAGCGAGAACGCGGTGTATAGCGCGCTGTTTTTGATCTTGAACTTCGCTTGCATTGCGTTCCTGTTTCTGATGCTACATGCGCCCTTTCTGGCCATGGTGCAGATCACGGTCTATGCTGGCGCCATCATGGTCTTGTTCCTCTTCGTGATCATGTTGCTCGGTGCAGAGCGCGTGGTGCCAGGCTTTCAGCCACGTTTCCGCTGGTTCACACCGATAGTCGTGGTGCTGGCACTGGTTTTTCTGGTGATCGCCAGCATCGCCGTGATCAACGGTGAAGTGGATACGACCGAGCCGCGCAAGTCGCAGCCCTACGTGCGCGTCGTGCATGTGCTCGACGGGGCAGGGACGCTCGACTTTTACCTGGGAGACCAACGGGTGGCGCAGGGGCTGGCATTTGGGCAGGCATCAGAGTACCTGCAATGGCGCGACGGCGAGTATCAGTTGACGGCTGTAGAGGCCGGGCAGGACCCGCAGGGAGCGACGCCTCTGCTTGATCAGATGATCGCGCTGGAAAAGGGCAAATCCTACTCGCTGACAGCGGTGGGTCGCCTGGGAGAGGCGGCTCCGCAGTTGGTGACGGCGGCGCATACGCTCGATTACAGCGATCAAAAAGACGGCCTGCGCGCTGTGGTGGTGAATGCTCTGCCGGATCGCCTGCGGGTTGACCTGCGCGATATGGATACCAACGAGACGCTGGTTGGGGCGCTGCGGTATGGCGAAACACGCGAGTTCCAGCTATCCAAAGGGGTGCGCAGCCTGGCCCTGTATCCCACTGGCAGTCAACGCACGCCAATTGCTGAATTGCCGGAGCAGGAGTTGGAGGCAAACACACTGGTGTTGTGGGTGTTCGCCGAGCAGCGACAGCCGGATAACTCATTCCGAGACGTCATCGTCAACCTGCGCGCCGATGCGACGACTACCTTCGGCAGTCCCACGCACATTGGCCGCCTCCTGCTTTCCAATTATGTGTTGCCTTTCCAATTGGTGGGGTTGCTTCTGCTGGTGGCCATGATTGGGGCCATCGTATTGACGCACGAGGCACTGGGGCCGCGTCCGCGCCTGGTACGCCGACTGGCCAATCCGCCTGCGGTGGTCAGTCAGACCGCGCCGACCGAACCCTCGAAATAGGGCAGGGCAGACTGAGGGGGAACACATGGGATCATCGGGCGTTAGCATTGAGCTGTATGTATTGTTGAGTGCGGTGCTCTTTATCATGGGCACGATAGGGGTTCTGCTGCGCCGCAACGCCATCCTCGTCTTCATGTCGGTGGAATTGATGCTGAACGCCGCCAATCTGGCTCTGGTGGCATTTGCTCGTCAGTGGGCCGGCGGGGATGGGCACCTGATGGTGTTCTTTGTCATGACAGTGGCAGCCGCTGAGGTGGCAGTGGGTCTGGCATTGATCGTAGCCATCTTCCGCACCAAGAAGAGCATAGACATTGACAACCTGCACCTGTTCAAGGAATAGGCGGTTGGGGGTACCTGGCTCAGTCTGGCGCATGACCCAAAGGAACGGCCATGGAGAACTTCTTTAACCTTGTACCGCTTGTCGTCTTGATTCCCCTGGCAGGGATGCTGATCAATCTGTTCGCTGGCAAGCACCTGGGCGAACGGGGCGTGGGGATTGTCGGCGCAGGGGCCAGCGCGTTGACGTTCTTTGTGGCGGTGTTGCTGTGGATCGCGCAGGTCAACACAGGCTACAAAGCGGCAGTGGTGGATATGCCCTTGCTCGCCGACTGGATCACGATCCCATCAGCTAACGTGACCATTCCCTGGGCATTCCGGGTGGACACGCTCAGCGTGACGATGATGCTGGTCGTGACGGGCGTGGGCACGCTTATTCACATCTACGCCATTGGTTACATGCATGGTGACGAGCGTTTCCCGCGCTTCTTCGTCTATATGAACATGTTCCTGTTGTTCATGCTCATCCTGGTCACCGGCAACAACTTCCTGATGATGTTTGTCGGCTGGGAGGGCGTAGGACTGTGCTCGTACCTGCTGATCGGCTTCTGGTTCGACAAGCCCAAGGGCGTCGGCTGGCGCAATAGCGACGCCGCGCGGAAGGCGTTCATCGTCAACCGGGTGGGCGATTTTGGGCTGGTGCTGGGAGTGTTGATCACCTTCTGGACGTTTGGCACGCTCGACTTCTATCACCCTGGCGAGGAGCCTATCGCTCATCATGCCGAAGCCGCTGAAGAGCCGCGTCTGTTTGTTCCCCCGATCCCGCAGGAAGAAAAAGCGCATCAGCCGGAGGGACCGCTGGGGGTGTTCAATCAGGCTGAGGTCTGGCTGGAGGAAGGCGGGCACAAGGTTGACTTCGGGATGGTGTCGTTGAGCTTCGAGACGACGCTGACCTTGATCACGCTCCTCTTTTTGCTGGGGGCGACGGGTAAGAGCGCCCAAATCCCGCTGTTTGTGTGGTTGCCGGACGCTATGGCTGGCCCTACGCCTGTCAGCGCGCTCATTCACGCCGCGACCATGGTCACCGCGGGTGTGTACATGATGGTACGGGCGAATGTCTTCTACCACGCAGCGGAGTTGACCTCGTTCGTGGTGGCGGTGATCGGTGCGACGACGGCGCTGGTGGCCGGTTTCATCGCGGTTGGGCAGTGGGACATCAAACGGGTGCTGGCCTACAGCACAGTGAGTCAGCTTGGCTTCATGGTGGCAGCGGTGGGCGTGGGCGCTTACGCTGCGGCTATGTTCCATCTGGTGACACACGCCTGTTTCAAGGCCTTGTTGTTCCTTGGGTCCGGTTCGGTGATTCACGGGATGGAGCATGGTCACCATCACGTCACGCATGGGCACCCCAGTCACCTGGACGATGACTTCGACCCGCAGGATATGCGCTTCATGGGCGGCCTCAAGGAGCGGATGCCCGTCACCTACTGGACATATCTCTTCGGGACGCTTGCTCTGGCTGGCATCATTCCCTTCGCCGGATTCTGGTCGAAGGACGAAATCCTGCTGGACTCGCTCAAGGCGGGGGTGAACAAGGGGTTACTGGGCGGCTATATTGCCTTCGTGCTGTTGCTGACGGCGGCGGCCTTCACAGCCTTTTACATGTGGCGGCAGGTCAGCCTGATCTTCCTGGGTAAGCCGCGCCATGCTGCGGCAGCCCATGCCGAAGAATCAGCGCGAGTGATGACTGTGCCGCTGATCATCCTGGCGGCGCTCAGTCTGCTGATCGGGTTCATCAACGTGCCGGGCGGCTTCCCCATCCTCGACTGGATTCTGGGCAAGCATCAGTTCACTAGCTTCCTGGAACATAGCGTGACCTATGCTCACGCTGGCACGTTCAACTTCCTGCTAGCGACGTTTGCGGTGTTGCTGGCGTTGGGGGCGATCTATCTGGCACGTTCGGTCTATAGCGAGCCAGTGCTGGCGACGCTGCGCCGCGATCCTCTGGAAGTCGATCCACGCACGCAGCGGGGCTTTGCCCTGGCTAACGCCAAGCTGTATTGGGACGAGTTCTACTTCACCTACATTGTCTATCCCTATCGCAACGCGGCCTACTGGCTGGCGCAAGAAGTAGACTGGCGCTTCTGGCACGACTATGTGCATAACCGGCTGATCCGCGATCCGTTCAATGCGGCAACCGCTGTGCTGACCTGGCGCGTGGACAAGGGCCTTATTGACCGCGCATTCGACGGCCTGGGGTGGCTCACGCGGCGGGTGGGGCAGCGTCTGCGCACCATTCAGACGGGCTACGTGCATATGTACGCGCTGAGCGTGCTCTTCGGCGCGCTGCTGGTGATGTTCCTAATCCTTGTGCCTTTGATCCGCGACTGGCTTGGCCTGTAACACAGAGGGATCAAACTTATGGAAGATATCTCGCTGGTCACTGTAGTCTTCATGCTCCCCCTGGTGGGCCTGGTGCTCATGCTGCTGTTCGCACGCACGGAACAGGGCTACCGCTGGGGGGCGTTGGTTACCTCGCTGGTGACATTCGGCGTGTCGCTATTGCTGCTGCGCAACTTCGATACGGGTGTCTCCGGCCTGCAGATGGTGCAGAAGGTAGACTGGATCACAGCCGATTCGTTCACCATCCGCTACTATGTGGGGGTAGACGGCATCAGCATCTGGCTGGTAATGCTGACCACCTTTATCATGCCGCTGGCTATTCTGGCGTCTTTCAATCCCATCAAAGATCGCGTGCGGCTGTATTACCTCTTCATGGTCTTGATGGAATGGGCCATGCTGGGGGTCTTCGTGGCGCAGGACCTGTTCCTGTTCTACATCTTCTGGGAAGTGACGCTGGTGCCGATGTACTTCCTGATCGGCATCTGGGGGGCAGAAGACCGCATCTATGCCGCCGTGAAGTTCTTCTTGTATACCATGGCGGGCAGCCTGCTCATGTTGCTGGCGATTCTGTGGCTGGGTAACAAGGCCGGGACGTTCAGCCTTCCCGATATCCTGGCCAAGCTGGAAACCGGCGAGCTATCCTTCAGCACCAACACGGCGCGCTGGCTGTTCCTGGCCTTCGGTATAGCCTTTGCCATCAAAGTGCCCATGTGGCCCCTGCACTCGTGGTTGCCCGATGCGCACGTGCAGGCCCCCACGGCTGGCTCGGTGATCCTGGCCGGCGTACTGCTGAAGATGGGCACCTATGGTTTTGTGCGCTTCAACCTGCCGCTCTTCCCGGAAGCGAGTAAGACCTTCGCTCCCTATGTAGCGGTGTTGGCGGTGATCGGGATCATCTACGGGGCATGGGTGAGCTACGGCCAGAAGGATGTCAAGAAACTGGTCGCCTATTCGTCCATCAGTCACCTGGGGTTCGTCATGCTGGGCCTCTTCGCGCTGAATCCGGCGGGCATCCAGGGCGGTATCCTGCAGATGGTCAACCATGGGATCAGCACAGGCGGCCTGTTTCTCCTGGTGGGCGTGCTTTATGAGCGTCGGCACACCAAGCTGATGAGCGCCTTCGGCGGCATCTGGCGGGCGATGCCTCTGTACAGCGGGATTGCGCTGGTGATCGTGCTCTCCAGCATGGGGCTGCCGGGATTGAACGGCTTCGTAGGCGAGTTTACCATTCTGCTTGGCTCGGCGGGATCGTCCGTCCTGAGCTGGTGGTTCACCTTCTTCGCAGCCATCGGCATCATTCTGGCGGCGGTGTACATGCTGTACATGTTCAACACGGTCTTCATGGGCGCGCTGGACAAAGAGGAGAACAAGCGCCTGCCCGATCTCAACTGGCAGGAACTGTGGTCGCTGGTGCCGATCCTGGTCATGGTGTTCGTCATCGGCCTGCAGGCGGGGTACTTCTTTAAGTTCATGGATGGGTCGGTGCAAGAACTGGTTGATCAGGTGAACACCTACGTGATGACGGCGGCTGGCCAATGAAGGCGGTGAGGGGCCATGTTTAGTGTTCCGGACCTGAGCGATCTCAACGCTGGGGCAGCGCTACCGGCAATTTTCCTGGGTGCCTATGCCTGTCTGTTGATGATCGTTGACCTGTTCATCCCCCGGACGCGCAAGCAGATCACCGTGGCGTTGACCCTTGTTGGTTTGGGCGCAGCGCTGGCCCTCTCTCTGCTGGCACTGGGAGATGTGGTTGAGTTTGGCGACGGAGCGGTAGCCTTCGGTGGCATGTATGTAGCCGATCGCTTCAGTGACGCGGTCAATGTCACTGTGTTGATCACGGCCATCCTGGGCGTTTTGGTCGCCTACAATTACCTGGAGCGCATTCGACGACAGCGCAGCGAGTACTACTATCTGCTGCTGTTCACCACGCTGGGCGTCATGGTCATGGGGGCGGCAGGGGACCTGGTGATCGTCTTCGTGGCGCTCGAACTGCTCTCCATCCCTCTGTACATCCTTAGCGGGTTCCGCTGGCCGCAGGAAGCGTCGGAAGAGAGCGCCTTGAAGTATTTCATCCTGGGCGCGTTTTCGTCCGGCTTCCTGGTCTATGGAATCGCGCTTGTCTATGGGGCAACCGGCACCACGGACTTTCGCGCTCTCTGGCAGAGTATCGGGCAGATTGTGGCTGACGATGCCTCCAGCAAGTATCTGCTGCTGGTAGGAACGGGTCTGGTGCTGGTAGGGCTGGGCTTCAAGGTGGCAGCGGTACCCTTCCATATGTGGACGCCGGATGTCTACCAGGGAGCACCGACCTCGGTGGTGGCCTATATGAGCGTAGCGGCCAAGATCGGCGGTTTTGCGGCTCTGGCCCGCGTGTTGGGTGCCGGCATGGGGAATCTGACGCTCGGCGGTGAGGCTGCAGCCGCGTGGCAGAGCACAGTGTGGATCATCGCCGCGCTGACGATGATCCTGGGCAATGTGGTGGCCATCGTGCAGAGCGATCTCAAGCGCCTGCTGGCCTATTCCAGCATTGCGCACGCAGGCTATCTGCTGATTGGTGTGGCCGCCGTGGGGACACCTGCTGTGACTGATGAAGCGGTACGCGCCGTCGTCATGTACCTGGTCGCCTATGCCTTTACCAACGTAGGTGCGTTTGCGGTGATCATCGCAGTAGAGAAGGACGACGCCTCGAATACCGGGTTGGATAGTATGCGCGGCCTGGCGGCCCGGCAACCGTTGCTGGCGGCTTCGATGGCGGTGTTCATGCTTAGCCTGACCGGCATCCCGTTAACTGCGGGTTTTGTCGGCAAGTGGTTTGTCTTCAAGTCAGCGGTGGCGGCAGACCTGATCCCTGTCGCCGTCATTGGTGTCCTGACCAGCCTGGTTTCTGCTTACTACTATCTGCGCATCGTGTGGTATATGTATTTCGAACAGGGCAAGGGAGAAGCCTATGTGCCTGCTCCCCTGGCCTGGGCGATCAGCATTGCGACGGTGGGCACGCTGGCGCTGGGCATCTTCCCTTATCTGCTGTCTGATCTGGCGAACGGGATCACACTGGCCTTTGGTCGGTGATGGTTTCCGGATACCGAAGCCTTTGCATTAACGGGGGGAGCCATACGGCTGCCCCCGGTGTGTATACGCTGGTAAAAGGGTAGACTGGTATGAGAATGCTACGCCGTGCTCTATGGGGAGGGCTGGCAGCCGGCCTGGGATACTGGCTCATGCGTTTCTTCCGCCCCAGACACTCCACACTGGTGCTCAACGAAAAGGTAGTCATCGTCACCGGCGCGTCGTCTGGGCTGGGGCGCGCGCTGGCCTTTGCCTTTGCGCGACGGGCGGCTAAGGTGGTATTGGTCGCCCGGCGCGAAGACCGGCTGGAAATGGTACGGCGGGAGATCGAGCCGTATACTTCCGCGGTATTGGTCATCCCCGCTGATCTCTCGGACGAAGCACAGTTGCAGCGCGTGGTAGACCTGACGCTAGAGCGTTTTGGCCGGATTGATGTGCTGGTCAACAACGCAGGCATTTTTATGGGCGGGCCATTCATCGAGCAGGACCCGCGCCGTATCGAGCAGATGGTTCGCGTCAACCTGTGGGCGGCCATTCGTCTGACACAACTGGTTCTGCCGTCCATGTTGGCGCACAACCATGGCTATATCCTCAACATCGGTTCTGGCCTCAGCCGGGCTGCGGTGCCCATGTTCGCTCCCTATGTAGCTACCAAATATGGTCTGGCGGGCTTTTCCGACGCGCTGCGCCGCGAACTGCACCGCACTGGCGTACACGTCACGCTGGTGCTGCCCGGTTGGATGCATACTGACATGCTCTCCCCAGAGGTCGAGAATCTGGTAGAGCGATATGGTTTTCCGGTGGAGCATCCTGATTTCGTTGCCGAGCGAGCCGTGCTGGGGTTGGTGCGCGGGGAACATGAGATCGTCCTGGGCGGTTTCCTGGCCCGGCTGGGGGTGCTTGTCGAACGCTATGCCCCGGTGCTGCTCAACATCTACTGGAAACTGTGGATGACACCGGAGTGGGCTTCTACGATGAGCAAAATCGGGTATTCCACAGAGAATAACGACCGCTAGGGCGCATTCCAGGTGGGTGTATACAAAGGTTGCCAGCAGTTTGCCTGACGCGGGGGCGTTTGCCTCAGCAAACGGCCCGACACATTCCGCACGCACCCTTACCAGATTATTCCTGTTGCCAGTCTAGCCGCCAACGTGTGACGGCCTGGCGCGTGCTGTCGAACGCCAGGTCGGGCAAGGGATCGTCGGGGCCGAGCCAGAGGATGGCGTCGGCGTCATCCTGGGGGTATGCCGCCCCGCCGGTGACCTTGGCCGTGTAGGTGATGATGATGGATGCGCCCAG
>Ga0116210_1001333_pt1 | contig 18526 bp, 15 predicted proteins | sample TshhotsprinmetaG_FD_94483 | JGI IMG/M metagenome (GOLD analysis project Ga0116210, IMG submission 94483) | Hot spring microbial communities from South Africa to study Microbial Dark Matter (Phase II) - Tshipise hot spring metaG | ecosystem: Environmental > Aquatic > Thermal springs > Hot... | reverse complement strand
TCCAACTTGAAGGATTGCAGAATCCTCAATGCTGTCAACTGAGTTCAATTTTGCTTTTATTCCAGCCATACAATAAAATCCAGGAAAATAAATCAAGTCGCTCATTTCACCTTCTTTTAATGTTAAAATTCTATAAGGTCTTTCCTTATTATTTAAATAAATAGCAATTCTCGCTTTATCTTTTTCAACGTCTAAAACTCTAAGAAACATTCTACCATTCCAAAAACTACTAAATGCTGACTCGCTTTCCCATTCCTCATCACTGACAACTTCTAAAAAAAATTCAGATTTTCCAAAACCAAAAGTTTGTTCGGCATCATAAACTAAATTTGCCGTTGCTGTTCCATTAACCCATTTCGTCATTGAACTTTCATTAGGTGTTTTTCTTAAAATTATTACAGCATAACCAATTTCGCTTGCAATTGGTCCTTCTAAAGGGTTATTATTCAAACTTTTATAAAAAGTACCAGCACCAGCTCTTGCAGGATAAAATCTTATTCCAGAAATTTCTTTAGGATAATCTCCTTTAAAAGTTATTGATCTTATAGAAGAAAGTTTTATTAGAGGATTTATTTGTAAAGCAACAAGCTTGCAGAAAACAGGAACATTTTGTTCTGCTAGAATATCGCTTCTTACAATAGAAGGAGTGCAACCAGCGGGCGGAATCATAACAACAAAATCCATCGCAGCCTCGCATTTTCCATCTTTCATATCGTTCAAAATTGGCCAATAATCACTAAAATCAGAAGGATTATAAAAATTTGAAATGGTTGGATATTCTTGAATATTATTAAAACTCCCATAAAGGCTTGCATCATTGGAAAAGCTCTGTCCCATAACCAAAATCAAACTTAAAAAAAACAAAATTAAAAACAAAATTTTTCTCATTTTGCAAAACTAACTAAAACAACAGAGTCCTCCAATTTAATATAATTCTCACTGACATCATCTAAACTCTTTGGCTCATTAAATAAAGGAACATTGATATTTAATTTTTTTGCACTTTTCAAATCTCTTTCAGAAAAATATTCTATTGTATTCCCCCCGCCAATAATAGCACCTTCTATTTTTTGTTCAGGTATTTTTACATCAAAACAATTTTTATCTTTAAAACCAAAAATCCCACCAATTCCAGAAGAAGGAATATCAAAGCATCTTTTTTCTGTAAATGAAGGAATAATTAAAGAACTATTAGAAAAAACCATAACTTTCACATTATAAAAACCTTCAACAAGATCAACACTTCTTTTTTCAGGATAAACAAAAGAGATTGAATAACCATCTCCTTCAAAACTAACAACTGCATTACCTCTTATATTTCCTAAATCTAAGTTTACATTATATTTTTTCTTTAAAACAATTTCTGCAGAGTTTTCCCTGTTCGTAGAAACAACAACAATTGAAGAAGAATAACCGCTCGCGCTTGCTTCTAAAACGGCATTAACACATTGAGGAACTTTTGTATTCAAAAATGAAACTCCTGATGAAACTTTTGTTTTCCCCAAATAACAGCCACTATCAAAACAGCTTATTTTAACATCTGCCTCGACTGGATTTCCATACAAATCAGAAACTCTAACAGAAAAATCTTGTACAGAATTTTTACAAACATCAATCTCAACGCCATCGTAAGAATCTCCATAAAACTTTTCCTTTATTTGGTTTTTCTCTATATAAACAATAACTGGAAACTGAAACATTTCTTTATCGTCATAAATTTGTATTAAAACAGGATAAGCAATATCATAAACTAAATGATAAGGGACATAACAAAAACCTAAAATTCCCATGCCTGCTTGCAATCCAACTGGTTGTGCTATATTGTCTCCACTTATTTTTATTTTTGTAGGCCAATCAGAAGAATACATAAAATTAAAATTAAAAGATGTTTTCTCTCTAAACTCGACATCAAAATAACTTTCTTTTTTGTTTTTAACTTTAATATAAGCAAGATTATTTGAAAGAGCCAAACTTAAATTTTTTCTTATTTCCTCAAAATTAAAAAACATTGGAGAGCAACTTAATTCAACACCTGTTGTCGGAACATTCATTTGCAAAGTATCTAAAGTATAACTTTCTAAAAAAGATTCTTCTTTTTCTTTCTCGTACATCTTTTTTGCTAATTCATACATTTTTCCTAAATTTGTTTTAACAGAAATTTTATGCTCTGAAAACGAAGAAGCCTTCTCGTCTTTAACTGCTCTAAAATTCTGAATTATGAAAACATCAACTCTGTCTTCTTTTAATTTAACTATAACAGATTTTGGTTCTTCATAATCGACTAAAATTCCTCTTTCCTCAATTTCACTAAAGTCACATCTATCAATATTTTTTATTATGTAATTTTGAATTTCCGACTCTATTTTTGACCTTGAAGGAACATTCTCTTTTTTTACATTATTCCCACTAATATAAAACCAATAAGGAATAGGATTTCCTAAAAAATTTAACTCTGAAGAAAAAGGCATAAAAGCAGAACCAGGAGAAAATTCATAGTCGTCAATGTATCCTCCTCGAGAAGAACTTATCCCAATTGCTTCTTGAGTTAATGATTCAACGCAGGTTTCATAATAATTTTTAACAGGAGAAAAAAGAGAAACTTTTTCAGGTTTTAGAGCATTTTTGTAAAGGAAATAACCTCCGATAAAAGAACCCAATATTAAAATACCTATTATAATAAATAAAGTAAGCTGTCCTTTTTTGTTGTTCATAAAAATAATAGAAAAAAGACGTTTAAAAATATTTGTTTATTGAAGAAAGAGAATATATTTTATGTTGGAATAATTTGAAGTTTCATTAAAAAAATTAACTTAAAATAATCCTTTCAACTTCATTTTTGGCTTTTTCTAAAGATACGAGCAATAAAGTCAAAAGAGTCAATCAATCATTTCTTCTTTTTCAGAAATATTTTTTCTAGAAGTTTTTGAAGCGATAACGTCGTCTATTCTTAAAATCATTATAGCCAAATCAGAAGCAGAAGAAATCGCTTGTCTTTTAACTTTTAAGGGTTCTATAATCCCTTCCTTTAAGCAATTCTCCACTTTTCCAGAAAACAAATTCAGACCATAATGAATATTTCCAGAGTCATGGACAACTTTCAGCTCTGTTAAAACATCTAAAGGGTCAAGTCCTGCGTTTTCTGCCAAAGTTATAGGAATAAACTCTAAAGCAGAAGCAAACTCTTCAATTGCAATTTGCTCTCTTCCACTGAACTTCTGTGAAAATTCTCTCAATCTTTTTGAAAGCTCAATTTCTATTGCTCCACCACCAACGACGACCTTTTGCTCCTTAATAGCACAAACCACATCACCCAAGGCATCTTTAACAGCTCTTTCAATCTCATCTAAAACTTGTTGTGTTCCTGCTTTAATAACAATAGTTAATGCCCTCGGATTTTTACAACCAGTTATGTAAGTTGTTTTATCCTCTCCAATTTTCTTTTCTTCAACAATCTCGGCAAATCCTAAATCTTCTTCGCTAATTTCCTCTATTTTCGAAACAATTTTACCCCCGGTTGCTTTTGCTATTCTCCGAATATCGCTTTTTGGAATTCTCCTTACAGCATAAATTCCTTTTTTTGCCAAGAAAAATTGGGCAACATCGTCTATTCCTTTTTGACAAAAAACAACATTCGCACCTACTTCTTTTATCTTATTAACAATAGAAAGCAAAACTTCTTGTTCTTGTGCAATAAAACTCTGAAATTGTTCTGGTGAGCTTATCGAAATTCTTGTTTCTCTGTCCAAACTTTTAACTTCCAGAGGACAATCAAAAATTGCAATTCTTGCATTATCTATTTGCATGGGCATATCAATTGAAGTTTTCTCTCTGTCTAAAACAATACCTTTAACAAGCTCGCTCTCAAAAAAAGATTCTCCTTTTTGTTTTTCTATTTTTATGTCTTCCAAATCTACTTGATTCTTCTCTGTTGAAACAAGTTTTACTGCCTCAACAACAATTTTTGAAAGTTTTTCTTTTGAAAACTCTGCTCCCTTGCCCGTCATTGCTGTTTGCGCTATTTTTAAAAGTTCTTCTTCTTTTGTAATCTCTAAGGAAAGCTCGTCCAAAATTTGAAGGCATTTATCAGAAGCGATTTTAAATCCTTTACAAATTAAGGAAGGATGTATTTTTTTATCTAAAAGTTTTTCTGCATTTTCAAGAAGTTTACCAACGAGCATAACCGCACTTGTTGTTCCATCACCTGCTTCGCTCTCTTGCGTTTTTGCTAAATCAACCATCATCTTTGCAACAGGATGCTGAACATCCATCTCTGAAAGAATGGTAGCGCCATCGTTAGTTATCGTTATATTTCCTATATTATCAACGAGCATTTTGTCCATTCCCTTCGGACCAAGAGTTGTCTTCACTGTTTCAGCAATTATTCTTGCAGCTAAAATATTATTCCTTTGTGCATCTTTTCCTACATATCTTTGAGATTCTTCCGGAAAAACATAATTTGTTTTATCTGCCATTTTCCTATTTAAGCAATTTTATTTATAAGTATTTTTATAAAAAATGATATTAATTAAGAAAAAGAGAAAAATCAGGAATACTTCCTGAATAAATTACCTTGAGAAAATTATTTGTTAAATCTAAAACTCTTGCGCATTCTATTCAAAAATCTTCACATCCCTTATAACTGGTTGTTTTGCCCCCCAAAAACCATTAGAAATAACCCTTGCCACCCTCTGATTAGCATCAGTTTTGAAAAAGAAGAAAAAGAAGAATCCCTCGTCTGTCCAGAGTAAAAAACATGTCCTGTTAAGTCATCGGTTGTCTTTAAAAAAACAAAATTCTTTTCTTTAAGAACGTCTGCCAGATTATCCGATTTTCTTTTGAATGCTTCTGAACATCTAGAAAATATTATTGAATTAACATAAAAAAACCCATTCGCTTCAAAAAAGATATGTTGAGATGACTTAGCGGATAGATTAATTCAGCTGGCCAAATTACAACTTCTTTTTGAGTAAGAATACCCAACCCATCTTATAAAGCAACTCTGCTCCTCTCATCTAAAAGATCAAAAGGTGTATCTTCTTTAATATTAAACATGAAGTAAATTCTTCTATAATTTGGATGTGCTATGTTAACATCTTCAAATTAAATAAGAATAATTTTTAAACACTTATATAAAAAAAGATAACTAATCTTTTCTTTTTTCAACAATTTTCTCAACTAAATTAGCCATCTCCCCCAAAAAAACATCTGCTTTATAAAAAAGATCATCTATAGCTCCCGCCTTTATTTCTTTTATTGTTCCATGTGAAATTCCTTTATAAATATCAAAAATCTCTTTGTAGTAATCTGCAATTTTTTGTTTTATCCAACTTCTTCTAACAAAATTTTCTACAAGCAAAGTATAAATATGTTCTGGGGAAGCTGGTTCTTCATCGGCAGAAATTAAAGCAGCGTGCGCAGAATCAACACAACACCAATATAAAGATTCAACAACACCAAACAAAGCTAGTTTTGCCTTCATTAAATGGGTTGGAGCTCTGTTTAACAAACTATAAACTGCCTCAGGCGTCGGCCGTATTTTTCCTTCTTGAAGAAGAACTTTTAGGGGAGCAAAAAAACTACCGACATCAATTAAAGGATCCCCATAACGAATTACATTTATTAAAATTGGGTCTCCCCTTATCAAATCATCCCACCAAGTTGAAAGTTTAACCGTATTAACGTGAAGTGATTTTTTGTAAGGGTTGGCCACAATTAATTTTCCAAGCTCTTCTCTATAATAAGAAATCAATTCTTGGTCCCATCTAACAGAAACATCGTCTATAATTATAATTATGTCTATATCTGAAGAAGGAAGAGAAACTTTTTTAGAAGAACTTCCAAAAAGAACAATAGATTTAACTAAATTCTCAAATCTTTTATAAACTTTTGTGGCGAAGTCCAAAGAAATTTCTCTATCCGTAGCAAGCATTAATGTAGGATTTGTAATATCTTTTTCTTTAACCTCTTTTTCTTTTTTTACCATTTATCTTTTTAATAAATCTTGTTTTATAAATTTAATCATTCGGAGTTCCTGAAAATCTTGATTGCGTTCCAGGGATTTGGCCTCCAAGCTCTTCCGGAAGAGAAGCAAAACTTGAACCATACATAGAAAAATGTCTTTCGGGCGTGTAAGCAAGAGGAAAACCAAAATAATTTCCCATTGTTTCTCCAACTTGATTCCAATAAGAACCACCAGAATAAAGTTGTGGTCCAAATGCATTTAATGTTGCTTTAAAAGGAGACATTTTTAAACCTAAATTAGGATTAGTCAAGGCTCCAGCTTCAATAACTTTCATCATTTTATCAAATTGACCGCTTTTTTCAAGTTCTTTTAGGTGCTCTTTAAAAGGAACATTTCCCATCCCTGGAGCCAAATGGGAATCACCATAACCAAAATTATCAGTCAAATGAACATGTTTAACCAAATCTTTTATTTTTTTTGTTTCCTCAACAACATCTTTATCTGTAAAACCTTGTTTCTTCATCATATTTAAATGCCCGACATCCCAAGTAACTCCAATAATTTTGTCTGCTTTTTCTCTTGCCTCGCTTTCTGACATTCCTTGTTTTTTAGCATTTTCAACAAAAACCTTTTTTGATTCTTCTACTAATTTTTTAACTTCCTCTGCCCTAGAAAAAGCCATGCCTGGAAAAAGATTTTCTATAGCAACTATTGGTGTGTTATCTCTCCATCTCTTATAACCTTCCCAAGCAACATTTCCAAAAGTTTGAGCAGATTTCTCTAAAGCAAATTGTTCAACCGGAACGAAAACTTGTGGGTAATCATCTTTAATAACATTTTTCATTTCAGCAATTCTTTTGTTCATTAAATCAGACTCTATCAATTTTCTGACAACAACTCCTTCGCCATTTCTTTTATATTTCTCTTCAAGTTTTTTCTCTTCTTCTTGCCATCTCTTTGCTAGTTTGTATAATTCTTCTCTTTGTTTCTGATTCCCATACTCATAAGCTTTATCAAAAATAGAATTAAAAACCAAATTTGCATCTTTGGCAAAGGTTAGTGCCCTATCTAAATAAAAATCTTGCCCATCTGGATTATTTGCCGCAAGATTCTTCGCTTCTTCAATTTCCTTCTGTAATAAAATTATTTCTCTTAATTTATTATCCCATTCTATTAAGTTAATCATTTTTATTTGGTCTTCTGTAGAAAGAACAACTCCTTGCTCGTCTAACTTTTTATTTGGGCTTAAAGGAACATAAATCTCTTCTTCTCTTCCAAAAGGATAAAATTTTCTTTCTTCTTTTAGGGGAACTAATTGTCCTGTTTCTCTATTAACAACAACTTGTTCAACTTCTTTAAATCTCGGCTCTCCTTTTTTTTCATCTCCCGGAACATAAGTTGGTCCTGGAACTCCGCCAGTTGAATGAAAAACTACAGGTAAAGATTCATCTGGAGAAATTTCTTTTGCTCTTTCTAAAACAGAAATAAATTTTCTTTCAACCTCTTTTCTTGCTTGTTCTCCCTCATAACCTCTCTGCCCAAAACCTGCCGGATCCTCAATTGGAGCATGAACGCTAGGTTTAACTCCTGTAAGCTTCATTATCGCATAAATTTCTTTAAACTGCTGTTTTGGAATAGAATCAAAAATTTGCATATTTATAGGACTTAATTCGACATTTTTTACACCCTCCCTTATCCTAGACAAAACTTCGCTAACTTGGTTTGCTGATTGAATTGAAGTTGTCGAAGAAAGAGTTCCTCCATGCATCCTATATCCTAAAAAATTCCCATATGTGCCAGAAAAATCTGGCCTTAAAGAAGAATAACCTCCTTCATAAAAAGAAAGATATCCATCACCCATAAAAAAAATAATATTTTCTTCTATTTAAAACTATCTAATCAACTTCATATTTAACATCTATTTCACGAAATTTTTTTGTTTTTCTATTTAAGTCGTCTACTTTAACTCTTTCAACTTCATAATTTTTATAACTTTCCTCAGAAAGATATTGCTCTGCTTGGGGCATTCTTATAAGTTCTAAACTTCTTTCATTTCCTAAGGGGAGCATTCTTAATTGTCTAATGTCTTTAACCTCAATAAAATCTGCTCTGTTTCTACTTACTTCAATAGTTTGAACATTATTTCTTTGGAAATAATTCTTATTTTCTTCCTTCTGAGAATAAAGATTTTTTTCTTGTTTGTCTTTCTTCTCTTCTAAAACAGCCGCTTCAATAAAAGAATCTAAAGAATTTCTTCCACTAGAAAAAGAGTTTTCCTCGAGAGAAGAACTCTTTTTTTTAGATTTGACAATTTCCCAAATTGGAATAAACTCAACTTCTTTTTTATTTTGTCCTAAATCAAAAAAATCTTCTTCTTTTTTGTCTTTCTCCTCAGATTTTTTTTCTTCTTCGTTTTTTTTCTTTTCTTCTTTACTAATTTTATTTTTTTCAGATTCATCTTTTTTTAAAATACTATTTTTCGCTTTTCTTTTCATAAAATATTAAAAAAAGAAGTGTTTAAATCTTTTATTAAAAATCAAAGTTTTCTGGAGAAGAAGGCATTTGATGGGCTTTCTTATAAACATCATAAACAGTATATAAAAAAGATTTTGCTTCATTAGCAGCATTATCTCTAATTATTTCTTCTATATAATTATCTTTTCTTATATCTTCTGGTTTTTCAATTTTCTTTTTTTCTTTTTTTGAAGGAATAAATAAATTTGAAAAAATGGAGAAAAGTGCTGAAAAAGGATTTATATCTTCCTCAGATTTTTTTTCTTTCTCTTCTTTTTTCTTTTTTTCGTCTCCTAAAAAATGCTCTAAATCGTCTTTTAAAGTATCCAAGGATTGTTTTGTTGTTTTTTCGAAGAAAGTTATTCCTTCCTCAACTTTTTTATCCTCGAACATTTTTTTTATTAATGATAGCTCTTCAGAATTTAATGTATAAGAATCAAAAGTTATGTTCACTTTTCCACCAAAACCAAAAGCCATGTCCCCTTTTTGAGAAACTCTCTGGCTATAATGCCCTCTATAATTAAAAGAGATTAAAACACAAGAATAATAATCTCTCGAAGGAATATAATCTGGAAATAATTTATTGAAGTTAGAAATACTCTGTGGTTTAATCTTTTTTTCTCCTAAAATAGTCAACTCGAAAATAGATGTAGAAAAGGCATTTACTAAAGAAGGATCATTTTCGTTTCCTTTTTGATTTAATTGTTCTAATGCTTTCAAATAAGGTGAAATCCAAGAAGTATAGAGTTTTATTGTTTCAACTTGATTTCTTAAATAATTTTTTTCTATTTCAAACCTGTTCCTTAACTCCTTTTCGGACAAATCTTTCCATTCTAAAAATTCTGAAAGACGCGGAATTAAAATTCTCTTAACTTGTTCGTTTAAAACCTCGTTTTTCTTCACATCTTCTATAGAGTTGGAAACCATAAAAGCATCTCTTAATGTTGTAAAACCAAGTTCAAAACTCATTTGATTTATGCTCCCTCGCCCCTTTTTTATATCTACATTATCCATCCATATTTGTTTTAAAGCCAACATTCCTGCTTCTTTTTCTTCTTTTTTTTCTGATTTCGCTTTATCATAATGCTTAAGACGGATTTCAAACTCCTTTAAATCATAAAGAAGATTTATTACAGATTTCATCACTTGGTTTATTGCCCCTAAATATGTGCTTATTTTTTCTTGCAATGTACCTCTTTTTCTTCCGAATTCATCGAAATGACCAGAGCCCGGAGTAGTCATAAAATTATCAACAATTTTTTTAACATCGAAACCGGCATCTCTAACAAAATCAAGAATCCAATAATAAACAGGTTCTATTTGGTTTGTCTGAGAATCATGAGTTATTCTAAAAGAAGAAAGAGGTCCTGCTTTGGAAGAAACTTCAGAAATAATTTTTTTAATATCTACCATAATATTTAAAATAAAAAGGTCTTTTTAACTCTAACGGAAAAGAAACTTTTAAAAGTATGCCGTTCGAATTATTATTGTGCCCGCTTCGCATAGTGGTATTGCACGGCCCTGGAGAGGCCGGCCCTCTCGGGCTCCCAGGTTCGATTCCTGGAGCGGGCGTTCCGAATAATTTTTAAAGAAAAAAAAGCTAAATTATAAATGAAAGAAATTATAACAAAAACATTAAAAAAACATCTGAAAAAAATTTCTGAAGAAGAAATTAAGAAGTTAATAGAAGTTCCACCTTTAGAAGATTTAGGTGATTACTCTTTTCCTTGTTTCTTTTTAGCGAAAATAGAGAAGAAAAATCCCCTTTTAATAGCAGAAACTCTTTATGAAAAAATAAAAAAAGATTTACCTAAAGAAATTCAAAAAATTGAATTAAAATCTTCTTACATAAACTTTTTTATAGATAAAAAAGTTCTTGCTGAAGAAGTTATTAAAGAAAAAGAAAAAAAATACAAAGAAAACAAGGTTTTGGTTATTGATTTCTCCTCTCCAAATATTGCAAAACCTTTTGGGATTGGTCATTTAAGAAGTACTATCATTGGAAATTCTTTAGCAAATATTTTTGAATACTTTGGCTGGAAAGTAATAAGATTAAACTATCTTGGTGATTGGGGAACTCAATTTGGAAAATTAATTTTTGGCTTTAAAAAATGGGGAAATGAAGAAGAATTAAAAAAAGATCCTATAAACTATCTCCTTAAAATTTATGTTAAAGCAAATGAAGAAATTTACGAAGAAGAAGGAAGAAAAGAATTTAGAAAATTGGAAGAAGGTAACAAAGAAAATCTAAAATTATGGAAAAATTTTAGAAAAGAAAGTTTGGAGAAATTCGAAGAAATTTATAGTTTTTTTGATATAAAATTTGATGAAATTTCAGGAGAATCTTTTTATAATGAAAAAGGAAGAGATTTCTTGAATATTCTAAAAGAAAAAAATCTTATTGAAGAGAGCGAAGGAGCGAAAATTGTTGATTTGAAAAAATTTAATTTAGGGGTTGTAATAATCCAAAAGAAAGACGGGGCACTTCCTTATCTAACGAGAGATTTGGCTGCTGTACTCGATAGATTCAAAAGATATAAATTTAACAAAATGATTTATGAAGTTGGACAAGAACAAAAGCTCCATTTCAAACAATTTTTTAAAATTTTAGAACTTGCAGATTTTGATTTCTTTAAAAATTGTATACATGTAAGTCATGGACTTTATCTCGATGACAAGGGGAAAACGTTCTCAACAAGAGAAGGAAATGTTGTTTTTATGGAAGATATTATTAAAGAAACTAAAGATTTAGCAAAAAAAAGAATTCAGAAAAGAGAACCAAATTTAAAAATAGAAGAATTGGAAAAAAGAGCTTCCTTGATTGCAAGAGCAGCAATAATTTACGGAGATTTGAAAAATTACAGAGAGAATGATGTTGTTTTTAACATATCAAAATTTTTAGATTTTGAAGGCAACACAGGCCCATATTTGCTTTATTCCTACGCAAGAGCATTCAGTATAATAAAAAAATTTAAAGAAAAGAAAAAAATTGAAATTCTAGAAATAAACAAAGAAGAAGAACGCCTTATTAAAAAACTATACGAATTTGAAGATGTTGTAAAAAGAGCTTTTGAAAATCTTTCTCCAAATTTAATAGCAAACTACTCTTTCGAACTCTGTAAAACTTTCAATGAATTTTATCATGCCCATCAAGTTATAGGAAGTAAAGAAGAATCATTTAGGATATCTTTAGTTAATACCTTTAGAAAAACTTTGAAAAAATCTTTAAATTTGCTCGGAATAAAAGAAATTGAAGAAATGTAAAAATTTAAAAAGCATTTTTAATAAAAAAAACCATGGTAAAAACATTAAAACCTGAATGGGTGAAAATTGACGAAGAACAATTAAAAAAAATAATTAAAGAACTATCTGAAAAACATTCCTCTTCTGTTATAGGAAAAATTTTAAGGGATCAATATGGGATTCCATCGACAAAAATAGTTTTTGGAAAGAGTATTTCAAACTATTTAAAGGAAATGGGTTTGTGGAAAAATGAGGAATTGGAAAATATAGAAAAAAAAGTTGAAAAAATGAAAGAACATTTGAAAAAAAATCCCCAAGACAAAAAAACAAAACATAAACTCCAAAAATCCCAAGGAAAATTGATTATTTTAAAAAAATATTTCAAGAGAAAAGAAAAAATAATGTCTTAAAATTTTCTTTTTGGAAGAAAAAGCGCGTCTCTCCTATTAAGTAAGAGAAAAAGTGTTTCATAATAGAAGGTAAGGAGATGAAAGAAAAGGAAGAAAACTCTAAAATTATAGCTGAGAAGATATTAAATATCAAAAGATAACTCTACTGTCCTTTCTGTAAACCCCAAACTCTTAAAGAAATGCAATGCTTCTTTATTTTTAAAATGAACATTCCCGTTTATTCTCTTAATTTTTTTCTTTTTAGCATAATCAATTAAAAAATTCATTAATCTGCTTCCGTAACCTTTATTTTTTTCAATTGAGAATATTTCCTCTAAATTTATCTCATTTTCTTCTTTAATAAACCAGATAAATGCTTTAATTCCGTTTTCTTCAAAAACAAACATAGATGAATTTTTAAAATTCTTTTTGAGTATTTTTTCATATTTATCTTTAGTTATTGGTTCTTCACCGACTTTTCGGAATTGTTCTTTCATTATCTTTTCATAATGTTCTGCAATAAAGGGAATCTCGCCCAGTGTCAATTCTCTAATCATAAAAATTATTATACCCAGGTATTTATTAATCTAACTGAATTCTCTTCTTTTTTGGGAAAAAAGAAGCAAAAAAGTCGGCGACTCATGAAGACAAAAAAATAGTACAACAATTTCTCAAATTTTAACTTCCAGCCCTAAAGAGAATTCTTAACTCACGAGGAAACTTTGTGTTTCAGCTCATCCTCACAATAAATTGCTTGGTCTTGGAACAGAAGATTAAGAGGTAATTTCTTTTTCCTTCGGCAATTTCTTTCGTAGAAACCAGAAATTAGCCTAAATGGCAATTCGGCTCTCAAAAATTTCTCAGCTCGTCATTTCATTCCAGAGGATGAATTTTTGGAGGGATTGCCACTTCTCTTAATCACGATGTTATGTCTAATTAAAATCACTTTTCTTGCCCACCCAATAGGAGAGACGCGCGCAGTTTTCTTTTCAAGAAAACAGATAGTCAAAACTTTCAGTTTTGAAATTTATATGGGGATTTCCTTAGTCCTTCGGACAATTTGCTGAAACAAAGTTTCAATTAAATTTATATATATGCTTATATTCTTTTTTTCAGAGGAGATAATCCTAGGATTAATTATGGGGAAAATTAAACATGGAGCAAAAAATGGAAAAAGAAAAGAACTTGAAGGTTGTTGATCACAAGAATGTAGAAAAGATTTGTGGGCTTGGACTGAAGAGAACTCTGAAGACAAAGAGTAAAAATGGAAAATCTTTCTCTAGAGGAAAGAGTTTTATATAGTAGTCTTTCCCCCTCAATAGTAGATGTAAATATGTTAAACGGAAAAACAGACGTACAATATTTGGAAGAAGGTTCTAAGATAATTCAATACTTTAAAGAATCATTAAAAAATGAAAGAATAAGAGTTCCAAATATCATTCCTTATTCAACAAGATCTCAAAAAAACTTTATTGATTTTTTTGGGCATCTAAAAGAATCCTGGAATACTTATTTAGATTTATCTGCAAAAATGGCCTCTCTTTCAGAGAATTTAAAATTTTTGTATCCTGAAAAATTAGACTTATTTAGAGATTTGACTGAAACGACTTTTAGATTAAACATTCATATATATTACATAACTGATATAGAAAAAGAGATATATGAAAAAGGCATAGAAAGTCTTCCAGAAGATAGGGCACTTTCTTTAATTCAATCTGTAAAGAGTTTCCCAGTATATTTATCAGAAGAAATTGGAGAAAGCGGAGTTTCCACTAAAAACCCCTATGAAGTTAGAGAAATGCTTTCAAAAAAGCCTAATCTAAGAAAGTTGTTTTTTTTATCTGGTTCTTCAATAAATTCTTTTGGAAACTTACTAGAACATTTTGCACCATTAAATAGAAAAAGTGAAAGGGAAACCTTCACTCCTGAAAACGATTACGAATCCGCATTAAAGGAGATTCTTGCATACGATCATTTTTTTGAATTATTCTTAAGAGAGAGCGGAATTTTGATGAATGACTTAAAATTTTATATTGATCTATCTGATAGATTATCCTGCACAAGAAATATCCCCGAATTATTAGACAAACTTGATGAATCTAAAAATGACTCTCAAACTTCTTTTAATCCGAAAATCCCTTCTTATACGCAAACATCTCTTAGTTGCGGGGCAACATGTTTGGCAAACACTATTAGTACTTATTTCCCTAACATTGCCGTTACTCGTTCTTTAGAAGAGGGGATTCATAAACTTGTAACTGTTCCAGGATTTTTTAATAATTTAGATTATTTGGAATCTAGATCTTTTAAGAATGATTTTGAAAGAAGACTTTTTCAAGAACTAGGAAATTCTTCTGGTCAATTTGCAGTTAGATCTTCTGCTGATATAGAAGATTCTGGACAAAGATCCTATGCAGGTCAATTTAAGACAATTTTAGATGTTTCAAGAGATGGAATTGTTGAAGCAATAAAACAAGTTTACGATTCTGGAATTAATTTTAATTCTCCTTATTCAAATAATTTTATTCAAATGGGAATAATAATCCAAAAAATGATCGATGCAGAAAACTCGGGGGTTTTGTTTACTTATGATTTAATTAATCAAAATAACAATTCAATTATGGCAGAATTATCTCAGGGTAAATGTGAAAATATAGTTTCTGGAAGAACAAATCCCTCTTTGTATATTATCGATAAAAATTCTAGAGAAACTCTTCTTTTTGAAAAAGGAAATCAGAGTGTTTGTTTAAACCAAGATCAAGTTTATCAAATACTTTCAAATGCAAAAAAAATTGAATCAATTTTTGGGAAACCTCAAGATATAGAATTTTTATTCAACTCAGATAAATTTTATTGTCTTCAAAGCAGGGATATTACTACAATATAAAATGAAAAAATTAACAGAAGAAAATGCAAGAGAATATGCTTTAGAAAAATTTAAGGAATTACCTGAATTGAATTTTAAATGGAATCTTCTTCATTCTGAAGGAATTATAAAAATACTATCTATTCTTTCCAAAAATAAAAATTTCAATAAAAATAAGTTGTTTGCCTTAGCTTGGGTTCATGACATAGGAAAAACTATCTCTGAAGAAGATCATGCAAAATTAAGTTTAGAAATATTAAAAAAAGAATTTGTCCTTGATGAAGTTGATATAGACTGCATCCTTAATCATGGCTCTTCAGGAAACCCTAAAACTGAGGAAGGAAAGATTTTTAGATATGCGGATGGATTATCTCTTTTTACTAAAGAATCTATCATGTTTAGATTTTTTGCAGAAGCGAAAGAAGGACTTAGTTTTGAAGATATTAGAGAAAGAATCAAGAAATTTTATAACAAATACAAATCAAGTTATGCAGACTCTGAAGAAATCCTTAATCTTTTAGAAGATTTATACAACAAGAATTTTCTGGATTAAATTCTTCTTTTTAGAAAAAAGAAGCAAAAAACGGAAATCCCCATTTTCTTTTTTTTAGGAAAAAAAGAAACAAAAAAAGCGCGCGTCTCTCTAATACATAGCCCACACAAAAAAATATTATTCCTAATTAATACAAACGGCATTCTCAAAAACTTTGATTTTTTGCCTTCGGCATAGTTGCACTAAAAATCAAGTCCTCCAAGTATTCAGACGCGTATAACAGGGCTTAAAGGGCTCCGAAACCTTGCAGGTTTATCCGACCCAAATTCAATTTCAGCTCTGTAAATTTCTCCAGCTCTATCGGATTTTTCAGCCATATGGGAAAAATTCTCACGAGGTCGAAATTTACGAGGAAATTGAACTTCCCTTAAGCCCGATGTTCAACAAAATTTCTAATTCTCCTAAAATTAACAAGTAAAAAAATAGCTAAAATCTCTCTCAGCCATCCCCCGACCACCCTCCTAGATACGAGGTGCGCGCCTGTCCTTCGGACAATTTGTGAAACTTCGTTTCAGATTTATATGGAAATAATCTTTTTTCCGCCGCCCTAAAATGCAGTATAGAAATCTTTAAAAACATCAATCAATCTAAAATAATATGGAAACATACAATACAAAAACTGCAGTATACGATGTCTTCAGTGCAAACATGACTATGGATACAAATGAGAATGTATACTCTGGTGTTCTTCGTCTTGCATGTAAGTCTTGTCAACAATGCAGAAGTCAATGTTATGGATGCAGAACTGGATTTACTGGGGAGAGATTAGAAGATTCATTAAGTCAATTAGAAGTTGAAAAAGCTTTTGAATCTCTTTTGAAAGCAGCTTAAGCTTACCAAGTTTTTTAAACTGATTATTCTAAATAGGTTTATGGAAAAGACTATAAATTTAAAATTTTGTGATTTAATCTATCTAGAAAAAGACAAATCCATTAAAAAAGAAAAAGAGTTAATCATAAAAGCATTTAATTATAATAAGAGATTTTTTGGGATTAAGATTGATAAATTTAAAGTTAAATTTGTTTATTCAAGAAAAGAATTTGATAAAATTTGGGGAAGTAAAACGGAAAAATTCGTTTCAGGATTTATAAAAAACGACTTAATGATTCTTTTTTCTTACTCTATATTTGATAAAGAAACAAAATGGAAAAAGAAATATTTTTATGAATGCTTATTGCACGAAATTAGTCATTTATTTTATGAGGAAATGAGAGATGATTCCTACGACCCTCTTTGGCTTTCTGAAGGTTTAGCAACTTTTATACAAAGTCGCAATAAAAAATTTAAGTACTTAAAGGGGATAAAAATTGAGAAAAAAATTTTAGAAGGAGGATTTGAAGAAATTAGTGTAAAGAGGTATCATGTTTATAGATTATTTGTAGAATTTCTAATAAAAATATATGGAAAGAATAGTATTTTAAATTTAATTAAAAAATTAAAAAAAGGCAAAAATATTGATTTCGTTTTTAAGGAAATCTATAAAAAGTCTTTTGAGGAGCTAATAGAAGATGGAAACAGATACCACAAAATTACTTGAGTTTGAAGAATTTAAAAAAGCTTATGGTGACACAGAAATTCCTAATTGTAAATATCTGAAAATCAAATCTCCTCTAGCAATTCAGTTTGAATTAACTTCTGGTTGTAATCAAAGATGTATTTTCTGTTATAATGTTTGGAAAGGGATTTGTTCGGAAAATAAAGCAATTAAGATGTCTAAAGAAAAACAACTTAAAGTAATTGATAAAATAATTGAAAATGAAATTTTTGATATTATTTTCTCTGGAGGAGAACCTCTTTTAGTAGATTGGTTGGAAGATTTAATAAAAAAGTGTAAGGGTGTAAGAATGTATACTACTTTAATCACAAACGCACAATTAATGACATTAGAAAGGGCGAAGTCACTTAAAGATGCTGGATTAGACGATATGCAAATTTCTATTCATCATCATAATTCCGAAAAAAACGATGAACTTACTAAAGTTAAGGGTTCTTTTAATAAAAGTATTGAGGGAATAAAAAATGTAATTAAAGTTTTTGGTGCAGAAGCAATAAATATCAATATGGTTGCACTTCCAAAAACCTATAAGGAAGTTTATGAAATGGCAAAATTTTTACATTCGATTGGCGTTGGCTGTTTCAGTGTGGGAACTCCTTCTGCATCTGGAGAGATGGAGAAAGATAAAGATTTAGTCATAAATAAGAAAATGTTTTTAGAGGTTTATAATCAATTGATAAAGGCAAGAAAAGATTTTGGAATTAAAGTAGGATTTTCAGGAGGTTTTCCTTTATGTTTATTGCCAGAATTAAATAAAGATACTATAGAAATGATAGGAAATTATTGTGATGTGGGTTTGAACCAACTTACAATAGATCCTGAAGGAAATTTACGCCCCTGCGTTTGTCTTGGAGAACCATTGGGGAATATTCTAAAAGATGATTTTAAAAAAATTTGGGATGAAAATAAATTTTTAATTAATGCAAGAACCATGAAATTTGTTCCAGAAAGTTGTTGGAAGTGTCATTTGGTTTCTGTTTGTCGAGGAGGATGTAGAGCTTCAGCTTTAGGATATTTTGGAAAAATAAATTCAATAGACCCTTTAATGAAAGATGAAAAATAATTTTGTAATTTTTAAAAGCCCTTATTTAAGGTATCGGAAAGAAGAATTCGGAGGAATTGCTAAATTGAACTTAAAAACCTTTATTATCAATAAAATTCAATATAATTTAATTGAGAAAATAAAAAAAGTTTTAGTATACGGAGAATTAAACAAAATAGAACAAAAAGTTGCAGATAAACTTATTGAAAATAAACTTCTTCTTAAGGTAGACTTGGAAAGAGCAAAAGAACTTGGATTTAAAGCATAATTTCCCGCCAAAAAAGATTATTTCATCTTCTTTCTTAAAAAGAAAGAAGCAAAGAAGGGCGCACACCTCAAATTTTATGGGATGGCTAAAAGCCCACCTGAACTAAGAGAGATTTTAGAAATATTAATACGGAG
>Ga0116210_1001316_pt1 | contig 18833 bp, 18 predicted proteins | sample TshhotsprinmetaG_FD_94483 | JGI IMG/M metagenome (GOLD analysis project Ga0116210, IMG submission 94483) | Hot spring microbial communities from South Africa to study Microbial Dark Matter (Phase II) - Tshipise hot spring metaG | ecosystem: Environmental > Aquatic > Thermal springs > Hot... | reverse complement strand
CAAAATGGAAGTAACTTAGCGTGGCCATTTCACTGTAGGCGCCCCGTTCTCCCTGGAAGGCGATCCTGGGAATCTGTCCATGAGGGACCGGTCTATCCACTGCGATGGAGTGAAGTCGCAAGCCAGAACTTAAAATCGAGGATTTTCCCCCCTCCCTTCCCGACTCCTTTCCCTGTTCCAGGGAGGGAAGTTTCGCTACTTCTTTCCCTACCACAGGCGCTAACACTTCGATATCCCGCATGAGTTTTTCGAACTGCTCGGGGTACAACGTTTGCGCCCCATCGGAGAGAGCTTTCGAGGGATCCGGGTGTACCTCTATGATGAGACCATCCGCCCCCGCCGCGATGGCGGCTAGGGCCACAGGGGGAACTTTCTCTCGAATCCCCGTAGCATGACTTGGATCTACCAGGATGGGAAGATGGCTCAGTTTCTTGATCACTGGTATCGCAGAAATATCCAGTGTGTTCCTCGTGTAAGTTTCAAAGGTACGGATCCCTCTCTCGCAGAGGATCACATGGTCGGTTCCATGAGCTAGAAGGTACTCCGCTGCCATGAGCCATTCTTCGATCGTGGCTGACAATCCCCGTTTGAGAACCACAGGCTTACCCGTACGGCCTACTTTTTTCAGGAGTTCGAAGTTCTGCATGTTTCGGGCCCCGATCTGAAAGAGGTCCACATATTCCTCCATCAAATCCACGTATTCGGTAGCCACCACTTCCGTCACGATGGGCATCCCAAACGTTTCTCCCGCCTCCTTCAGGTACTTCAGTCCTTCTTCTCCTAACCCCTGAAAGGAATAGGGGGAAGTCCGGGGTTTGAACGCTCCTCCTCGAAGGGCTACGGCTCCTGAAGCCCGTACGATTCGAGCCGTTTCCAGGATCTGTTCCCTACTTTCCACCGCGCAAGGCCCCGCAATCACCACGATTCGCTTGCCCCCCACTTTTATCGGTCCCACGGGCACGATGGTGTCTTCCTTCTTTAACTCCCGGGAGGCTAATTTATAGGGTTTACTGATGGGAATGACTCGTTGAACCCCTGGTATAAGCTCTACTTCCCTCGGATCGACTCTCGGGATCCCTACCGCACCAAAGATCGTTTCCTCTTGACCCACGATTTCCCTTACCTGGTATCCTTTGCTCTCCAGGTAGGCACGAAGATCCCGTTTCTGTTCAGAGGTAATGTGCTTTTCTAGTACGATAACCATGGGTACACCTTAGACACGGGCAAGTTCCCTGTCAAGAATGCCGGTTCGGTAGTTTAACATCGGTGGGGATAATTCTATTCCACTTAGGGATTATTGTATCGGGCCCTACCGTGCTGGAGTCCGTTCCCCTAGGGAGGCTACTTTACTTTCCCTGTATACGGATCGGAAGAACTCGCGGAAGGAACTCTCCAATTTTTTTCGGTACTCTACATACTTACTGATATGTTCCAGGGTAGAGATGGGAGCACCTCGGGCCATTACCTGTGTGTTGCCGGCATTGTACATCGCTAAAGCGATAATGTCGTTTCCTCCGATCTCCAAACACTGCCGTAAGTGTTCTAACCCGTACTTCGTGTTGAGTTCGACATTGAAAAAATCACTCTCCTTCAGGTGAGGAAAGGAACGGGAGTTAAGCTGAAAAAGCCCCCGATCGATGGAACCGGAATTGCGGTTCACTGCCCGGGGATTGTAGTTGCTTTCCACATACGCTACAGAAAAAGTCAGAAATAGAGAGAGATCCATCTCATCCGAGTACCGCAGAATTGCCTTGGCGACCCGCTCTGATCCAGCCGCCCGGATGAAAAACTTTTCCACTAAATTACGGGTCCCTTCGTTTCTATAGAGGGATAGGCTAGGATCGGGCAACTCGATCAGTTCGAGAACTCGGTTCCGCTCGAGGGATATCAGATGGGGACGTTCCTGCTCGTTCGTATATGGTACCTGGGTGCATCCAAAGAGTACCCCCAACGTCAATGCCAGTACATGAGTTTTCATGGTCTTCATGTTTCTTCCTTCAACTCCCGTTTCCACTCCAGCAGCACTTGTTGGTGTGCTGCTATGGTAGCCGAACTGACTATATCACCTACCACACCCCGGCCTCCCTGGTCGTTTCCATCGTTCACATAGAGAGTAGCCAACAAGCGCTCGAGGTCTTTGATCGTAAAATGGGGATCCCGCATGATCCGATACCGGGTAGTGGCATATACTGTATCGAACACTTCCTTATATTTTCTTTCTTCCCATTCTGTCATCGAAGCGGGAATATAACAAAATACTAGAGGAAAGTTAAGTACTAATGATTATACTATATAGTATGATCATCATCCAACTCCCTGAGCTGATAGGGAAGATCCAGAACGATCTTTCGGCTGTGGGGATTCAACCAACCATCCAGCATACATACACAGATCCTGCCAAAGGATGCACGATTCACGATCCGGATCGAATTGCCCAAGTACTCACAGTATTTTTTATCCAGTTGGAATCCGCTCTACAGGGAAGATCCTGCGCCCTACAATGGGACTATCAGGGAGGAACTCTCTCTGCGACCCTACAGGGGATATTCCCGTCGGAGAGAGAAACCGTCCTTTCCAGAACTCGTGTTTCCCTTCAATGTATCGGAGGGACTCTAACACTTGAACAAGAGGGATGCCAACTGACCTTACCTCTTCCTACGATTCCTCCGCCATCCAGATATCCGCCCAAGGATCCACTCGAGGCATTCCTCGAGACTTCATCTATCGAACCGCTGAAGAATCTCACCGGGAACACGTCAGAGGGTAAACATCCCATCTTTGATCCTACCATACTCCAACAAGCGTGCCCCGATGAAGAGTTTTCCCAACAATTGCTCGAAGACTTCCTATCGCACTGCAAAACCCTTTTGCTGGAATTGGAACATCTCATCAACCATGGAGAAGACCTTGTAAAAATCCATCGGATCGCCCACAGTATAAAAGGAGGCGGACTGAATGTCGGGGCTTTTCGGCTCGCAGAAGTTGCCAGATGGATGGAACAGCAAGCCAAAGCAGGCAAAACAGAGGGATTGCAGAAAGCCCTCCACTTGCTAAAGGACGAAGAACTTCTCTTAGAATGTGCGTATAGGGAATACTATGGACAAGAAGCAAATCCTCCTGGCTGAGGATGAGTTTACAGCCCGTAAACTACTGGAGTTCCAGCTGAAACGATTGAACATTGTCTTTGATTCAGTAGAAACGGGATCCGATGCGCTGGAATACTTTCGGCGAGGTTCCTACAAGCTAGTACTGCTGGACGAATACATGCCGGGTTTGAATGGAAGCGAAGTAGCCCGGGAAATACGGAAGATGGATCCTACCATTCCCTTACTGGCCATGACCAGTGACCCGGAAGCCATTCCTCGATTGAAGGAAGCAGGATTCCGAGAAGTGTTCGTCAAACCCTTGCATGGAAAGGTCCATCTCGATATCATCCTCGGGTACCTATCATGAGGCGATTTCTACTCCTGTTTTTCACATGGGCACTCTCCTTACCCATGGCCCACTCCCTCACTCCTCCGGAAGAATTGGTGGTTGCTTTCCTGCCTGGGCAGATCAACCTGAACCCCTTAAATGCTTTCTCCGCCACGGAAGCCCAAGTGTATACCGCCCTCTATGAAGGCCTTGTTTCGTACGATCCCGCTACCCTGGATCCTGTTCCTGGAGCAGCAAGTAGCTGGGAAGTGTCCTCCGATGGCAAGACATACACTTTTCGGATTCGAGAAGAGGCCAAGTTCTCCAATGGGGATCCCGTAACTGCGATGGATTTTCGCAATTCCTGGCTCAAATTCCTCCACCCCGACACGAAGGCGGAATACTCCTTTCTGTACGATATCATAGCGGGCGCCAAGGACTATAGAACAGGCAAGAATTCCGACCCGAACTCTGTGCAGATTCGAGTTCTATCGGAAAAGCGCTTGCAGGTTTTATTGGATCATCCTTCCACCCATTTCCTGAAAATCCTATGCCACCATAGTTTCGTGCCCATCCATCCCTCCCTTTTGGAACAGAAGGACTGGAATCGTCTTTCCCAAATACCGGGCAATGGCCCGTACCAGATACTGGAGCAAAAACCCGATACCTGGATCCTAAAAAAGAATCCACATTACTGGGACGCTGCAAATGTACCCATCGAAACGATCCGGTTCCTTTTTGTTCAGGATCCCCTTTCTGTCACCCGCAGGTTCAACGATTACGAGATCCACTGGGTCGCGGGGGGAATGTCCCTCGATCAGGTGCTGTACAAGGATACCATCATCGTGAACCCCATGTTTGCCACTTACTACTTTTTCTTCTCCACCCACGAAGCTCCCTGGAAAGATCCCCGCGTGCGACGAGCCCTGGCTTTGCTGATCCCCTGGGAAAAGGTACGGACAAAGGATCTTCAGTTCATACCCGCAAAAACCCTTGTCCCTCCCTTGCCAAGGTATCCGAAACCCGAAACTCTTGAGATCGCTAACAGAGAGGAAGCCTTTGCTCTCTTGAAAGAAGCAGGGTTTCCCGAAGGAAAAGGTCTTCCTCAAGTGGTTTTCAAGATTCCCGAAGGTGAAGAAAACCGAACCGTCGCTGCCCTGTTTGCAGCGGCGTGGAAAGAAGCCCTCAATCTCGATTCCCAGATCCAAACGTATCCCTACCCGGAATACCTCAACATCCTAAAAGAAGGGGGCTTTACCTTAGGCACGGTGAGCTGGATCGGAGACTTTGCCGATCCCCTTACCTTCCTCCAGATGTGGACCACTCACAGCAATCTGAACGATGCGGGATACGCCAATGAGGAATTCGATGCGCTGATAGAAAAGAGTTTTCAACAGACCGGGCAAGAGCGGTATAAAACTTTGAGTGAAGCGGAATCGATCCTACTGAAAGGGGCAGTGGTACTCCCCATTGGTCATTCACCAGCCATCAACCTGATCGATCTCCAATTCATCGCAGGCTGGTATCCCAATCCATTGGATATTCACCCGTTCAAGTACCTCAAGTTTACTCCTTTTAAGCCCCTTCCGGGGGTGATCCAGGGGAAGGAGGCCCTTCCCTTTCTGGCATGGGGTTTTTGAGCTTCGTATGCCGGGAAAGAAACTTCTTTCTTGCCCAAATCCCCAACACAAACAGAATGCCCCCTATAACCAGGGCGATGCTCGCCTCCTTCCACGCGTAGAGAGCAGCCGCATCGCCCAAATAGCTACTGATCACTAACCCTGGTAAACGCCCCAAGGTAGAAACAAGAAGAAAATAGAAAAATCCGTACCGCGTGAGCCCCACCAGGTAACAGAGAAGATCCTTGGGAAATCCAGGTAGGATAAAGAGAAATAGAAGCACCCCTTTGGCTTGAGCGGATTCCATCAGGTCAATGAACTTTTCCACCCGCTCCTTACCAAAAATTTTTAGAACTACAGGTTTACCTAGTACTCGAGCAACGAAAAAATCGAACATCGACCCGAGGGTAATTCCAACTAGGGAATAGAACAATCCAAACCAAAACCCGAAAAGGTATCCTCCCGTTAGTTGAGTAATCTCTCCTGGAATAATGAACACAATTACCTGGAGGATCTGTAAGCCTATGAACAGTAAAGGCCCGTAGATACCCCATCCCTTAATGTAGGTACGGAGGGCATAGGGGGATGAGTATAAAAGGCTCAGTTCCGATCGATACCGGAAGACAAGGTAGAGAGAAAGGAAAAGGCCTAGTGAACTGAGAATAAACAGAAGGATTCTTTTAAGAGTGTTTCTATCCACCTGCCACCGCCACTGTCCTCTAATTAGAGATTCTTTAGAGATTTAACCCCTTTGACTCGAGGAATATTTTTTTGTATACTTGTATACTATGAGTCATCACTCGAATACTTCCGTATCGTATCATACACCCTTCAAATTAAACCAACAAGTTGTGTATCCTTTGCAAGGAGTAGGAAAAATCATCTCCATTGAGGAAAGGCCCTTCAAGGATAAGAAACTCCTCTACTATGTCATTTACCTTGAAGTTTCCGACATGACGGTAATGGTCCCCGTTGATAAGGCGGAATCCTTAGGCATACGAGCGATCGTTAGCAAAGAAGAAGCGGAAAAAGCTCTGAACTTCATCTCAGAAGAGTACGAACCGGTTCCGACGGATTGGAAACTCCGGTATCAGATGAACTTGGATCTCCTCAAACAGGGCAGCGTGATCGACATCGCTCAGGTAGTTCGGACACTGTATCATCGTTCCAAGATCAAAGAGCTACCCATCTTGGAACGAAAATTGTTCGACAGCGCGCTGAAGCTCCTGGTGGACGAAATCTCTTACTCCCTCGGCCTTCGCAAGGAAGAAATCGAACACATGATCTTTTCCAAACTGGAAGCGGAAGCACCGGAAAAGGTCAAGGCTAGCCACACCTCTTCCCTTGGCGACGACGAAGAACCCGACCTGGACGAGACCTTTGATTTGGAAGAGGAAGAAGAGGAAGAAGAGGAAGAATCCTTCGAGTACTAATGGAAGCAGGTGAAAGGTGGAACGGCATGCAGTGCTGATCACCGCAGCAGGATCCAGCACCCGAATGGGTAACTCCGTTAAAAAAGAATACCTCTACATTGGCAATACCACGGTGTTGGAAACGTGCCTCAGAGCTTTCGAGTCCACAGGTCTCTTTGACTGGTTTGTCATCACGATACCCCCCGGAGGGGAAAACAGGGCCCGAGAGGCACTTTCTTCCTGGCTACGGGACCCAACGCACCTGAAGCATACTCTCTTCGTGGAAGGAGCGAACAATAGACAGGGCTCGGTGCGAAACGGCTTATTGACCCTTCGACCTTTGGAACCGGATACTGTCCTGATCCACGACGGAGCCCGTCCCTGGGTAAGCCCTCAAACCATTCGCAAGGTGTTCGAAGGAACGCAAAAGTTCGGAGCCTGCGCTCCCGTTATTCCCCTTGTAGACTCTATCAAACGCCTCCTACCGGATGGCACCATTGCAGAACATGTGAATCGTTCAGCCTTTGTGGGGATCCAGACTCCCCAAGGGTTCCGGTACCCCGAGATCCTCGAAGCTCACCTTAAGGCCGCCTCTGATGGAAGAGCGTATCTGGACGATACAGAGATCTACCATCGGTACATTGGGGACGTGCATACAGTCGAAGGAGACAAGGCGAACCGGAAGATCACCTATTGGGAGGATATCCACATGACAGCTCAAAGCGGGGCTACCTTTCAGCGGATGCTTCGCATTGGTTTTGGGTACGACCTCCATCGCTTAGTGGAAAACAGAACCCTCTGGGTCGGGGGTGTGGCTATTCCATCCTCTAAAGGAGAAGAGGGACATTCGGATGGGGATGTTCTGATCCATGCGATAATCGATGCCCTATTGGGAGCCGCTAGTCTCGGAGACATTGGTTCCCATTTTCCTCCCTCGGATCCCGCTTACAAGGACATCTCTAGTCGGATTCTCCTCAAAAAGGCACGATCCCTCATTCAGGACGCGGGATGGAAGGTGATCAACCTCGACTGCACGGTAGTATTGGAAACACCCAAACTCCTTCCTTACCGGGAGAGCATTTGCCAGACCCTGGCTGATGACCTGCAGATTTCCACCTCCCAAGTCTCGGTGAAAGGCAAGACCAAGGAAAAACAGGATGCGGTGGGAAAACAGGAAGCCATCGAAGCCTATGCGGTAGCTCTTCTGGAATCCATCGGAAGCCAATCGCCGAAGGATTTCTCTAACCAACAACCAAAGGTATAGAAGATCGTGGACATTTCTCCTAAGCGGGATTGGGAACAGATCCTACACATGTTGCGAGGCCGGCTGGAAGGGGCGGCCCTACCCTCAGTTTCCATCGTGGCGCGGGAGTTTTCCCGGGACCCCTTTCGGATCCTCATTTCCACTATCCTATCCTTACGAACAAAGGACCAGGTAACGCTAGTTGCTTCCCAGAGGTTGATGGAAAGGGCACCGACGCCTAACGATCTTCTCTCCCTGAGCGAGGAAGAGATTCAGCGTCTCATCTATCCCGTGGGTTTCTATAGGATCAAGGCAAAGAATCTGAGGGAGATTGCCCGACAGTTGATCGATCGGTTTGAAGGTTCGGTTCCGGCAGACCGGGACCTGCTCCTGAGCCTCCCCGGTGTGGGACGGAAGACCGCGAACCTCGTGCTAAACCTAGGGTACGGGATTCCCGCCATCTGCGTGGACACCCACGTGCATAGGATCTCTAACCGCCTAGGCTGGGTGTCCACCCGCACTCCTGAACAGACCGAGTACGCCCTGATGAAAGTGCTACCGGAACCATACTGGATCCCCATCAACGAGGTGCTGGTAGCTTACGGGCAGCAGGTCTGCACCCCCCAATCCCCCCGATGCTCCACCTGCCCCCTGGAGGGGGAATGCCCCAAAGTGGGAGTAGTGCGCAAGCGGTAGGGGACACCCCCTTAAGTAGCCGGCCGCCGCATGATTGGACGCCGCAGGGCCTCTATCCCCTAGATGTACGCCCCGCGTGCTTAACGACGCGACGCATGCCTATGCCTATCTCTCGCCTGTCCAGGGTGCGGAAGTATTCTATTCCCTACGTAAAATTAAGGCTCCAGGATTACCTTGTAGAGGGGCTCTTTCCCGGAAAGGAGCTTGTTGAACCACACCTGCCCCTCTTCCAGGGGCGCCACCTTGCTGATGTAGGGATCCACCTGGATCCTTCCCGAACCAATCAGGTCAACGCAGGTCTGGTATTCTCCCGATGAGGCGGCGGACCCGTACACGTCGATTTCCCGGGTCACGATGGACTGTAGTCCGATGGGTACCGTGGGAGCGAGGTTCCCGATCAGCACGAGTTTTCCACCCTTCCGAACATAGGAAAGGGCTTCGTTGGGGGTTTTTTCCAACCCTACGGCCTCGAAGGCAGCGTCCGCTCCTTTGCCCTTCGTGAGTTCGAGTACCTTTTTCAAGGCGCTCTCCTTCGAAGGGTTGATGGTCACATCGGCCCCTACCTTCTTTGCCATTTCGAGACGAGCTTCGTTCAGGTCGATGGCCATGATGGTACCCGCCCCGTTCAACCGGGCGCACTGGATGGCCATGAGCCCGATGATCCCGCAGCCCATCACTACCACGGATTCACCGATCCTTAAGTGAGCGCGGTTTACCGCGTGGAGGGAAATGGAAAGAGGTTCGATCATGGCTCCTTGCAGAAAGGAAACGGTTTCCGGCAGTTTGTACACGATGTGTTCAGAAACCACAACGTACTCTGCCATGGCCCCGTCCCGGCGGTACTCGGCGCAGGAAACCCCCAACACCATCCGGTTGTCGCAGAGGTTGATCTTTCCCTGGAGACAGTACTCGCAGGCGTTGCAGTAGATGGTGGAATCGAAGGTAACCCGATCCCCCACCTTCCATCGGGTAACGCTAGAGCCGCACGCTTCCACCACGCCGGAAGCCTCGTGCCCCATGATGATGGGAGGGATCCGCCGGCCAGTGTGGCCTGTCATGCCGTGCACATCGCTACCGCAGATCCCCACCGCCTTAACCCGTACTAAGATCTCATTGGGTTTCGGTACGGGCTTGGGAACATCCTTTAATTCGAAGGTATTTGGTGCTGTGTGAACTAGAGCTTTCATGAATCAAGGTTGTACACCAAAGTAAAAAAATCCGCAATCTAACCTATTTGACGCGATGCCCATTGTTTAGTACATTAACAACGAAAAGATCCCATGGACATTTCAAAGTATCTTTCTAAAGATTGTATCCTGTTTATCAAGGATACCCATGATAGGGGCCGTGTCCTCGAACTCTTGATCGAAGCTGCCCACACCGCGGGAAAGGTGAAAGACAAACTGCGGTTCGCCGAGGCAATAGCCGCCCGGGAACTCATAGTCAGCACTGGAATTGGTCTAGGGGTTGCGGTACCCCATGCGAAGTTAAAAACGCTAGATTCATTCTTCATCGCCCTTGGGATCATCGAACATGGTGTGGATTGGGAATCCATAGACGGACAGCTCGTTCACATCGTGTTCCTCATTGGTGGCCCTGAGGACAACCAGAAAGAGTACCTACATATTCTTGCTCAGATCGTTCAAACAGTAAAAGACGCAGAGAAAAGAGAAAAACTTCGGAACTCCCGAACCCCCGAACAAGTTCTGTCACTCCTATTGAGCTGACATTTAATTCTACCCTCAGGAGGTGTCCTGTGATAGAAGCGAAAGATCTGGTAAAACGGTACGGCCCGCATACCGCAGTGGATCACGCAACGTTCAAAATCGAGCGGGGAGAAATCGTTGGATTCCTTGGGCCCAACGGAGCCGGGAAAACCACCACGATGAACATGCTCACCGGCTACCTGTCTTCCACCGAAGGGACAGTAACGGTGGACGGGATGAACATCCTAGAGCACCCGTTGGAGGTAAAGAAACGAATTGGGTACCTTCCGGAAAACCCACCCTTGTACCCGGAAATGACCGTTCGGGAATACCTCCAGTTCGCCGGAGAGATCAAGAAAGTACCCAAACAAGAGCTGGCAAAGCGGATCGATGAGGTGATGCACACGGTAGGAATCACCGACGTGGCAGGGAGGCTTGTGAAGAACCTCTCTAAAGGATACAAGCAGCGGGTGGGACTAGCCCAAGCCATGATTGGTAAGCCGGATATCCTGATTCTGGACGAACCTACCGCGGGGTTGGACCCCAAACAGATCCTGGAAATCCGACAGCTGATCAAAGATCTAGGGAAAACCCACACCGTGATTCTTAGCTCTCATATTCTGCCGGAAGTGAGCGCTGTTTGCAAACGGGTCCTCATCATCAACCAGGGTAAGATCGTGGCGGACGATACCCCGGAGAATCTGGCGAAACGCTTGTTAGGAGGAAGCCACCTGCAATTACGGGTCGATGGAAGTGTTCAGCAAGTGGAGGGAGTTCTCCGCAAAATTCCCGCAGTCAAGAATCTTTCCTTCAAGGAATCCCAAGAACCAGGCACAGTTGAACTGGTAGTGGAATCGGATAAGGATGCAGATATTCGTAGAGATGTTTCCAAAGCCCTTGGTAGCGCGGGGCTGCCCATCCTCATGATGCGGTCCCTCGATATGACCCTGGAAGAAATCTTCCTGCACCTGACCACGAAAGAAGAGGAGGTAGCAAAGGTATGATCGCTATACTCAAGCGCGAACTAAAGAGTTATTTTCTCACGCCCATCGGATACATCTACATGGGATTCTTCCTGCTGGTGGCAGGAGTATTCTTCACCTTTGGGAACCTCATTACTCGCAGTTCTCAGTACACCGGCTTTTTAGGAGGGATCCTCTTTATATACCTGTTCGCAGTTCCCCTTCTCACGATGAGGCTTTTTTCCGAAGAAAAACGGCAACGGACTGATCAGCTCCTGCTTACAAGCCCCATCTCCATCCCGGAGATCGTGCTGGGTAAGTTCCTAGCGGCCTTCACTGTGTACTTAATTACCCTCGTTATTACCGTGATGTATGCGGTAGTCGTAGGCGTTTTCGGAGACCTTTCTTTCTGGGAAACTCTCGGTGCCTATATTGGGTTCATATTTATTGGAGCATCTTATATTTCGGTAGGTGTTTTCGTCTCCGCCGGTACGGAGAACCAACTGACCTCAGCTCTGGTCTCCTTCTTTTCCCTTCTCATGATTTGGCTGATCGATCCCATTAGCAACTCCCTTCCCGTGGAATTGGTGGCAGGAGTAATCTTTGCGTCTCTTCTCGTAGTAGCCCTCTGCGCATATATCTACCTGAACACGAAAAACCTATACATTACTCTTGCGGTGTTTCTGGTCGGTGCCATTATCATTACCGCTACTTACTTCATCGATAAGATGGTATTCATCGGGTTCATGCGAAAGTTCCTCTCCTGGTTCTCCCTAAACAAGCGGTACGAAAACTTTTCCATGGGATTGTTGAAGGTAGACAGTCTCGTATACTACCTATCCTTTACCGGTCTCTTTCTCTTCCTTACGGTCCGGTTGATTGAAAAACAACGTTGGGTATAAGGAGGTAGGCCGTGAAGATCAAGAACATGAATATCAAGAATATGAATATAAAAACCTTGTTTCTAGAATCCTTGCAGACCAAACGGGTACGGTATGGGGGATACGCAGCCCTCCTGACCTTGTCTCTTATCATTGGATTGATGCTGTTGAACTTGATTGTGCAACAGTTTTCGCCTCAAGTCGATCTTACGAGAAACAAACTATTCTCTCTCTCGGAACAGACCCTTAAAGTCTTGGAGGGAATCAAATCGCCCGTCACGATCTACGGGTTATGGGAACCAGGGAAAGAGTCCCGGCAGATAAAGGAAGTGCTGGACAAATACGTGGCAAAGAATAAGAACATACGCCTGGAAATCGTGGATCCCGACAAGAATCCTGGCCTCATCGCAAAGTACGATAAAACAAAGAAAGGGATCGAGAAAGGATCCCTCATCATTGAAGGGGAAAAAGGGTTCAAGGTGATTCCTCAGATGGATCTGTACGAGATCAACTGGATGAATTTCCAGAATCCCGAAATCACGGGGTTCTCCGTAGAGAAACGGGTTACCGGCACTCTCCTGTACGTGACGTCCGGTAATACGCCAGTGGTCTATGATCTTACCGGACACAAGGAAAAAGCCCTCTTCGATTTACAGATGAAACCGGTGATCGAGCGGGAAAACTTTACCTACAAACAACTGAATCTCTTACAGTCGGACGTGCCCGAAGATGCAGGTCTTTTAGTAATTAACAGCCCCAAACAGGATCTAACCCCAGCGGAACGGGACCGTATCTTAAGCTATCTGCAGAAAGGGGGAAGACTCCTGGTAATGGCCGATTTCCAAAGCGGGGATCCTAAAAACCTGAAAGAAATTCTCGCTAGCTATGGGGTGAGCCTAGACTTCGGTGTGGTGGTGGAAATGAACAAGAGCTACAACACGGGGAATCCCTTTCACGTGATCCCTGAGTTCAGCCTCCACGATATCGTTAGACCTTTGAAGGAGAACAATGTACCCGTGGTGCTCCAGTTCGCCCAGGGTGTAAAGACCTTGGATCTGAAGCGCCGGACCATCGAAATGGAACCTCTTTTAACCTCTTCAAAGGATTCTTTCCTGCGAGTAGACCTGAACAACAATTCCCCAACTCTATCTGCCACAGACAAGAAAGGACCCATCACCCTCGGGTACGCCATTAAGGAACCCTTGGAAGGGAAAGAAGGAAAGGAAACACGGATTGTGGTGCTTGGAAGCGGCACTCTTCTGGAACCTTTGGGGCTCTTCGGGCAGATCCAAGGGAATTTCGACCTCTTTATGAACGCCCTCACCTGGCTACAGGATAGGCCCGAGTCCATCTCCGTCCGTTCTAAGAGCCTTATTACCCTTCCCATGAGGCTTTCCGGTCTGCAGGTGATCATTTTCGGTCTGCTTTTCACCGCGATTATCCCGCTCGGCCTGTTCGCGTCAGGGCTCATTGTCTGGCTCAAACGGCGCCATCTGTAACCAATACGGGAGGTGGGTATGTCCAGACAAAAGAACCTTATCATTGCGGGTGTTGCCCTTTTGATCCTCATCGGTGGGTACTTTGGGGCAACCGCTTACAAGAAAGCTCAGATCGATAAACAAGCGGAACAGTACAAGTCTCTTTACATGACGGAGATCGACACGAAAAAGGTGACCCGCCTAGAACTCCCCTTGAAAGGGGTGATTCTGGAACGAAAGGGAGAAACCTGGAGTTCCCCCGTCGAAGCTCTAGGGGTACAGTTAGACCAGGAGGAGATCAAGAGTATCCTCTGGTCCCTATGTAACATGCGGTACGAACGGGTAGCCGATGAAAACCCCAAGGATCTGGGGCCCTTTGGACTTGCAAATCCAAAAGCGCGGGTGATTCTGACCCTGGAGGACGGGAGCAAGGTGGAGCTACTAGGCGGAGAAAAGACGCCTACCGGTATGGGATACTACGGGAAGAAGGCAGGAGAATCGAAGGTCTACATCCTTCCCTCCTATCCTGGGGAACGGCTCTACGTATCTTTGACAGATTTTCGGGACCGAAAACTCCCGTCCTTCAATCCGGATGAAGTGGAACGCCTGACTCTTGTCCACGGGAATACCCGAATATCGATCGAACCAAAGCCTAGCACGGGAGTGCAGGAATCCTCCTTCACTACCCATATCATCACCTCTCCCTATAAGCTTCCCCGAGGGGTAGATTCCCAAGCCTTCAACAAACTGGTCACTTCACTGGGGAAACTCAGGATCAAGGATTTCGTCAGTGACAAACCCACGTCCCTCGCTCAGTATGGTCTAGACAAACCTGAGTATGAGATCTACGTGAAGGCTAAAGTGAAGGAAAAGGTAAAGGAAAAAGAAGGGGAAAAGGAAGTGGAAAAGGAGGTAAAGAAAGATGTGACTCTGCACCTCCTGATGGGTAAAGAAGCGGCTAAGACCGGTCCAGAGTGGGAAAAGAACCGGGTGTTCGCCAAACTGAAAGATTCCCCCACTGTATTCCTCATCGAGGACATCCGTTCTGATATTGCCGTAAAACCTTTCGACCTGATCGACAAGTTCGCCTTCATTATCAACATCGACAAAGTAGACAAACTGCAGATCGATTATTTAGGCGCCCGCCACATAGGGGAAATCAAACGGGAAAAAGTCACCGTTACGGAAAAGGACAAGGACGGTAAGGAAACCAAGAGGGAAGAAACAAAGGAAACCTTCCTGTTCGATGGAAAGGAAGTAAAGGCGGAAAAGTTTAAGGACCTGTACCAGAACTGTATCGGGCTAATCATAGAGGCAGAGCTTCCTCCGGGCGGAAAGGCAGCGGGAAAAGCGGAAGTCACCCTGGAGTTCCATCTGAATGATCCCGCAGGAAAGATCCAACGAGTACAGTACCTACCTTTTAATAGAGATTTCTACGCCCTTTCCCGGGAAGGGACGGTGGAGTTCCTTGTTTCCAAACGGCAGGTAGAAAAGATTGCGGAGAGTTTGAAAAAAGTTACAGAACCATAATCCTCTCGCCGCTCTTGAAGATACTCACCCGGCGAGTCGATTCAGAGAGCACCACGGCCACCGCCCGACTGACTACTGTAATTGCAGCGGCTGCGGTGTGCCGAGCTCCTAACCCAGAGGGTAACTCGGCGGGGGGTACTCGAGTTCGAAGGTAAGTACCCGCCGATACGATCACCCCATTCCCACGGATCACGAACGCTCCGTCTAGTTTGGAGAGTTCCTTGATCGTTTCCTTCAAACTGGGATCCAGTATGTTCCGGTCCGCTTCGGGATACCCGGCAAAGGGATTGATGATCATCTGCTGACAGTGATGCTGCACTTGGTCATAATCCCCTAGGACAAAGATCGTACCCGATGGTTTTCCTTCCCGGCCTTCCTCTGCCAGTTCTCCCGCTATTTCTATTACTCGCATCAGTACCTGGTTTTCCAGATCCTGCCCTTCTTTTTCCTTCCCGAACGCAAAGAATACTTTGAACTCGCTACCGACATCCGTCACCCGCACCGAATCCAGGATTCCAGAGAAGGGAACTCCAAAGATGCTAACCACCCGTTCTTCCTGCCGGAGCAATCCCCTGGAAAGGGCAAAAATGATGGAAAGCTCTACCTGATTTGCTCGACTTACTCCCTTGAAGGGAATCTGTACCACGGGATGATCGGGGAACTGTTCCCGAATCCTCTCCACCCTACTCACCGCTACAAAACAAATTTTTCTAGGCAACTCCTTGGGGAAGAAGTCCAATTCTTCAAGACAATCGGCATGGACAAAAATATGAGAGGCATCGATCTTTTCGGCCAGAAGCAGCCCCTGTTCCCAGCACGCTTGGGACAAGAAGAATCGCCCTTCCCGGTCCATGGGGAGTTCCTTCTCGGGGTGGGAAAGTTCGGTCCCGGCTTTCCCTGCGAAAGCCCGGTACGCTTCGATAGGATGGGTGGCAAAAACAATCTGTTCGTACACCTGCGGGGTCTCTAATCGAATCGCTACCTGCCGAAGGACCTGTAGATGTTCGATTCCATCTCCCACGATCAGAATCAATAGATGAACAGGTCTGTCGTCCGGAGCTCCATAGGGTATCCCTTCTTTACTGACACCGAGAAGGATTCTCGAAGGGCCGAACCCCGGTACAATGGCGTGAGGAATAGCAATTCCAGAGGCAATCCATGTGGAAAGAACGGATTCCCTTTCCAGGATCCGTTTCAACAACTCATCCGCATCGATGTTCCCATACACTTCAGAAAATTTCTTAGCTAGTTCTTCGAAGGCTCCCTGTTTGGTTCGGCTCTCAATGAAATGCACTCCTTCGGGAATGCAGTAGTCTCGAAGAAGCATCCATCCCTCCTAGATAAGGCCGTATAAATCGTTCCCCTTGTCATCGATCAGAATGAAAGCAGGGAAATCCTTCACCTGAATTAATCGTACCGCTTCCATATCCAGTTCTGGATAATCCAACACTTCAGAAGATACGATGTGTTCTTTGGCCAGTAAAGCGGCAGCTCCCCCGATCGTTCCAAGGTAGAAGCCTCCATATGTCCGGCATAATTCCGCAGTGCCCTTTGCTCGATTCCCCTTTGCCAGGGTTACGAGGGAAGCTCCCTCCCGCATAAAGGCTTCCAGGTAGGTGTCCATCCGTTGAGCCGTGGTAGGACCAAAGCTTCCAATGGGGTATCCCGGAGGTGTCTTTGCGGGACCCGCGTAGTAGATCCCATACCGGTAGAGGTACTCGGGCAATCCCTTTCCTTCCTTTAACCGTTTGAAGAACCGTGCGTGGGCGATGTCCCGGGCCACCACCAGCGGTCCCGAAAGAAGGACAAGGCTACCTACCGGGAGCCCGGAAAGATCTTTGCGCACCTCATCGAGACTACGGTTGAGGTCTATTCTTGTACCCAAGGATCGCTCAACTCGTTGGGTGACTAGGTCCTTCAATAGGGTGGCTGGATCCTTTTCCAGCTGCTCCAGGAAGACCCCTTCTTTGGTAATTCGACCCAGAATGTTCCGATCCGCGCTGCAGGAAACCCCGATGCTCACAGGGCAGGCTCCCGCATGCCGGGCTATCCGGATCACTCGGGCATCCAGTGCCAGGTATTTTCCCCCAAACTGAGCTCCTAATCCTGATTCCTGCGCCAACTGGAGAAGGATACCACTCCATTCTCGATCTAAGTATAGGAGCCCTTTCCCATCTCCCTGTTCGGGCAATCCATCCAATAGACCGGTAGTGGCCAGTTTCAGTACTTTCAGATTCATCTCGGGGGAAAGGCCTCCGATTACCACCGCCAACCGGTAAGGAGGGCAGGCCGCCGTACCCAGCGCTCGGACTTTTTCCCAGAGAAAGGAACGGAGTTTTTCAGGTTCTAGCAATGCCCTCGATTCCTGAAAAAAAGAAGTCTTGTTGGCGCTTCCCGCTCCTTTGGCCATGAAAAGAAACCGGTATTCTGTTCCTTCCGATGCGTAAATGTCGATTTGAGGCGGGAGGTTCGTTCCTGTGTTCACTTCTTCGAACATGGAGAGGGGGGCAATTTGGGAGTACCTGAGGTATCGGGTTCTGTACACTTCTGTGATGCCCTGACAGAGGGCTTCCTCATCTAGGGGGCTCCGTAGGCCATTGATTTTTCCCGCATTTCCTTGCCCATCCCCCTCGAGAGGGTGAACCCACACCCGGTCTCCCTTCCAAGCGATCACAGTAGCAGTTCCCGTATCCTGGCAGAGGGGAAGGAATCCTTCGGATGCCACCACCGCATTCCGGAGAAGGGCTTCGGCCACATACCGATCGTTTCCCGATGCCTCGGGATCGAGAAGGATCTTTTTCAGTTTCTCCAAAAACGAGGGACGTAGGAAAAAGGAAACATCATGAAAAGCCTCTTCGGCTAGTTTCTGGATCCCTCGAGGATCCACTTCGAGAAATGGAGTACCCTCAATCACTTTAGTTCGAACGAAATCCCCTTCCACTCGGCGGTAATTCACACGGGTAAAGGGGTCAATCCCTGGGATTTTATTCATTTCTACCGCGCCTCCCCTTGTGACCGAGTATACCATGAAATGTCAATCGGTTTCGAGGAGTTCGTTGATTTCTTCGAAGCCTACGATCTCTTTTCTTCCTACGATGCCAACTAAAAGGTACTCTCTGCGAATAGGATCATACTTGTAATTTTTAAGAAGGCGAAAATTCTCGATCTGCCCGGTAGATTTCACGTGGGTTCTCGTGCCTGTACAGTAGATTTCATCGGTACCGAACCGAATCCTGTCCTCACCCGCAACGGATATTGGAATATCCTGTTGGATGAGTTCCTTCACCCGTTCTTCCAGTTCCTCAATAGGAATCGTGGGCTTTTCCGGGAAACTGATCACGAATCCGTGTTTCACATCGGAATGGAGAACAGGTGGCGTATAGTGGTAATCCCTCGCAAGAACATAGCTGGTAAGATCTTCCGCGGAATGGGCCATCAATCGATACTTGATCGTCCGATCCACCACGTCCTTAATCCGGTGGGGAATGGGGCCAAACACGGAGGGCCGGGTTACGATCACTTCTTCCCCAATACCAAAGATGATCTGGGCGTTGTACCCTAACGCCTCGTAGATCAGATCGAAATGCTCCACGATGACCCGCCTTCCATGGGATACCACCCTCGAGATCGCCTCGGCTATTTCATACTTCTGTTTAAAGGCCAGTTCGTACCTCACATCGATATGGAAGGTGTGAGGAGCGAAATAGTCTTCCGGTTCGAAGGAGTAGAGGGGGGTAGGTCGAAGATTCACTCCATCGTCATCGTTGGTCAATTCCAATCCAGGGAATAGACCGCGTATCAGGGTGGATTTTCCCGAACCCTCCGCTCCGATGATTCCAATCAATAGATCAGTAGGGTAAAGGTACCTCCGTGCCAGTTCTCCCCCCAGCAT
>Ga0116210_1001304_pt1 | contig 18956 bp, 18 predicted proteins | sample TshhotsprinmetaG_FD_94483 | JGI IMG/M metagenome (GOLD analysis project Ga0116210, IMG submission 94483) | Hot spring microbial communities from South Africa to study Microbial Dark Matter (Phase II) - Tshipise hot spring metaG | ecosystem: Environmental > Aquatic > Thermal springs > Hot... | reverse complement strand
GGAGCATGGACAACGAAAAAAGTAAGGAGAGAGGATCGATGGATATCAGAGGGAAACGAATGTTGGCGATCGGAGGGGCGGGGTTAATCGGCTTGTAGAAAGACTCACAGGGAGGGGTACGAGAAGAGACGTCGACATTCAAGACTCGACCCTCCTCTGACCCCTACCAAAAGAACATAAATGTTGACCTGATCCAAATAACGGACAAATAGCGCCACTCCCCCTCGGCCCGTCAGTGTGTCTTCTGTCACATCCACCTTGCTGATTTTGCACTTGCTTTTGAACTTTAATTGCTTCATAATCTCCTCACTTACAGGGTGATGGTTTTTGTTTTTTGGCAAATGCATTATAACAAATAACCATGGCCCTGTAAGTAGGTTTTCTCCATTTTTCGCACAAAAAATCGCTCAATTTAGGTATAAGTAAAATGGTTAAAGTCACGCAGGTTTCAGGTTAATACAATTCTTTGTCGAGAGGGAAAGAGAAATTGAAAAGAAATGACTTCTTAGTATTTGGAAGCCCATACATTGAGGAACCTGAAATTGATGAGATGGTTTCGACGCTCCGGTCAGGATGGATTGGTACTGGACCCAAGGTCGGACGGTTCGAGGAATTATTTCGAGAATATATTGGAGCGCCATATGCCATAGCCCTCAACTCTTGTACAGCAGCCCTCCATGTTTCTATGATTGTTGCTGGTATTGGCCCGGGCGATGAGGTAATTACCACGCCGATGACCTTTTGTGCAACAGCCAATGCCATTATTCATACAGGAGCTAAGCCCGTTTTTGTGGATGTGAAAAAGGATACTATGAACATCGACCCAGATCTAATTGAACAGGCCGTTACTTCTCGAACCAAAGCCATTGTCCCAGTCCATTTCGCAGGGCGTCCCTGTGAAATGGATCGGATCATGGAGATCGCCCGAAGATATAAATTGATGGTAATAGAGGACGCGGCCCACTGCATTGAGGGAGTGTATAAAGGAAAAAAGATTGGCACAATCGGAGATATCACCTGTTTCAGTTTCTATGTGACGAAGAACGTTACTACGGGCGAAGGGGGGATGGTGACCACCCCTCGGGAGGATTGGGCGGATAAGATTAAGATGTACGGGCTTCATGGGATGAGCCGAAATGCATGGAAGAGATATTCAGACGAAGGGTTTAAGCATTATCAGGTAATCTTCCCCGGATATAAATACAATATGACCGATATGCAGGCCTCTTTGGGTATCCATCAGATCAAAAGGATTGAAACCTATTATAAACGGAGGGAGGAGATCTGGAAACAATACAATGAAGCCTTCAAAAACCTACCCTTAAGCATTCCTTCCCCTCCAGAAAAGGAAACCAGACATGCAAGACATCTTTATACCATTCTCCTAAATTTAGAAAAATTAAAGACGGACAGAGATACCTTCCAACAGGCGCTTTACGAGGAGAACATTGGAACTGGAATTCATTATATTTCTCTTCATCTTCATGACTATTATCGTAAGACTTATGGATACCGACCCGACGATTTTCCGAATTCAAAATTTATTTCGGAAAGGACCGTCTCCTTACCTTTCTCAGCTAAATTGACCGATGATGATGTGGAGGATGTTATCCGTGCAGTGAGGAAGTACATAATGTTATATTTCAAGAAATAATGATTTGATCATAAGAGGACGATGGAGATCTGCATTATTACCCCAACTTTGTTTCCAGAGCCTGGAGGGCCTTCAGCTTTTGTAGATAATTTTGTCAATAGTTTGATAAAGGATGGACATAGAGTAACTGTAATTGCAATCAGCGAGTCTCCAGATTTATCCTTTAAAGCAGAAAATTATCTTCTGGTAAAAATCAGTAGGAAGCAATTACGGATATTCCGTGTTTTAAAAACTATCTTCAGCATAATTCAATTGGGAAGAAAAAGCGATCTAATCTTTTCCTGTGGACTATTTTTGGAGTCCGCTATTTCTAAATTGATTATTCGAAAACCACTCATTATAAGGATTGGTGGGGATCCGGTTTGGGAAAAATGGACAAATCAGGAAGGAATGAAGGCTGATTTGGATGAATTTTATAAGAATAGATATTCGCCCAAAATAGAATTTAAAAAATATTTACAGAAGGTTTCCTGTAAGTTAGCAGATAGAGTTATTACACCTTGTTATTTTTTTAAAAGTCTTATTGAAAAGTGGAAGATTAAAACAGAAAAGATAGAGGTTGTTTATAACGGAATCAATGTTGAGAATATGAATTTACCACCCAAAGAGAAGTTGAAAAGAGATCTTTTTTTACAAGGGAAAAAGGTCATCCTGACCATAGGAAGATTAATTGAGTTTAAAAGGATTGATGAAATTATTAAATCTTTTTCGGAAATCAAAACTGATCATTTATATTTATATTTATACATTATAGGAGAAGGTTTCAAGAAGGATGAACTGATTGCATTATGTAAAAAGCTTGATATCTTAGATAGAGTTAACTTTTTAGGTATAAAAAATCATAATGAAGTTTTACAATATTTAAAAGCTGCTGACTTATTTGTTTTAAATTCAATCGATGAAGTCATGCCAAACGTTGTTTTGGAATCATTAGCGGTAGGGACTCCGGTTATTGCTCCCAATGGGGGAGGGATACCCGAGATCATTCAGGATCAGGTCGATGGATTGTTATTTCCACTTAAAAGGGGCAACAAGGATGAGTTAAAAGAGACCATCGAGAAATTATTGTGGGACGATGAGTTAAAGCAGGTGTTTATCAAAAATGGTTTCGTAAAAATAAATCAATTTAATTGGAAGAAAACATACAAAAGGATTATGTCTGTCATCAATTATAATTTATAGAACAAAGAATGCAGAGGGGGTAGGATGAATGTTTTACAAATAGGTTTGGCAGAATTAATTGCCAAGAAAAACTCGGGGGGATTTAATGACCAGCAAATTCATCAGATCAAATATGGGAAACATATATTCTCAAATTCCATCATTATCGTAAAAACCCCGAACGATGAAAGATATCAGGAATTTAATCTACTTGATAATGTCAGAGTCATTCCGACGCTTTCAAAAAATAGATATTGGTTTATATGGCACGCATGGATGATGGCCAGGAGGATTATAAAAGAGAATAAGATTGACCTTATTATTTTGCAGGACCCTTTTTTCACTGGGCTGATCGGGTATTTATTGAAGAAAGAATTTTGCCTTCCTATGAATGTGAACAATGTCTGCGATTTTATCGATAATCCCTTCTGGATCAGGGAATGGTGGGTCAATCGAGTTTTCAATCCTATTGGAAAGTATATCTTGAAAAGAGCAGATTCCATTCGAGTCGATAGTAGAAAGGAATACGAGAAGCTTGTCCGTCTCGGCATTGGAAAAAATAGGGTTTGGAATATCCCTTTTATCCTTAACGATGCAGATAAGTTTATAGGAACCAAGACAGATGATGAATTTCGTAAAAAAATCCTCACCGAAAAATTTGAATATGCAGTCCTGTTTGTGGGGCGGCTTGAAGACCAAAAAGATCTCCCGACGCTTTTTAAGACGGCGAAAAGAGTGATTCAAAGCCAGCCGAAAACACTGTTTCTTATCATTGGGGATGGAAAAAAATCAAAAGAACTTAAAGCGATGGCAGGGGGGTTAGGAATTATGGACAACCTCCTTTTTATGGGGTGGGTGGATTATTTTAGCCTCCCGAAATATTATGCCGCCTGCGATGCCTTTATCTTGACCTCAAAATATGAGACCTCCCCCAGAGTAGTTATTTTCGCCTGTTTATCAAGGAAGCCCATTGTCGCTACGGATGTAAGTGGGGTGAGCGATTTTGTCGAGGACGGAAAGAACGGTTTTGTTGCTCCTGTAGGAGATGAAGAAAGATTAGCCAAAGGTATTTTGGCTCTTATAGGTGATTCAGGAAAAGCAAGAGAGATGGGGGAATATGGGTTGAATAAAGTCAAGGAATTATTAAACGAGGAGAAGATATTGGAGGAATACAAAAAAATGTGGGAATTCACTACAATTGCAAGGGATGAACAAAAATGAAGCCCAGATTATGCTATATCCTTCCCAAATATGATCTGAATACGGAAGAGCATTTTTACCACAATTATCAGTTCTTGGAGGAACTGGCTAAAGAGGTGGAGGTGTTTCTTTTTATCGAACGATGCGTCGGGAAGCCGGAATTCAAGAATATCTCGTGGATTTACAAGCAGAGATTCATCCGTTTTATCCCTGTCCGTATGATTGAAATTGCCCTGCTCATGAGCTATTTGAGGTTAAAAGGGGTAGGGAGATTTTATGTCCATTATTCTTATTTTGGCGCTTTGGTTTGTTCTTTCCTATGCAAACTAACAGGGGGAAAAGTCTATTACTGGCATTGTGTGTCAATCATTTACAAAACAAGGTGGAGATTGAATCTTCAAGATTTGTTGCACAAGATCAAGGCGGAAATTCCATTGAAATTGACCCTCAAAATAGTTGGCCATCTGGTGACGGGCACCCAATCCCTGGGAGACTTTTATCATCAGACCTTTGGAATTTCTAAGAAGAAGATCATTATTCTTCCCAATGAGATTGATTTAAACCGCTTTAATCCCAAAAATTATGACCGGAAGCAGATGAGAGAAAGATTGGGATTCAAAGAGGATGAACGGATTGTTCTGTTTGTCCATCGAATAGCTGAGCGTAAGGGGGCTCATTATATCCCGGAGATTGTCAGGCAGGTGGCTAATGCCATTCCAGATGTAAAGTTTGTCATCGCGGGAGAGGGCCCTTATTTCGAGACTCTAAAGAAGAGAATTTCAAGCGATGGGCTGGATTCACGAGTGGTGCTCCTCGGCTGGGTTCCCAATCGAAGGATCATGGAACTCTATGCCGTTGCCGATGTTTTTATGATGCCCTCTGAAGAAGAAGGGTTTCCGAGGGTTCTTCTCGAATCAATGGCGATGGGGGTTCCTTTTGTGGCGACGGATGTAGGAGGGGTTAGAGATATTTGTACTGATTATCAGAAGGAGTTTATCGTACGGGTAGGCGATAATTCAAATTTCAGTAAAAAGGTAATCACCCTTTTGCGTTTCGGAGAGATCCGGAGCAGATTCAGAGAAGAAGGTTTCCGGCAGGTACAGGAATTTTCTTTAGAGACTATCAAGGGTGTATTCCATCAGGGGATCCTTCATGAACGAGAAAATCAATAGATATGGAGGACCAGATCACTGGTATAATCCTAAATTTTTTGAAGCCCTTCATCGGAAACCCGTTCAATACCTTTCTGAGTTTCTGAAAGGAGGAGAACGTATTTTAGATATCGGTGCTGGAGATGGGAAACTAACCTATCTGATAAACCAACTCAACCATTGGGTAGTTGGGTTGGAATCGCAATGGTTGCCGATCAGATTTGCTAAATTAATGTATGAGGTACGAAACGTTTCTCAAATTCCTTTTGTTCAAGGAGACGCGATCTCAATTCCTTTTAAAAAATGTTCCTTTGAGGTGATCACCCTTTTTGATGTGATCGAACATGTTCCGCCAGAGATGCTTTTTACCCTTTTAAATGAAATGAAACGAGTATTAAAAGTTCATGGGAAATTAATCTTAACGACTCCCAATAGGCGCGCCCTCCGTAATCGGATTTGGGGCCACCGCACGAATCCCAAACATTATAAGGAATATGATGTCACCGAATTAAAACGACTGTTGGTCGCAAATGAATTTGGAATCGAAGCACTGAGGGGAATCTTTCTCCCCGTCCCTATCCCAAAGATTGAACATTATGGGGGTATTTTCCCTATGCGAAGACTATTTTCTTTTTTTATCAATTTGGGAGAATCTTACCCGAGTTTGAGCGAAACCATCTTTTTAGTGGCAAGGAGGTAAAGGTGATTCAGATAGCTTTATTCTTCTTGTTCCTATTCATGTTCCCTCTTTTTTTGCTTTACTGGTTGAGGTTATTTTCTTTTTCTACAATTAGTCAGCTTGTTTCCTTGATACCGGGCCTGTTAGGGATTGCAGTGAGAAGGGTATGGTATGAAAGGACTTTAGAACATTGTGGGAAAAATCTCGTAGTTGATTTTTTAAGTGCGATTCGAACACCTAAAACCTGCATCGGGGATAATTGTTATATTGGAAGAGCCAACTGGATTGGATTAGCGGACATTGGGAATGATTTTCTTTCCGGAAATGCTGTGACGATTCATAGCGGAAACGAGCAACATGGTTGGGACACGACAGACCAACCCATAAGACTTCAGGAAGGGAAACATAGGATGGTTAAAATTGGACAGGATGTTTGGATTGGTTCTCATACTTCGGTTCTTGAAGACATTTCCCGAGGGACGATCGTAGGGTCAGGAAGTGTCGTGACGAAAGTTTTTCCGGAGTACAGCGTCATCGGTGGAGTTCCTGCAAAAGTCATCCGGTTGAGAAATGAATAAGTTAGAAGAGGCCGTTCAAAGCTATATCCACAATTTCCAGGGGGGGACGGGGAGAAGCACGGAGATCTTGGATAGAAAAATAAAACAGAAGATCTTCGAAGAAAAATTATTCGATGATCTCATTGAAAAATTGAAAAAGATTTTCCCAGGTATCAATGGCTATCGAATTTTAGAGATTGGAAGTGGGACAGGGGGGCTCGGGATCGCTCTGTCTCTGGCTGGAACAAAGGTGTTTGGGATCGAGCCTTCATATTTTGGGGTGACGGCCTCTGTTGAGAGGGCAAAACGGTATCCTGATTTATCTGCCTATTTCTGCGTAGGTAAAGCAGAATCTCTTCCTTTTAGAAATGGATTCTTCGACTTAATAGTTTCGAGTGCAGTTTTAGAGCATGTCGGAGATATTGAAGAAGCAATACGGGAGATGCACCGGGTGCTAAAACCAGATGGCAAAATTTATCATGAAATCCCTAATTATCTCTTCCCCGTAGAGCCTCATTATAAAATGCTATGGTTCCCACTCATGCCCAAAAGCCTGGGGAGAATTTATGCTAAATTAAGAGGCAAAAATCCCCATTTTCTGAATCACCTAAATTATACCACTCCATCAAAGGTCAGTTATTATTTTTCAAACATCGGGTTTTCCAACTTGAGGAATGTATATTTGGATGAATTTTTAAATAAATTTGAAGATCCTGACCGGTTCAATCGAAAGTACTTACAAAGAATAGGAAGATGGATTAAACTAATAGGTCTCGAAAAGTCGATTCAATGGTTGATAAAGAAAATAAATTTTTATCCCGCCATCTATCTGGTTGGTGAAAAACAGGGCCGTTAAAGGAAACCGAAAGGAATATTTGGGTGAGAAACCGGAGAGAGCATTTTTTCCCTATCTTTGACTCATGCGTGAAAGAATTAGCGGAGATGAAAGGCAGGATAGTCCTTGATCTGGGGACACCTTTGCCTTTTCGAAAAGAGCTGAAGGATTACGAGAAAGATTTTGCAGGAGTTCACTATTTTTCTTTAGGATATAAGGTATTTGAGAAAACAAATTCTTCTTCTCCCCATGTGGATGGGGATATATGCAGGCTTCCCTTTAAGGCCGAATCAGCCGATGGGATCATCTGCAAGGAAGTTCTGGAGCATGTCTACAATCCATTTCTGGCAATCCAGGAGATTTTTCGGGTATTAAAAAAGGGAGGAAAGCTCTTTTGTACTCTTCCTTTTATCTATCCCTATCATGGATCCGGTCAGTACAAAGATTTTTGGCGGTTTAGTCGGGACGGGATCGATTATTTATTCTCTCCATTTAAAGAAGTCCGAGTTGCCCCTTCGGGTGGATATTTTTACATATTGCAGAGCTTTTTACCCATCCCGATAAATCGAATACTATTTAGTTTTTATCTTATGCCATTGATCAATCGTTTAGATAGAATGTCAACCAGAGAAGGCCGGACAAGCATGTGGATGATTTTAGCGGAGAAATGAATAAAGGGATAGATAAGTATTAAGCGGAGTTATGAGGAGATGACGGAAAGAGCTGGTTATGTAAGAGAAAAAGGAGCCCTTTCCCTTTGGGATAAGAAGGCATCCCCTGTTTTTTGGCAGGAACATTGGCATCAGCTAACGGATAAAGAACTTCGACATGCGCTGAGGCCGACAAAATATATATGGCCAAGTCTAAGGAGAATACTTCTGAAATGGCTACCGAAAGAAGGGGTTGTTTTGGACGCAGGATGCGGAATTGGTCATATGGTGCAAAGGCTCCGGTCAAATGGGTTAAGTTGTATCGGTTTAGACTATGCTGTTCCCAGCTTAATTCGTTCTAAGTCTATTTGTCCAGATCTTCTTTTTATAGGAGGGGATCTCATGAACCTTCCTTTCGCTGATGATATTTTTGCTGGCATCTTGAGTATTGGTGTATTGGAACACTTTGAGCATGGACCAGGGGTGCCTCTGCGAGAAATATCACGCGTCTTAAAGCCAGGGGGGGTTGTTTGCCTCTCAGTACCGTTTGAAAACAAGTGGCGTAGAAACATCCCCACAATTAGCGAGAATGAGGCAGTTTCACGAGGATTAGAATTCTACCAATTATATTTTAAGCCATCAGATTTAAGGATTGAAGTGGAGAAGGTTGGTCTAAGCTGGTTAGACACATTCTCCATGTATGACGTATTTAAAGGGTTTTATGAACATACCCGTTGGTTTAAAAAAATCACCCGATTAATTCCGAAATCAAAATATTGGTCCTTTTTGTTAGATTATATACCTATACTCTCAGAAATTGGAGGTCACATGATAGTTGTGGTTGCAGTTAAAAAATAATAACAAAAATATTTGAGGTGGAAAGGCTTATAATGTGGAAACTAACCACATAGAGGCGAAAATCGGAAGAGTATTTTTCTGGAATTCATTGATCCTGCCTTTGAGTGGGGTTGCTTCGTTTATTGGTCTCATTTTCGTGGCCAGGTTTTTGACCCTCCATGATTTCGGGATCTATGCAATTATTAACGCCATCATTGCCCTGAGCATTGGATATGGAGATTTAGGAGTTTCCACCGGAGCGTCAAAATTTTTACCTGAGCTGGCGATCAGGAAAGGGAGAAGGGGAGTCTCCCGATTGTTAAAATATTTGTTTCAGTTCAAGTGCGGAATGGGGCTTTTGACCTTTTTCATTCTCCTATTCTTTGCGCAAATTTTCTCTTCATGGTTCAAAATGGATGAGACCTATGTTTTTATTTTTCCTTATATTGGTGTGATCGTCTTTCTCGATTCGTTCTATTATCTCTTCCATAATCTCCTCTGGGCCACTTTCGAACAGAAGAAAGCCAATCTGTTAACCCTTGCCTTTACCCTCCTTCAACCCATTCTCATCATTCTTTTTATTATATGGGGTTGGGGAATCAGAGGAATTTTGATCGCAATGACTGCTACCTCTTTCCTCCGGGCCGCAGGATTCATTATTTTAGGAGTCCTCCAAGTTAGAAATATGGAGGAAATAAAAGTAAAAGAAACCTTGGGGGAAAATTATTCTTCCAGATTTCTTCGCGTCTCCCTGTTTGGATATTATGATAAGGTATCAAATCATTTATTTAATGTTCCATTTTTAACACTCATTTTAGCGATTTTTTTAAGGAAAGAAGAGATTGCCATCTTTTCTTTGGCAGGCGAGTTTACACTAAGATTCTTGAGCCTTTCTCTTACGCCCACTCATGGATGGATTCTCCCCCTTTTTTCAACGGTCTTTGCCTCTAAAGTGGAAGATCAAATAAGGGAAACCTTTTCCAATACCCTCAAGATGGTGACCTTCCTATCCGTCCCGATCGGTACGTTTCTCTATGTATTTGCTCATCCACTGATTCTTTACCTCTATTCGGAAAAATATATAGCCGCCGTTCCCATTGCAAAGATATTGATCGTCTTTCATTTTCTTGAATACACAGTGCTGGCGGTGGCCAATGCCACATTGATTGCGGGTGAAAAATTAAAGACCTATTTCTGGATTAAGGCAATTTTCTTTTTTTTCATTCCTCTCTACTTTCTGGTTATACCGTTGGGCGGTCTGACAGGGACTGCCTATTTTTACGGAATGATCCGATTACTGGTTTCGCTCTCTCTGATCTTAGCCGTGCTAAAACTATTTCGCTTCGGATTCCCGTTCGAATTTTATGGAAAGGCCATGCTCTCCGCAGGGATCGTGGTGAGCCTTTCTGAAATCTCCCTTTCGATCTTAAGGATCCCGAACAGTCAGAGCATTTTTTGGGTTTCGATGGAAGGAGTTGGATTCCTCCTCATCTATTATCTGATCATTAAAGGATTGAGATTATTTGGTCGGGTTGAAAAGGAGTTATTGGTTAGAATGCAGATTCCTCATATCCATAAACTCATTCGGTGGGTCTGATCAGAATGATAAAATATAAAGTATGCCACCTCGTTGTTGCCGATGGGATTTCGGGGGCGGAGAATCATCTCTTGAAATTAGTTCCAAACTTAAGCCAGGAAAAGTTTGACGTTCACTTTGTTGTGATGGCACCTCGCTATGAGATCTATGAGGAATTTCTTAAGAGATGCCAGAAGGTGAAAGTTATCTTTATTCCCATGAGGGGGAGGATGAACCCCCTCAACTTCATTAGTCTTTTCTGGCTCTTTCGAAAAGAAAAATATGACCTTCTCCACACCCATAATTCAAGGGCAGATGTCTATGGCATCGTTGCCGGAAAAATGGCGGGGATTAAGATAGCCATGGCCTCCATCCACGGGTATCAGTGTTATGATCAAATCAACCCTCTTTTTAAAATCAGGGGATGGATCCTCAGAAACTTTTCCGATCGCATCATTACTATTTCAAACGCCCTGAAAGACTTAATAGCCGAGAACGAAGGGATTGATAGATCGAGGATGGTCACGGTTTACTATGGTTTGGAACGTCTCAATTTAGAGGAAGGAGGAGCGACTGTCCGGGGAGAATTTGATCTTGATCCGGATGCGCCTCTGCTTGTTGATGTAGGACGGCTCATTCCGGTTAAAAGCCACGATACCCTTATTCGTGCCTTAAAGCACATCATCCCTTCTTTTCCCAACCTTCGGCTTTTCATCATTGGGGATGGAATGTTAAAAGAAGAGTTGAAGGGACTCACGAAGACATTAAATTTAGAGGATCACGTCATCTTCACCGGTTACCGAGAGGATGTTGCGAGGTTTATGAAAGAGGCAGACCTTTTCGTTTTTCCCACATTGGGAGAGGGGTTTGGGCTGGTGCTCCTGGAAGCCATGGCCTTTAAAAAACCAATTGTAGCCACGAGGGTGATGTCCATTCCAGAGATTGTAGAAGATGGAAAGTCCGGCTTGCTGGTCCCTCCACGACATCTGGAAGAACTCGCAGACGCAATCCTTCAATTGTTGCGAGATAAAAAGAGGGCAGAGGTTTTTGGAAATAGAGGATTCGAAATTCTCTCTTCAAAATTTTCCATTGAAAGAATGGTGGAAGAAACAGAACGAATTTACGACCAACTTCTTGAGGAAAAGGGAGTGGCCTCCGGAAGATGAATATAGGAAAAGTCTTACGTTACTTAAACCGGGGGTATCAGAGGAATGGCCTCAACGGCTTTAAGAATTTGATGAAAAATTATTGGGTCCTTCAAAGAGAGCCGGAAATCGTCGACACTGAAGTCCTCACCGTCATCATCGAGCCCACGGTTCGATGCAATCTCAATTGCATTACTTGTAGCGAAGTCACTCGGGGGCGGACAAAGAAGGATATGAGTTTTTCCGAATTTAAAAGTATCCTGGATCAATTTCCTTATGCCATCAAGTTAGCCTTACAGGGAGTGGGCGAGCCTTTGCTGAATCGAGATCTATTTCGAATGATTCGGTTGGCCAAAGAGCGAAAGATTTATGTCTACTTCAATAGCAACGGGACTCTTCTGGACGAAGAGAATTCCAATTGGTTGATTCAGTCCGGCCTAGATTTAATCAATTTCTCCATTGATGGGGGGACGAAGGAGGTTTACGAGAAGATCCGCCGGGGTGCTTCCTTCGAGGAGTTCCGGAGACGGGTGAAACGATTTATGGAGATCAAAGGGGCACATCCTCTTCCGGAGGTCCACGCCTGGTTCGTCTTGAATCAGTATAACCGGGAGGATATCCTTCCCACTCTCCGGTTCATCAGGGATTTAGGCATTTCAAAACTGAATATCCAGAGAATGCATACATGGGGAAGAAAAGACAAACGGGATGTGGTCAATGACGATGAATTTTTGAAATTGAAAGGAATAAAAGAAGAGGTTACTATCGCTTCTGAAGAAATAGGTATTTCTGTAGAATGGTTGTGGGATATAGAGGATAAAAAACCAATACGAAGATGTCAGGCTCCTTGGTATACCACTTATATTACAGTCGAAGGATACGTTACTCCATGCTGTGTCCATGGAAGTGACCCTCAGCTTATTCGTTTTGGTCAATTAAAGGAAAATTCTTTTAAAGAGATATGGAATGGAAAGGAGTATCAGGAATTTAGAAAAATGCTAAAGAGCGATAGCCCCCCTTCCATCTGCAGGGAGTGTCCTGCCTATTCTCAGGGAATACTGAATTAATCCATTTACGCGAGGTAATGATAAATGAAGATCTTAGTGACGGGCGGAGCAGGGTTCATTGGGTCCCACTTAGTGGAAGAACTCCTCAGGAGAGGCAAGGAGGTCTTTGTGCTTGACAACTTTTCGACCGGAGGGAGGGAAAATATTGAACATCTTCTTCCGGACCCTCACTTCCATCTTACCGTGGATTCCATCCTCAATGAAGAGACCGTAGAGAAGCTGATGAAGGAATGTAATGAGGTCTACCACCTGGCAGCCGCCGTGGGTGTAAAGCTGGTGATGGAGAGGCCGGTAGAGACACTGGAGACCAATGTCCGGGGAACCGAAATCATTTTAAAATACGCCAACAAATATCAGCGCAAGGTTTTCATCGCTTCAACCTCGGAGATTTACGGGAAGCATAAGGATCATTCTCTGAAAGAGGATGATAACCGGGTCATGGGAACGATCCGGAAGCGCAGATGGGCTTATGCGTGTTCAAAATCCCTGGATGAATTTCTATCTCTAGCCTATTATGATGAATATAAACTTCCTGTTGTGATCGGACGGTATTTTAATACCGTCGGCCCGAGACAGACCGGGGCCTATGGAATGGTTGTGCCCCGATTTGTCCAGAGCGCCCTGAAAGGGGACCCGATCACCGTCCACGGGAATGGGAAACAATCGAGATGTTTTACCTATGTGAGTGATGTCGTCAAAGCCACCCTGGCTCTCATGGATCATCCCCGAGCAATAGGCGATGTTTTTAATATTGGGAGCGAGGAAGAGATTACCATTAAAGATTTAGCGAAAAAGGTAAAAAAAATGACAAAGAGTTCCTCTCCCATCATCTATATCCCCTATGATAAAGTGTATGGGAAAAGGTTTGAAGATATGGAGCGGAGAAAGCCCGATATCACGAAAATCAGACGATTGATCCGTTTTTCGCCAAGCTACAACTTGGATCAAATTCTGAAACTCATCATCGAATATTATCGAAAGAAACTGAGATGAACCGCTCGCCATATATCGTGACCGGGGGTACATCGTTCATCGGGAGACATTTGATTCAGCGACTCCTCGATGAAGAGGAAGCCCCGATTATCCTTCTGACAAGAAATGCCTCAAAGATTCCCCAGGATTGGCGTTCAAGGGTTCAGGCGGTCGAAGGGGATATCCGCGAAAAGAGGTCCTTATCAATGCTTCCTTTCGAGGGAAGCATCGTTTTTCACTTGGCAGGAGAGGTCAACAGCAAGTCCCTCTTTCACGATATTAATGTGACGGGAACAGAAAATCTAATCAGCCTTGCGGCTCCCGCCAGAGTCAAACATTTCATCCATCTCAGCAGTGTGGGCGTCATCGGCCATCCAGCTGAAAGGCAAATTGACGAGACCACCCCATGTCATCCCATGAATGAATACGAACGAAGCAAATACGAAGGGGAGAAAATTCTAACCGAATATTTTGAAAGATACCAGATCCCGGTGACCATATTCAGACCCTCCACGGTCTTTGGGGAAGGATCGAAGAGCCAGAGTTTTTTGGGTTGGATGAGATCGATTAAAAATCGAACCTTCAGGTTTATCGGAGAGAAGGCATATGCAAACTATATCTATGCGGGGGATGTGGCCGAAGCCCTGTTCAGGGCCTCCAAATCAGGTCAAACCGGCAAAGAAATATTTATCCTCTCCGATGGGAAGCCCATGGAGGAGTTTGTTCACTCTGCCGCAGAAATCTTAAAAGTGGAGATTCCCGGAACACCCATTCCGCGTTGGTTTGCTTTTGTGGTCGCAGGAACCCTCGCTCCACTTGCCAACCATTTTGGCAAAAGCTTTCCATTGACCGTCACCCGTGTGAGAGCGCTGACGGACCGGAGAATTTTTTCGATGGAAAAGTTAAGAAGGGAATTGGAATTTAAACCCAGGTTCGGTATTGTCGAAGGGCTTAAGAGGACTCTCCGGTGGTATGAGAAAGAGGGATTATTGTAAATGGGTGAAAGAAAGAAGATTAAGATTCTTCATACATCCACCATTCCATTCTCCATGTGGGCTTTCACCCTCTCCTTTTTGAAATATCTCAAGGGAAAGAATTTCGACGTTCAGGTGGCCAGTTCACCAGGTAAGGAGGAAAGATATTTCAGAGAGGCGAACATTCCTTTTTTCACTGTACCGATCCCCCGAAAGATCAGGCCCTTGAAAGACCTCAAGGCCGTTTTGAGGCTCTATCGATTCATGAAGAAAGAGAAGTTCGATATGGTTCATACGCAAACGGCAAAGGCTGGGTATGTGACGAGGGTAGCGGCCTGGCTAGCAGGAGTTCCCATCGTTATCTATACAGCCCATGCCTTTCCCTTCCATGCTTACTTAAAACCTTTAAAAAAGGCGTTCTACATTTTATTAGAGAGATTAGCGTCCAGAATGACGGATATCATCCTGGTAGATACAGATGCGGTGAGACAGGATGGTATTGATAAAAAGATTAAAGAGCCCGAGAAGATTATAACAATCCATATGGGTGTTGATCTCGGAAAATTTTCACCAGAAAGGGTGGACCGTCATCAGATCAGAGCTGGAATGGGTTTAAGAGATCACCATCTGGTAGTGGGGACGGTAGCTAATTTCGTCCCTGATAAAGGGTTGGATGCATTTTTGAGGATTGCAAAGTTATTAAAAAAAGAAGAAAGAAATATAAAATTTCTGATGGTAGGCGATGGTCCTTTACGCCCCCAATTAGAATCGCTCACCGATGCTCTCCATTTAAGGAATGATGTAATCTTTATGGGCTGGCGGGAGGATATTCCTGAAATGATGTCTGCAATGGATGTTTTTTGCCTGCCAACCTTGAGAGAGGGATTTGGCGTTGTCTTTGCCGAGGCCATGGCCATGAAAGTGCCGGTTGTCACCCACCGGATTGAACCGATTCCCGAGGTCGTTCGGGAGAATGAGACCGGGGTTTTGATTCCTCCGGGCAGTGAAGACCTGTTTGTTAAGGCCATATTATCCCTTATCCGTGATGAGAAATACCGAAAAGAGATGGGAGAGAAGGGAAGGAAAAGAGTGGAAAAATATTTTGATGAGAAATTTATGCATGAAAAGACACTTCGAATTTATGAAGAAGTCCTCAAGGCAAAAGGGCTCGCAGGATAATCGTTTTAGGGAAATCCCAAACCTTTAAAGAAATGATCCGTCAAAGCATAGGGATCTTAAAAGATTGGAATTTTCAATGATCAACGAACGTTCATTCTTTACCATTGCGATATTTCTCTTTCTCCCCTCTTTTATTCTTTCTTTTGTGGGAACCCATCTTTTTAAGAGGATTGCCTATCGATTCCAGATTATGGATGTCCCTAACATCCGGAGTTCCCATTCCCAACCTACGCCTCGGGGGGGAGGGGTGGCCATCTTTTTCTCTTTTTATTTAGTCCTTTTTTTTGCCCTCCTTTTTTTCGAAAGAGGTCCCTTTGATTTGAAATGGGTGCGGGGCCTGGTTTTAGGTGGAATGGTCGTTTCCCTGGGAGGCTTCTTGGATGATGTGAAGGAACTCTCTCCATTCTTCCGTCTTCTGGCTCAGGTCGTGGCTGGTCTCATTCTGATCCTTTCAGGGCTTTCTTTTAAAACGATCGAAATCCCATTCTGGAAAGAAATGGCACTCGGTGATTGGGGAATCCTTTTTACTCTGATCTGGGTTGTATGGATTGTCAACCTTTATAATTTTATGGATGGGATTGATGGATTAGCGGCAGGGGTTGGGATGATCGCTGCCTTCTTTTTCAGCCTCGTTGTAGGAAAAACAGGGGATGACTTGATTTCTTTGTCCGGGATGATCCTGGCAGGGGCCAGCGCTGGTTTTTTAATTCATAATTTCCCGCCGGCGAAAATCTTTTTAGGAGATATCGGGAGCAGTCTCATCGGTTTTCTCTTTGCAGGATTAGCTCTCATCGGGAACAACAATTTAAAGGAGCCGTTACCCATCTGGATCCCCGTTTTACTTTTAGGATCTTTCATATTTGATACAGGAATAACCCTCCTCAAGAGGATATTGAAAAAGGAAAAATGGTTTTCGGCACACAGAAGCCACTATTACCAGAGGTTGACCGATCTCCATCTTACCCATAGACAAGTTTCCCTTATCGAATACGGGTTAGCGATCCTTCTGGGATTTTCCTCCCTGATCTATATGAAGGCTGACCCTATCCTGAGAGGGTGTCTCCTCATAGGGTGGGTCTTGATCCTTACCGTTGGAGTTCTGACGATTCGATTTCATGAAAAAAGTTGGATTAAAGAGAAGATAGGACTTTAGGAAAAGGTTGAGAGATGAGCGAGAAGATTAGAATGATGCTTTCCCACAGGAATCCGGTCAATATTTCCATTCTCCTGTTCATCGGAGCCCTTCTCCTCAGGATCATCAAGGTGTATCAGGATACAGTGATTGTCCATGATGGGATTATCTATATCAAAATGGCTAAGATCGTTGCTTCAGGCGATTTGGAAAAGATATCGGAATATAGCTTTTTTAATCTCTATCCTGTTTTGATCGCCCTGGCGCAACCCATATTCTGGGATTGGGAGCTTTCTGGGAGGATGGTCTCTGCCATCTTAGGGGCGCTCACAGTTATCCCGCTCTTCCTGTTGGTCAGGAAGATGATTGATCAGAAGGTAGCCCTCATCACCTCCCTTCTATACCTGATCAGCCCCCATTTTATTGAATTCTCTTCGGAGGTTTTAAGGGAATCTTCTTTCTGGTTCTTCTCCATTACGGCATTATGGTTGGCCTGGGAGGGGATTGGAGAAAAGAAATGGTATCTTCTTTCTCTATCGAGTATTTTTGCCGGATTGGCCAGCTTTACGCGGATCGAAGGCATTGCGATTTTTATCCTTATCCTCCTGTGGATCGCCTTGTTTCTTTGTAAGAAAGGGTTTGGTCTCAAAAAGATCTTCGCCTTCCTTCTCATTTTTGCCTTCTCCTTTCCCCTGTTGATCTCCCCATCGCTATGGATAATCAAAACCAAACTGGGAAGATGGGAGTTCGGGCAGGTAGGTGGATATTTTAAGAATCTTCCCTATTTGATCTACGGCACAGAAAAGGTGCTGGAAGCCAGCCCTGATGTCCTGGAGAAGACGACCATTCCATTTAAAGGATTTTTGGAAATATCGAAAAGGCATCGATATATTCTCTTCCTATCGGAGGTGATCTATAAATTTGTCAAGTCCCTTTCCTTGGTATTTTTCTTTCTCCTCCTCTTTGGAATCTTAAGAAGAAAATCGGTTCCTTATTCAAGGAACGAATGGGCCATTCTTCTTTGGTTCGGGGTTTTTTTTCTCTTTTCGTTTTTCTACATGACGAAACATTACTACTTCAGCACCCGCCATGGGTTGCTGATGGGGTTTCCTGCATTGGTCTGGTCCGGGATGGGCTTCTATGAACTGAAAGGCCGAGTCGAGAGATGTTCTGAAAGAAATAAAAGAGTGTCCTCCTTCGCTCGGTTTACCGTTCTAATCTTAATCCTTCTTCTCCTCCTCCTGGCACTACCCAAGGCGTTTCTTTCTTCACAGGACGGGAAAATTGTGTTAAAGGAAACAGGAAGTTATTTAAAGGCATCCGGTTATTCAAATTTAAAATTTGCCGTGCAGCCCGAATTTATCCGGGTGGCTTTTTACGCCGATTCAGAGCACATCCTCCTTCCTTCAGGAAGGAGTTTTGAAGAGACAATGAAATTTATTAAAGAGAATCAGGTTTCAGTGCTGGTGATTGATGAAAAGACGATTTCGTCTTATTCGAGGGATCTGGTAAAAGAGTTAAATCCATTGAATTTTGAAAAGATCCCGATCCCCCCCTTAAAGGTTGAAGGGAGATATTCGATCGCCCTCTACCGAATCAGATAAAGGCAGGACTCCATTCATGAAGTTAATCGGCGGTAAGAAGAGATTCGTCGTCATTTTCAGTGATTCTGTATTGATCCTCTTCTCCTATTGGTTGGCCTATCTTCTGCGTTTTAACTTTGCTATCCCCGAGGTTTACTACCAAAAATGGATGGAATCTCTCCCCGTCCTTATCCTCATCCGAATTCTCTGCTTCTACTTCTTAGGCCTTTATAGCGGGGTATGGCGTTACGCCTCCATGAATGACCTGACGAAGATATTGAAAGCCGTCACGCTAAGCTCTTTTCTATTCGTGACCTACATCACCCTGAGATATCGTCTTATCGATTTTCCAAGATCTGTCTTTGTCATCGACTGGTTCACCCTTATCACTTTCGTGGGAGGGTCGAGGTTTCTCTACCGGCTCTCCCGTGAGTTCTATGCAACAAAAGGAGAAGGGAAGAGGCGCGTCCTCATCATCGGAGCTGGGAATGCGGGGGAACAGATCGTACGAGATATGAAGAGGACAAAGGACTCTCCCTATCTTCCGGTGGCTTTTGTGGATGATGATCCGGCGAAGAAGAAGGTTATGATCCACGGAGTTAAG
>Ga0116210_1001302_pt1 | contig 18972 bp, 9 predicted proteins | sample TshhotsprinmetaG_FD_94483 | JGI IMG/M metagenome (GOLD analysis project Ga0116210, IMG submission 94483) | Hot spring microbial communities from South Africa to study Microbial Dark Matter (Phase II) - Tshipise hot spring metaG | ecosystem: Environmental > Aquatic > Thermal springs > Hot (42-90C)... | reverse complement strand
TTTTATTTTTTTGTTTATTCCTTTCCGTATAATCGCCTCGCATATTTGAAGAGCCTGTTCCAATGGAATGTTGAATTCACTGTCGCACCAATGAAAGACATTGATACCTCTGTTTATAAGTTGTTCTATCTCGAAGAGGACGCTTTCGGGTTTGCGAAGTTCAACGGTAATATCTTCTTTAGCACTTTCAACACAGTAGATGCATTTCTGGGAACAACCTCGTTTTGTTTCAATTCCTACTTGTCCACCTTCCTGAAAGTACCTTTCAAGGTTTGCAAAATTTCTATGAAACAGGAAAGTGGGATATTTGTTTATTAATTTTTTATTTGAAGGATTTATGAGAATTTTTCCATCGTCGTTTTTGTAAGTGCATCCGGGAAATTTTGCATATGTCTGGTTTTGTATCGCTGTAATAAAGTCCGAAATGGAATTTACACCATTTCCAACGAGTCCAAAATCTGCCTGTGTATAGTTCAGGATTTCGCATGGTGTAATTGAAAACCCCGCGCCACCTAAGAAAATAGGGGCATTCGATAATTGCCTGCATAGTTGAACTATATTATTAATAAAATCAACGAAAAAGGTTTGGCTTGACATCATGGCTTCATCAAGATTACGGATGGTAATACCAATGAGGTCGATATTGGAATTAGACAAATCCATTTTTAGAGTGTGTTCCCAGTTATCCGAAAAACACAAATCTATCCATACGATTTGATACCCATCTTGTGATAAAACTTCCGCAATATACTCAAGTCCCACCGGTGAAATAGGCGGTTTTAGAGTATTAGGGTTTATTAACGCGATAGTTTTATATGTGTTTTGAACTGTATCTATTTCCACGCAAGTTCACTACAAATACTGTTCAATGTTCCAGGGGGTGCGGTAAGGGCGTTTTATCCATTTGTCGGCTTCGGGGTCATTTTTGAAGGATAAAGTTTCGGGGTTAAATTCTAACGGTCTCGGAATAAATGTGCTGATATTGCACAAATGGCACAAAACGGCCGTTAAGTGTCCTTCTTCGGCGGGGGCATTGGGTTTTTCTTCACCAAGTATGGTTTTAGCAAAATTGACGGCATGGGGAACATCTATGTCACTGCCGGGATATGTTTTGGGAGATTTTTTAGAATCTCGTTCAAAAACTTTCCAATTTTCGCGAGTTATAATCAAGGTTCCTTTGTCACCATGAAATTCTGCAAAGGCACTGGGTCCGTATTCTGACCATAATCGCAGTTCCCATACAACAGTTAGTTCGGGATATTCCAATATGGTGGTTTGTGTGTCTGGCCATTCTTTAATATCTTTGGTTATGAATTGCCCTCCTGTTCCCTGAATGCGTGTTGGGGAATTAAGATTTAAGAACCAACGGAGAATATCCAACCAATGAGCCCCCCAATTACCCGTATCGCCAGTGCCATAATCGAGCATAAAGTGCCAATTATAATGCACACGATATTTATTATAAGGTTTCAAGGGCGCAGGACCTGTCCACATGTCATAGTCAAGAGTCTTGGGTGGTTCACTATCCGGAACCCGAGGTAAAGGCTCTCTCCAATGAATAATGCCCGCTCGGGCAAAACTTATTTTGCCGAGTGCTCCTGATTGGACAAAATCGCGTGCTTCCTGAAAATGTTTTCCGCTTCGTTGTTGTGAGCCTACTACCCCTACTTGTTTAGGATGTTTCTTCATTGCTTGAAGGACAGCATATCCGTCGTAAATGTTATAGGAAAAGGGCTTTTCTACATATACATGTTTGCCCGCATCTAAAGCCATTACAGTCATAAGGCAATGCCAGTGGTCGGGTGTAGCAACAACAATTACATCAATTTCTTTGTCGTCTAATAGTCGGCGGAAATCTTTTTCAAGAACGGGAACATCTATATTATCTTTTTGTAATTCCTTTTTGCCTTTATTTAGCATTTCTTCGTCACAGTCGCATAAAGTTTTTATTTGGAAATAACCGGATTTAACGAGGTTATCGGCCACTTGTGGCCCTCTATTCCGGCAACCAATGATACCTACTCGCATTTTGGGCGATTGAGCCCTAACCTTTCTTGATAAAGTTGTGGTTGCCATTGCCATAGCAGATGTCGTTATAAATTGTCTTCGATTTAACATGTTATCATCTCCTATTTGAAAATTACTGTGATTCGATTTTTTCGGAGAAAATTGTTTTGTTTCTATTTGGATAATATGATTTTAAGTTCTTGGGCCACCCTTTTAGTCTGTTCCATGTTAGGCATGCCTTTGTCGCCTACAATTACTTCAGCCGTGAGGTAGTAATCATATCCGATGTTCCGGAGTGTGTGAAGGAGACCTTTCCAATTCATATCTCCTTCAAGCAGACTGGGTGTAAAGTTATCTAATGTTCCGCCCCCATTATTCCTTTTGAAGTTTTTAATATGCACACGGGCTATTCGGTTGCCTAAAATTTCAGCCCAGTGTTCTGGATATCCGTTAATGAGACAGTTTCCTGCATCGAAATATGCCTTTACCCATGGAGATTGGAATGTATCAATAAATTGAGCGAATTCGAAAGGTCCAGTTAGAAATTTGCTCCATACATTTTCGAGAGCAATGATAACCTGATTTTGCTCGGCCGTTGGAATAAGTTGATGGATTGAATCCTGAGCCCATTTCCATACTTCTTCTGCTGAGACAATGGGTCTATTAGCATCGAAACAAACATCCACTGTGCCGGGTAATACGAGAACTGCACCTGCGCCTAATTGGCAAGCCGTTTCTATATATGTCTTTGTAAATTCAACTGCTTTATCCCTCTCTTCTTTATCCGGAGTCCCTAAAGAGCAACCCCAGTAAAAACCTGTTGCCAGTGAAGGTATCTCTAAGCTATCAGATTCTATTACCTCCCGAATTTTTTTTAACTCATTTGATGATGTGGAAGGGGATAATTCTCCTGCGCCGTAACACAGTTCTATTCCATCCCAGCCCATATCTTTTATTTGCTTAATTACAGACCCTATTTTTACCTCTCCTTGAAAACCACAAACCATCCATGCATTCAATGCCATTTTCATAAGGGAATCTTTCTTTCATTATGTCATGATTTTAAAACGAAACATGTGAAGTAATTTTAACCTTACTGGTGAGAGATAGTCAATATCAAGGGTTTGATTGTAAGGTATGTATTAAAGGATGAATATGTTTTTATAGAAAAAAAGCATCGTATAAATAAAATCGAATAAAAAGTCTGTAAGAATAGATAGAAGTGTTTATTAAGGGAAGAGGCAAGGGATGCTTCTGTTATTTTTTTGTTGTTAAAAATTTTATGCTTACATTAAAATGATTATGGCGGAGAGAGAGGGATTCGAACCCTCGGTACGGTTTCCCGTACACACGCTTTCCAAGCGTGCTCCTTAAGCCACTCGGACATCTCTCCGCATGACTTTGAATTAAGAAAGAATGGATATTCTTAATTGAGATAGTAAAACAGTAAAAAGGTGAGGTGTATTATAATGGGTTGTGTAGGGAAAAATCCAAATGGGTTTGTTAACTATGGTTGTAAGATTACTCTTTTTCTAAAATAGAGTTGATAATTTGTAGAAGAGTAGAGGAAACGAAGGGTTTTTGTATAAAACCCGCTAGTCCTTTCCCGATAAACCGCTCCAATATATCTTTTTCATTATAACCACTGGACAATAGAACTTTAACATCGGGATTAATCCGACGCAATTCGCGGAAAGTTTCTTCCCCATCCATTATAGGCATGGTCATGTCTAATAAGACCATGTCTATTTTTTCTTTATTTTTGTTATAAATTTTGATGGCTTCTTCTCCATTTGAAGCAAGTAAGGTATTGAAACCGCCAATTTCTAACATATTCTTAACAGTATCTCTTACTAATTTTTCATCGTCGACTACAAGGATATATTTTTGGAATGTTTTTTGTTTATGTTCTACATGATCGCAGATGATATTCTTATTACAGGATGTGGATTCTTCGATGGCGGGAAAAAATATTTTGAAGGATGTCCCTTTCCCTAACTCTGTATAAACTTTAATAGCCCCATTATGGGCTCTGACTATACCGGCAACTGCAGAAAGTCCCAATCCTCTACCGATAAACTTTGTTGTAAAGAAGGGTTCGAACATTCGTTCTTTTGCATCTTTTGCAATTCCTGTGCCATTGTCGATAATCTCTAAATACACATAAGTTCCTTCTTTGCAGGTTTCTCCGAAGTAAGTCGTTTGCCAATATTTTTCATCGCAATACATATGTTTTGTTACGATATTGATTACTCCTGATTTATCTCCGATTGCTTCTGCTGCATTTAATACTAAATTTATGATTAATTGTTGGATATGAGCAGGGTCTGCATTTATTAAGGGAAGGTTTTCTTCTAAATCAAACTTAATAGCAGCTTTTTTAGGGACAGATAATGTAATAAGTGTTTCAATATTTTTTATTAGTGTAGTTAAAGATAATGGTTTAACGATAGTTTTTCCTTTACCTGCATATGCTAAAAGTTGCTGTGACAAATGGGTTAGTTCTTTTGAAATGCGAATGATTTCTTTTAGATAGTAATTTGCAGGTGAGTCAGGTGCTGTTTCCATCAGTGCCAGGTCTGCATTACCAATAATTCCAACCAAAAGGTTATTGAAATCGTGAGCCATGCCCCCTGCAAGAATACCTATACTTTCCAATCGCTGAGTTTGACGGATTTTTTCCTCCATGGCTTGCCGTTCTTTTTCTTCTTGAATTCTGTCTGTTATGTCCATCCCGGAAAAGATAAGTCTGTTAATTTCTCCATTGGCATCGAGAAGGAAGTTATGTCTCAAAATGAGAGTCCTTTCCTCATTTTTTGTGTTGACTACATGAACAACATCCTCTGTATCGTTAATTATTTTTTCTTTCATGATTTCTTCAAAATGTTTTTGTAAATTTTCTCTTTGGAAGGGTGCAACGAAGGTAGAGAACCAGTTTTTTCCTATAGCGGAGTCATTACATTTTAATATTGAATAGGCAGTATTATTTAACAATCGAATGTTTCCATTTCTATCTAATAGAATAAATAATGATGGGGATAAGTTTATTAATTCCTGTAAGCGGTCGTGTTCTCTTTTTAGCATGTTTTCAATCTCTTTTCTTTGGGTTATGTCCGAAAATAAGCCAATTGCCCCCTTAAACTGGTTAGAAGAATCAAATATTGGTGAAGCGTTAACGAGAAATATTCTTTTTGATTTGTCCGCACATATTAATGTTCTTTCGTATTGGCCAAATTTCCCTTTGATGCGTTCCGCTCTTTTTTTTTGAACATCCGGATATTCATCAGGAGGAATAAACTCTAATGTAGATTTTCCTATCATTTCTTTAGGGGGGAAGCCAAGAATATCCGCCATTTTTTTGTTGACGAAAACTGTTTTGAAATTTTCGTCCACTACCCAGATTCCCTCATGGGCTGATTCAATGATTGTCCGATATTTTTGTTCGCTTTCTTTAAGTTTATTTTGTGCTTCAATAAGTTCTGTAATATCTACATCTATACAGAATATGTAAAAGTTGTTTTTAACTTTTTTAGGTATCATGGAAGATAGAACTTGTTTTAAATCTCCTATTCTTGTTTTTACTTCCCATCTTTGAGGCTCAGTTGGTTTTTCATTTTCAAGGATATTTTGAACTGTTTTATTAAAGGTGTCCCATTCTTCCGGAGGGAGTAATATTTGCTTTATATCCTTTCCAATTACCTCGTTGTATAAATAACCATATAGTAACTCACTGGTCTTATTCCAAAAGAAAATTTGACCATCAGGGGTATAGCCTTGAACAGCAGCGATCGGTGTATATTCTAGGCAGTGTTCATAGAGTTCAAGTAGTTTGTTTGGGTCTATCAGAGAATGCTTACATTTTTGTCTTATTTCATGGTTATTTTGTTTGGGGGTATCTCCCCATTTCCCATTGGAACTTTGCTCAGTCATTTTGAACCTTTTTTTTATCTGTTTTTATGGATTTTATAATTAGAATTTTACACACAGCCTTCAAATTGGTCTGTAACATATTTATGGCTTTGTAGGTCTTTAATTTGTTATTTTTTTATTGTTTCTAGACTATTTTATCATAAATACTTTAACTAAAAATATTTAGAAAGGATGTGTTATGAGTAAAGGTATGAGTAAAGAAATTATATTATGTTTTTCCATAATGTTTTTTTGTGTTGCTGTTTTCTGTGAAGGAAATCAAGAATTTGTTATAGGTGGGGGTCTTTTAAAATCTGAACTGTGTTTTCACGATACTGAGATAGCCAAAGGAGATTATGCTACAAAAGATGGACTAAAAGTGAAATTTAATGCAGTGAATTGGCCGAATGTGTTATTCAAACCTCCGTCGGGGACATGGGATTGGTCGGAGTATTGTTGGTTAACAGTAAGGGTATATAACCCTGAAAAAGAAAATGTTCGAATGAATGTTAGGATTGATAATGAAGGTGCCAATGGCAGTGAAAATTGCATGACTGGTGGTTTTACTTTACCTTCCAAGAAAGAGCAATTGGTTTCATTTTTATTACCCAATGACTCCTATCCTTTCCATGTGCCGGAGGACAAAGAACGGTGGGAAGTCTATTCAAAACATCCGTTGTGGGGTATGCGTCGGGCGCCGGGAAATTTTGTTGAAGCAAAAGGGAAAAATTTTGATTTATCTAAGATTACGGGATTTCAAATTTTTTTAGACCATCCAAAGGTTTCAACCCATCTTGTGATTCGTGAGATAAGATTGGAAAAGGGTTATGATTTGCCTGATTTTCCTTTGCCTTTTGTGGATATGTTAGGACAATATAAACATGCGGACTGGAAGGGGAAAACTCATTCAGAGAAGGAAATGATATGTAATGCGAATAAAGAATTAAAAAAGATTCGAAATCGTTCATTTGTAGATAATGATTTTGATACTTATGGTGGATGGAAAAAAGGACCTCAGTTAGAAGCAACAGGCTGGTTCAGGACAGAGTTGATAAATGGTTATTGGTGGCTTGTAACTCCGGAAGGGCGTTTGTTCTTATCAATAGGTGTGAATTGTGTGGGACTTAGTGATTGTACTTTTATTACAAAACGAGAAAGGTGGTTTGAGTATATACCTGATAAAGACGACCCAAAATTTAAGGGTTGTTTTACTATGACAAATAAGGGTGGGCATTGGTTTGGTCATATTCTGGATGAAGGGTGGTTGTATTGTCCTTATAAGGCGAATCTAATCCGCCAGTTTGGTAAAAGATGGGAAAAGCCATGGAGTGAACAAACAACTGCTCGATTGAAAAAATGGGGTTTTAATACAATTGGGGCATGGAGTTCAATACATTTTTTCTTAGATAAGAAAATTCCGTTCATCTTAATTTTAGTACCGGAAAATGTTCCGAAAATAAAAAATGCTCCGGGGTATTGGGGTCCTATGTATGATGTTTTTGACCCACAATTTGAGGACATTGTTAAGGATAGTATTAGCAAAGGAGTGGCTTCATACAAGGATAATCCATATTGTATAGGTTATTTTGTGGATAACGAACTCTCGTGGGATGGAGTCTGGGAGGGAACGATTAAAAATGATAGTGAACAACCTTGTAAAAAAGAATTTATAAGACTATGCAAGGAAAAATATGGTACGATTGAAGAATTAAATAAAAATTGGGAAACTTCATTTGCTGATTGGAAAGAAATCAATAAGGTTGAGAAGGAAACAGAGGCATTTAAGAGGGATAGGGACGAATATCTTGACCAATTCACAAATAGATATTTTTCAACGGTATTGCAAGCAGTTAAAGAATATGCTCCCCATCAATTGTATATGGGATGCCGGTTTGCAGGTTTCCCTCCGGAATTTGTATGGAAGTCCGCACAAAAATATGCAGATGTGATGAGTATTAATATATATCGTAAAGAGGTTCCACAGAAAAATGCCATGTTAGATATAACAAATAAACCCATAGTTATAGGAGAATTCCATTTTGGAGCATTAGACCGGGGGATGTTTCATACAGGTTTGGTCCCGTGTAAGGACCAGAAAGAACGAGCAGAACGATATGCAAACTATATTAGAAGTGTAGTGACACATCCTTTGTTTGTAGGATGTCATTGGTTTCAATGGTCAGACCAACCTATAACTGGGAGGTTTTTTGATGGTGAGAATTATAATATTGGTTTGGTAGATGTAACCAATAGGCCTTATGCGGAACTGACAAAATCTGCGGAGAAGATTCATAAGAAGGCTTACCAAATACGATTGAAAGAAAGTCAGAAATAAAATATATTTTCACTGAAAAACAATATACAAACGCTAAAGGGGTTACGAATTTTGTTAGAATTGTGTAATTAATCATCTGTGATAAGAATTTTTGTATTTAATGGGGTCATATTATAGAGTAGGATTATGTCGTCATTTGTTAAACAGATACAGCCATGAGATGAAGGTGTCCCGATGAGTTCCTCTTTATTTGTTCCGTGAATGTAGATAAATCGTTTGTAAGTGTCTACAATTTCTCCTTCCTTATTGTTCCCTTTATTTTTTGTTTCTTCCAATCCATTGAGTCGAAGTATCCGTGTTAGGACCAAAGATTCGTCAGTTATCTGACTTTTATCCCAGATTCCTGCTGGTTCTCGATTACGGAAGATTTGCCCCCAGGGTGCTTGGTCGCCAATTTTTTCAACAATTTGGTGCCAGCCTCGTGGAGTTTGTTCGGAACCCAATATTTCACCGGTTCCTTTTGTTGCAGTAGAACAAGATGCCTGCCATATTATTTTGTTTTTTTCTATCACATTTAATTCTTGTTGCTTCACAGAGACCCAGATGCCTCGTTCAGTCCCAACTTCTTTATCCCAGTTATATGTTTTTAATATTGTTTTTTCTTCTTCGGTCAAGTCTCTTGGTTGTTGATATGAAGAACTTGTATTAATTGAGAGATTTTGTCCCTGCGAAGTATCTGCTGTTACTTTAATAGTGTTGGGAACGGTTAGGTGATATTGATTGTCTTTGTGTCTCACAGAACAATAATCTCCATTAGGTAAAGGTTTAACAAAAAATATTTCGGGTAGATTGTTTATTCTTGCGGGTGAGAAAAAGATTTCTTCCCAGCCCGGCTTTGCAGGTTTTATACCTAATACATATTCGGATATAAGGTAGATTGGGCAACTGCTCCATGCATGACACCAACTCATATTTACTTTCATTTCGGGTTTCCATACTTCCAAACACGATGTAGCACCATTGCGGAGCATTTCTTTCCATGAATATTCAGTGTCGTTGGTTAGTAGGTTCCAAGCTAACTCCGGGTGGCCCTCTTTGAAACAGGCTTCTATGACATAGGAGGCTATGTATACACCGCAAGATAAACCTTTTTGTTCAATCTGTGAAAAAATGTTTGCTTTGACTTCTTCATCTTGAACTAATCCGAAAAAGAGAGGGAGGGCATTACTATGTAAGGAGTAATGTCCGGAGCCGGGTGCGTCTTTATATAGTTTTTTCTCAGGGTCAAGAAAGGTCTTTTGGTAATTGTTCCAAATCCTTTTTGATTTTTCGGTTAGTTCCGAGTTTTCTATTCCGAGTTCTTTGAATATTTCCAGTGTTTGAGTAATAGCGCCGTAGTAAAAAGCATTTACGACTGCATTCGGTTTGTCTTGGGCAAATTCGTAGTCAAAATTATCGCGAAGGTTTTTGGGCCAGTCTATCAATATGGGTTTTGAACCTGTGGATTTCAGAAGGGTGGCTTCATTTTCAAATTGAGCGAAGTAGTTCAAAAGGGGGGGAAGACATTCTGTGGCCATGGCTTTTAGAAATTCCTTATCTCCAGAATGTCGATAGTATTCCCATAACATAAGGGGATATTGGAGAGAATATTCTGCAAATTCCTGGATAAATCCGGAAGGTGCTACCGCCAATATTCCCGGGTCAATTTTTGTAGATAGGTAAAAATCGGTCAATGATTTTTGAGTTAATGAGGTATCGCCTGTAAGCCATAAGAACGAACGGGAAGTAATAACAGCGTCACCTAAATATTGCCCCTTCTCACGCGAGGGGCAATCTAAAAATCCTTCCTGAGAACATAACTGAACACCTAACTGGCAAATATTCCATATTTGGGTTAGTTCCTGATTAGAAGAGTAAAATAGAACTTTTGTTGGGTCAAAAGGATAATGGCGTTCTTCAACCCAAACAGAAACAGTTTCCGGGGCGTTTTCTAATTCGATGTAACGAAAGGCGCGATATTCAAAAAATGGGGTAATATCCTCTTCTCCAGACAGAATAACAGTTTCTTTATAGTTGCAATTTGCTCTCATTTGCCAGCGGACATTTCCATTCTTATCAAGTTCCTCCGCGTGATAGACTGTAATCTTTTGTCCCTTTTCTCCTTTCGTCTTTATCCGTGTATATCCAACTACTTCGCGTCCGAAATCAAACAAAAGATTTCCGGAGATAGTTTTTCTCTGATGGATAGGAAAAACTTCTTTTACTTCCAGCGGTTTTACGGGTAGTTGAACGAAATGATAGTCATTTTTACCTATTTCGGGGTGAGTCCAATGATTGTCATCATATTCAATGTGTTGCCAGTTTTTGGGATATTTTTGCATGTCCATATTTTCAAGGAATTGAGTTTTATAGCCTGTGGTTTCGGTAGTAATGAACGCTTCTAAAGGGAGGCATTTCCAAGTAGTGTCGGAAAGGATTTCTGTTTGTTTTCCGTCGGGATAGGTAATAATAAGTTTTAGGATAAGGCCGGAACGGTTGTCCCCGCTAACACATACACGATTGACAAGTCCCCTATAGTAGGTATGGATTGCAATTATATTAGCACCTATTTTTATGAAGGGGGTTAAGTCATATTTGTAGAATGGGTAGGCAAAAGGGTAACCGGTGGTAGGTCCCTCGAATATATATTCTTCATTTAGGTATAGTTTGAAGTAATCATCAGCGGTTATGAAAAGTTCCGCAGAGACAGGGGGGCTATCAACAGTAAATTTTTTTCTGTATAAAGTGTGTATTTGATGAGGAGCACTTTTAATCCAGTTATCTTTTCTTTGGGTCCTATAATCATTGTTATATTCTACCCCTTTTATCCTTGGGTCCGTGATTAACTGAGCCTCGCCGAATGGATTGAGTGTTGTAGGAAAGTAGGAGAGGATACTTATTGTAAGGGATAGGGAAAAAAATAAGTTCATAAAGTACCCTTAATGTTGGTATGTGTTTTTAAAAAAGCCATGCAGACTGTTTATAATATATTTATATTATGAATTGAGGTACAGTTTATTCAACTGGAATTAAAAGGAAAATGTGAAAGGAGTGAAAGGATGATTTCTGTTTCTGGGTTTCGTAGAGGAATGGCCGTTCGTTATGAAGGAGATATCTGGGTTGTGGTGGAATTTCAACATATAACACCGGGTAATTGGCGGGCCATGTTAAAGACAAAATTAAAAAATGTGAAGACGGGGAGGTCCATGGAAGTTACTTTCCGGATGTCTGATGAAGTAGAAGAAGTGATGTTGTTAGAACGCAAAATGCAGTATCTTTATGAGTCGGAAGGGCTTCTTTATTTTATGGATTTGGAGACTTATGAACAAACTTTTATTCCAGAAGAGATGTTGGGCGAACAAAAGAAATTTTTGAAGGAATCTGATTTATGTTCTATTTATTTTTTAGAGGATAAACCGATTATTGCGGAAATGGCACCGTTTGTAGAATTAAAGGTCGTTTCTGCAGAACCTGCTGTGAGGGGTGATACTGCAACGAATGTGATGAAATTCTGCACTTTAGAAAGTGGAGCGAAGATACAAGTTCCCCTTTTTATTAAGGAAGGAGATGTTATAAAAGTTGATACACGAACCGGTAAGTATATTGAGCGTGTATCCACAGGCTAATGGTTTTGTTTTTTATAGGTTTATCCTTCTCCCATTTCTCCGAGGAAAGCATCGCGTTTGCCATCAACTACCAGGACCAATTGTTGACCTTCTGTGGTTATTTTCATGTTGTTAATATCAAAATTGTCTGGCAATATTTGTATATGGTCAATGCTTTCTCGGGGGATGATAATTACTTTAATTGTTTCATCAATTTGCACACCACTGGACTGTTGACGGGTTAACATAATCCCTTTTCCTTCTATTGCAATCCAATTTTCAGACCAGACAGTTACTTTACCAACGAAAGAAAAGGGTTTTTGTTCTTTGAAGTTTTTTCTTATTTTTACGCGGACAATTCTATCTTTAATCATTGTGAAACTCCTTTTTCATTAGATATTCATTATATATTCTATCGTACGTATTACTTTATTATTTTAGCAAAAGTGAAATTGGACAGTAAAAAAAATTGAAATTTATTTATAATAATGGTAATATTATAAAGGAAAGAAAAATTATGGTATTTATAGTTTTGTGATTTTGGGATTATGTCAAAAGAGATGATAATTTTATTACAAATCAATAAAATATATAAAGGAGATCTGTAATGGAACAGGAGAAAGTGAGTATTGTCGTGTTTCTATTTCTATTTATGGTAGTATCTGCAATTGCTTCTGCAGAGTCATACTGGATTTATTCTGCGCGTTGGGAGGGAGATAATGTTCCTTCCGACGGAAAATTACAGTTATTAGTTAAAGAACAGGGCTCAATGGAGTATGTTGAGTTTGGAGAAGATAGTATTATTCGCCGGAGTATTGTCCAATTTGGTAAGAAAGGGGTTGGATTTCCTGGTTTTACCTCAGTTAATCGAGCATTATTAGAAAAATATTTTGATAAGACTGAAAAAGTATTTTCGGGTGATGGAAGTAGAAACTTTCGTTTACAGTTGGATGGGGTTCTTTTTGAATGGTCTATAGTACAAACAAAAGGAAATGAGGGATTAAGTGAGGTGAAATGCTATTTAAAGAATAACCTTTTATATATAGAACAGAGAAAAGAAATTTACACTGAAGATGGTGTTCGTCCTTTTTTAATACGTTGGGATTATCAAAAGGAGGGGAAATCAGGAGTGATTGTTCAGTTGTTTGAGCCGTGTTCCGGTGTGAAATCAGCGAATGGTTCGGAATATGTTGTTTCAGGTGGAGTTGAGGAGATAATCAAGGTGGATGCAAAGGGAGATATTGGTAAAGCGGTAGAGACACAGCCTGTTCAATTTACAGCCCCAATGAAAGGGGTAAACTTGAGTTTTGATTCGGGTTGGTGGCCGAACGGCAAAGGAGAAGGTGGTTTTGAAGAGGAACCGGGAGGTTTTCCTGTACAGGTACGGATTCGTTCAGCAGCCGTTGCAAATTACCAAGCAGATGTGCTAGGGTTTTTCCATTTAAGTCCACCTTGGTTGAAAGCAGGGAATGCCAGTGGATTTTGGGGTTATGATTTCGGAGCGGAATTGCTAATGAAAGCAGGTTTTGATATAGGTTTAATACCTCCTTTTGTTGTAGATGTTCCATATATTCCGGATGTACATTTTCGAACGACTGCATATGATTATTTCGATAGTTTTTTATTAGATAATGCGTCGGTTATTCAAGACGATACACCTAGAACGCATTTATTTGAGGTGGACCTTGTTAATGCTATTTTGAACTTGGTTGGGGTTTCTTTGCCCAGTTGGTTAAAATGGATTCCTTTTGAAGCAGGAGCGGGTGTGGATGCCTCTGCAAACGCTAATGGTTCGCTGGAATGCGATACGATAAGTTTGTCCGAAGGTCTCTTGGTTTGGGAAGAGGGACAAATCATCCCTGTGGAGGTTGGTGAGAATGGTTATCGCACAATAATGAGTTACAATGAGATATGCAACTTAGTTTTAACGGTAAAGTTTTATCCCACTGTGTTTATAAGTATTTTTGGTGGCAGATGGGATTTGCCCATAATGACGATTCCGTGGTCTCCTTTTAATGGTCCTCTAGATTTGGAGTTTCGTCCTTATGAGGCTAATTTTACATCAGGGCCCCCATCCCAACCTGCAACGGATTGGTTTACAGAGGATTTTACCGTAAATAACGATTTGGATTTTAAGCGACTGCTTTTAACACCGGTTAATAGTGCAAATGGTTATTTTGCATGCACAAGTTCCATTACCGGGTATCCGGTGGATTCCATCTTTTCAACGGTGGTCAATTTAGGGGATGATGCTTATGTTGAAGTTCCGTTAGCAAATGGTAAACAAGTGGTGCTGTATGGGGTATCTTATGACCGGGTGTATATCGGTAGCAATGGTTACTTAACATTTACAGAAGGGGATACACAAAATAAAGAGTCTCCGGAAAATCATTTTCGGCTACCGCGGGTTTCAGGTATGTTTGATAATTTGAAACCAAATGAGGGGGGACAAATCTGGTGGAAGCAGTTAGAAGACCGATTCGTGGTTACCTATGATAATGTTCGAGTAGATGGAAACTTTACTAATGATACCGTGAGTTTTCAGATAGAGATGTTTTTTGATGGACGTATTGCTATTAATTGGTTGAATATTGAAGCCTATGACGGATTATCCGGTATTTCTGCAGGGAATGGGGTTCCTGAGGGCTTTACTGAGAGTGACCTTTCCCGTTATGCACCCTGTGCTGATCCTGAAGGGACAATAGAGGGTATTCCTGAAGGTGTGATAGAAGGGGAAGGAATTGTAGAAGGTTTATTTGAAGGTTCTGCAGAGGGTGTGATAGAAGGGGAAGGAGAAATTCCGGAAGGGTGTCCGAAACCGTGTGCTATTTCTTTATGTGGGAATACTGCTATTCAGAGTAATGCTCGTAGTGCATGGGAAGCATATTGCTCCATGAAAGGGATTGGTTCTGTTTCTGCTGATTTAGATGGAAATCAAATGATTGAGTTGGCTCAATTACAGCTTTTAGATATTATATTAGCAAATCCGGGGGTTCGGAATCGTTGTTGTGTGTTATCCGCATGGCAAAGCAATTATGCGACATTCACAACCATTATTGATACGGCTATTTCACAGGGGAGAATTCCCCAGAATGTTTTGTCTGTTATGAATGCCAGTCAGATAAAAGCGTTATTTGCAGGGATAGCCACATTAGGAGAGGTCCCGACTTTATCTATGCTGACTCAGATTGCATCTCAGATAGGAATAATATACACCGTTGGACAGGTAGATACTTCTGCAAGTCAATATTTAGGTGCTTATGGTGATGCGGATGGAGATAGGGTGTGCAATCTGGCAGAATATAATGCTACCTTTAATGGGTCTTCTGAAAGTATCATTACATTTGTTGTCTCTGCAGTAGACCCATCTGCTCGTAGCAATGGTGGTGGTTGCGGTGCCCCATGTTATAGCGAAACGAATGAGGGAGAGATTCTACCTATTTATCAGTTGTCTGTTGTAACTGAGGGAAATCAAGCACCTGTTTCTGTTCGGGTATTACCTGTAAGTAGTGGAGATCTGAACCCGGGAAATTATTATCTTGGCACAAATATAACCGCTCAGGCTAATTATGATTCGTCAAAAGATGTATGGCAGGGTTGGATGATTAATGGGGAATTTGTCGGATTGAGTAATCCCATCTCGTTTAGTATTAGTCGAAATACTGTTTTGAAGGCGATGTTTCTTCCGGTTGTGCCTGAGGGTGGACAAGAAGGGGAAGGAACTCTTGTTGTACCTGTTATCCAGCCTTTTGTTTTGGATTTAGGAGTTGTAAACTCCGGTGATTGTGTTGAAGGAACATTTACTGTGATGAATTCAGAGTTAAGCATATCAGCATTGCAAGGGAACGCAGTAATAAGTGCCCCTGAATTGTCGGAAGAAGTATTTCAAATAATTTCAGGTTCCAGTTATAATCTTGCTCCGGGTGCAAGTCAATCCGTGGTTGTAAAATTCTGTGCGAATGGACTTGCGTCGGGTGAGTATCTTGCAATCGTGTCCTTTACAGGGGGTCCGAATATGCTTGTATATCCTGTAATTGTTAATGTGATTTCAAATGAAGGAAGTGGAGAAGGATTGCCGGAGGGGGGAATTGAAGGAACCGTAGAAGGAGCTGAGGAAGGAGAATTCCCTTCACGGCATAGTGCGGATATAAATATGAACTGGAAGATTGAATTGCGTGAGTTGTTGCGTGTCATTCAATTCTTCAACTCTTGGGGTTATCATTGTGCAAATAACCCTGGAGATACAGAAGATGGTTATCAAGTAGGTTCAGGTAGCAATCGGACTTGTGCATATCACACATCTGATTATAATCCGAAGAACTGGAAGATTGATTTTCCTGAATTGTTGCGATTAATTCAGTTATTCAACGCAGGTGGGTATCATATTAACCCTGGCGGAGAGGATGGGTTTGGAGTAGGTTTGTTAAATTAAATTTAGGGAAAATAGATAAGTATATTGTGGGGAAAGGAAACTTTCCCCACAATTTTAATCTGAAGAGAAGGGAAAAATTATGTTTGATATTTTAATTCGAAATGGAAAAATTGTAGATGGAAGTGGAGCAAAGGCGTATGAGGGAGACCTTGCAATTGAAAAAGATAAAATTGTTGCTATGGGATATTTGAAAGAGGCCCAAGCAAAAGAGGAGATTGATGCAAAAGGAAAGGTCGTATGTCCGGGTTTTGTTGACCCTCATTCCCATGCGGATTTAAGTTTGCATAAAGATGATGCGGAAGCGTTGCTCATGCCTTTGATTAAGCAAGGGATTACTACTTTTGTTGGTGGGAATTGTGGGATGGGAGCGTCACCAATATTGGAGCCGGGAAAAGAGACTATATTCACTTATATTGAAGTTTTTTCAAGTTTTGACCCGGAGAAAGAATTTCGGTGGAGAAGAACAGGAGAATATTTTGATTTTCTGGAGAATAAGGGTATTCCGTTGAATTCTGCCATTTTAGTTCCACATGGGTTGTTACGATTGCATGGGGTCGGTCCGGAAAATAGGTATGCTACTGATGAAGAGATACAGAGAATGGCTCGGGCATTGGAGGAGTCTTTGGATGCAGGTGGAATTGGGATGTCTACAGGACTGCAATATTACCCGGGCAGTCAAAGTGATACGCGGGAACTAGTAGAATTAGGAAAGGTGTTGAGAAAATATGATGGGATTTTTACTAGCCATCTACGGAGTTATAGTAATACTTTAGACATGGCAATAGATGAGGTAGCGGAAGTTGCAAGAGAGAATCAGATTAGGGCGCAGGTATCTCACTTGTTTTGGGTGCCAGATATGGGATTTATAGGACCTTTTATTCGTTCGTTGATTCGTATGATGGCAAGTCTTGCACAATGGATTCCTGTGCCGATTCCATTGGAAAAACCTATTGCAGGAGCAATAGAAAGGATTGTTGAAAACCAGGATAAGGGGGTAAATATAAGTGTTGATGTTATGCCAACGACAACAGGTTTTACTCACCTATTAGCTTTTTTCCCTCCATGGGCATTGGAAGGGGATAGAACACAGGTGCTGAACCGGTTAAAAGACCGCGAGTTACGAAAGAAAATGTTGTATAGTATAGAGCATGGAAAGATGGAATGGCCTCATACAGGACCTGATTCATGGACATTGAATCTGTTCCGACTTATGGGGTGGGAATGTGCTCACATAATGGCGGTGAAGTCGGAGAAAAATAAAAGGTATGAAGGTATGAGTCTGGTGGAAATTGCGCGGGAGAGAGGAGTTCATCCGTTTGATGCAGGTTGTGATTTGCTTTTAGAGGAAGATGGGCATGTGCTTGTGTTTGAGAGTATTGCGGAGCCGGATGATTTGTTCACGGAACGGACCACTTTCCCGTCTATGTCACATCCCAAAGTGATGATTTCTACGGATGCGGTTTTAATGGGATTTGGAATGCCTTCTCCCTTATTCTACGGTTGCTATCCAAGATATCTACGGAGATATCATAAAGAGTTAAAGTTGGTGGAGTTGGAAACAGCCATTCGTAAATGCACGGGGTTGCCAGCAGAACATTTTAAATTGAAGCAGAGGGGACTTTTGAAAGAAGGTTATTTTGCAGATGTGCTTGTGATTGATTTGGACAGGATAGATTCTCAAGCGTGCTTTAAGAAACCTACGGAACAACCTTCCGGAGTAGATGAGGTTATCATTAATGGGAAACAAATTGTAAAGGGAGGTATTTTCCAAAGGGGCTTAAATGCAGGAAGTTTATTAAAACATAGCAAGAATTGAGTGGGTTAAAGGAAAAAGTGGATTTGATTAAAAATGGGGGAAAGACTCTTTAGGGTAGAGGAAGGAAAGGAGTACCTAAAAATAGAAATTTGAAATTTCTTTTGTGAAATGGTATAGTATTTTCATGTAGGCTAAGCGAAGGGTCTGGTATTGTTTTCGTGCGAAAAGGAAGATGAAGTAATTTCCTCCTTGATGAAGCATAAAATTTCCCCCTTAGGTCTAAATGCAAACTCTTTTTTTTCCATCTATAAGGAGATTACAAATGACCAAGGTACAAAAAAATTCGGGCCTATTGAGAAGAATAGTTTCATTATTTCTTGTCTTTTCATCGTTGAGTCTTTTAATTTATGGCGAGAATGTATCGCCGATTCCTTTGACGCAGTTAGATCGTCCTATTGTTCGGGATGAAGTAGTAGTTCCCCATGTAGAACCGTTTATAACAGTAAAATGTGATTTCCATATGCATACTGTTTTCTCGGATGGATATGTTTGGCCTGATTTGCGGGTTATTGAGGCATGGGTAACGGGATTGGATGCAATAGCGATTACAGACCACATTGAGGGACCTGTGAATAGACCTTTCTTAACGGGGGATGATAATTCTTCTTATGAGTTAGCCAAGCCTGTTGCTGATTATTATGGAATGATTCTTATTCGGGGAGGAGAAATTACGAAGAAGGAACCCTATGGTCATTATAACGCACTTTTTTTGAAAGATGTAAATCTTGTGGACAATGAAGACCCTTTTACAGCAATAGAGAACGCAGTAAAACAAGGGGCATTTATTCAATGGAATCATCCTGATTGGAATTCTTCCACAAGGAATCAATTTGAATTTCAAAAGAAATTGTTGGAAAAAGGATATTTGCATGGAGTAGAGATAACAAAT
>Ga0116210_1001294_pt1 | contig 19061 bp, 10 predicted proteins | sample TshhotsprinmetaG_FD_94483 | JGI IMG/M metagenome (GOLD analysis project Ga0116210, IMG submission 94483) | Hot spring microbial communities from South Africa to study Microbial Dark Matter (Phase II) - Tshipise hot spring metaG | ecosystem: Environmental > Aquatic > Thermal springs > Hot... | reverse complement strand
GGCATCCTGCCCGTGAAAAATCGGGTAGGTCAGGGCAGAATGGGTCCGCTGGGAGCGCAGGCGTCTCGCCTGCAATTTCGTTGAGAACCGCTTGGTGAGGGATACCAATGCCATGCATGCGGGCGGGACGCCCGCGATCCCAGTGATTTTTCGAACACCCCCTGCCCCCCTTGATTTTTGCTTCGAGCGTAGGGTACACTTGTACACTGGGTAAATTGCGCCTCTGGAGGACCCTATATGCGGATTGTTCAGCACACGAGAAAACGCATTCGTAATGTTATCGAACCACCCAACCTTATCGAGATTCAATACAACTCTTACCGCTGGTTTTTAGAAGAAGGGCTGAAGGAACTGCTGGAGACCTTCTCGCCTATCTACGACCTGACAGGACGCTACTTCATTGAATTTGGCGAGTACTGCTTAGGCGAACCGAAGTATTCGGCGGACGAGTGTCGCGAGCGCGAGCGTACCTTCGAGGCGCCCCTGCGCGTGAAGGTGCGCTTCGGCGAAAAAGATGGCGAGGTACAAGAAAGCGAAATCTATCTGGGCGACCTGCCCCTGATGACCGACGGCGGGACCTTTATCGTCAACGGGCGAGAACGCGTTACGATTAGTCAGCTCAACCGAACGCCCGGTATCCACTTCCCCTCCCCCTTGCTGTCGGGGGCGGGGCGTGAGATGCTGGCGCGCTCGATGGAAAAAGTGCTCCAAGTCCAAATCATCCCGTCCGAAGGTCCCTGGCTGGATGGCGGGAACGACGCGCAGGGCGTTCTGCGCCTCAAGGTTCACCAGTCCAAGCAACTGCCGATGACTCAGATTATTAAGGCGTTCGCTCACTACGAAGAGGCACGCGTGCCCGCTCGGATGGAGCTGAAGCGTTGCGCTGGCTGGCGCGCTCTCAGCAACCTTGTGGATAGTGAAGGAAATGCCTTACTGAGCTTAGAAACCCTCAAAGACGAACTGGGTGAAGACCCGATTATCACCCACGAATGGCTTGAAAAGCAGAGTGAGGCGTTCCTCAACGCCTTCATCACGGTGGAACCGCCTTACGACCCTGTGCTGGGGCTGACCAACGAGGCGATCGAGCGAATGTTCGGGCGGATTACCGAACAGGCTGAAGAGCTCTATGAACCTGACGACAAGAGCCTGGTCGGCAAGGTCTTGGACGAGGACTTCTACGAGGGCAAGCGCACCCGCAAACTGCTCGCCCCGAAAGGCACGCGCATAGACAGTGAACTCGCCAAGAAAATCGCGCGCCAGCGCCCCGAAAAGCTGCGTGTCCTGAGCCGAAAGGTGGAACTGCCTCGACCGCTCCAGATTACAATGGAAGCCGACCCGACCACCGACTCGCGCGATGCGGTGCTGGACTTCTACCGACGGATGCGCCCTGGCGACCCCGCCGTTGAGGAGAATGTGCGGAACCTGTTCTATGGGCTGGTGTTGGACTCGCGCCGCTATGACTTGGGGCGCGTCGGACGCTACCAAATCAACCGTAAGCTCCGCCACAACATCCCTGACAGTGTGCGACGCCTGACCGTGCCCGACCTGCTGTTAGCCCTGCGCCACCTGCTGGAGATGGCAGAGGGTAAGCACGACTACGAAGACACCGATCACCTGGCAAACAAGCGCGTACGCTCGGTCGGCGAGCTTCTGCAGGCACACCTGCGCGCAGGCTTCCAGCGCATGGAGAAGACCGCCCGCGAGAAGATGACCGCTGCCGAAGATGTCTCCCAAATCCTGCCGAATGTGGTGCTGAGCGTGAAACCCGTCTCGGGTGCGCTGGCGTCGTTCTTCGCCACGAACCCACTTTCCACCTTTATGGACCAGACGAACCCGCTCTCGGAGCTGGCGAACAAGCGCCGTCTGTCGGTGCTGGGTCCAGGAGGCTTGAACCGCCAGAGCATTCCCCCGCAGGTGCGCAACATCACCCCCTCCCAGTACGGGCGTATTTGTCCCATAGAAACGCCCGAAGGTCAGAACATCGGCTTGGTGAACCAGCTGACCCTGTACGCCACGGTGGACGAGTTCGGTTTCATCCGCACGCCGTACCGCGTGGTGCGTGAAGGCAAGATTACCGACGAGATTGTGTACCTGCCCGCCGATGAGGACGAGAACGCCTATATCGCACCTGCCGACACGCCCACCCACGACGACGGCACGATTGCAATTGAGAACGTTCAGGTGCGCTGGCGCGACGAATATCCGACCGTGCCACGCGAGCAGGTGCAATATATGGATGTAGACCCAGCGCAAGTGTTCTCCGTGTCCGCCTCGATGATTGCGTTCTTGGAGCATGACGACGCAGGGCGCGCGCTGATGGGGTCTAACATGCAGAAGCAGGGCGTGCCCCTCATCAATCCCGAAGCGCCCTTCGTGCACACGGGCATTGAACGCATCGCAGGGCAGTATTCGGGAAGCGTGGTGCGGGCGCGCGCCAATGGACGCGTGAGCTATGTGTCCGCCACCGAAGTGCGCGTGCTACGCGACAACGGTGAAGAGGAAGACATCTACAAACTGCCTCATCTGGTGCAGTCCAACAAAGGCACCTGTTTCACCTATCTGCCGAAGGTTCAGCTCGGCCAGCGTGTGCGTGAGGGCGACCTGATTGCCGACGGTCCCAGCACCGAGAACGGTGAGGTGGGGCTGGGACGCAACATTTTGGTCGCTTTCCTGCCAGCGGGTGGCTACAACTACGAAGACGCCGTGTTCGTCTCCCAACGCCTGCTCTACGACGACACCTACACCAGCATCCACCTGGAAAGCTACCAGACCGACGCCACCGAGACGAAGCTCGGTCCCGAAGAAATCACCAACGACATCCCGAATGTGCGCGAAGAGACCCGACGCGACCTGGATGAGAACGGCATCATTCGTCTGGGCGCGGAGGTGAAGCCCGACGATATTCTGGTGGGCAAAATCCAGCCGAAGGGTCAAACCGAAGGCACGACCGAGCAGAAGCTGGTGCGGATTATCTTCGGGGGCAAAGCCGAAGAGATGCGCGATGTCTCCCTCAGGCTCCCTCACGGCGAGCGGGGCTATGTGGTGCGCGTGGTGCAGTTCGCCCGCTACCGCTATGAGTGTCAATCCTGCAAGAGCCTTGTCTATCGCTCTAAGCCGTTGGAGGTGAAGAGCTGTCCACGCTGTCATGGGACTCTCAAGCCGATAGACGAGGATGAACTGCCACCCAGCGTGAACCACCGCGTGCGCGTAACAGTGGCGACCCGTCGCCCCCTGACCGAAGGCGACAAGATGGCAGGGCGCCACGGCAACAAGGGCGTCATCTCCAAAATCCAGCCGATTGAGGACATGCCCTTCCTGATGGATGGCACACCGATTGACATCGTGCTGAACCCGCTGGGCGTGCCCTCCCGAATGAATATCGGACAGATTCTGGAGTTCCACTTGGGACTGGTCGCCAAACAGCTCGGCGTGCGGTTCCGTACCCCTGTATTCCAAAGCTCCACGCCGGAAGAAATCAAGCAGGAGATGTACCACTTGGCAGACCGCCTGCGCACCTCTGCACTCAAGCCGCTGGTGGTGGACGAGCTCAAACTGGTGGACGACCTGCTGGTCTGTGAACCGTTTGAGAACCAGATTGCCTATGTGCGCGAGCGGATAGAACAACTGTCGGAAGAGGAACGCAAGCCCCTCTGTCAGCGGTTTGCGCTCTCGCCCAAAGCGGGCGTTGGCCAGCTGGTGGAGGCGATACGCCAGCGTGCGATTGACCGCTCCGGGTTTGACCCCGAAACGGGCAAGGTCATCCTGCGCGATGGGCGCACCGGAGAACCGTTCGGCAATCCCGTCGCTGTGGGCTACCTCTACATCCTGAAACTGGAGCACTTGGCGGAAGAGAAAATCCACGCCCGCTCGATTGGACCTTACTCGCTGATTACGCAACAACCGCTGGGCGGAAAGGCGCAGTTCGGCGGACAGCGTCTGGGCGAGATGGAGGTCTGGGCGCTGGAAGCGTACGGCGCGGCACATACCCTCCAAGAGATGCTGACCATCAAGTCGGACGATGTGAACGGGCGCATCCACACCTTTGAGGCGATTATCAAAGGGGCGCCGGTCATCCAGCCCTCTATCCCCGAGTCGTTCAAAATCCTCGTCAACGAACTGCGCGCGCTGGCGCTCAAAGTGCAAATCATCGATGAGGACGGCAACGAACACGACTTCCGCAGTCTGGAGGAGCTGGACACACGCGACGAGGTGAAACCGCGCTCGGCGAATACCTTAGCCGACTTGCCGACGAACTCTCAGTGAGGTGAGACCGATTATGGACATTACACGAATCAAAGCCTTAAAAATCGGTTTGGCATCGCCCGACGACATCCGACGGTGGTCGTTCGGAGAGGTCAAAAAGCCTGAAACCATCAACTATCGTACCTTCAAGCCGGAAAGGGACGGGCTGTTCTGTGAGCGCATCTTCGGACCCACCCGCGACTGGGAATGCTCCTGTGGGCGCTACAAGCGGGTCAAGAATAAGGGCATCAAATGTGAGCGCTGTGGCGTCGAGGTCACCCGCGCCCGCGTGCGCCGTGAGCGAATGGGGCATATTGAACTCGCTGCGCCCGTGTGCCACCTGTGGTACCTCAAAGGGCAACCGCCCAGCCCGCTGGGACTCCTGCTGGACATCTCACCCCGCCAACTGGAGAAGGTCATCTACTTCACTAACTATATGGTGATTGATATTGACCGCAAGGGGATTGAAGCCAGCATCGGCGAGCTCCAAAGGTTGGTAGACGAGGAGCGACAGAACTTTGAGCAGGAGATGGCGCGCGTGTTCACCGAGCTGGACAGCCGACTGGAGCGCGAACTGGAGCAGGGGCGCGACACGCTCACCGAACAGCAGATTGCCGAGCGCGTGCGCATGTACGAAAGCCGAAAAGAGAGCGAACGCCGTGAACGCGCCGCCCGCCTCAGCGAGATGGAAAAAGCCGTCGAGACGCTCGCCAAACTCCAGCAGTACCAACTGGTGGACGAGTCCACCTGGAGTGGCGTGGAGTTTCTGTTGCTGGTAGGGAGCCGAAAACTCCAGCGCGACCTGCGCCCGCTGGTGCGCGTGGGACAGGGCGCCGAAGCCATCCGCGAACTGCTCAAGCAGGTGGACTTGGAGAAACTGGAACGCGAACTCAAAGAGGAAATCTCTAAGAGCACCGGCACTCGGCGCGCCCGCGCTATCAAGCGTCTGGAAATCGTGGAGGCGTTCAAGAGTAGCAAGACGCGCCCCGAATGGATGATTTTGGAGGTGGTGCCCGTGCTCCCGCCCGAACTGCGCCCGATGGTGCAGTTGGACGGCGGACGCTTCGCCACCTCTGACCTGAATGACCTGTATCGGCGTATCGTGAACCGCAACAACCGCCTGCGCAAAATTATGGAAATCCGCGCGCCCAAGAGCATCCTCAACTCGGAGAAACGACTTCTACAAGAGTCGGTGGACGCGCTGATAGACAACACCAAGCGCAGTAAGCCCGTCACGGGCACGGGTGGGCGCGTGCTGAAGTCGCTCTCCGATATGCTCAAGGGCAAGGAGGGACGCTTCCGCAAGAACCTGCTCGGCAAGCGCGTGGACTACTCAGGGCGCTCGGTGATTGTGGTCGGTCCGAACCTGAAACTGCACCAGTGCGGACTGCCCAAAGAGATGGCGCTGGAGTTGTTCAAGCCGTTCGTGATGCAGTGGCTCATCAAGAACGAGTTGGCGAATAATGTCAAAAACGCCCGCAACGCCATCGACCGCCAAGGTCCTGAAGTGTGGAAGGCGTTGGAGACGGTCATCAAGGAGCACCCGGTGCTGTTGAACCGTGCGCCGACCCTGCACCGCTTGGGCATTCAGGCGTTTGAGCCGATTCTGGTGGAGGGCAAGGCGATTCAGTTGCACCCGCTGGTGTGCCACGCCTACAACGCCGACTTTGACGGCGACCAGATGGCGGTGCATGTGCCGTTGTCCTATCCAGCTCAGGCGGAGGCACGCACGCTGATGCTGTCCACGCACAACCTGTTCAAGCCCGCCGACGGCTCGCCTGTGGTCTCGCCTCTGCAGGACATCGTGTTGGGCGTGTACTACCTCACGATGAACGACCCACAGAAGCAGGCAGAGCCTGAGCGTCGGTTTGCGAACCCCGATGAGGCGCGCCAAGCATTTGAGCGGGGTATCGTGCGCTTGCACGAGCCGATCTGGGTGCGTGTGCGACGAGCTGGTGTGGAGACCCCCGAAGTGGTTCAAACCACCGTGGGGAGGCTGATATTCCAAGAGATTGTGCCTGACGAACTACGCTACGACCCGAAGTGGCTCAACGAGGTGTACACCAAGAAGATGCTCTCGGCGGTCATTCGGGAGGTGTACAGTGTGTGTGGGCACGCGCGCACCGTGCGCTTCTTGGACGACTTAAAGGCGCTCGGCTTTGAGTGGGGTCTGCGTGGTGGGGTGACCTTCGCCTTGACCGACATGGCAGTGCCCCCCGAACGCGATGCGGTGCTCCGACGCGCTGACGAGGAAGCACGCAAGATTGACGAACTGTACGACCGCGGGGAGTTGACCGCCGACGAAAAGCGCCAGCGCTTGATTGAACTCTGGCAGAAGACCTACGAGGATGTGTCCAAAGCCCTGCTCAAGAGCATCGGGGCGAGCAACCCGCTGTTCATCATCACCGACTCGGGTGCGCGTGGCTCTATCAAGCAGTTGGCACAGTTGGTGGGCATGCGCGGGCTGATGATGGGCGGATTTGACTTCCGCTCAGGCGGTGAGCGCCTTGTAGAAGAGCTCCCCGTGCGCCACAACTTCCAAGAGGGGCTGACCTCGCTGGAGTACTTCGTGTCGGGCTACGGCGCACGGCGGGGTCTCGCCAGCACGGCTCTGCTCACGGCGAACGCTGGCTACCTCACCCGCCGAATGTGCGATGTTGCCCAAGATGTGGTGGTGCGTGAACCTGACTGCGGAACGCTGGAGGGCATCATCGTCGGGCGTATCGTGCGCGAAGGCGAACTGATTGAACCGCTCTGGATGCGCATTCGCGGACGCACCGCACGCACCGACCTCAAAGACCCCTACACGGGCGAACTGCTCGTCCAAGAGAACCAAATCATCCCTGAGGAGACCGCCAAGAAGATTGATGACCTCGCCCAAAGCATGGAACGGTTCACCCAGACCCTGCGCCACCTGCATGGCTTGGACGAGGGCGAACTGTTTATACCCGACGACGACCAACCGCTGACCGACCCCCAAACGGGCGAGGTGCTCTTGGAAGCCTATGAACCTGTTGAGCCTGACCAGCTAGCACGCTTGGAAGAGCGCAAGCGCGAACTCCACGCCATCTGGGAGCAGGCGGGCTTCGGCTGGGTGGAACACGAGCGCGTGGGTGTGCCCATCCGCTCGCCCCTGACCTGTGCCTCACGGCTCGGTGTGTGCGCCAAGTGCTACGGGCTGGATATGGGCACGCTCAAGCCTGTGGAGTTGGGCACCGCGCTGGGCATCATTGCGGCGGAGTCCATCGGTGAACCGGGCACCCAGCTGACGATGCGCGTGTTCCACACGGGTGGCGTGGCAGGCGCAGGTCAGCAGATTGCAGGCTTCAAGATGGGCGGTAGTGCGCTTGCAGGCACGCTGACCAGCGACCTGGAAGAGCGCGGACTGAGCCAAGAGATGATTGACCTTGGGTTAGACCAGCGCCGTGTGGTGGCGCGCGTCGCCCGCCAACTACTTAGCTTGACGATGGACGAGGGGCTTTTGGTGGCACAGACCGACACCGAAGAGCGCGCCGAGCGCAGAACCCGCGAATCGCTCCGCAAACTCGCCAAACTCCAAGAGGCTTCCAACACGGGCATCAACCGCGTGGAAGAGCTGTTTGAGGCGCGCAAACCCAAAGGCGAAGCCATCACGGTGGACTACGAGGGCGAAGTGATGGACATCATCCGCTCCGTCGGACGCTGGGTGGTCATCAAGGCGACGCTGGATGTGGAGACCCAAAGCGACCTGCTGGTGGGCAAGTTCAGTCTGGAGGCGGTGGAAGACCCCGGCACAGGGGACATCCTGATACGCCCGCTGGAAGAAATCCGCTCCAGCATGGTCAACGCCCTGCGCATGGCAGGCGTTGGACAGGTCACGGTGCTGGATGCAGTGCTGGTGCCTCCGCTTGGCTCGCTGGAAGTGGAGAAAGGCGACAAGGTGCTACCTGGCGACCGTCTGACGCCTGGTCCGCTCAACCCGCACGAACTGCTCCGCCTGCGCGGAGTGCGTGGCGTGCAGGAGTACCTCATCCAAGAGATTCAAGCGGTGTACAAGGCACAGGGCGTGGACTTGGACGACAAGCACCTGGAGATTATCATCCGCCAGATGCTTCGCAAGCGTCGGGTGTTAGACCCTGGAGATACCTACTTCTTGCCTGGTCAGATTGTGGACCGCTTCGTGTTTGAGGACACGAATGCGAAGGTGCTGGCGGAGGGTGGCAAGCCTGCCACCGCCGAATGGGTGCTGTTGGGCGTATCCGAAGCGGCTCAGCAGACCGAGTCGTTCCTCTCGGCGGCGTCGTTCCAGCGCACGGTGAAGGCACTGACCGAGGCAGCGGTGCGCGGAAAGGTGGACGAGCTGGTCGGGCTGAAGGAGAATGTGATTATCGGTCGGCTGATACCTGCGGGTACGGGTCTGGTGCGTCCGCGCTTTGTGCCCAAGTTTGAGTGGAGCGCAGGGCGTGTGGCGACCGAAGTCCCCGAGCGGCGTGAGCCAACTCTCAGCACCCTGTTCGGTGAAGAGTTTGGTGAGCAGGACGGAACAAACGCTGAGGCTTCCCCCACCAATGGGGAGATGTCCTTCGGTGATGTTCCAACCGATGCGCCAGTGCCCGAAGGGGTGGCTGAAGACCCCGTATCTGCAAAGCCACCTGACGAACCAGGCGACCCCACCCCTCCAGCAACGGCGGATACTGAGCCTGCACCTGAAGCCAGCCAAGAGACCAAACCGAAACGCTCCAGACGCAAAACGGAGCAAGGTGAGGCTTGAGGGGCAATTGTTGCCCTGACCCCTACTCCCTCTCCCAAAGCCTCTGGAGAGGGAGGGGGCGGGCTTCACTTGCCTCTTCCGAGCGAAGAATCTCCTCAGGTATACTCTCGGCACGGAGACAACCATGTTTAACGAACAACCCTTTTTGGATGACCCGCGCCCCGAAGGTCGTGAGCCAATCCCGCCCGACATGATTGACGAACTTATCCCCCTCTTTGAGGGACTCAACGAGATTCTGGTCGTGTTGGCGTTCACGGTGCGAGCGGAGGGCGTGATGCAAAGCGATGCCACCTTCGGCGTCTGGATTGACGAGGCGCTTGCACACGAGGATAAGGTAGAAGTCCTGCGTCAGTTGGCGAGCCTGGTACAACCGCTGATTGAGCCAGACTTTTATGTCGACCTGATGCTGATTACTCCCCGTGATGCCCAGCTGTGGATGATGGCGGCGGAGCACGGCGACCCCATCTATGCGCGCCCCGAAGAGGAAATCCAATCCCAAATCCAACTCCTCTCAAAACTGCCTCCTGTTGAGGACGACGAGCGCGACATAGATATCATGCGGGTGATGTGAGCGGGTAGAATTCAGGCATGATGTCGTTAGACCTGAAAGAGATTACCACCGCGATTCTTCTGCTGATAGCCATCCTCCTGAGCCTGACCGTACACGAGTTCGCCCACGCCTGGTACGCCGACCGCGCGGGCGACCCCACTCCGCGCCGACAGGGGCGGGTCACGCTCAATCCGCTTGCCCACTTAGACCCGCTCGGCACGATTCTTATTGTGATTGTGGCGTTCTTGGGAGTCGGTCTTGGGTGGGGCAAACCGGTGCCCGTGAACCCTGCTTACTTCCGCAATCCGCGTGTGGACTGGGTGATGACCGCATTTGTGGGACCGCTCTCCAACATCGTCCTCGCTATCCCGTTTGCGATGATTTTGAGAGGTGTCTCGCAAGCAGTGCAGATAGGCAATGAGAATCAATCCATCCCCGTCTATGTGGAGTTTCTGTTCTGGATGGTGATGGTGAATGTGTCGCTGGCGCTGTTCAACATGATACCGCTCCATCCGCTGGACGGCTCCAAAGTGCTGTCTGGTTTTCTGCCCGACATCTTTGACCGACGCTACTGGAACTTCCAGATGCTGTACGGTCCGATGATTCTCTTTGGCTCCATCTTGATTTTGCCGTTCCTGACGAATTGGTTAATTGACCCCATCCGCTGGGTGCTAAGCCCCCTCCGAAGAGCCTTGTTGGATTGGCTTTTGTAGGCAGGAAACGCTAACCGAAGTGCGAACTGAAAGGGTATGAAACTCGCCTGCCAGGAGGGCTTAGTGCCCGGCAACAGTCTACCCGAGCGTTTGGAACGGCTTGCCCAGTGGGGCTATGAGGGGATTGAGTTTTGGGGCGGAGGGCTGAAAGAGCGCGTCGCCGAAATCCAAGATGCCCTCAAAAATAGCCCCCTACGCGCCAGCACGGTGTGTGCAGGCTTTCGCGGGTGCCTGTTGGATGTGAACCGCTCGGAGCGGGAACTCGCCCTTCAAGATATTCGCGACCTGCTGTTCATCGCGGGCGATATTGGGGCGGTGGGGCTAATCGTGGTGCCGATTTTTGGGGGCGCACGCATTCCCGACCTCAGCCCGCTGGCGCCCCCCGTCCAACTGGAACTTGACTTGCTCGCCCTGCTCTTGGAAGACCTCGCCAAGACCGCCGAGAAAGCAGGAAGCCTCATCCTGCTGGAACCGCTCAACCGCTACGAAACCCACCTCCTGCGACGCTTGGACGACGCGGTCGCTGTGTGCGAGAAACTAGCCCATCCAAACATCAAACTAATGGCGGACTTCTTCCATATGTCTATTGAAGAGGCAGATATCCCCGATGCCATTCGGCGCGCAGGCCACTGGATTGCCCATGTGCATCTCGCCGATAGCAATCGGCTCCTGCCAGGACAGGGGCACACCGACTTCGCTTCGGGCTTTCATGCGCTCCGCGAGATAGGCTACACGGGTTATATGGCGCTGGAGTGTGGGATTGCGGGCGACCCGCTGGAGGCACTTCCCCGCTCAGCGAGCTACTTGCGAGGTCTGATTGGATGAAGGCGGTCGTCCACTACCAGCTGGCGCCGGGCTGTGTGGAACTGCGCGAGATAGCTGAACCTTGCCCGCGTCCAGGGGAGGTGATAGTGCGTGTGCGGGCGGTTGGAGTGTGTGGCTCAGACCTCCACCAGTACCACAACACGCAATCGTGGGCGGTGAATGTGCCGGTGGTGTTGGGGCACGAGTTCACGGGCGTGATTGCCGAGCTGGGCGAGGGCGTGGAGGGCTGGCAGGTGGGCGACCGTGTCGCCTGTGAGACCGCCGCGGTCATCTGTGGCAAATGCGCCTACTGCCGAACTGCCCGCTACAACCTCTGCCCCCAGCGTCTCGGCTTCGGGTATGGCACCCACGGCGCAATGACCACCTATGTGCGCGTGCCTGCGCGCATCCTGCACCGAGTGCCCGACCATGTCGCCTTTGAGGACTCGGCAATGACCGAACCCTGCTGTGTCGCCGCGCACGCCATAATAGAATGCTCTGACCCCAAACCGGGCGATTTCGTGATGGTGTTCGGGAGCGGTCCAATCGGTCTGCTGTGTGTGCAGATGGTGAAACTCTTCTCGCCGCGCCTTGTGGTGCTGGTGGGTCTTAGCACCGACGGCGTACGGCTCCAGATGGCAGAGGCATCGGGCGCCGATGTCGTGTTGTGTGCGGACACTGACTCGGTGGAGCGCTTCGCCAAGCGTCAGGGAGACGGCTACGGCGCCGATTTGGTGATTGATGCGGTCGGCACCTCCAGTGTGCTGGAGCCGTGTATGCAGGTGGTGCGCCCCGACGGGCAAATCACCAAAGTTGGCTGGGGCCCCGAACCGCTCGGTTTCAGTTTAGACCCGATTGTGGGCAAGAATGTGCGCTTGCAGGGCACTTTCAGCCACACTTGGGCAACTTGGGAGCGTGTGCTGAGCCTGATGGGCACGGGCAAGCTCAATCTGGCGCCCTTGCGGCGCACCTTTGAACTGACCGACTGGCGCCACGCCTTCCAAGCGATGGAGCGACGCCAAACCGCCAAAAGCCTGCTTATCCCCGACTGATCAGGCTTCCCTCTAAAACTTGAGTAAAATAGTGCCGAAAATCAAAATTCAGAGTGGACGCAATCGTGAGCGAAATGGTGGTGCAGACGGCGGGCGCCGTGGACGATTGGAGCCTCTTGAGGGCAACCACCCCAAAGGGTGAAGTTCTCTCGTCAACCGTTCAGGCTTTGAGCGCTCAGTGCGCGCAGGTGGAGTACCTCGGCACGCCAATCTGCTTAGCGTATCCGTTCCGACTGCCAGAGATAGGACGGGTGTATCTTTGGACAGTGGGGAGCAAGGGGCTGGGCTATTCTACGCGCGCGCCACTCTCTGTTTTGGAGGCGAAGTTCCTTCGCAGTCGGATTGACCGCGTGGAACGGTTTATGCGCCAATATGCGCGTCGTGGAGTGCCCCTTGAAACAGCGCAGAACCTTTTGCAACAAGCCAAAGCCCTCACTGGCGAGGCAAACGACCCGAACGAGATTCTGAAGGCTCTCAGCTTCGCCGTGCGGGCGGGCGAGCAGGCGGTGGTGTCGTTGGCTTCCGCGCGCCTCCAGCGGATGGGCGGGCGCGAAATCTTCCTCTGGGGCGCCCAACTCACCAATCCTGCCCAGCCTGGCGAGCTGTTCCCTCCCCTCAATATGGTGGCGCTCTCGCTGGAATCGCCCGAGACCGACTGGAGCAACACCGTCCAGAAGTTAGCGCGTGAGCGGATTGCCCTCAAAGCCGAGAACCTAATCACCCGCGAGGACATCGCCCACGCACGCGGGCTGCTGAGCCAAGACCTGCTTGATTGTCTGAAAAACTCCATCGACCGCTATCGGGGGCAAATCCGCTATTGGAGCCTGTTCGCTGACTTAGCCAGTTTCCGCACTGCGGGTATACCCCTGCCCAGAGCGGTGGAGACCATCGGTCAGGCGTGTGAGACCGCTCGCCAACTGGACTTCGGTATCGTGCGGATTTTGGCAGGGAGCAACAGCCTCTATGCTCGGTTCAGTGCCTTCCAAGTGATAGACGCCTGCTTAGAGCAGGATGTCCCCTGCGAGGGTATCCAGCTCAACCTCAACTGGCACGACCACGACCTGTTCGATTTTGACCACCTGCTGGAAACCGCGGGCGACTGGGCGAAACCCATCCACTTGAGCCTGCACCTCCCGCCTCAGACCAGCGACCTGCCCCTGTACCGCGAGGACCGCTTAGAGTGGTTTGCGGGGGCATACCTGATTGCGCTAAGCAAGCCGTATGTGGTGGCGCTCCAAGTTCCGATGTTCGCCGATGCGCATTCAGCGGGCTTGCGAGCGAGCGAGCAGACGCTCAGCCCCTTCGGGGAGCGACTGCGCACCTTGTTAGAGCCATAACCGCAAGAGCGGTTTCAGAAGCTCATCCGAATCGTGTCGTTCCAGAGCAGGCGTCGGACGGCTTCGCGTACGGCGTTTGCCACCTCTTCGGGGGATTTGCCAGCCAGCTGAGCATCGGCGTCGGTGATACGAACCAGTTCGGTGTTCCTGATGCGCACTCCTCGCTTGTCGGGAGTGAGTTGTACCTCGTAGAGCTCGACGCCATCATCCAGCAGAGCGTTCAAGGTCTGGGCGACTTTGAGCGCACGCTCGCGCGAACTGCCTTTCTCGGTATCGCTGGCAGGCGTGAAGATGTCGACGCGGTCTTGGCGCACCACATAGGTGCCTTCAGGGTGTTCGGCGTCTACGGGCACGGCACGCACTTGGAGCGCAGGGCTAACCTCGCGCCGTCGGATGGGAATGCTATAATCCATCAGGGCTTGGCGCAAAGTCATCACACGCTCCCGCGTGATGGGGTGCGTGCGGAAGATGCCCCAGTCTATCTGAGGGCGGCGACGCTCTTCAGCGGCTAAGCGCTCCATAAACACGAGCAATCCCACGGGGTTGTAGGGCGAGCGTCGCAGATATTCCAGCGCGGTCAGGTCGGCGTCCACCTCCGCCTCTTGGCTGAAACTACTGATACGAGCGATGCGATAGAGTTGCGCCCCCGCCATCACACCCGCGAAATCCTGAGCAGGCATGCGCCCAAACACGCCCACCAGCAAAGCAGGCAACAGCACACTCTGCTGAACTTTGTTGTCCGCCTTGATGAGCTCCATTACATGTCGATGGGAGGCGTGTACAATCTCGTGGGCAATCACGCCCGCTAGTTCGTCATCGCTGGACACAAACTCCAGCAACCCCTTGTTGATGAAGATGAACCCCCCCGGCACCGAGAAGGCGTTCACATCTTTCTCGTCAATAATGCGGAAGGTGTACTCAAAGGGGGCGGGACCGTCTTGACCCCAACGGGCTTTGGTCTCCAGTTGGCGTGAAATTTCGGCGAGCGTTTGACCAATTCGGTTGACCCGCTCTACCACTTCGGGGTCGGTGATGAATCGGTACTCTTTTTCTATCTCGGCGACGATGCGTTTGCCCAGTTCCACCTCTTGTTGGTCTTTGGGCGAGAGGGGCGGAGTTTGGGGCGATTCTTGGGCGAACAGCCCCACCAAACCCGCCATCAAGATTGCCGAAACGAGCCCCCTAACCCCGCGCGAAAATAACCGATGCATCCTTTGTATCTCCTGTGCTATTATACCCCATTTAGGGAACGGTTGCCCCTCTTCGTCATTCTGAGCGTGGCGAAGAACCTCCAACAAGCCCCAAGTAGAGACCCTTCGCTGACGCTCAGAGTGACAGGGTGGGGGGATTGTCGTTCTGAGCGAAGCGAAGAATCCAAGAAAAACCCAAAGCCCAGACCCTTCGCTGACGCTCAGGGTGACAGGGTGGGTTTTTCGGGTGGAACCGAAGTACTCTGCACGGTGTACCCCCATCCCAAACAAAATCCCCCCTCTCTTATTAGGAGAGGGGGGTCAGGGGGGAGAGGCTTTTGGAGAACCCCTCTACCCCCAGCCCCTTCTCCCCTGAAAAGGGAGAAGGGGAGCAACAGCGCTCCCCCCTCTCTTTTTAGGAGAGGGGGGACACAGGGGGGAGAGGTTAGCACCCGCTTCCGAAGTTGAACAGCACAATCAGCAGGTCGGCGTCGTCCACGATGCCGTCGTTGTTGATATCCTCTGCGTTGCCCGCGCCTCCGAAGGCGAATAGCACCGCCAGCAGGTCCGCATCGTCCACGCATCCGTCGCCGTTCACATCGCCCTCAGGACCTGCAGGGCACACCTGAACCGACACATACTGCTGACCTGGCACATACGCCTCGTTGCTGAAATCAAACGGGAACATATCAAACGGAGCCGAGGGACAGCGCGCCCACGCCGCGTTCGGGAACTGCTGGGACGGGTTGCCCCCATTCAGAGCAGGCAGGCTCTGGTTCGAGAGGTAAGTGCCCCGACAAGGGTCGCCCAAGTCGGCACCGCCGGTGAGCACCGCCAGGAACTTGATTTGACCTTGCGGGTTGCCCAGCGCGCTCAGCGGGATGGCGTACTCCATCCCTGTAGTGGCGCTCAGCGGGTCGCCGAGGTTGTTCGGGTCGCTGGTGACGCCCACGACATTCGTGCTGTCAAACGCAACGCTCAAGCCTGCGCTGTTGTCGCCACCGCTGGGCGTGCTGTTGCCACTGTCCACCGCCACCGCGCCCACATAGGTGGATTGGTTGTTCAGCAGGTCGTGGATGTCGATGTAGATGAAGTCGTTGCCCTGGTCATCGCGGAAGCGGTTCACGCCAATCGCATAATCGGGGCGATGCTCAAAGATGACCCCACTCATGCCCTGCATCGAGCAGTTGATACAGCCCGTGGTCAGGTTGAAGGTGTTGCTGGTACTGCGCCCCGTGTCGATATAGAGGTGGAACGAGTTGCCGTTGCCCTCCAAGTTGCCCGTAATTCCGATGTACAGCACCCCGTTGATGCACTTGGCATACAGGGCGTTCATTTCGGAACCCCAAAGATGGGTAGATAATCGGTCGCCAAAGCCAGTATAGTTGGTCTGCACGGCGAGGGGAGTACCGAACTCGCTGGGAATGTTGCGTCCATCAATTTGCGGTGTCTGCGCGCTCAGCGACGCTACCGCCACAATCGCACTGAGTACCATCATCGGTCGTCTCATCGTTGATACCTCCTTTCCCGCTAATCGGCGGGTACCTCTATTATAGCACAGTTTCGAGAAATCGTATACTGAGCAAGAAAGGGGCTTGTCCGTGCCTGCTGAGGGACTCAAGCCATACGATTTCTACTGCGGGAAAGTTCCCCTAAAGACGCCTCCCGCTGTGCTTGAATTTCACCCTGCTTTTGTGCTACAATATAGGTAGGTAAAACATGGGGAGGCACCTGCCGACAATAGTGCTTGGCGTCCCTGTGAAACCTCGGAGGTTTTATGGAACTACTCTATCGATACGGTAAAAACGCCGTACTGGAGGGTCGAGAATGATGTGGCAACGCTTTACCGAGCGAGCGCGCAAAGTGATTTTCTATGCGCAAGAAGAGGCTCAACGATTGGGCGACTCCCAAGTGAGCACAGAACACCTGCTATTGGGGCTGGTGCGTGAGTCGGACAGTGTCGCTGCCCGCATTCTGGACCGTCTCGGCGTGAGTCTTCAGCGCATCCGCGCAGAAATTGAACGCTACGCCTCAAGGGGCGACATTCGCCACGGCGCCGAGATGCAACTCACCTCGCGCGCCAAACGTGTGATAGACCTCGCCTATGATGAGGCACGCCAACTGAATAATAACTATATAGGAACTGAACACCTGCTCCTGGGTCTGATTCGCGAAGGCGAAGGCTTGGCTGCACGCGTGCTGAACAAACTCGGCGTTGACCTCGACCGTGCCCGTCGCGAAGTGATGAACCTGCAGGAACACGAAGGGCAATCCGCGCCCAGCTCTTCACGCTCGCAACGCTCACGCACGCCTACTCTGGACGAGTTCGGGCGCGACCTAACCGAGATGGCACGCCAAGGCAAGCTGGACCCCGTCATCGGACGGCACGGCGAGGTAGAACGCGTGATGCAAATCTTGGCGCGACGCACCAAGAACAACCCCGTGCTGGTCGGGCCGCCCGGCGTGGGCAAGACCGCCATCGTGGAGGGATTGGCACAGCGTATCATCCACGGCGATGTGCCTGACGCCCTGCGCAACAAGCGCATCGTGTCGCTCGACCTCGCAGGGCTGGTCGCAGGCACCAAGTACCGCGGTGAGTTCGAGGAGCGTATGAAGCGCGTGCTGGAAGAGGTACGCAAAGCGCAAGGCGAAGTGGTGCTGTTTGTGGACGAACTTCACACCCTCGTGGGTGCGGGCGCCGCAGAAGGGGCGATTGATGCCTCTAACATCATGAAGCCCGCCCTCGCACGCGGAGAGCTCCAGTGCATCGGCGCCACCACGATGGACGAGTACCGCAAGTATATCGAGCGCGACGCCGCCTTAGAGCGACGCTTCCAGCCCGTCCAAGTGCGTGAGCCATCCCCTGAAGAGGCTATCCAGATCCTCAAGGGACTGCGCGACCGCTACGAGAGCCACCACCGCGTGATTATCACCGACAGCGCTGTGGAATCGGCGGTCAAACTCTCCTCGCGCTATATCACCGACCGATTCCTACCTGACAAGGCCATCGACCTGATCGACGAAGCGGCGTCGCGCGTGAAACTCCAGCAGACGCTCCCACCGATGGAACTGCGCAAAGCCAAAGGCGAGCTGGAGATGATTCAAAAAGATATCCAGAGCGCACGCCAGCAGAACGACTTCGACCGCATCGAACTGCTAGAAGACCGCAAACTCGAACTGGAAGAGCGCATCGCTGAGCTGGAAGACGAGTGGGAGTCGACCCGCCAAGAGATGACCACCCTCGTGACCGAACACGATGTCGCCCACATCGTGCAGAGTTGGACGGGAATCCCCGTCTCACGCTTGGTGGAGGGTGAGACCCAGAAACTGCTGCGAATTGAGGACGAGCTCCACCAGCGCGTGATCGGTCAGCACGAGGCGGTGTCGGCAGTGGCACGCGCCCTGCGTCGCGCCCGCTCCGGACTAAAAGACCCCAAGCGACCGATGGGCACCTTCATCTTCCTCGGTCCTACAGGTGTCGGCAAGACCGAGCTGGCACGCGCCTTAGCGGGCTACCTGTTTGACAACGAGGCGAACCTGATCCGCATCGACATGAGCGAGTATATGGAGCGGTTCAATGTCTCCCGCCTGATTGGCGCTCCGCCCGGCTATGTGGGCTACGAGGAAGGCGGTGTGTTGACCGAAGCCGTCCGACGCCAGCCCTACAGCGTGGTTCTGCTGGACGAGATTGAGAAGGCGCACCCCGATGTGTTCAACCTGCTCCTGCAGGTGATGGAAGATGGGCGCCTCACCGACTCGCAAGGGCATGTGGTGGACTTCCGCAACACGATTATCATCATGACCAGCAATGTGGGCGTGCGCTCGGTAGTTGAGGAGGCAGGGGTCGGCTTCCGACAGGGACGCACTGACCCCGAAGACCCACGCACCTACGAAGCGATGAAGAACCGCATGATGGAAGAGATGAAGAAGCTCTTCCGACCCGAGTTCCTCAACCGTGTGGACGAGGTGATTGTGTTCCATCCGCTCTCCCGCAAGGAGATCCTGCAGATTGTGGACCTGATGGTCGGGCGTGTGGAAGATCAGCTCAAGACCCACAACATGCGCCTCGTGCTGGAAGAGCCTGTTAAGGAGCTGCTGGCTCAGAAGGGCTACGACCCGAACTACGGCGCACGCCCGCTCCGACGCGTGGTTCAGCAGATGATTGAAGACCCGCTCTCCGAGCAACTCCTGCTGGGGCGGTTTGAGGAGGGCGACACGATTGTAGCCCGCTTGAACGAAGAGGGCAACATCGTGTTCGTTAAGTCGGACGATACACTCCCTCCGGGTGAGAGTGGACTGACCACGGTGGTTGCGAACTAACCCGACCCGTCTCATGGGGCGCGTGGGAGCTATCTCGTGCGCCCCTTCCCTGCCCTGAGTAAAATCGGTTCCCCACGCTGCCAACCTGCCCCTACTTTGACGC
>Ga0116210_1001292_pt1 | contig 19074 bp, 18 predicted proteins | sample TshhotsprinmetaG_FD_94483 | JGI IMG/M metagenome (GOLD analysis project Ga0116210, IMG submission 94483) | Hot spring microbial communities from South Africa to study Microbial Dark Matter (Phase II) - Tshipise hot spring metaG | ecosystem: Environmental > Aquatic > Thermal springs > Hot... | reverse complement strand
TTCTCCTTTCTCGTACTCTTCATATGGGTACAGGGCCTCTTTTCCGATCGTTGTTTTCCACTGGTTAGGATACAGGCTTCTCTCCCTTTTTGTCTACCCCAAGTGTTGCATTTCTATCTGAACACCCATATGATGCCCAGGGAAAGCTTGAGAAGCAAGACCGCCACGGCGTGAAACGTAAGCCTCGCAGCGATGAGTTGAGGTCACCGCCGAATCTTAAAAAATGAGGCTCCTTGCGGTGACAGAGAGAGTAATCTGCGAAGCAAAAAAAACGCCCTCAAGATATACCAAAAAGGAGAGACTTTGGAGGGAGACTGTGCGACCCGGCATTTTTTCGGGAGAGAACCGCGGGAGGAAAAGTTTTCCCGTTTAGAAAGGAAAGGGGAACTTGCACCTACCGGTTTTGTGAGTATAATTGAATATGTGAATAATTATTCATATTTTGGAGTTTAGAAAATGGGGCTCTTTGATATGTCTTGTGAAGAAACATGTTCATCAGGGTGTTCGTGCATCCTTCAGGTCTCTTCATCTTCCGAGAGGATACCCAGTCAATGGCGTGTCTTCCTTCCTTTTCTCCTCCTCGGGGGAGGAATGGTTTTCTCTCTCTTCCACCTCCACACAGTAGCCACGGCGTGTTCTTTCGCCGCCTATCTCTTTGCCGGTATCTCTCTCTTCCAACGTTTGCAGAGTCATATTCGCCGGGGTAAAATCTTTGACGAAAATTTGCTCATCGCCCTCGCTACCCTGGGAGCCATGGGATTGGGAGAATTCGCAGAAAGTGCCTTGGTGATGAGCCTCCACCAGTTGGGAGAGTACTTGGAAGGGTTAGCTACCGCCAAGTCTCATCTTTCGGTACGCTCTCTCCTTCACAATATGCCTGAGGTCGCCCATGTAAAGAGAGGAAATACCTTTCTCGACCTCGATCCGCAGGAGGTCAAAGAGGGAGAGATGCTCCTCATTAAACCCGGGGAAAGAATCCCCTTAGATGGAAAGGTTATCGGAGGAATCTCCACCTTGGATGTTTCAAGTATTACCGGAGAATCTCAACCCCTCCCCATTCACAAGGGTGATTTCGTGTGGAGCGGAACCATAAACCGCGAAGGAACCATTCTCATCGAAACTACTACCGACTACCATCACTCTACCTCCCAAAGAATAGCCCAATTCCTGTTCACTGCGCTCCAAAAGAGAACTCCTACCGAGCGATTCATCACCACCTTTGCCCGATACTACACTCCTTTGGTCCTGATTTTGGCAGCCGGAGTATTCCTCTTCCCTCTCTTGCGTGAGGGAAGGTTGAGTTCTTCTGCCCTTTACCAGGCGCTCATTTTACTCATGATTTCCTGTCCGTGCGCTTTGGTGATCTCTATCCCCCTTGGGTTTCTCATGGGTATCGGTCGCATGGCCCGGGAAGGAATCTTGGTCAAAGGGAGTCAACCGCTCGAAGCTCTCTCTCTGATTGGTACGGTGGCCTTTGATAAAACCGGAACGCTTACCGAGGGGAAATTCCGAGTGAAAGAAGTATTCCCTTTCAACGGATACCCAAGGGAGAAAATCCTTGAATTGGCGGCCATAGCTGGCTCTTGTTCTCGCCATCCTTTGGCCCAGGCCATCGCCAAGCATCACCACATGAAGCCTTCTCCCGACGCCGTCACCTGCGGAGAAATACCCGGGATGGGAGTTATCACCCATATTCACGACCTCAAGATCGTCCTCGGACGAAAGGAACTCTTAGAGAGAGTAGGCATTCCTACTCCCGCTGATCTCCCGGAAACTGGAGTCCATGTGGGGTGTAATGGTGCATATTGGGGATTCATCCTCTTAGAAGACACCCCGAAGAGTGAGGTGAAAGAAACCATTAATGCCCTGCATAGCATGGGCATCGAGATCTATCTTTTGAGCGGTGACCAAGAGAACATCGTGGGACAAGTCGCGCAAGAATTAGGAATCAAAAAATTCTTCGCTCGATTGATGCCGGATGAAAAAGTAGGGATCCTGGAAACTCTCAAAAAGGAGAAGAAGGGAGGAACAATAGCTTTTGTGGGAGACGGCATCAACGACGCACCGGCACTCGCTTTTGCCGACGTGGGGATGGCCATGGGAGAACAAGGTATCGGTGCGGCCTTAGAGAGTGCCAAGGTTATCCTTGCCCATCCCTCCTTCGCCAAGATCAAGGTAGCCATCACCCTTGCCCGCCACATCCGGAGAATAATCTGGCAGAATATTGGGTTGAGTATAGGAGCAAAGGTAGTTTTTCTCCTCCTCACCTTTCAAGGAGAAATGAGTTTATGGGAGGCAGTTTTCGCCGATGTGGGAATCATGGTTTTAGTGCTCTTCAATACGCTGCGTATCTTGAGGCACAAGGATGAGAAAGACCAAACCACGCCAATCCGAACAGTGTGAACAATTCGAGCCCCACGAGGAGATTATCCAAACCCTCGTTGGAAAAAGCCTCGATGAAGTCACGACGCAAAAAATGGCTGAAGTTTTCAAAGTGATGGGCGACCCTACCCGGATTGCCATTCTCCACGCTCTCAAGGAGAGAGAACTCTGCGTCTGTGACCTCTCCGAACTCTTGCACATGACCCCTTCTGCCATCTCCCATCAGCTGAGAATCCTACGTCACCACGACCTCGTCCGCTATCGCAAAAAGGGGCGTTCGGTCTTTTACCACCTTGCCGACCACCACGTGATTACTCTTTTCAATCAAGCTCTCGACCACATTCAAGAGAAATGACCTCTCTCCCCAAATACCCGAGGCAAAAATCGAAACTTACCGATATAGACGGGTGAAACACTGCTATAATGAATGAGAGTATCAAAGAAAGGAGCATAGAAAATGCCCTTAGTCTCAACCAAAACTCTCCTCAACATAGCAGAAGAGAAAAATTTTGCTCTTCCCGCTTTCAACATTCCTATTCCAGAATTCATCTTGTGGATTCTCGAAGAAGCAGAAACGCTCCGAGCACCGGTGATCATTCAAGTCGCCCCGGTAGAGTATAAGGCTTTACACATTGCCATGTTCCGCGGGACACTCCTCTCCCTTTCCGAGCATTTCTCCGTCCCCTTCTCTTTGCATCTTGACCATGCCCATCGCGAGGAAGAAGTGCTTTTGGCCATTCAAAACGGTTTTTCCTCGGTGATGATCGACGGCTCTCGCCTGCCCTTTCCCGAGAACGTCCGGCTCACCAAGGGCATCGTTGACTTAGCTCATCCGGTTCAGGTTTTGGTAGAAGGAGAGCTGGGTCGGGTAGGGGGATTAGAAGGAGACGAAATTTGGGAAAAAGAAGCTAACGAAGACGAGTTCTTCACCTCCCCAGAAGAAGCGGAGCAATTCGTCCAGGAGGTCCCGGTAGGATATGTTAGCGGTGGCGGTGGGTACTCGTCACGGTCTCTACGGCGACCGGGTGCCCAAATTGCAATTAGAACTCATCGAGCTCATTTACCGAAAAACACATCTCCCCTTGGTCCTCCACGGGGGAACCGGTACCCCCATCGAAGATTTGCAGGAAGCAAGCCAAAGAGGGGTGAGAAAAATTAATTACAGTACTGCCCTCAGGGTAGAATACCTCAATGCCCTGCGGGAAGTGCTCACCCGTTTCCCCGAAGAGCTTATGGTGAGCAAGGTGCTTCCCTCACTTGCTCAAGCGGTGAAAAGGAGTATCAGAGAATGTATTATTGCTTCTTGCGCGGAAAACAAGGTGTAGAGTGAACATTTTTCCGGCGGGCTGTGCCCGCCGGAACGAATTGCCAAAGGAGGTGGTTTCTTTGCCCCGAGTGACATTTCGTTTGCACTATCCCGAAGCCCAGAGTGTGTCCTTAGCAGGAAGTTTCAACCAGTGGGATCCCACTTCACATCCCTTACGGAAAACGAAACAAGGACACTGGAGTATCACCATCACCCTTCCCAAAGGGAGATACGAATACCGCTATTTCGTCGATGACCAGTGGTTTACCGACCCTTCGAGCGAACGGGTACCTAACGAATTCGGTTCCGAAAATTCAGTAATCACAGTTGAATGAGGGAACGCTCTTAAAACCCTCCACTCTTAGCCAAAAATTCTTCTGCTTCGCGCAAAAAGGGGAAAGAAGGAACGGTTCCCCATCGGGTAGCAGCAATTGCTCCACAGGCACTGGCAAAGGTCACCATCTGGCAAAACTGATCCGGGGGGAAGATCATCCCCCGAGGGAACCGATTTGTGACCACTTGGTGAATCATTCCTGCACAAAAGGCATCGCCACAACCGGTGAGATCGACCGGGGAAATTGTAAATGCGGGAATTGTTTCCTGTGCAAAGCGATTCACCATGAAAGCTCCGCGTCCACCCAGAGTGATCACCCCGTTGCGAATGCCTTCACCTAACAAAACCTCTACCCCGGCAGTCAGGGTATCTTGTTGGGTGAGGAAGCGGAGTTCTTCCCTATTCAACTTGACGAGATCGGCTTCCCGCACCACTTTCCACAGGAAGTACCTTGCTTCTTGGAGGTCCGACCATAACCGAGGTCGGTGGTTGAGATCGAAGGAAACGAAAATATCTCGTTCTTTGCAGAACTCAAGGATCTCCAAGGTAGCACTCCGCAAGGATTCTCTCACTAAACCCAAGGAGACACAATGGAATACCCCTATCTCTTCGAGCAACTCCCAAGAGATATCCTGGAGGGTAAAATTCATATCTGCTTCCCCGTAACGCACAAAGAAGGGCTCCAGGGTAACCGGGTGGTGAAACACAAAGGTTAAGGCGGTTGACTCCCCCGGGTCGAGAAAGAGCCCTCGCGTGTCCACCCCCTCACGTTGGAGGGTTTCTTTCACCAACTCGCCAAAGGCATCCTGCCCCACCTTACCCATAAAACCGCTCCGCACTCCCAAACGGGCCAAAGCCACGGCTACATTGATTCCCGCCCCGCCGGGAAAAGCGGAAAAAGAGGGATAGAGAGCGTCCCCCTCTTGAGGGAAAAAATCGATCACTCCTTCGGCAAAACACATAACTTCAATCATCGTTCTTCCCCCGATCTCCACCAAAAATTCCTTGACGATAAGAAATTAGAGAACGCGCAGAGAATACGAGCGAGCTCTATCCACTGCATTTTTCGCGAGGAGATAATTGACCAAAGCTGCCAAGGGTTGTTGATACAACATGAGCAAGGTCAAAGGTACAGCCGCAAGAGGCGGAAGGTAAGAAATAGCCAGCACCAACGCGAAACTCAGATTGCGCATGCCCACATTATACACCATGGCAATTCTCGTACCCCGATCGCGTTCCCGTACTCCTAAGGAACCGAGGTATCCCAAGCTGTAACCACTCATGACTAACAAAAAAAGAGCCAAAAACATCCGTACTAATCCCAGATTCCACTGCATCTCTGGCGCTACCCTCGCCGCGTTGATGAACACCACCAAGGCTAAAGCTATTTTTGAGGTGAAACCCCCGCTTGAGTGGGCGAAACGCTGACAACTCTCTCGGCAGAAACTGGTCAAGGACATACCTAACACACTGGGGAGAGTAACCATGAAGAGGAGGTTACGAAACAAGTTGAGATAATCTACCGGGATATTCTCTCCGATAATCAATTGCAAAAAAAGGGGGAACCAAAAAGGGATGAGCATGGTATCTAAGGTTACCGTTGCCAAAGCCAAGGCAGTGTTGCCACCCGTCACCGAGGTCCAAATGATCGAGGTCACTCCTACCGGAACGGTAGCACCGATCAAAAACCCAAGCTGAGTAAAGAAATCCCGGGCAAAGAAGAGACGAGCGAGGAGGAAAGCAACTCCAGGCATAATGAGGTGAATGAGACAGAACATCCACAAGAGAACCCCAAGATGGGTGAGGGCGTGGAGAAACTTCCGCCAATAGACCTCTAAGGCGGTAACAAAAGTCATGTAGGCAAAAAGGAAAATGGCCACGTTTCCCCACGGCCAATTAGGAGGAAGATAGCCATGGAAGACGAAACCCAAAAGGACGGGGACCACCACCACCACAAACATGTGTTTACTGAGCCATCGGTTACCTCGGGTAAGCAGGCTTTCTCCTGCCACCTCACACCTCTTCCCTTTCCATGGGTATCTGCAAACTGTTTTCCTAAAGTATACTCTGTTTCACGAGTTGTCAAGCACTCATCACTCGCCTTGGGAAATGGACCATGGGTTTTTCGTCGTTTTGGGGAGAAAAGGGAAATCTCACCATACTTCGAAGAATTTTCTTGCTTGATACACTCTCCCGTAGCGGTCGGTTGCAGTGACGAAAAGAGTATGCACGCCCCGTTCTAAGGAAGCGGGAAGGGAAACGACCCAAATATGGGCATTATCGTTCTTGGCGTTTTTCCATAAGGAAAGGATCCAGTCGGGAACGGCATCTAAGAAGCGTTCCGGGTAGGGGTCGGCAATCGGTTGATGGACCATGGGTAGGGTTATGCGATCGTCGATCTCACAAACGACTTGCGAAGAGGCATCGCCCATGAAGAAATTGACGATTACCCGAACTCCAGCCAGTTCTTCTTGGGTGAACACTCCTTCAGGGAGGGCACCATCTACATGCCGACCTTGAAAAGTGATGCGCATTTGGGCGTCAACCGGCATCCCATAAGGTTTAAAGGTGTCGCGCCATTCGTTCCCTTGGATATCGAGGAAGAAATACCCTTTGGGACTCATCATGTAAGACAAGGGGATGCCGTCGGCATCTTTCGGTCCGCTCCACCAGGCCCCACAAGTTGCCCCAGCCACAATTTGCGGGAAGGGGAGACCGGAATCCCAACCATGGAGGACTTCCCCGGGGAATAAACGTTCTATCGTGTGGAAATGACCACCCAAAAAGAGCGCCTTTCGCCCTTTGAGGACTTCAAAGAGAGCCTCTCTATTCTTGACCATACTCTTCTCATACTTCCGATAGACATAACTGACTGGAGGAATATGCATAGAGACCACGATCAGGTAATCTTCGGGAACGAAGGAAAGGTCGTTTTTCAGCCAGGTGAGTTGTTCATCGCTGATCGCTCCGTAGTATTCACTGCCCGTCCACACCACACTGTCTAAAACTACAAAGTGAACCTTCCCGTAGTTAAAGGCGTAGTAAGGAGGACCGCAATGGCGTGTGTAGGTTTCGGCGCTATAGGTGTCGTTGGGCGAATCGTAATTCATATCGTGATTCCCCAAGACGTAAAAAGTGGGTATCCCCAGTTCGGCCATGACCGCAAGATAACGGTCGTAGAGACAGAGGGCATCGTGGACGTTGTCACCGAGACTGATCACGAAAAGAGCGCCGGCATCCTTTGCCTCACGGATGATACTATCACGAAGGTATCCAATGGATTGGTGAGAGAATGGCTGCGGATCTCCGAACACCAATACCCGGAAATTCTCCTCGACTTTTCCGGGATAGAGGGGAAAATCCACCGATTGCGGGAGCTCTCCTGTAGGAGGAATGCCGGGGTACTCACGAATTTCCTGCGGAGAACCGTGAGGACGATGAATGTAAAAGAAGGAAGGGACACGGTATTTTCCCAAAGGTAATTCGTATTGGGATGGCTTAATCACAAACACCACCATCTCTTCCCGATAGGGAAGGGTGTATCGCCCCTCGCTATCGGTTGACACCACTTCGATACCGTTTGACACCCCTACTCCAGGGATGCCTCGCTCGCCGGCATCGAATACTCCGTTCCTATTGATATCCTCGAAAACCAAGCCCTGAAAAGTTCTTACCTCTTGTGCATATCCCTCTTGGGCGTATTGTGCATAGGCTACCCAACTGAAAGCGAGGATGAAAAGACTTACGATCCACAGAACCTTTCTCCACACGATCTCCAATCCCCCTTTCTCATTTTTTCCCATCATAGGGGGGAATCTTTAAAACGGTATGAAGGCCATATGAAAAAGGTTTCGTACCGCGTCACAGAAGGGGAAAATTCACCAACCGTTTAGCCGAAGACGATAGAGAGAAGACCACCGTTTTCCGGTGATGAGAAAGGTTTGGTCCTCTGCATCATAGGCAATACCGTTTAGAACATCCTCGCGCTTTCGATGAGGGTCGCCGAGAAGACTCCCGTCGATCCAGCCCACCACTTCACCGCTCTGCGGATCGATGACCACGATCACGTCCTCATGCCATACATTGGCGTAGATCTTCCCCTTGGCATACTCTAACTCGTTGAGGGAGGAAATGCTCCTTCCGGCTGCCCTTACCTCTATCACCCGCTCTTCGGTAAAGTCCGGGGGACGGAAAAAACGGAGGAGCGAAGAACCGTCGCTCGTGATGAAGTGTTTGCCATCGAAGGTAATCCCCCATCCCTCATAGGGGTAAGGAAGAGTGCGGAGCTTCGCAAGGGAACTCTTATCATAGAAAAAGATCACCTTTGACTTCCAGGTCAATTGCACTAATTGATTCCCCCACATCGTGATCCCCTCGGCAAAGTACTCTTCGGAAAGGGCCGCTTTGCGCAACACCTTTCCGGTAAGAAGGTCGATGCTCCGCACGCTCGACTCTCCATAGAGGCCGGTACTCTCGTAGAGGATATTTCCTTCCACCACCAATCCTTGGGTAAACGAAGAAGGGTCATGAGGGTACACCTTCACAATGGAGTAATCAAGGCGGGGAAGGGTGATCTCGGTAAAATAATCCCGTAGCGATTGGGGCTTCGCGGAGAGAAAAGAAAGGTTGAGAAAAAGGAAGATAAAAAACACCGCGAAAAAAAGCTTCTTATCCTTCACTCCCCTACCCCCGTTTTGTCCTCTTCTTCCTATTATACCGTATCGGTCAGCCTTTCACCGCGCCAGCGGTCAGACCCTCGATGATTCTCCTCTGGAAGAGGACGACAAACGCGACAAGCGGCAAAGTGGTGAGCACCGTGGCCGCTGAAATTTGGTCCCAGGGAATCTCGTACTGCGAAGCTCCGGAGAGCATGGCAATGCCCACAGGGACGGTGCGCGAGGTATCACGGGTCATGAAAGTCAAAGCCAAGAGGAATTCGTTCCAGCAGAAAATGAACACCAGAATAGCGGTGGTTGCCAAAGCCGGCGCCGAAAGGGGGAGAATGATGCGCACGAGAATACCGAGACGACTCAGCCCGTCAACCTTTGCTGCATCTTCCAAAGCCTGGGGAATCTGTTTAAAGAAACTACTCATAACCCAAATGGTAAAGGGAAGATTTAAGGCGGCGTAGGGAATAATGAGCGCAAGCCAGTTATTCATCAGCCCCCAATTGCGCACCATTTCGTAGAGGGGCACGATGAGCACTACCGGAGGAAAGAGAGACAAAAGGAGAATGAAGAGGAGAAAACTCCGTCCCCCCAAAATGCGAAACCGCGCCACTGCGTAAGAGGCTAAGGCACCGACTGCAAGACACAAGAAAGTACTCACACAGGCGATGAAGATACTGTTTCCGATTTGCCGTCCAAAGGGATGGCGGGTGAAAATCTGGAGATAGGCACTCCAATCGATATGGCTGGGAAGATATCGTACTGGTCGAGAGAAAATTTCTGCCGAGGGCTTGATGGAGGTGATCACCTGCCAGAGGAAAGGAGCCAAACTAAAAAAGACCACCACACCCACCAAAGCGTACAAGATACTCACCCGAATCTTCTTCCCTCTCATCCTAATTCCACCTCCTCCCTTTGGAAGAGAAGGATGACGAAAATGATAACGAGGGATAGGGCAAAAATGGTCACCGAAAGCGCCGAACCATACCCCAAATTCAAATAGCGGAAGGTATAGCTGTAGAGATAGACCGATAAAGTCTCGGTCGTCCCTCCCGGTCCCCCTTGAGTAAGGACCCAAATGAGATCGAACACGGCAAAAGCCTGTAGACTGCGAAAAAGAAGGGCAAGGATAATCACCGGCCGGAGGAGAGGCAGGGTGACATAGCGAAACTTTGCCCACGAACCAGCTCCATCAATGCTTGCTGCCGCATACAGCTCTTGGGGGATGGATTGGAGACCGGCAAGGAGCATAAGGGCCATAAAAGAGGTGGTTTTCCAGGCGTCAGAGAAAATCGCTGCATGCATGGCTAAGGGAACTTTCCCCAACCAGGCGACTGCCTCTTTGAGAATCCCCAAGCGGAGCAAGATATCGTTAGCAACACCGTAAATATCGTGATAAATCCAACGCCACGCCATGGCCATCACTGCGGTGGGCAAAGCCCAGGGGAGAATCACACTGGCACGGGCAAAATTTCTCCCGCGAAAAGAACTATTGAGGATGAGTGCAAAACCTAAACCCAAGAGAAACTCGATACTGACCGAAACCAGAGTGAAGTAAACGGTATTGCCCAAGGCTTGGCGAAAACGTGCATCGCCAGTCATGATTTTGAGGTAGTGTTTAACCCCTGTAAAATGAGCTTCCATTCCGGTAGTAATACTCTTCTCCTGGAAGGAAAGGTAGACATTTCGTGCCACCGGGTAGAAAATAACCACTCCGAAAAGGCATAGAGCAGGCAAAAGGAGAAGGTATCCAAAGCGCTGGTCGGTGAGGAAACGTCTCTTCCTCCTGCCTCCCTCTGCCACAAAGGGAGCGGCGAACACCGCTCCCTTTACCTCACTGGCCAAGCAATTCTCGGATTTCTTGAGCCGCACGTTTAATCGCCTCTTCCGGCTTCACACTTCCGGTGATTCCCGCATGGATATTCCGCTGCAGAATGTCCGAAATTTGAGCATATTGGGGATGCTGTGGTCGAGTCCGAGCGTTAATCTGCACTCTCCACAGGTCGGGATAGTGAGGACTCTCTTTGAGGATATCCGGATCGGCAAACAGAGCATGACGAGTGGGAATATAGCCATTGTAAAAGTGGAGGGTCTTCTGGGACTCATAACTCGTGGCAAATTGAATCCATTCCCAGGCTGCTTCTTGATTTTTGCTGAACTTGGAAATAACCCATCCCCATCCTCCCTGGGTAGCAGCACTCTGAAAGCCTTGTTTGTGCACCATGGGGGTAATGCCCACCTTACCCTTGATGGGGGAATCTTCTTTTTGTGCCAAGGTCCACACGTAGGGCCAGTTCCGGTGGAATACGGCTTGGCCGTTGTGGAACACGTGACGGGATTCTTCCTCCTGGTAGGTGGTGACACCCGGGGGAGAAATTTTGTAAGTGTGGATGACATCGTACATGAACTGCAGTGCCTCAACTGCCGCAGTTCCCTGGTCTAAGACTACCTTTCCTTCGACATCAAGAAGTTCCCCACCGGCACCCCAGAGAAGCTCAAGGTAGTCGCAGATAAGCCCTTCGTATTGGTTTCCCTGCCACACAAAACCCCAGAGGTTCGGAGGATTCTGAAGTTTCTGGGCCTGCTCTACCAGTTCATCCCAAGTGATAGGAGGCTCAAATCCTGCTTCCTCGAGGATATCCTTTCGGTAGTAGAGCATACCAGCGTCGGACTGGCTGGGGATACGATAGAGTTTTCCCTGATACATGCCTCCGGCAATATCGCCCGGAAGAAATTGGGCAATATCATGAGGAGTGAGGCGATCTCCGATGGGGATAATCCATCCTGCAGCAGCAAATTTGGGTACCCAGATGAGGTCGGCGTAGGCCATATCATAGGTCGATTCTCCAGCCATAAAAGAGGTCGCGTACATATCCTCACGGATGTTAGTAGCCGAGGGACCCTCCTGCATTTCTACTTTGATGTTGGGGTGTTCCTTTTCGAATCTCTCAATGAGCGCCTTCCATCCCCCCCCAAAATCGGTTTCGAAAAGCCAACGAACCGTTACCTGTCCCTGTGCCCACACACTTCCCAAAAACATGCTGACCAAAAACACTCCACACATCATCACAACTAAGAGTTTCTTTTTCATTCTCCATCCTCCTTCGTGAAGAATTCAAAGAGCGCCTTTATTTTTTAGCCTTCCATCAATCACCCCCTTACGAAAACGAGATATAGTCTTGAAAGGTTTTGCAGTATTCTTCAAGGAGTTTCTTCGCCACCTCTAAATCATCGATCATGGGATCAAGAGCAAAGGCCTGCAGCGCCAAAGAGAGATCGTGCTCTACAATTGCCCTTACCGTGAGCTCGGTAACCAATACCTGCCGGCGACAGAGGTCGGCAATCGGTTCGGGGAGATTGCCGCCACCTATACCCAGAGGTCCTGTGTTTCCCAAAAGAGCCGGTGCCTCCACAATGGCTTCTTCGGGGAGATTGGTGATATATCCGCGATTGGGAACGTTCACTGCCTCTTCATAAGAATTCAAGTTTTTAAGGATTCCGGCGATGATAAACTCTCCCCGCTCGGTCTCAAGCTCTTCGAGCTTCTCAAGGGCCACTTTCCCCTCCAAAATCCGCTCAATTTCTTTCCACATCTTCTCTCGCCCCCGCTCGGCCCATTCGAAATCGTACATCTGAATGTCATAACGCTCCCAATTCTTGCGAGCTACATTGTGAGTGTAAGGGAGGTATTCGCAGAGATGACAATCACCGGGCACGGGCATAATCCCGAAAACGCGAAAAACCTCCATGCTCAGAGGTTCAAAGGCGGGGGTAACCTTAGCCACCTTTTCCCGGATTTCCGGGTACAGGTCTTTTCCGGTCTTGCGGTCGGTGACCGCTACCATCCAAGTAAAGTGGTTCAATCCCCAGGCCCGGATTTGAAAACGCTCCGCGGCTTTTTTGTGCATGGCACGAAAAAGAGCGATCGATTGGTCATTCCAGCGGAAAGTGAAATCGTGGGGAAGCTTGACCCCTAATTCCTCGGCAAAGAGTCCGGCCAGAAGGAAATAACCGAATTGAATTTGGTGGCAAATACCGATGGTCTTCACCTTGGTGTACCGGGCTGCCGCAGTACAAATCTTGGGCACGGGATTGGTGAAATTCAAAAGCCAAGCATCGGGACAGTACTTCTCCATATCGGAGAGCATGGGCATGATCACCGAGAGATTGCGCGCGGTATGGGCAAAAGCCCCCGGACCTCCGTTTTCGGCATAGTGGTTGATCCCGTACCGGAGGGCGATTTCCCGATCTAACTTCCAACACCTCTCACGGTCGATGGCAATGGAAAGAACCACAAAAGAGGCGCCTTCTAAGGCTTCTTCTCTCCGGGTGGAACTTTTGACCGTGATTTCCGAGCGGAAAGCGAGGTTAAGCTTGTCCGCCAAACGATGAATCTTTTTTAATCCCTCTTCATTAATGTCGTGCAAAAATAATTCCACCCCGTGTAACTCGGGGTGACGCATAATACCCACCAAGGTGGAAAGGCCGAAAACCGCACTCCCTGCGCCAATGATGGTAATTTTGACTCTCTCCAACTTCATTCCTCCTCTCATTTTGCTTGAGCGGTTGATTCACGAATTTTCAGTTCCACTCCCTCGATGAAACAATCCGGCACATTGTTCCCCCGAATGAGGCGGACCAAAAGTTCTACTAATCTCTTTCCAACAATCTTTTTAGAAAAATCCACCGAAGTTAAAGGAGGATGGGTAAGCTGGGTGACAAAGGTGTTGTCAAAACCGACGATGGACAAATCTTCCGGTATTCTGATGTGTAAACTCTGTGCTGCTTTCATGATTCCACAGGCGGTAGGGTCGTTATGGGTTACTACCCCAGTGACTTCCCCGGGGAAACGCCGGAAAAACTCCATTCCAAAACGGTAGGCTTCTTGGAAGGTTAAGGGAAGCTCAACCATCAGCCGAGGATCCGGGGTGATTCCCTGTTCCTCTAAGGCTTGGGAGTACCCACGAAAACGGTCACGAAAGATAGAAAAACGGGAAGAGCCACCCACACACAAGATGCGCCGGTGGCCCAGTTCTAAGAGATGACGGGTGGCCACATACATACCTTGAGTATCGGGAAGAAAGAGGCTCACCGAAAAGGGGACTTCTAATCTCCCACCTAAAAAAACCATCGGCAGTTGGGTAGAAAAGGCCCGCTTCAAGTCGGAAAGGCTCAGTCGTGTAGCCACAATAAGTCCGTCAACCTTGCGATTCTCCAAGTCCCTGAGGTATAAAACGTCATCACCGTGTTCAATGGAAGAGAGGAGGAGGAGATGGTAATCCATACTCCGCGCGGTAGCTTCCGCCACGGCGAATACTTCGATGAAAAAGGGGTTGTAAATGTCATCGATGAGCATAGCAATGAGCTGGGAAGAAATCTTTTTCTTGGGAAAGAAATTTTCGCCCATCCCCAATTCTTCCATGGCTTCCAACACTCTTTTTCGCAAACCCTCACTCACCGCACGAGTACCGTTAAGTACATGGGAAACGGTAGTGATGGAGACACCTGCTCTTTGGGCAATCTCTTTCAGTGTTGCCACAGGAATTTTTCCTTTCGCAATTTTTTATTTTTTTCTTTACTTGCGCAAATTTTACTAAAAGGGAGGAGCAATGTCAACTCCAAAAAAATCTTTACTTTCCATCACCAAAGGATTACCATGAGTCCATGAGAAAATCGTGGAAAGTAATTCTCCTTACCGTGGTCATAATCCTCGCCCTTTTCGGAGGGGCAATAGGGTACCTCTATTTTGGTCTCCATGCCACCCTTCAGCTCTCCATTGAGCCAGTGAATCTTACCCTTCTTGCCGATGGAACCTATCGGGGACAATATACTCACGGGCGATTCACCTGTGTCGTTGAAGTCACGGTAGAACAACACATCGTGAGAGAAATAAAAGTCCTTCGCACTCCTCCTTTTACTCCCCCTCAGCTCGTTGCCCAAATCCTCGAGCAGGTTTACCATGCTCAATCTCCGGCGGTTGACACGGTGAGTGGTGCAACTGCTTCGAGTAAAACCATCCTCAAAGCAATTGAGAACGCTCTGAAAAAATAATCCTCCGCAAAGAGCATTACTCCCAACGAGAGAAGGTTTTCTTCCCTGGAGGAGGGCAAAGAGAAGACCAAAAGCTTCCTTGACAATTTTTGCAAGGACATGTTATGGTGATTACATCTTGAATGGATATCGGGTAATGGAGGACCCCAAGATTGACCACCTCATGGATGGAGGTCCTCCTGAGAACTCGTTTGAAATACTTGAACACCTTGTGAAGTCACTTCACTCTTGACAAGGATGAGTTGAAAGAGCTGAGGAAGGAGTAAAAGCCTATGAATAAAATGGAAGAGGCCCAAATCAAAGAAACCCGCATAAGGAACTTTATGGCTCAAGCAGGGCTTCAGGGAATTCTCCTCAAAAAGCAAGCCAATTTCAGCTGGATTACCGGTGGTAGTATGAACAGGTCCCGATCAATACCGAACTCGGCCTTACCTCGATCCTTATCACCGAGAAAGAAAAATTTCTCCTCTCCGATCGCATAGAAGCAGCGCGCTGTATGGAAGAAGAAGGGCTGAAAGATTTGGCCTACACCCTCTTAGAGTATGATTGGTTTGCCCACCAAGAATACGAACTCACCACAAAGATTATTCCCGACCCCGGGAAAGTAGGTTGTGACCTATCGATATACGGCCTTGAGAACGTGGGAGAGGAGATAAAAAAATTGAGGTTCTCCCTCACTCCTGCAGAAATCGAGAGATACCTGTGGTTGGGAGAAAGAACTTCGAGGGCCATCGAATCGGTTTTACTCCATCTTTCCCCCGGTCAAACCGAAGCCGAAGTGACCGGAGAACTCACCCGACTCCTCTGGAAGGACCGCATCGATCCGGTTGGATACCAAGCTGCCGCCGACGAAAGAGCCTATCGCTACCGACACCCTATCCCTACGGAAAGGAAAATAAAACAATACCTCATGCTCTGCGTGATGGCGCGAAAATGGGGTTTGATCACCACCATTACCCGTATTGCCCATTTCGGGAAAATTCCGGAAAAATTACGAAAACAGTACCAAGACAATGTTTTCATCGAATGCGCTATGATTGCTCACACCCGCCCGGGGGTCAAGGTGGCTCACGTCTTCCAAAAAGCCTGTCATCTCTACGAAGAGCTGTGGGGTACCACGAGGAGTGGAAACTCCACCATCAAGGTGGGGCGATGGGCTATGATGTTCGTGACTATATTGCCCACCGCGGGTCAGAAGAGATCGTCCAAGAAAACCAGGCGTTCTGCTATAATACCTCGATGAGCGGAACGAAATCCGAAGACGGATTTATCGTCCACCGAGATGGCTTGAGCTTTATCACCCATCCCGTGCTCCTCCCCCGGATAAAAATCGAGATAGAGGGAAGAGTTTTTGAGCGACCGGATATATTAGAAAAATAGGTTCCCTTTCCGGCCCCAAGCGGTTCTTGCGATGAAAAACCGACGCCAAAGCGAAAAAGCGGCACCCAAGAAAGCTTTTGAGGAGAGAATGATTCTTGGTTTTCCTTATGGTTACCTGAAGACATTGGCTGATGGAGTCTTAGAGTTTACTTTCGGTATCGCCACCGAATAATTCTTCAATTCTCGAAGCAAAAACTCTTCCTCGGGGAAATGACCTTTCTCCGAATTGTGGAGTACATATACACTCCCCGAACCATCAGGCTCTGGACGGCTGAAGATATAACGGCCAAAAGACTTCACCCTCTGAAACGGCTCACCGGGATGGACATAAATCACCGATTGGGTAAAAAGACGAGGATCGATTTTCTGATAAAAGAGGACGAAAATATAAGGCATATTCACTCTGTCGGTCACATAAATGGGGGTATGAGGCGGAGCCTGTGCGGTCGCATACTGGATCGCTTCACCAAAGGATTCAAAAAAGAGAGGACCAATTAACTGAGGATAAGAAACAAAATAGGTATATAAAAACATGGCGAAAAAGAAGAGGTAGGCGACCACGAGCCACCGGAAGATCCGAGGAACTCTCTCGGATACCCAGGTAACCCCTACCGCCACAAGATAAATGGCCGGCAAGAAAAGAATATTCATGCGGTTTATATTGACGTTCGTAACCCACCCCAAAGCAAAAGCGACCCAAAACCAAGCCCATAGGAAAAAAGAGGGGTCAAAAATTCGGAAATACCGCTTACGGTAAATAAAAACACCTATCCCACCGAGTAGGAAGGGAATACTCACCGGGAAAAGAGAACCATAAGGGGGAATCCCATTCCATGGGAGTCCATCGCCTTGGTTGAAGCAGAGAATACGCAAGGTATGAGAGAGATTTTTCCCAAGGTCTATCCCCAATCGGCCGCTAAAGAGCGAGGAAACGGCAAAGAATCGTGCTGCACCGGGAAGTTTGGGGATGGAGAAAAAGCCAATGTACCGCGACTCTAATCCATAGAGGTTAATATACACGAAGAGGATAATGGGCAGAGCAAGGATAATCAGCACCCCCATACCCCAAAGAAAAGTCCACACCTTCAGTTTGCGGTACCACCAAAGGTAAAAAAGGGTAATGAGGAGAAAAAGAGGGATAAAAAAGTAGGCAGTCCCATAGGCATAGAGAGAAAGCGCCAAAAAACCAAGCGCTAAGGGAAAGCAAAGGGGGGTTTCCAGCGCGCAAACGAAACAATAGACTCCCAATAAAACCAAGGCAGGGAAAATGTTGGACTCCAATCCCCAACGGCTCATCATCACATGCCATGGATTGATGGTGAGAAGAAAAAGCGCGATATTCCCTACTTTTACTCCCCCAATTTTGTGGGCAAGACGCCCAAAAAAGAAGAGAGAAAAACAGCCTAAGAGAGCATTAGGGAAACGGACTGCAAAGGGTGTGAGCCCAAAGAGAGCGATAAAAGGCATGGAAAGATAGGCATAGAGAGCATTTTGCCCACTTCCCCAAGAAACGAGGTGTACCGGATACGGGAAACCATTCCGATCCACACCGTAGTGAAGGATCGCCCATGCATCGTAGCCAATAGAGGCTTCGTCTTGGTTGAGACCAGGAGGAACGACTCCAAGGAGAACAAAGCGAACCACCACTCCCCCCACGAAGAGGAAAAGCCACCCTCGCTGCCCCACATTTCTCCAGAAATGAGCTTGCAAATTCATTCGCCTCTTCTCTTCTCACCACTTCCTTTGCATCATACACAACGATAGGAGTTGAGTAAAAAATTCTCTCTCGTTTCCTTCTCCCCTTCAAGAAGTCTCTCTGAGTAAAATTTTTACCAATACATTGTCATTTCCCCGCCTCCGCGGTAGAGTATAGAGAGAAAACTTGCCCTGGAAGAGTCTCTCATGAAATGGTGGCCGATCATCTTCGTTCTCTCGATCACTCTGAGACTCACCTCGGAAGGAGGAGGCGCCACCTTTTGTCCGGCGTGTCCCCCACTACCCTCTCCTTCTCCTTCTCTTCTTCACCACTTAGGTGTTACGAAAAGAATCGCAAACGGCGAAGAGCGTATCACCTTTACCTGGCTTGGAGAGGGAGAAAATAAGGTGGTCATTTATTTTTTCGATCCGCGCCATCCTTCCCACGAACGGGTGAAAATGTGGCTTGAAGGACTCAAGGAGCGATACTCATTCTTCCTCCTTTTCGGTGACCTGAGGAGAGAAGAAGACCAAAGGGTGAGGAATCTCCTCATCGAGCTCTTCCGTCTCCCCGTAGAAAAACGTTCGCTCTCTCCTTGCCTTTTCCTCGATCATCACGCCCTCCTGGGGGAGAGAGAAATTGTTACCCATTTCGAGGAACTCATGGTCAAGGAAAAGGTGACACCACCCCATGACTCATCGGGCGGGGTCACCCCTGTACACTGAAGAATATGTAATCATCACCAATAGGTAAAGTTTACGATTTGGTTGGGGCTGGTGACGAGAACATACTCGGTATGACTCATGTAACCGAATTCATCAATGAGGTACACGGAGACGGTTTGACCACAGGGAACGTTGGGAATCGTAACTGATCCGTTAGCCATAAGATACTGACCAGTAGGGAAACCATTGAGGTATACATTTCCCCAAACAGAAGTACCACTTGAAATGACACGCAGAGAACACACTGTCGGTTGCGTCGGTCCTGAGGGAGGTGGCGTGGTGGTCCCTCCACATCCTACAAGAGCAACGATCACGAGGACAAGGAAAATAATAAGGAAAAAATGTCGACGGTTCATATTTCCCCTCCTTCCATTAAAGATTTACTCCATTATAGATTCCCCAGCGATGCTTGTCAAACCAATCCCTCTTTCTGATAGTGTCAAGACACTGTTGGAGTTTCGAGAAAAAGAAGATCTCCGTCTTAGACAAGAACAAGTAATTCCCTATGAAACTATGGGATTAAGCCAAAGCCA
>Ga0116210_1001277_pt1 | contig 19269 bp, 13 predicted proteins | sample TshhotsprinmetaG_FD_94483 | JGI IMG/M metagenome (GOLD analysis project Ga0116210, IMG submission 94483) | Hot spring microbial communities from South Africa to study Microbial Dark Matter (Phase II) - Tshipise hot spring metaG | ecosystem: Environmental > Aquatic > Thermal springs > Hot... | reverse complement strand
GAATATTATTTATCTGTAATTGATTAAAATAACAGTTCTAAGCTTAGTACTAGTTCGGTAATTAGGAATTATAATAGGATTGTATATATAAATAATAGAAGATCACCCTACTTTCCTTTTAATTAAATTAAATTAAAATTAAAATTAATTAATTTACCAATGTAAAAATCTCAAATGTGTTAGTTTAATTGGTTTTTTATACATACTTATTTTAACATTTTAACATTTTTTAACTCAAGAGGTTTACTGAATTATCCAGTAATAAATCATCAATTTAAAATTGATGTAAAGATATTTTTATGTCATTAGTTAACTTTAACTTAGACTATAAGAAAGATTTTAGTTAAAATCTTTTAGAGCTTCGGCTATTTCTTCCACAGAATCTATTAATTTGTAATTAGATAAAGATTCCTTAGTTACTAATCCATATTCTTCATATACAGTTTCTTCAATCCAATCTATAAGACCTTTCCAAAATTTTTTGTTGTATAAAAATACACGCTTATGAGGATATTTGTTAGTTTTAATAAGATTTAACAGTTCCACCATTTCATCCAAAGTTCCCCAACCGCCAGGGATTACTACAAAGACATCAGACTGCCTTAAGAGATATTTACGAGTGCTGAACTGGGTACATACCAGATCAAAATCTGGAGGGATGATTTGAGGTTCATCACCTAAATTAATTCTGAAAGCAGCTGTCTTTCCACCAACTTCTTTTGCCCCTTCCAAAGCTGCGGTCATAGCCCCTGGGCCCCCACCAGTAATTACACACCAACCATTTTTACCAAAAAAAGCTCCTATTTTTTTAGTCATTTCATAATCATAACTACCTACTGGAATTTTGGCTCCACCATAGATGCTAACACTTCTGTCGATAGAATTGAGAATCAACATTCCTTTTCTGTATTCTTCGTCAATAACTTTAAGTAAATAGTGTTGTTCTTCGGAAAGAGTTTGAAAATTACCATTTATGTGAGTCATATTATGATAGTGTAAATATCAAATTCGTTTTTGACAAACGTAAAATAATTTTTCTTTTAGAGGATATATTTTTTATTTTATAACAGATTCTTAGGCGAAGAATTGTCTTGTTCTATGAAAAAAGATATTTTTTTGGGTGTTGGTGGTTCTGCTAGTTCAAATATTTTTGGTAAGTATTTTTTTAATAGACCAAGTTGGGGGGTGGAAAATTTGGTTGAAAGTGATAATTTTATAGTGATTTTGATGTCTGGAGTGGACTCTGGGGGAAGTATTGGTATGCAAAACGATTTGTATGAGATAAAAAATGGTCTTGTAAACGGATATTTACACGGCAGAACAGATTTCCCTTTTCAGTCATATGGAGATTTGAAACACTTTATTATTCAATCTTTAAATTTCAAGAAACCTGAAGTAATTTGGAAAAACTTTCTGGATTTTCGCAGTAATAATTTGGGTAGCCATCAGCAAAAATTTTTTGAGTTTAGCCATCTGACCAATCTGCCAATAACCATTAATCATGGTTTTGTAAGATATTTGAAATTATTTTTTGAATATTTTCAAGAAAACAAACAACATCTGAAACCAGAAAGAATTAAGCCAGTTTGTTTAGGTAATGTATTGTTGAGCTTTTTGCATTATACTGCTGGTCATATCAATAATCTTACTAGTCTTATGCAAGAGTTTGGACTTATACCAAATTGGGTAGATTTTGTATTTTTGTCTGAAAACAGAACTTATTTAAGAGGTATGGATTTTTTTGGCAATCAGGTAAATGGTGAGCATCTTTTTGATGAATGGGAACAACCAATTTTACCACAGTCTCACGAAATTGTTGATTATGAAAAAACTAGTTTAACTATCAATCCTAGAGTCTTGGAATATTTATCCGATTTACATTATCAAGATAAAATAATTATTCCACCTGGTTCTGATTCAAACTGGATTGGTATTGTTAACAATGCACAAATATTCAACTTGATAAAAAATCATACTATTTTATGGCTTGCTAACTTGTTTAGATTTACTAGCGAAACTCCTTTACCGCAAACTATAAACTATTTGTGCAGTTTAGGTTTAAAACTGCAAATTTTTTTACCAGAAATTAACTTTGCCCAACAACTGTTTAAGTTTGAAAATCTGAGGAGCCTTGAAAGTTATGTATTAAAAGAGCATAAGGTACCTCAGTTACTATACTTTGAAAAGTATAAGGATTTGGTAAATCAAGGACTAGCAAAAATTGCAAACAAACAGTCCAAGACAGATTTAGTCTCTATTTTAGAGAAAGAGATGAGCAGTAGTAAGACATTATTACCAAACCATTGGGGTTCTAATCTTCACTATTTAGTAAAAATAAAATCCGTAGGTATTAGTTATTGTCATGATAGTGATTTTGCGGTCAGCTGGCTTAAGAATCCCTGTCTAACCCAGGATAGACTGAACATCGCTTAAATAAAATATCAGTAGCAGCAGAATTTAGGTCAGCTAAAAACTTTAAACACAATAGTCTATTATTTAAGAGATTAAAATCTGTGAATAGCTAAAAAACCAATGATCTACGAGTTTATGTCAACCAAACTAACCTCAACATCAATTATATTCTGTAGCTCTGGGTCTACACCTAAAAGTAAGAATGCCTCAGTATTTAAAATAACAACAGTTTCTTCAGCTAAGTCGTTTCTTTTAGCTTCTACTAAGAAAGTTTGTGCTTTATCGTTGTACTTAATTTCTATTAAACTACCTGATTCAAACTTATTAGTTGATACCTGAACTTTTTGTTTACTATCCCACAGGGCTTTACCACTTAGGGTTTTAGTTTCTTTTTTTTGATTTATAACATCTCTAACACCACTGGATATGTCTTGAAGAGTGCTTGAATTGGTCCCGATCGATATTGTTTCGTTGGTACCAAGCACTTGACCAGTATTTCTGGGGAAAAATGCTACAGGAGCAACAAACACAGTTGCTAAAATAATAGCAAATATATGTTTTTTTTGGATTTTCATAATGGTTTATGGTTTATTTCTTTCTATGTGTTTTTGTATAAAAAAATGTATAAAAACATTATGATTTACATTTCGACTGTTGTCAATTTTTTGTATTTATTTTACAAAGAAAGTTATTTTTATTTATTCTAACAAATAAAATACTTTTGCGTCTGACTTATCTTCTTTGATATTGTATAGATTTTTAAGTAGAAACATTCTAAGTAGTGTTTTGTTATTTGTAATGTCTTGTTATTTTTACTGTTTTATCTTGGCTTAGTTACTATAAATGGGAATTTTATAAGCTTCTTTAAACTTTTTCGTGTGGCTATCTCTTTTAGAGAGGGTTTTTCAGTTGATAATGGTAAGTAAAAGTTGGAGATGTTTTTTGTAATAGAATAGGGTGAACAAATTTTTATGATAAATTTTGATTTTGTGTTATCTGTAAGATTGTAGAATTATTTTAGTATCATTTCGTTGCTATTTTAAATCGGTTAAGATTTTCAGTTAGGTAGTATGGACAAAGGGTAAATTGTGGAGTATAATGTTAGTGACTTGTTCAATAAAAACGAACATAAATAAGAACTTGTGACCAAAAATGGACAAACAGGGGGTTTGGTGGCCAGTAGAGTAAAATACAAGCAAGTTAAAAAGAGGATAAAAAATAAGACCTCTCTACTTTCCGGTTTGTCTGTTATAAAAAACCACTCTAAAAATTATTTTTTTACTTGTTTTACAAGTTTTGCAATCTTGGCAGTGATTTTAGTTAGTTTTTTATTAAATTTACATTATACTTACACATCAGCTAGAGAAAAGATTGCAGAAATACAAACATCTTTGGTTGCTTTGTTTGAATTTTCTAATGATTCGGAAAAATTAAAAACAGAAATTAATTTGATAGAGCAAAGTCTGTTAGAAGTTATTGCTCCTACGAGTTCTTTTGTAGGTTTAGAGGAAAAAATAAGAAAAGATTTTAACGAGTTGAGGAAATTAGCTAGTAAGTGGTTTGAGACTATTTTACCACTAAAACAATACAAACTTACAGCCAAGGGCTTGGTTAAGTCTATAAATGAACATCAAGTTTTTACAGATGATCTAGAAGTTTTTCTTAGAACCTTAGAAAATAATTTACTCAAAGAGACCAGAAATATTTTGAACAAATTTGATCTTTATTTCAATCTTGCCAAAACTAATAATAGAGTCTTAGCTTTTAGAAATTTACTTCAAAATTTAGTATTTCTAGCAGACTTAGTAGTAGAACATCAACAAGCCGTACTAGGTTTATTCGGTCATTTTGGTTTTCAAAAATTGTTGATTTTTAACCAAAATATCGGAGAGGCTAGACCAACTGGAGGTTTCATTGGCTCATATATTTCTATAGATCTCCACAAAGGTAGAATCAACGTAAACGAAAGTAATTCCATTTACCATCCAGACAATTCCATAAGTGAAAGCCTGTATACTCATCCAGCCACTACTTATTATGGTTGGTTTTGGGGTTTAGATAATACTTATAGTCACGGCATTAGGAACTCCAATTATATACCTTGTTTTGCTAACAGTGCCAAGATTCTATACGATGGGTTTGTAACCAGTAAACACAGTTTCAAAGTTGATTTGATAATTTTTATCACCCCTCAGCTGTTACTTGATGTAATGGGAGATTTTTCTTTTGAGATAGAGGGAGTAGGGGAACTTAATTCGAGAAATATTATGGATAAGATTGAGATTTTGACTGGTCTAAAGATTGAGGATAAGAATAATCCTAAAAAGAAAATAAAAGATATTTTAGAAGGTTTGCTTGTTAGTTTACCAATTATCTTGGAACAAAGAAGCAGTCTTGAATGGATCAGTTTGTTTTTGAGAGCCTTGTCGGCTAGAGATATTCAAATTTGGTCTCCACATACTCATTATCAAAATTTTTTAGAAAAGTCCGGTCTTACCAATCAAGCCTTGTGTAACACTTCTAATATACCCGAAATTGGGTTTATGTTGGCTAATATATCTGGTGATAAAAGAGGAACTATAACTAATAGTGATTTTAATATTTTTGCAGAAAAACTAAGTCAAGGAGTTTTAGTGACTGTGAAATTTAAACAGAACTTACCTTCGAATATAGATCTTCCCAGAGGTTTTGCTGGGTTTAGATCTATTAATTTTGTGGGTTTACAAATTCCCCAAGAAGCAACCGATTTCAATATCAACAGCCCGCAAGCGGTGTATGTACCTTTTTCTAAGCCGTATCACGATATCATGTTTAAAAAAAGATGGAACAAAGGGATGGTTAGCAATCCTCAGTTAGACCACATTATACTAACTAGTTACAATCTTTATGACGATCGGGGCAACCCTCCGGGTTTTGCTTATAGCCACCTTAATGGCTCTCAGGTTTTAGGTGTGTATATTAGTGATTATCAAGAATTAACTGAAGTTGAATTTAGTTTTTTGCTTCCCAAAGGAACTAATTTAATTCGATTTTATGGGCAACCCGGACTTAGAGAACCTTCTGTAGGTTTAGGTAAAAACCTTACTTTTGTAGACAAACAACTGTCAGCAAACACTTACACAAATGATTATTACAAAATTCATTCAGGGTTGTTAATTAGAATAGGGTAGATATTTTTTAGACAAATTTTTGTTTAAGCTTTTGCTTGTCTAGTTATAGATATTAGTTGTAAATCTTTAAATCTCGATTTTATCTTTCATAATAAGCATTAGTAAACTAAACTAGTTGTTTTTTGAAACTTTTACCGTGATTTGTATTTTGCCAAAAATTATATAAATATAGATTAAACTAAAGCTTGGTAAAATCTAGTTGATGAAGCTTTTGAAAACCCAAACTTGATATTCAACACTAAAAACTAAAAGTGTAATTAAGGGTCGTGTTCTAACTAATATTCATTATTAAACTTTTTTTAGAAGTCAGTTTTTGTTGATATGCTATTTGTGTTGTTGCTGATACAATAGGTCTTCTAGAAATTTTTTTGTTGCTGAGATAGTTGTTTGGTTTCTTGAATTGGGGGTATCTTGGATAGTAGTTAGGTTATCAACTTGTTTGACTAGAGGAATTGGCATTTTATTGTCTAGCTAGCCTTGAATAGGTGGTTTAACCAGATTACTAGGTCTTTCGTATATTCTGTGGGAATGATTGATTACAAGATCAGTGTTACCACCATAACCTTGAAACATATTGACAAATATAAGAGTTCCAAAAGTGAATAATCATTTTCATGATGATTTACCCTTTATTTACCCTTTTATTTAAATAAAAAATCTGATCTTGATAAGTAGGTGAAAATTTCTTTTCTAATTCTTCAGTATCACGGGCTCCAACTTTAAAACAAATAATTATACCAATATTACTAAATACCGCATTTTGAATGTTTTCGCTACCGGTTTCAGTTAATTGATCAATATACAATATATTGGTGGGCTATAGTTAAGCCTAGTTTGTGTTTTCTAGCTCCAGATAAGATAGTAGCAGAACAACTATCTGCGTAAAGTTTTGAAACTCATCTACATACAAATAAAAAATCAGGTTTTGATTCCAACTCTTTGTCTTCACCTTGTCACATTGCTGAAGCTGTAATTTGGTTATCAGCATTGTTACCACCAATTAGTCTCGAGTTATCTTTTCCTATTTTATTTTTAGATAGATTTGCTAATGAAAATTTTTCGGTTATTCTTTATCTCTACAAAAGAATGGTACTATTGCTTGTCCTAATATATAGCAAATTAGGTCAGATGTAAAAAAATTGCCCAATTTCGTTTTGAATTAGGGCGATTGCTTCTGTGCGATATTTTTCTGATCAGCTGGTATATTTTTTGTCCAAAAAGTACCTATCATTGGATCTTGACCCCTCTTAACCATTCTAGCTCCAAATTTATGGTCAATAAACATTCTTAGAATCCCTAATAAGGTGTTTTCTTGACTTTCACCCAAAGCGAATAAAGTATTGTTTAAAATATATTCCATTCTTGACGACCAAGAATCTTTCCAAATTTTTTTAAAATTGACGTGATTCCGGCAACCATCAAAAATCTAGGCTCACCATCACTTGTTTCCAATATGTTAAAGCTAACCAGATACTCTATATTTTATATTTGATGAGTTGAAGTAAATTATATCTTTTGCCTACGAATAGGAATCTTGTCTATGATTGATTTGGAAGATTCACCATGAGAATCAATAAAGGTAATCTTTCATCGTTTAAATATCCTATAAAACCATGTTTTCTAGTAAAGTGCTTTTACCTGTGCTGGTTTTCCACAATATAGACATGTCTAAGACGGTCTTCATTCAATATTCCAAACCTTTTCTTTACCCCTATCATTATTTACCCAAGTAATATATACTTGGTTTTATGTAGTTTGTTAATGTATTTTCATCAATCTTTTCTTCTCCTGTAAAAGCAGTTCCAGCTTGGTTTATAATAAAAACAAATATATGCTTTTTAATTATTTTGGTAATTTGTTAAGTTTTAAACTAATAATAAACTAAAAACAATAAACTAAAAACTAAAAAGTGTATAATACTAATAATACTAAGTTTTTTAGCTTTTTAGATTCTGTAAAAGTATATCTAACTTCGAATATATGAAGTTAAAAGTATTAAAAATTTTTAGCTAAACTAAACTTACTAAATTTTAATGATCAATCATTTTTGACGGTAAGTAATAATAGTAATAAATAATATTATTAATTTTACCTAGAATTTCAGATTGTTAGAATCAAGCATTAATACGATGAATAATTTCTAATATAGTTAGTTGAATTGGGGATTAATGTATCCTATCTCTCAAATAGGAATAACATTAGAGCTTTCACTATTTGCAGATTAGGTTTATGTGGAAATTATAAGTCAAAGAGATTGTGGATTAAAGTAGTTTTATTATTTTTTTATGGAACAGAAGATAATGAGGATTACATTTAAATAACTAGTTTTGTTCTCTTTCTTTTAAGAGATCTCTTAAAGCGGCAGCCATTTCAAAATCCATAGCATCTATAGCTATTTGTAATCTTTCTTTGAGCTGCTCTGTAGTTAAATTTTGATTTTTTAGATATTCTAAATTTTCATTTTTTTGAATTTCAAAATCTTGATAAATTTGGCGAGTGTTGCGGATATTTTTAGTAGTCTTTTTCCTTTCCAATTTTTTTCTATTCGCTTTATTTTCAAAACGATTTTCTACCTCAAAATTTATATTCATATTAACTTTCGGTTGAAATCCAAATAAGGTATATTCTACGTTATTTTCAAAATTTTCTTCTAACTCTTTTTCCTTTCGGACTTGGTCAGCAATATTAGTGATGGACCTGCTAGCATTAATTGGAGTAATATTGTGTTGAAGGTTATAAGCAGCTTGTAAACTTCTGCGACGATTAGTTTCTTCTATGGCATAGCGCATACTTTCAGTTATAGTTTCTGCATACATAATTACTTGTCCTTCAGTGTGGCGGGCAGCTCTACCAATAATCTGAATAAGGCTAGTTTTAGATCTTAAAAAACCTTCCTTGTCGGCATCAAAAATAGCTACTAGGCTAACTTCTGGCAAATCTAAACCTTCTCTTAGCAAGTTTACACCTATCAAAACGTCATATTTACCCCGCCTTAAGTCGGCTAATATATCGAGTCTGTCTAAAGTGTCTATATCACTATGAATATAAGCAGATTTAACACCTATACTTTTCATATAATCATCCAATTCTTCGGCAAATTTTTTAGTTAAAGTCGTGATGATAACTCTTTGATTTTTATTTACTCTCCTGCGAACTTGTTCCAAAATATCATCTACTTGGTTAGATACTGGTTTAACTATTATCTCTGGATCAAGTAATCCAGTTGGTCGAATAATAGCTTCGGCTATGGTAATTTTACAGGGTCTAGGTTGAATTTTGGCCATTTCAGAAATAGTTACATTTGGCGTAATTTTGTTAGAAAACCCAAGCTTTAGAAAAAACTTTACAAAGTTTAGCTAGTTTAAAATTTAGCAAAATTTTTTACTTTTATTAGTAATAATAGCTTCTTGTTTTTAAACAAGGAAGAGCAAAATTTCTACTAAATTTCAGATCTTGACAAGATTTATTTTTTTCTGTATAGGTGCCAATTGCTAATTTCAACTTGGCCCACACCAACGCTGTCTTTGGGGCAGTGTTTTGATTAGCGTTTTAACATCAGGAAATAGGAATGTTGGAGTCTTTCTTCGATTAGTATTCAGAAGAAAGTAATCAAACTGAAGCCAAAAATTTCTTTTATTGAGAGTTTGATCCTGGCTCAGGATGAACGCTGGCGGCAGGCCTTATACATGCAAGTCGAACGGCAGCACAAAGATTAGCTTGCTAATCTTGGTGGCGAGTGGCAAACGAGTGAGTAATATATAGGAACTTCCTTCAAGTAGAACATAGCCAGTCGAAAGATTGGGTAATATTCTATGTGGTTGCAAAACTAAAGACGTGAGTCGCTTGAAGCAAGGCCTATATCCCATCAGCTAGTTGGTAAGGTAATGGCTTACCAAGGCTAAGACGGGTAGCTGGTCTGAGAGGATGATCAGCCACGCTGGGACTGCGACACGGCCCAGACACCTACGGGTGGCAGCAGTAGGGAATTTTCCGCAATGGGCGAAAGCCTGACGGAGCCATGCCGCGTGCAGGATGAAGGCCTTTGGGTTGTAAACTGCTGTGGTAGTTATCTAATAAATGAAGTGACTACTAGAAAGAGGTTGCTAACTCTGTGCCAGCAGCAGCGGTGATACAGAGACCTCAAGCGTTATCCGGAATTATTGGGCGTAAAGCGTTCCGATCGGTGGTTAGATGTGTCTAAAATTAAAGACCGGAGCTTAACTCCGTGTTAGTTTTAGAAACTATCTAACTAGAAGAATAAAGAGGTGGCTGGAACTCTGCAAGTACCGGTGAAATGGGTTGATATGCAGGGGAACACCGAAAGCGAAGGCAGGCCACTAGGTATTTCTTGACACTGCTAGGACGAAAGCGTGGGGAGCGAAGCGGATTAGATACCCGCGTAGTCCACGCCCTAAACGATGAGTGTTTGTTTTTGGAGAGAGTCAACCCTCTTCAGAGGCGTAGCTAACGCGTTAAACACTCCGCCTGTAGAGTACGGTCGCAAGGCTAAAACATAAAGGAATTGACGGGAACCCGCACAAGCGGTGGATCATGTGGCTTAATTCGATAGTGAGCGGCGAACCTTACCTAGGCTTGACATGCTACTGCTAATCCTACGAAAGTAGGACTCCTTCGAGGGTGTAGCACAGGTGATGCACGGTCGTCGTCAGCTCGTGTCGTGAGATGTTCGGTTAAGTCCGGCAACGAGCGCAACCCTAATCCTTAGTTATTTAATGTCTAAGGAGACTGCCCGAGTTTAATCGGGAGGAAGGTTAGGATGACGTCAGATCAGCGTGTCCCTTACGTCTAGGGCGGCACACATGATACAATGGGTAGAGTACAGCGGGACTGCCAAGTCGCGAGACGGAGCAAATCCTTCAAAACTCCCCTCAGTACGGATCGAAGTCTGCAACCCGACTTCGTGAAGCTGGAATCGCTAGTAATCGCCGATCAGCCATGCGGCGGTGAATACGTTCTCGGGTTTTGTACACACTGCCCGTCACGGCCTGGGAATTGGAAAAGCCCCAAAACTCCATTTATGGAGTCGAAGGCTAGTCCATTGACTGGGTTGAAGTCGTAACAAGGCATCCGTAGCGGAAGCTGTGGATGGATCACTTCCTTTTTAAGGAATATCGATAACTTTGTGTTATCTCTGGTTGACTTTTCTAAGATATCAAATTTCTCAAATCCCTAAAATAATTATAATTCTAGGGTGAAATTTTTGGCCCAAGTTTGATTACTTTCTTTTGGGTATTTTTAGTTGTAGCTCTTCAAAATTCCTTTTCAAAGAGGCAATTTATTTGGTTCTACTTTTTTTATTATTGAATCATTGAATCTGAGTTTTTATTTACCTCTTCTTACTCTTACAATAAATTCAATAAATTGTTACTTGTTTGTGTAGTATCGACTTTTTGATTCTGTTAAAATATTAGCAAAATTCCTTAAACTAGAATAAAGGTTGCAAATCACCAAATTTGATATTTTGGTTGAATTCAAAACCAAGATTTTTGGCTACTTGTTGTCTTTGTTTTTGGTTTGTAGGTTTTCTAATCTTACCACTAAGAGTTAACCTACCTGCAAAAATTTTCTTTTTTAGTTTTTGCTTGTCATTTATTTTCAGAACTTCTTCAATTGGCTGGTCATAAACAGAAGATAAAATAGAGAGCATTACAGGCAAGTCTAGGCTGTCGTCATTTATATTTTTTGGCAAACCGCTAATTTGTACATAAACATCACAGTTTTTAAGATTAAGTTCTAGATACTTTTCAATGACTGCTAATATAGTGTTAAGTTTGCTTGTGCTAAATCCTAAAGCCTCTCTTCTACCAAAAACACCGTCGGACTTAGAAGGCGAATTAACCAGAGTTTGAATCTCTACAATTAAAGGTAGATTTTTGTCCATAGCCACCCCATACACTACCCCTATTCCAGTTTCTAAGTTTTCTAGTAGAGCTAGACTAGGGTCAGTCACAATTTCTAGACCAGATGGTTCCATTTTAAGTAGTAGCATTTCTTCCGTATTACCAAAACGATGTTTAGCAAAACTAAGTGTTCTATAATTTTTGGATTTAGTTGGTTCAATCAAGATCACCGAATCAACAAGATGTTCTAAAGTTTTTGGCCCAGCAATTTGACCTTCTTTGGTAACATGTCCTATAATGATTATACTGATACTTAGTGACTTGCAAATTGCTAAAAATCCACTGGTTAAGGAAGAAACCTGACTTATGCTACCAGGGTTTGAATCTAACTGGTTAGAAAAGATAGTCTGGATGGAATCTATTACGACAACTTGAGGTTTGTAAGTTTGGATTACTTTTTCTATTTGTTCAAATTGGTTGCTTTGCATTACCCAAATTTGTTTTGGAATTTCCAATCTTTGACTTCGGCGAGCTAGTTCCATTATTGACTCTTCGGCGGTTACATAAAGTAGTTTAGGTGGATTTGCTCTTTCCCCAAAAAACAAAGAGCGAAGTAGTTGTAAAGCCAAAGTTGACTTACCAAGTCCGGGCTCACCAGCCAACAAAGTCAAGCTTCCTACCACCAGGCCACCTCCCCAAAACTGGTTTAGGGCATTAGAAGCGAAAGGATAAAACCTTTTTTCGGAATTGTTTTTAGATTGTTCTAATACATCTGCCAAACTAGAAACTAAAAGATTTTGGTTTTGGTTGATACTTTTGGTAAGGTTAGGATTATCCGGGTCACTTTTGAGTTGCTCTTCAAAGCTGTTCCAAACTCCACAGTTAGGACATTTGCCGAGCCATTTTGGATTTTCGTAGCTACACTCCTTGCACACAAACACAGTTTTGGATTTGGGCATAGTTTTTGCCGAAAAATATTTTACTGTACACTTTTTTCGTCAAATCAAGTTCTTAGTAAGAAGTTAGTAAAAAGAAAAATAAACATCAGTATAATTTTGTTATCACTTATCAATACATTATTATTAATATTTTTATTCATCGACAGAAAAGGTGGGAGGCGATTATTAAATTTTTAAAGAGAAAGATCTTGGTCTTAATCCACACTCAACTCAATCATTTTTAAACTATTTTGTAGTTCCAAAATTTAGAAATGATGGAACCATTACAACAAATTTTTATTTTTTATTTAAAATTTTGACAAACTAGATTTCTTTGATTTGGTTAGGTTTGCTAAGTTTTTTATATATGCAAGCAAAAATACTTATTCTTCATGGAGATGGAATTGGTCCAGAAGTTACCAGGGTTGGTCAACAAGTTTTGCAAGTGATAGCTAGGAATTTTGGTCATAATTTTACTTTGGAGGAAGCACTTTTGGGTCACCAAGCTATCCAATTGACAGGACAACCTTTGCCAGACGAAACCCTAAATAAAGCCAAAAACTGTGATGCTATTTTGCTTGGAGCCGTTGGTCATCCAATGTATGACAACAATCCTAAAGCAGTTGTAAGACCCGAGCAAGGTATTTTGAGGCTACGAAAAGAGCTTGGTTTATTTGCTAATCTAAGACCAATTCAAGTTTTTGACGAATTACTAGAGGCTTCCCCAATAAAATCAGAAATTTTAAGAGGATCTGATATTTTGTTTTTTAGGGAGTTAACTGGCGGAATTTATTTTGGCACTCCCAGAGAAAGACGAGACAATGGTCAAACTGCGGTTGATACTTGTATATATACTCGAGAAGAAGTTAAAAGAATCGCGGCTATGGCTTTTGAAGCTGCTCAAAAGAGAAAGAAAAAAGTCACTTCCGTGGACAAGGCTAATGTTTTAGAGACTTCTAGACTTTGGAGAGAAGTGGTCAACGAAGTAGCTCAAAGTTATCCTGATGTAGAGCTGGAGCACCAATTAGTGGATTCTATGACGATGAAGTTAATTTCCCAACCATCTAAATATGATGTAATTTTAACTGAGAATTTATTTGGGGATATCTTGACCGATGAAGCTAGCCAAATTGTCGGGTCTATGGGACTTTTAGCATCTGCCAGTATTGGATCAAATGTAGGCTTGTTTGAACCTATTCATGGTTCAGCTCCAGATATTGCCGGACAAAATATTGCTAATCCTATTGCTTCAGTTTTGTCGGTTGCTTTATTATTTCAGATTGGTTTAGGCCTTCAAGAAGAGGCTAGTGCCGTTGTAGGAGCAGTTAAGAAAACTTTAGCTAAAGGTTATCGTACTAGGGATATAAAAGATGCTAACACTGAGCCAAACAAAATTTTAGGCACCAGAGAGATGGGTGAAGTGATAATAGAGAATATTTAAAAAAATACCAAATTTTTTCAAAACAAATTGAGAGGTTAATTCAAGTGCGAATTTTACTTTAAAAGTGAGTTATACTGGGTTTTTATTTTATTTTACCTTTAAGAAACTTGACAAAGAGGGTTTTTAATTTAATCTTACTGTTTACTATGAACAAAGTGTTTTTAATTGGTAGGCTTACCAAAGATCCCGAAATTAGGGTTACTACCACTGGTAAAAAAGTTGCTAGTTTTTCTATTGCTGTAAATGAAGGCAAGGATGCCGATGGTCAAGAAGTGACACAGTTTTTTAACTGTACGGCATGGGAGAAATTAGGAGAAGTTTTAGAAAATTATACTCCCAAAGGAACCAAGGTAGCTATTATTGGTAGCCTCAAAAATAGATCATGGGACAAGCCGGATGGAACCAAAGGATATGCTACGGAAATTTTGGTTAGAGAACTAGAAATTTTGTCTAGTAAATCTGAGACAGACAATCTAAAAAATCTAAAATCACAAAAATCTGAAGGTGAAACGAACCAGAAATCAGTCCAGGGTGTTGAAGAGAGTGAAATTGGGGTAGTGAGGGGAGACGAATTGCCAGAGATAGATGTTGATCAGCTAAATGTACAGATGCCTTTTTGAAGTGGTTATAAATTAAGTTTTTGAGAGTCTTCGACGGAGGTAGGTTTAGTCTCTTGGGTTAAGCAACCTGTCTTTGGACCTGAACTTTAGGTTTTGGTAGATGTCTTGAGTAAGTTTGAATATGAAAAGTGTTTTCACCAGCTTTTAATAAAAAGTGAGCTAAATTTCTTTTTAGATTGTTGTAGCAATAATTTGTTTTGACAAGGCTTGTTAGGCAAAATATTTTTTTAACCAGTAAAGAACTCCAATTAAGAGAAATTAAGGCAAATTTTTGAGTTTTGTTGAATTGGCATTGGCTGCTAATCATATTTTGTAGTCTGATAGTTGTAGTGGTTTTGGAAGGTTGGGGTCTATTTGGTGGTTTAAAAAAGGCTTGTTTGACAAAAAAAAATGGCTACATCATAATTTAGACGTGTAACACACAGCCTTTATGAAAGAAGAAAACACAAATAATACTCAATTTGACTTTAGCCAGCCTGTATCTTTTGAGGAAAGTGATTATTATAATGATTTTGATAAACAGTTTAAACCTAGGTTAAACGCAAAACTTAATTCTCAACTCAATCAACCTAAATTTAATAGCGGGCTGTTTTTGGTGGTCACGGTGTTGTTACTTAGTTTGATTGCTATTGGTTCTTTTAGTATTGTTCAAACGATTAAAATCCAAAATTTGGAAGAAAAGTTAAATAATGGTTCACAAGTAGCTGGTATTAATGAGCAAACAAGTAAAGAACACTTTATAGTTGGTTCAGGTTGGACAATTTTGGTAGATCAAAAACCTCCTGCCGGATATGTTTTAGAACACAGTTTAATTGAGGCAGATTACTTAAATAGAAAGGTTTCAGCAACTAGTTTTTTGGCAAGAATGAATAAGGGAGCCATGCAGCTCACCACAGGAATAGAAGTTCACACAGCTGAGTATGACAATAAAATGACTCTGGAAGAGTTTGTTTCTGTAATTGAACAGTATTTAGGTAAAAAATACTTGAAATCCAATCAAACTTTAACTGTATCTGGTCAATTTGATCTAGTTAGATTTTCACCAAAAAGCAAAGACGACCCAGTTTATTACGTTACTGTAACTTTTGACAACTATTATGTCATTAAAATTTTTAACCAAACTGAGCGATTTCCAGAGTTTATAGATTACACTAGGTTCACTGATAAACTAATTTCTGGTTTGTGGTTAAATTAATATATAAGTTATGTAAATTAGATCTCAGATGCGTATTATTCGGAAACTCAAAATAGCATGAATATGAAAATAAACAATAATTCTTCAGATTTATCAACAATAAGAGCACAAATTGACCGAGTTAATAGTCAAATCATCAAGCTTTTAGCTAAGAGATATAAACTTTCTAAACAAGTTGCCCACTATAAAAAATTACACAAATTACCCATATTGGACGCTGAAAGAGAGGAAGAAATGTTTAAGTCAATCATTAAACAAGCTCAAGAAGCTAATCTTCCGCCAGATTATGTTGTACAAGTCTTTAGATTGATAGTAGATCATACTTATCAGCAAGAAGACAGAATTTTGCAAGACTAAACACCTTTAAGTAACTTAATTGCTTGTTTTAGTTGTTTTATAAAAAATTCACAATCTTCAAGTGTGTTATAGATCCCTAGAGAAATTCTCAAAAGACCCTCTTGTCCTAGTTTTTTAACTAAAGGCATCGCACAGTGGTGTCCCGACCTTAGGCAGATCTGCTTACCTGCTAAAAAAGTAGCAATATCTAAAGGGTGGATACCGTCTACTGTAAAACTAATCAAACCTAGTTTTTGGTCTGAATTTCCAAAAATTTTTACTTCTGTTAACTCAGACATTTTTTTAATTAAAAAATCTGTTAAATGTTTTTCATGATGAAAAAGAATTTGACTGTTTTCCATTGATTCTTTTTGCATATCGCAGTGTGTTCTTACAAACTTAATAGCTTTAGCCAAACCAATAGCTCCGCTAATATGTGGAGTTCCCGCCTCATATTTATGTGGTAAATCTGCTGGAATGGCTTGTTGTAAATCAACTTGGCTGATAGTTTTACCTCCGGTCTGGTATTGGGGTAGTTTTTCAAGTAGTTCTTTTTTACCATACAACACACCTATTCCTGTTGGAGCGTATAGTTTGTGGCCGCTAAAAACATAAAAATCGCAATCTAGATCCTGTACATCTACTAAGATTTTTGAAACTGCTTGAGCTCCGTCAACTACAACCAGACAAGAGTTTTGATGAGCAATTTGTACAATTTCTTTTATCGGAGTCACATTTCCCAGCACATTTGATAAGTGAGTAACTGATACTATTCTGGTCTTTGAGGTAAATAAAGTTTTATAAGTCTCCATACTCAACTCTCCGGTTCCCAAAACCGGTATAAATTTGAGTTGAAGTCGTTTGATTTTGGCTATTTGTTGCCATGGTATTAGATTAGAATGGTGTTCTAACTCAGTTAGTATGATTTCATCACCTTTTTCTAAATCTTGACATAAAATTTTGGCTAGTAGATTAATACCTTCCGTGGTTGATCGAGTAAAAATGATTTCCTCAGGATATCTAGCATTAAGAAATTTTTGTACTACTTGTCTGGACTCTTCATACATCTGGGTAGCTTGATCACCCAGACAACACACGCTTCGACCAATATTAGCATTTGACTTGGTATAAAAGTCTACAATAGCCGAGATTACACTTTGTGGTTTGTGAGTAGTGGCAGCATTATCTAAGTAGACTAGATTTGGGTGAGTTTGAAAAATGGGAAATAGATGTTTCATAAAATGAAAAACAATCAGTACACTAATTCTGGTTTAATATTTTTATCAAAAAAACAAGGTAACAGAATTTTTATAATTCTGTACTGGCTTGTTAAACTAGTTTTCACTAAATTCTTTTAGTAACTTGTTAAAATCTTCAGCAGTGTTGAAACTGCCATACATAGCCCAATAGCAGATATAGGCTGCTTCATCAAATTCTCGTAGATTTTTAAGGACTATTTTTCCAATTCTAGTTGATTTGATCGGATTTCTGCCGGTAGCTACAATATCTTCTACTACCTTTTGTACAAGTCTAGCAATTTTGGAAGTGTCTATTTTCCTTTTGTTAAAAGATTTTCTTATACCTCGTTCAATTTTTTCAATTTCGAAAGGTACTATCTGACCATTTCGTTTTTCTACATAGAGATCTAAAATTTTAATTTCTTCTACAGTTGTAAAGCGATAATTACATTTTGGACAAACTCGCCGCCTTCTAACAGCTCTGCCGTTTTGGGTAAGCCTTGAGTCATATACACGAGTACTAGGGTGAGAACATTTTGGACAATGCATAATACCTTGACAAACCCCTATTTCCAATAACCCGATAACTATAGGTAACTTGTATATATAAATGTAAATGATGAAATTTTTTATATCAAAAAGAACAGGTTCTAGATGAGAGAAGAAAAGCATATAATTTTAATTGTCAAATTAAAACTGAATTTCAGGGTAATTAATCAAAAAAATACAAATTTTGAGGTGCCTGTTTTGTACGATTGATTTACAATCGTAAATTTATAGAAAGCCTACCAACTTCTAAAAAGATAAGATAAACTAAAGGTTTTTAAGTTATTTTTAATTTTTTGTTTAAGTTTTATTAATTATTAATTTAAAAATCTTACAAATAGTTAATAATACAGTATTTTTTCACTTATTGATAGTTTAATATTAGGATTTTTCTTTAATCCCTGCAAAAATTCTTGAAAAAGTTGCGAGGCTTTTCCTAAATTTTTTCCTGTTCTACACAAATAAGGTAAAAACTTGCTAAACTTAATTTAAACCAATATAATTTTTTTAGGTTTATCTTGTCTTCTGCTAGAATAATAGCTTGTATACACAACCATTCGATTCTACAGGGTACTTGTTCTTTTGAACCAAATTTTGGAATAAAGACTTCAGAATTTTTTGATACACAAGAGCTAAGTTATATAAAATATTGGTATTATTTAGATTAATACACAAAGCTGTTTCAAATATTTGTTTTCTATTAAAGGAGAATATTCATAAGAACCCCCTACTCAATACACTAGCTATAAACATCTCCTTAAAACCACCTTGATTAAAGTATATTGGTCTTCCAAATAATTCATAATTAGTTCCTGTGTTGTGTGGTTGTAGTTCGGTTAGAGGTTGATTATCTTTTTCTAGAATTGTAGGTTTACGATCTAAGCTTAGATAAGTGCCATTAGCTAAAGGTAGGATAGCAAAAAAGTGTTCGGTTGTAGTAGCCCCTAAGACTTTTAAGCCAAAGTATTTTTGCAGAATAAGGTACTGTAGAAAAGCTATGGCCACGCAGTTAACGTATCTTTGCTCAGCAATTTTAAAAGGTTGGTAGGAATCATCTTTATAAGGAAAGTATTTATCTTGATGTGAATAGATAAAATCGTTGATATGATTAGCTATTCTTATTTGAGTTCTAGATATAGATTCTTTTAGACGTTCAATCTTTTGTTCAGTTTCTGATATTTCTTGTTCAATTTTTGATATTTCTGATATTATTTCTGATATTCTCTCAGAGTTATCTATTTGACCTTGTAGTTGTTGTAATTCTTGTTGTAATTTTTGTTGTAGTTCTTTAAGTTCTTCAAAACCTTCAGTTAATTCAACTTGTAAATTAGTTAATTCAACTTGTAAATTAGTTAATTCAACTTGTAAATTTTTTATAATTTCCTTTCCACTTATATTCCTTTCAAAATCCTCTAACAATCGATTCATTCCTGTTAGTCTCAATACTTCAGCTGCTGATCTGTTAAATAAGACTTCATAAAGACTTTGGATATAGGCCTTTTCTAATTCCCT